>ERZ779896.1236-NODE-1236-length-23037-cov-7.328736_pt1 | contig 23037 bp, 22 predicted proteins | sample MGYA00511067_ERZ779896 | MGnify/ENA primary metagenome ERZ779896 (study PRJEB29588, sample SAMEA2161597) | human gut metagenome | biome: human gut; feature: human-associated habitat; material: faeces | place: Denmark | collected 2008/2010 ... | reverse complement strand
ACATATATATAAAGGAGTACACAATGGAACTCAATACTGCACTGCAAAAGCTCAAAGAATACGAAAAGCGAAGCTTTGCCCTGTACCATGCTTCAGGGCTCATGTACTACGACGGCGACTTCGCGGTGTATCAGCAGCTTTGCAGCGAGGCGGACAGCGTATGGCACGATGCCAAGGCCATCAAATGAGATACCACACCTCTTTTTTTCTCGCAGATGGTTCATATCAGTTGACATCATACCATCAGTTGACAAGAGCACTGCCTATTGACAATTCTCTCCGGCGATATTATAGTAAAAGCCAATGATACATTCTATTTATCGAATTTGCAAATCATCTCGTTTCATCAAATTCACTAAGAAAGAAGGTTACTTATGAGCAAATTCAGCAGGATTTATATGCCCAATATAGTATGTGGCCGCGGCTCCCTGTCCTTTGCGGCATCCCTGGGTAAAAAACGCGTTGCAGTGCTGGGCTACGCCGATACTGTGGCGGAGCTGGCGAAGGACGTATTCAAGGATACCGATGCGGAGGTTCGCTATATCGCCACCGTATCCCACGAGCCCCTCATACGGGACATATTCGATAACCTTCCCGCCGTTATGGAATTCAAGCCGGATCTCATCCTGGCAATAGGCGGCGGCAGTGTAATGGACGTTTCCAAAGGGTTGCATCTTTTCTATGAAAACCCTGACATGACCTTTGAGGAAAGTCTTAAGCCCTTCGCCCTGCCGGAGCTGGGCAAGCTGGCTATCTCGGTATTCGTGCCCACCACCAGCGGCACGGGCTCCGAAACCTCATCCGCAGCAGTATTCATAAACGAGAAAACCCATGTAAAGAGCCTGCTCCTCTCAAATACCCTCATTCCCGATTATACTATACTTGATGCCGACCTTACAGATAGACTCCCCCGCAGTGTGCAGATATCAACAGGCCTTGACGCCCTCTGCCATGCCATAGAATCAACCACCGCCCGCAACACAAACGACTTTACAAGGGCGATAGCTACCCAGTCCGCGCTGGACATACTGGAATACCTTCCCATTGCCGCAGACAGCAACAGCAGTGATCAGCAGCGCCGTGCCGCAAAGGAAAAGCTGCATATGGCCGCCACAATGGCAGGTATAGCCATCACCAACTCCTTTACCGGCATTGTCCACTCATATGACCACCCCGGCCCGGAATTCGGCATTCCCCACGGCATAGTTTGCGGCATAATGCTTCCCTATTCAATGGAGATGGTAGGGCCCACCGAGGAGTATGCCTGCATCGCCCGCAGACTGGGTTATACCGGCAGCACCGCGGAGCTTTCCAAAGCTCTCATGCGCCATATCACTAAGCTTAACAGCCGCCTCGGCCTATCCGAGAGTTTCTCTGACGCAGGAATAGATAAAGAAAGATATTTTGCCAACGTTCCCCGCTGGTCCGAAATCTCCCTCAATGCCATGGCTACCAAGCTTTCCCCCGCCAACATGGACGTTGAAAAGGGTAAAAAGTTCTACACCCTTTGTTATTACGGCAGCAAGGACTAAACTCAAATCGCGTATAAGACGGCAAAATAAGCAGCCGGCTGAAGGATAAAATATCAAATCCAAAAGCACCATCATTTTAGCACAGAAGGGAACGCCCGAAAGATTATCAAAATTATCGGGCGTTTCTTCTTACAGATGGTATAATATGTCGCTTTTTTCTGGTATGCCCTACGCTCACTGGCGCGAATCTCCCGGATGCGCTCCAGCAGCTCATCAAAGTAATCCTTGCCAAAGGGGCGGCCATTCTTCATCATTTCATCGTTGAGAACAAATCCCTTCTGGATGTACTCTTTCAGCGTCTTCGTCGCCCACTGACGAAACCACGTGGCCTTCTTGGAGTTCACGCGATAGCCGACGGCGATGATGGCATCGAGGTTATAGTGATCGATGCTGCGCCGCACATCACGGCGGCCCTCCCTGCGAACCACTAAGAATTTCTTAGCAGTTGTCTCGGATGTCAGTTCTTCCTCGGTGTATATATTTTTTTCAGATGCTGGATGATATTTTCCTGGGTGCAGCCAACAGCTCAGCCATACCATTCTGGCTGAGCCAGAAGTTGTCTTCTGCAAATATCACGCTGACGTATTCCTTATGGCTGCCGTTGTTATACAGCAGAATTTCGCTGCGCTCCATCATTTCAAATTCCATTTACGCCCCTCCGTTCCTCTGTCGGCACGTATATGCCACGCTTGTCTTTATTTCTATATCTGATTTCAGATAATATTGTATGCGATTTTTTTACTCTTTGCAAGGATAATCAAACCTCCCCTTTAAATAAAGCTGCAAGATAAAGGCATACACTAGGAAAACCATCATTGTGTCTGCTTTTTCTATATGCTAAAGTGATCAGTGAGAAAAGGAAAAAATAAGCGTATATGGACTCCGAGCAGGAGTCAGAAATCATACACAAACATCTGGATGGTCATATTTCTGCACGAATTCTTGAAAAAGAATATGGTGCAGATATTGGAGGGGCTGCGACTCACGGTAGTAAAACTTGAGATTGAAAATAAGCGATTAAAAAGGATGCCGGATAGGGTATCCATACATATCTGGCGTACCAGACGATGCCGATCCAAGGCAGCATGAAACCGTATTATCACTGTTTGGCGCGGCTGAAGCAGTTTGTAGGCATGAAAAACGAGAAGCAGAATTCTCAGGTATTCTTGCACACCGACGAGGATTTTGCACACTCCCCACAAGCCTTCCGACAGGCGCACGAGCACTTATAACATGCTTTGTTCCATGTCGTGAGTGGGAAATCTCACTGATAATGCAATCATTGAGACAATCAATGGTTAGAGCAATGAGCAGCCTTTTCTTGACTTTGACTTGGCGACCGTAAAGGATGTTCCAAGATTTGTTGGACGAGTATGCCCATTACTACAACCATGAGCGCTCTGTGGCCGCTCTGGGCTATAAAAGCCCAGTTCTGTGCAAAACCGAACCGGGCGTCTAATGTTATGGTGGTTCTGTGTGTCCACTTGTAATTGGCAGATGCATATATTTGGTGGTTATTTGTCGCTTCAGCGGCAAGATAATTTTATGCGGCAACCACTATATGAGCACAGCACAGAATAGGCGAATAATCGTATATCACCGCTTCAATTCAATAGGGGAAATATGCTGTCGCGGGACGTGGGTTCACCTCAACCAAAGAAATCTACTGCTACCACAAAATGCCCCAAAACAGAGTAGAACGGACGCCTATGGAAACTTCCCGCTGGTGTTTGAACCGATACGCAAACTGGTTCACGCAAGCCGGGAAGCCATTGAATTCTACAAAAAAGTATGCAACCTTAATAAAAAGCAGATGACAAAACCTAATGATTTGTACTATATGGCAAATCTAAAAACAATCCCTAAACAAATTCTCTAAAAGGTAGATTGATTATAATCAATGAGGTTTTTACCAATGGAATGCGTAGCATAGTGAGAGTCGCACACTCCGTGTTACGCTAAGGAAGATCTGACGCTACATAAATAAAAAAAACTGCAGAGACTACCGTATATAAGGAGCGTAAAGCGGTTTGGAGTTGAATATCCGTGAAGATAAAAAGTTAGTTAATATATGGCTGACAAAATTGGAAAAGGCGGATTCTGTTTTGCAGAACCGGTTGAATGAACTTTATACCGAATACAAGGCGAAGAAATATGTGGTAGCTGTATTTGAGTCCGGTAGCGGCGACCTTTACGAGAACACACGAGATTTGCTACTACTTAACCAGCGACGCACTGCCGAAAAATCTGTGCAACAAGAGAAAAAACAACGCATGACGGAAATGAAGCACTGACTCTCGGGCGGAAGAACGCATTTTCCGCCTGTTTTGTCCACATCACGAAACACTAACTATTATTTGGTAATATCGACAAGCCCGTACGCCACATTAATATACACATTTACCATAAGTTCTTTTGCGGTTTTACTGCTCGCTCATGAAGTTGATAGCACAATAGCGCCATCAATGAGTGTTGATATAAAATCAGTTCGCAGTGTGTTGCGCTCAAATTTGTGGTTTTTAAATTACTGCCATACATTTTTATTTATAGAGAAGATTTTCACGTTTTACAAAGGTACTCATTTTAGATTGCCATGGTACTCCTTTTCGCTTTGATCGAAGTGCAAACCTTCTAATCCACATCATTCATTGAGCTTTATATTGCTCATATCCATGCCGATCGTAAAATCAATAAATTTAGATACTATAGGATGGTTAAGCATCTCTTTTTTGTACATCAGCCACGTTTTCCGCATTAGCTTATTACCGTCCATATCAGTAAGCGGCAATGCGTACAGTTTCGAATCATACGAAAAATATTTTGAGTCAGTGAAAATTCCGAACCCCAAACCGTATCGTATCATAGAAACACAGCAGTCTCCTGTATATACTCTGAATCGAGGTCTAAGCTCTGTCGAATAGTGATCATTCCACCACCTGAATATAGTATTAGTCGTAATATGATTGGTATTGTATTCAATATAAGGTATATTGGGTAATTCCGCCATGTCAAACGGGTGGTTATATACTGCGCAAAATTGATCCTCGCTCACGAGATGTCTTTGTAAATAAGAATCCTCTGCATTATACCGTGCAAAGCAAATGTCTATCATTCCATCTTCCACGCTGCGTGCAAGTTCATCGCTCAACGCAGTTATTATCTCTATTTTTACATTGGGATACTTCGCGGTATATTCAGCCAGCAATGCGGGCATTACATACCTGACGTAGGAATACGGAACGCCGAGGCGCAATGTCCCCCCCATATTTTCGTCCCTCACGTTTATGCAGCCCTTTGCTTCCCTTATTGCTTCTATTACGCGCTCCGCTTTTTGCGCTATCCTTTCGCCCTCCAACGTAAACTTTGAACCTCGTCTTCCCCTCACAAGCAGCTGCGCTCCCAGCTCTTCCTCAATGGCTTGTATGCGCTTTGTAAGCGCGGGCTGCGATAAAAAGAGAAGATTCGCCGTTTTTGTTATGTTGCGGGTCTTGCTTAATACTGCTATTACTTCCCAGTCAAAATCTCGCATTTTTACTACCCTTCCGAATTTTTATGTTGTACCGCGCAAGCCAAATAATACCAACATTCTTATTAAAAGATCTAAACAAATAAATCCTCAGATATTTTCTCCCACTTTGCCATAAAATAAGCAAGTGCAAGTATATCAGCACAACCGCCCGGTGACAGATTCCTTTCAATCATTTCCTTGTCCATCTTATATAATTCGTCTTTCCTCTGTTTTATGGGCAACATACCTATCTCTTTCGCTCTGTTTTGGACAAACTCCAAGCCGGGCTTTCCTCCCCGGTGCAAGATATTCGTATCCTCAAGAATTCCCATTATATCGCAAAGAACGAGTATTCCCGGCGTATCCGTAAGCTCAGAATAGTCTCTTAGCCTGTCTGCAGCAAACAGAGCTGTCTTAAAGCCTTCAGCCGCTTCACCCACGGCCCCTTTTGCTCCATAAGCGGCATATACTTTGTTGCCATTTGTTAAAGGATGTTCGCCTGCGTTTTTCAACCGTGTTTCGATATCCGCACGGGCAAGCGCAACGGCATTCTCTATCCACTCTCCCCCCTCAGTTATGGATCTGCCTATTCCCGCCAACAGAAGCCCCATAGAATAGATTATACCTTTGTGGGTATTTATCCCTGAAGTTGCAATAAACATCGTTTTTTCGCACCTCATGCCCACCTCCCGAAGTGTCCGCATTCCTCCGCCAGACATTCCTATCCTCACCGCCTGCCGAAAATACGGTTTGAGAGCTTCCGCACTTTTTTCAAAAAGAGGCACGTTCATATCGCTATGCGCCCCGTTGTTATTCTTGTCAACCAGGCCGGGTTTGGGTGTCGTATACAGTTCATCCAGCAAAGACATATAAGCCGCTTCGCTAAGCATCTCCTCTGCGTAGCCGCGAAGCAGCTTTTCCGTCATCCTTATTACTGCCTCTTCCCCGTGTGCTCTGCTTCTCGCGCACTCCACAGCCGGCCGCGAGCATATAAGGCATTTCCTCCTGTTTGCACGGGAAAGTTTCCCTTTATCGCCTATAACATCCATATCAAACAGTCGTGCAGCAGGGAATTTCTCCTCTATGCATTGCGTTATATTCTTGACCTGTTCGTCCGGCATATCCGTAAGCAAATATCCTTCCGGTCCTGTCGTTCTGTCTATGGTTAGGGTGTATTTTATTTGTCCATCAAGGCCGGCGTTCAATTCCGCCATGCCTCTATCGAAAAGCATTCGCACAAGAGGCGTTCGCTTTATTTCTCCGGGAATGTTCATAGTAAAGCAGACAAGGCGGCCACCTTCTCTCAGCAGCTGCCTTTGTATGTTTGCCCTTATTTCACGAACCAACAGCATCTCATTTAATGAAACGTGATATTTCTTCATAGGTCGTCTCCGGCACCATCGTTTTGCTTTCTTCCAACCTTTTTGTCCTTATAAGTTCCCTTACCTTGCTTGCACTTATGCCTTTTAATCTTTCTGTTTCTATAAGTTCTATTCCATATTTCGGCAATAGTTTTTTTAGTCTTCTGTTATAAGCTGATGTTACGCAGCAATTGGGTTCCGTTCCCACAAACCTCTTTATGATTCCCAATTTCGGTGCTATTTTTTCACCAAACAGAACGATGTCCAGATCTGCCTGTATTTCCTCAGTGCGTTTTTTGTCTTTTATGAAATATGTCGGAAAAGTAGCTCGCGAAATAAGGTACTCCTCGCTTCGATGCACAAAACATTTTTTTATGCCCGATACCCCGTTTTTCACCATTGTGAATCGCTGTTCACATGAAAACATGGCTCCCTGCTCGCTAAGAACAAATATATGCAGCCAGTCGCACATTGTTGAAGCCCTTTCGATAAGATACCTGTGTCCGAATGTAAAAGGATCACAGTTGCACACCACAGCCCCATTAGCCCCTTTAGGACACGGCAAGCTGCTCAGGTATTCTTCCAACCCGTTTTTTCGATTTTCCATGAGCAGCGCTTCATTTGTTTCCGCTAAGGCAAAAAAACCCATTGCCGCAAATTGTGATTTGTATTTTGGCTTCGTGCACAAAAGCAGGTGGCTTACTCCCTTTGAATATGCCTCGCTTATAAGCTCACTCATTACAGAAGCGCACAGATTTTCCCCCTCATGAGCCGGGCTGACCGCGATCTGCTTGATAACCTTTCCCGCCCTCGCCCCAGTTGCCACTATTTTCCCTTCATCGTCCGTGATTATACAAACCACGTTCCAGTCTTCCTCATCTCGCAGCCCCCTTGATATAAGGAAGTCGCGATATGCGTTATGTAGTTCAGCGTCTATAGGTTTCGAGTATAATACAGTATTCAAAGGATCTTCCCCCAAATCTTCGCCCCATACTTTCTTTATTGCCCGTCCAAGGAAGATTCGGTAGGGTATGTTCTTCCGTTTTTCATCACAAATGCACAATCCATAAGCGCTCTATGGTCCGTCAGGATATCCTTGCTCCATGCGGCTATGTCCGCATAAGCACCCTCTTCTATCCTCCCAACATCTTTTATACCGATTATTTCGGCATTGATCGATGTAGCCGCCTTAAGTGCGCGAAATGGGTCTGTGCCGCTTCTCAACCAACATGAATATTCATTGCCGCAGTCATAGTTATTATGCTGGAAAACAATGTCGCTCCCATATCCAAGCTTTATATTGCTGTTAAGTATATGCTTGCGGCCTTCTTTTAATCTCTCCGCATATTTAGCAAGCTTAAAGCTCATCTGATGATCTTGGGACGGCAACGGATTAGGGCTGGCAACAACATCGTATGGAAAAAATGTGGGAACCAGCACCGTGCCGCATTTTTCTATTACGCGTACCGTAGGTGCATCCATCAGTGCGCCGTGCTCCATGCAGTCAATACCCATTTTTGCAAGCTTCTGCATAGCTTCCGGGCCATATACATGAGCGGTCACTTTCATTCTTAAGCTATGCGCAGTCTCAATTATGGCCTTTAATTCTTCATCCGTGAAATAGATCATATCAGGATCAGAATCCGGCGAATAAAAAGAACCCGAAACCATCACTTTAATAAAATCCGCTCCCAGCTTTTGCTGTTCCCTTACGGCATTGCAAAAAAAATCCGCGCCGCAGCCTATGGATCGATAGTGATCCCGCATGGCTTCCGCCATCATAAAGTTCGTTTTCAGTGCCTGACTGTGATCGGCTGGCCCGCCATTAACACCTAAGTACATAGGCGCAACCATAAGTCTCGGTCCGTCAAAATAGCCCTTTTCGATGGTACGTTTGACATCTATGGAGCCGTAACCATCAAACGATGAACAACCCACATGACGTATGGAGGTAAATCCTCTTGCCATGGCCTTCTGTGCGCTTCTCAACACAGCAAGAGTCTTGTATGCAGGAGAGTTAAATATGTTTTCCTTTCGCTTTTCTCTCCAGTCAAAATATGAAAGGTGTACATGTGCATCTATAAGTCCCGGAGTCACAGTCTTATCGGACAAGTCAATTATCAGAGCGTCATCTCCGCATACAGAAGTTCCAACCTTCTCAATCCGGTTTTCTCTTATCAATATTTCGCGTTTTTCGAACAGCTCATCGTGAATGCCGTCATAGAGCATACCACACTTTATGACAGTTGTGCCCGCAACCCCACTTTTCGCCATGCTTCATTCTCCTTATGTTCTGATAGGACTTGTTTCTTGCTTCAGCCACTCGGAATCCTCTTCATTCAGATATGGCGCCAGCCTCTTGTACGTTTCCTTGTTGTATTCGTTTACCCAGTTCAGTTCTGCTTCGGTGAGCTTATCCGCTAATATCGCTTCTCTCTCCAATGGAATATATGTCAGCGTTTCAAAGCCCAAAAAGCGCTTTCCGTCAGCCACCATGCTCTCCACCGCCGTTATTGTGTTTTCGATCCGTATCGCATGGCTTCCTTTTCTGTATATGCCCGGTTCATTGGAGAATATCATCCCCGGCTCCACCGGTGCGGTAAACGTATAATGGAAAAACGGGCTCGCGTCTACCGCTATCTTGCATGGGCCTTCCTGAATATATGTAGCATATCCCATTCCATGACCTGTTCCCGCCGGATTATCCAGCCCGCGATTCCAATATTCGCTTTTTATGATGCTGTCCAGCAATGGGCCCGTGGTTCCGTAAATATATTTCTGCATAGCTAAACGTATATGCTGTTTCAGGACGAAAGTATAATCCTCCTTCATCTGCTGCGTAAGCGGTCCTAATGCTATGGTTCGGGTGATATCCGTGCTACCCTCATTATAGTGGGCGCATACATCAAAAAGCAGGAAGCCCTTTTTCGGTAATATGTCACACTTTCCTTTCACCGGCCTATAATGAAGCTGCGTTGCATTGTCATAGCAGCCGACTATTGGCACATTGGCAGGGCAGATGTAACTCTTATATCGTTTCCTGTCGTTATCTATCCAGGAACCTAAGAAGCTCTCGTCGAGAACTCCCCTATCAATGTTATCCCTTATATAGCGTATAAGACGAACTATACTCGCGCCTTCCATTGCATTTGCTACAGCCAGATTCTTAAGTTCCGTATCATTCTTTACGCACTTAAGGCCGGTTATTATATCCATGCCTTCAAGCCGTATAGTTTTTGCATCCAGGCTATCCGCTAAGGCTGCGCTCGTTTTCCACGGATCGTAATAAATTGTACTGTCTTCTTTTATTTTATTGAGCGCTTTGCTTACCAGCGATTTTTCATTCCATTCGATACCATCCTCTTTCAATACGGCAAGCAGGTCGGTGGAAATTTTACCAGCATCAGTAAATAAGTATGCTCTTTCATCTGAAATAAGCAGGTATCCATGAAATACCGGATAGAGCTCGCTGTCGGCGCCACGGAGGTTGATAGCCCAGGCTATATCGTCAAGGCCGGAAGTAATGTACCAATCTGCCCCCAACTCTGCCATTTTACGGCGGATCACTTCAAGTTTTTCCTTTCGTGTCTTGCCGCAGTATTCAACAGAGAAATCGTATATTTGCGCATCGGGTATACCCGGTCTTTCATTCCAAAGCTCTCCCAATAAATCTCTATTCGTGCACAGCTCAACTTTTTTGCTTGCCAACTCGCTCAGAATTTTTCGGCGCTCTTCAATCATGACAACTCTGCCGTCAAAGCCTACTCGTCCCTTCTTAGGCAACTCCGCCAGCATCCATTTATAAATAGAAGGTGCCTTTGGGTCGATCATGCAGTATCGTTCGATTCCAGTACCGGCAAGTTCCTTTTCCGCTTGCTGAACATAGCGTCCATCAGTCCAAAATGCCGCTTTATCTTTTGTAATGACTATTGTGCCTACCCAGCCGGTAAAGCCCGATATCCAGCGCACGGTTCTCCAATGATCTGCAACCGCAACGCTCTTGTGCGGATCAGCTGAATATATGATGTATGCATCTAAATTTTCATCCCGCATCTTGCTGCGGAGCATCTCTGCTTTTTTTCTAAAGCTCATAGGTGCCTCCATGGCTCATGATCAGTATCTTGTACATGCGACAAAGTGCCCAGGAGTTACTTCATTAAGCTGTATGTCCTGCATACTGCAAGCCTCGGAAGCGTACGGGCACCGGCTCGCAAAGCGGCAGCCTGGTTTCGGGTTTATGGGATTACTTATTTCTCCTTTGATAATATGTGGCTCTCTACTGCGCTCGCTCAACTCCGGGATAGGTATGGCATCCAGCAGCGCTTGAGTATACGGATGCATCGGGTTGTTAAAGAGCTCCTCCGTTTCGCTAAATTCCACGCATTGCCCCAAGTACATTACCGCTATTCTATTGCTTATATGCTTTACTACGCTCATGTCATGGGTTATAAACATATATGTGAGGTTATGCTGTTCCTGAAGATCCATAAGCAAATTAAGTATCTGTGCCTGTATAGAAACATCCAACGCAGACACTGGTTCATCACAGACGATGAACTTGGGATCAACCGCCAACGCCCTTGCTATACCTATTCTTTGGCGTCGTCCTCCGTCTAACTCGTGAGGATAGGCGTTCGCAAATCTTGGTGCTAGCCCTACCGTTTCCATAAGCCCGTTGACCTTTTCATTGATTTCATTTTCGGAATGAAGCAGCCTGCATACTTTTATGGGTTCGGCAATTATATTACTTACTGTCATTCTGGGGTCAAGCGATGCATATGGGTCCTGAAATATCATCTGCATCTTGGTTCTCATGACCCTCATCTGCTCTTTATTGCATTCCAGTATGTTTTCCCCTTTGTAGAGCACCTCTCCATCGGTTGGTTCAAGCAGCCGCAGCAAAGTTCTTCCGAGAGTGGATTTTCCGCATCCGGACTCGCCCACAACTCCCAGCGTTTCGCCTTCAGGTATGCTAAAGCTTATGTCATCCACGGCATGCAGCATTCCCCGCTGCGTACGAAAGTATTTTTTGAGATGCTTTATTTCTATCAAAGGGGTGCCCATATCTATTCCGTCCATTTTATCAGTCGCTCCCTTCTTCAGTCTGCTCGTAGCGGAAACAAGCCACGATATGTCCATTGTGCTCTACACCCTCCGGGTGTTCTACAGTGCAACGCTCCGTGCAATATGGGCAGCGTGTATGGAACTTACAGCCCGCCGGCAATTCGGCAGGGTCGGGCATCATCCCCTCGATTGAATGCAGCCTTTTTTCTTTTTTTCTCAGATTAGGTATTGCTCCAAACAATCCCTCGGTATAAGGATGATGCCTTTCGTGATTGAATATCTGTTCAACGGTGCCGAATTCAATGATCTCACCAGCATACATTATGCCTACTTTATCGCATATCTGAGCCACAATGCCAAGGTCGTGCGTTATAAGTAGCATAGCTGTATTGAACTTTTTCTTAAGCTCTTTCATCAAAGCTAACACCTGCGCTTGAATGGTGACATCCAGAGCAGTAGTGGGTTCGTCCGCAAGCAAAAGTTGCGGTTTACATGCCAGTGCTATAGCGATTACCACGCGCTGCTTCATCCCCCCGGAAAATTGATGGGGATATTCATCCCTTCTTCCCGCAGGTATTCCTACCATTTCCAGTATTTGGCATACCTTGTCATCAATCTGCTTGTGGTTCAGGCCCATTTCGTGGAATTTTATTACTTCGCCTATTTGATCTCCAACGGTAAGCGTAGGATTAAGGCTGGTCATAGGATCCTGGAATATCATAGATACCTTGCTGCCTCTGAGCAGCCTCATTTTCTTTTCGCCGAGCTCCAGCACATTTTCTCCGTCCAGCAGAATCTCGCCCTTGTCCACTGTGCCGATCTTACTTGGCAGCAGCTTCATTATGCTGAGCGCCGTAGTAGTTTTGCCTGCGCCGGTTTCTCCTACTAACCCCACCGTTTCTCCAGCCTCAATGCTCAAGCTAAGTCCGTTTACCGCACGAACTATCGCATCATCTGTCCTATATGCTACATGGAGATCCTTAATTTCCAGTACCTTTTCACTCATAACGGCCTCCTTAGTTTTTCATTTTCGGATCCAGCGCATCTCTCAGGCCATCGCCTATAAGGTTGAGCGCAAGAACGGTTATCGCAATAGCTATACCGGGAAATATAACCAAATAAGGATAATACCGCATATTCGGACGTGCTGCCGCCAGCATAGAGCCCCATTCTGGCGTAGGAGGAGATATGCCCAGGCCAACGAAGCTCAGACCGGATATGGTCAATATCATTCTTGCAACGTTTAACGTAGACTGAACTATTATCGGGCCGAGAGCATTGGGCAAGATATGCCTCATTATTATCCATCTGTCGCCAGAACCAAAGCATCTTGCCGCCTCAATGAATTCCTGATCCTTCACCGTGAGTATTGATGAGCGCACTATGCGCGAAAACCTCGGAACCTGCGATATGCACATTGCGATCATCAGATTGGCCATTCCCTGTCCCAGGGCGGCCACTATCGATATAGCAAGCAGCGTAGAAGGTATGGCTAAAAACACATCCATTATACGCATAAGCAGATTATCCACCTTGCCGCCATAATATCCTGCCGTAGCCCCTATCACAGATCCTATTATGAGCGAGATCAATATAGAAACTATACCCACGAAAAGCGATATTCTGGTGCCGTGTATTATTCGTGCAAATATATCCCTTCCGTAATCATCCGTGCCAAACCAGTGTTGCGAATTGGGTGGCAAAAAACGTTCCTGCATATTCTGCCGAACTACCATGGTATCATAATCTGCTATTATATCTGCGAATATAGCTACCAATACAAGTAGAATAAATACCACCATCCCAGCCATGGCCAATTTGTTTTTACGGAAACGGCGCCATATCATACTCCACTGGCTTCTATATATTCTACCTTCTGTTTTTTTACCCATAATCACAGCCTCCTTAAGACTTAGCCTTCACAAAAGAAGACTTTACTCTGGGATCGATAAAAGTATAAAGCAAATCCACGATAAGATTCACTATTCCGGCTGCGATGGCCACAAATGTTATGGACATCATAACCATGGGCGTATCCTTAGAACGCACAGAATTTATCATAAGAGTACCGAGTCCAGGTATCGCAAATACCTGTTCAATCACTATTGCGCCACCAAGTTGCAACCCGAAATTGATACCTATTTGAGTTATAACGGGCAGCAATGCATTACGCAATGCGTGTTTGAATACTATGTGTTTCTCGGTGGCACCCTTTGCTTTGGCAGTTCTTATGTAGTCTGCCCGTATAACTTCCAGCATGCTGGACCTTGTAAGCCTGATAAGTGATGCCATGGTATTTATAGCTACCGATATTGATGGCAATATAAAGTGTTTCCATGTATCGATACCTGTTGCCGGAAGCCAATCCAGCTTGACCGAGAATAGCAGTATTAACATTAGCCCCATCCAGAATGCCGGTATGGATGTTAGCAGCATGGCAGTTATCATGCTGACCGAATCGATTATGGAATACTGTTTGACCGCCGAAATGATGCCTACAGAAACACCGACTATGGCCGAAAGCGCCGTGCCCAGCAAGGCGAGCTTAAGTGTAGTCGGGAATCGGCTCACGACCTCTTTGCTTACCGGTTCGTTTGTAACATAAGAATCCGGAAATTCTCCTCGAAGCACACCACATACAAAGTTTGCATAGCGCACAATGAATGGCTCATTAAGGCCCATCTCTTCGCGTTTCTGTTCCACAGCCTCGGGTGTGGCCCCTTCGCCCAGTACCATTCTGGCTGGGTCTCCCGGGGTAAGATCCATAATAGCGAATATTATGAACGAAATGCCAAGAATAACAGGGATCATCATGAGCAGGCGCTTACCTATGTACTTTAACATTCAACGGCCTCCTCTGGTATAAAAATATTTTTCATTTGCCTTATACGGACCTGGCACATCTAAAGATGAGCCAAGTCCGCAGCTGTTTCTTACATCCTCTGAATTTACTTCCAGGAGTATTCGCATACATAGTGCCGCTCGGCAGGGCTTGTATAAACTCCTTCCAAATTGGAATTGTAAGCAATATAGGTCATTCCCTGATACATGGGGCAGATGACGGCGTTCTCATAGATAAGCTGGTTTATCTGGTCATAGAGAGCCTGCCGCTTTGCTTTGTCCGTCTCGCCGCGCGCTTGATCTATCAAGGCGTCCATCCCCGCTATGCTGTGCAGGGTAAAGTTATTTCCGCCGCCTTCCATCTTAGTATGAAATCTGCGCGTCATAATATAATCAGGATCAGATATGTTATTGGTTATTACATAGAAAGTCATCTCGTAATCACAATCCGTCTGGGTAGATTCAAGATACGCCGCGCGCTCCATCAGTTCTATCTTTACATCTATGCCTATCTCCGCCAGTTGAGCCTGTATTACTTCCGTGGGTTTGGAATAGGTGCTTGACTGGTTGGTTTTCATGGTAACGGTAAGTCCGTTGGGATAACCAGCCTCCTTCATAAGGGCCTTCGCCTTTTCGGGATCATGTTCATATCCCTTAAAGTTCGCGTCATAATAGCCGGTATTCATCGGAATGGCACTCTCCGTGGGTATACCAAGCCCATCAGCTCCGCCTAACACCACGGAATCACGATCCAAAGCATAGCATACCGCCTTGCGCAACTTCTCGTTTGCGAATACTCCGTCGCGGCAGTTAAAGGCTACATAGAACAGCGTTGCGGCCTGGCCCTCTTTCCAGGTCACGTTATCAAGATTCATAAGATTCATGCGGTCACTGGTGCTGGGATAATATAGTACATCGACCTCGCCCTTTTCCAGCGCTATCGCAGCGGTACTCTTGTCGGTATGGATCTTGAATGTCAGATTCTTTATTGCAGGGGTTCCGCGCCAATATTCGTCGAAACGCTCCATTTCGATTTTTTCACCGGTGCTCCAGCTTACAAACTTATACGCGCCGGTACCGATGGGTTCTTTTGTAAAATCGTCTCCCGCAGCTTCAGCCGCAGCCTTATTTACTATACCGAGGTTAGCACTGCAAAGGCAACTCAAAACTGCCGCATAGGGCTCCTTCATTATGAGCTTTACATGCGTATCGTCTACTTTCTCCATTCGATCCATCGTGCTTGTGAACGCAGAAGTGTAGCTTGAAGCGATAGCGCGGTTTATAGAATATTCAACATCATCTGCTGTCATGACATCGCCGTTATGGAACTTTACGCCCTCTCGTATTTTCATGGTCAGTTCTAGACCGTTCTCACTAAACTCGTACTCTTCTGCAAGAGCCGGAGCAATAGTTCCGTCAGGTTCTTCGCGGAAAAGGGTATCAAAAATCTGGAATCCTACCAGATATGTAATCGTATCCTTGGTCATTGCCGGATCCAGCGATGTAGGTTCGGAAGATATGCTGAACACCAGGCTGTCCTTTTTTGCTCCCGTCTCCGCAATTGCTTGTTCAGTAGTGTCTTTACTCGGCTTTGTGCATCCGCTAAACAGCATCATAGCCACAAGCAGCAGACACAGCGTTACCTTCAATGTCTTTTTCACTATTGTTTTCCTCCAGTTCTTTTTATTTTTTTATTTTCCAGATGCGTTTGACAAAACATCCAGAAAAAAATCCAATACATATTTTGACTTTATGTCATCGTGCCCCTTGTGGCCTATTCCGGGAATAATATCCATAGATACGTTAAGTCCGTTTTTCTCATAGTTCTTTCTGAGATTGATAAGCCTTTCCATTCGGCTTGTTCCCCATTTTGACTCACCCACATACAGCGTATCCTCTTCGCCAACCAGTATCTTCACAGGCACCTTGCGTATTTTCTCAATATCAAACGGCTTGTCAAAAATTTCTTGAAAATTACGTATCCCCCAGTAATAGTCCTCACCAGGGTCTATATAAGTCGGCCTGCCTGGCGCCCCTATTACTACGGCTGCCAGCCGCTCTGGATGAACGTACAAAAACCTGTGTACAAACTGCCCTCCGCCGGACCAGCCGTAAAGGTATATCTTATCAATATCTATTGGAAATCTCTCAGCCAGTTCGTCTATCATGGCTAAAAATATATTATCATACCGCACGCCATGGTACCCCAGCAACTTGTAGCTGTTAAAGTCGTTCTTATCCATAAGGCCGCCGGGAAACATTGGAAAAATCATTGCAAATCCATTTTTATCTGCAAAATCCTTAAAGAGACTCCTATACCATTCTATAGTTCTGCCGGTACCATGAACAAAACTTATCAGCTTCAGCTTTTTCTCTTTATATTCCCTATAGTTTTCTGGAATATATGTGTGATAAGAAAATCTTGGGTCTGCGTTGCAATGCCACATCATTTCTCTCTCAGATCCCATGTAAAGGTTCTGATATATTTCTTCTGTTATACCTTGGCTCAGTATATCCATGTCCTCACCCACCCAAAAGATAATATTTGTTTTCCTTCCCCTTGATTTTTAAAATATCACAATCTATAATAACGAATATAGATTATAGTTGAGATTTTCAACACTTTCCGCTGGTTCGTTTCTTTTGCATCCATCAAAAGAGCTATCATAGTTTAGAAGTGTTGAATAGATCATATAGTAGTATTGCCGCTTTGCCAATGACGAAAAAACGATAACAGTTATGTCAAAAACGCATAACACGCGAGGAATTATGGATTCAGCAGAAGTAAAATATATTCTCACAATTGCAGAACATCGTAGCATAAGCAAAGCTGCTGATGCATTGTTCATATCTCAACCTAATCTTTCGAGGATTCTTATAAACATAGAAAAAGATCTTGGGGTAAAACTCTTTGACAGGTCTTGTCTTCCGATAAAAACAACTCCTGCAGGAGAAGTGTGTGTGAAGTACTGTAATCAGATTGACGCGCTGCTAAAAAGTATGAGCGCCGATATCATTGGAATTTCACGTCACAATACGCCGCGGATAACCATAGGTGTGCCCCCAGTAAGAGGATCCTACCTCCTCCCATTAGTGCTGCCAGTTTTTTCCAAGGCGCATCCAGATATTGAAGTAGTAATTAAAGAAGCTAATTCAATAATGGTTTCGCAAATGATAGAAACCGGCGAGGTTGATATTGGTATTTTTTCTTTGCCACAGACTCCTTCAAATCTTAGCTGCATTGAGCTTTTGCGCGACCCTTTACTGCTTATGCTTCCTCCGAATCACATTTTGGCGTACAGCGGAAGTAACGGCGTTATCCCTTCTATCCCCATAGATATGATACATCTGTTAGATGGCGAAAGCTTTGTGGCCATAAATAGCCCCAAAAGCATAACCGTGAGACTGATATGTTACCTTGAAACCACCTACAACGTACATTCTTCCATAGGCATACGTACGCAGAGTAACGTTATGACATACCGCTTATGCGAGCTCGGTATGGGGCTTGCAGCGGCTATGGGCGTAGCCATACGCAGCGTCGCTCTTCAACATTATCCCTGCCTGTACAAGGTAGACAACCTGCATGAAATATGGAATATCGGAATAAGGAAGGAGCGTCATCTCAGCGATATCGAGCGTGCTTTTATAGATATCACCATACAGGAGAGCTCTAAGCTTCTTTCCCAGCCATTTAAAGTAATAAAGTAATTTATCCAACAAATAATCAACCACGCCCCTCGGTCAAAGGCGCGCGCTCGTTCAGCCATAAATTTGTGTAATGCCTGTTTCGCAATTATTTGAATTATACAATTCATACCACATCCAGATATAATCATATCAACAACAATACGTTGCGGGAGGGTTTATATGCTTATAGACCATATTGCATCGGCAGGCACCTTGGAATCAAGCGACATCATGATAACCATAGAACCAGGAACAAACGGCATAGAGCTCACACTTACAAGCCCCGTTATACAACAATATGGAAAGCATATCCACAAAACCATAACAGATACGCTTCACCGGCTCGGTGTAGCAAACGCCTCTGTCACCGCTGTTGATAACGGTGCCTTGGACTGCACCATCAAAGCCCGCACAGAATGTGCCGTTTTCCGTTCCGCAAGCAATACTGAAAAAATACCGTGGGGAGATATCATACTATGAGCTTAAACCCCAACAAAAAGCGTCTGCGGCGCTCCATGCTTTTTTTAAGCTGTCAAAAGCCCGCCCTTATAAAGGATCCTTACATATACGCTCCTGATTCAATAATACTGGATCTTGAGGATGCAGTATCAGAAAACCAGAAAGACGCGGCCCGTTTTTCGTTGTACCATGCCCTGAGATCCATAGATTATCGAGATTCCGAGCGGGTAGTCCGCATAAACGGGCTGGATACACCGCACTGGAAAGAAGACGTCCGCGTTTGTGTGGCTGGTGGCGCGGATGTAATTCGTATACCTAAATGTACCTCCGCAAAAGATGTGCATACTGTCGAAGAATATGTTCTTAAGACAGAAATTGAATTTGGTCGTCTGGAGGGCAGTACCCTGCTTATGGCGGCTCTGGAATCTTGCCTCGGCATTATAAACGCATACGATATATGCTGCTCCAGCCCCAGGCTTATAGGTATCGCTCTTTCTGGCGGAGACTATACAAAAGATCTTCAAACCAACATATCCTTTACCGGGATAGAGCTTAACGGAGCCCGACAGCAGATGATAATAGCCGCACGAGCTGCTGGCATACAATGCTTTGACACCGTTTTTACCAATCCGGACGATATGGACACATTCCGTAAGGAAACGGAAATGATACATATCATGGGCTTTGATGGCAAATCCCTTATAAACCCAAGACAAATATCTGTGGTGCATGAAGTATTCACCCCGTCTGCAAAGGAGATCACTTTTGCCGAAAAGGTTGTCCGCGAAATCGATACGAAAAAGGATCAGGGCATCGGTGTTTTCACAGTGGACGGCAAAATGATAGACATAGCCTTCTATGACGGGGCAAAACGTACGCTTATGCTTGCCAAGGCAGCCGGAATATATAAAGGAGAGTTTGCATGATCAACGCAGTTGGCAGGGATATCCCCGAAAATATACTTGAACAAACCGGTAAAGACATATTCCGTGGATCATATTATTGCGATAATCGGCAATACACAAAGGCTGCGCCCACCGTGCGCGGATTCTGCGATCCACACCACAGTAAGCTTGTTAATTCTATTCGTGAGGCACTTTTTCGCTGCGGTATAAAGGATGGCATGACATTATCGTTTCACCATCATTTTCGCAGCGGCGACAAAATAGTAAATATGGTAATGGATGAAGTACATAGTATGGGTATAAGGGACATAACCATCTGTTCTTCCTCCTTGGGCACTGCTCACGATCCCATAATACCTTATATCGAAGACGGCACCATAACCATGATCTACTCTTCTGGTGTTCGCGGCAATATCGGCCGCGCTATAAGCATGGGAAAGCTGAAGCATACAGCAGTAATGTACTCGCACGGCGGCAGAGTCCGCGCCATTGAAGAAGGCAGCATACATATAGATATAGCCTTCATAGGTGCACCCACATCCGATGAATGCGGTAATCTGCGGGCAATCGGTGGAAAATCAGACTGCGGAGTTCTCAGCTATGCGTATGCAGACGCGCAGTATGCAGATAAGGTCGTTGCCATAACGGATACCATGGTGCCTTTCCCAAACATACCCGCCAGCATATCCATGGTAAACGTGGACTATGTCTGCCGCGTGGATTCGATAGGCGCTCCCGAAAAAATCGCAACTGGCGCGGCAAAGCCGACTACTGACCAGCGCAAGCTACTTATGGCAAAATACTGCAGCGACTTTGTCTCCTGTACCCCATATTTCAAAGATGGTTTCATATATCAGACCGGTGTCGGCGGCGCGTCAATAGCCTCTACGGTTTATTTGGCCGAGGAAATGCGGAAGCGTAATATACATATGCGTCTTGGGCTCGGCGGTATATCCGCACCCATGGTACACCTCATGGAAGAAGGTCTCATCGAGCTGCTGGTCGATACTCAAGATTTTGACCTTGAGGCCGTGCATTCAATACAAGAGCATCCAGATAAACATATTGAGATCACTTGCAGCGAATATGCTAACCCCTTAAACAAAGGAGCATATGTAAACAAGCTGGACTTCGTGATATTAGCAGCCCTTGAGGTTGATATTCATTTCAACTGCAACGTCGTCACTGATTCATCGGGCATTATAACCGGGGCGCAAGGCGGTCATCCTGATACTGCCGCGGGTGCGAAATGCACTATAATAATGACCCCCTTGCTGCAGGGGAGGAGTCCTGCCGTATGCACCGATGTTACCACCGTGACCACCCCCGGAGAAACCGTGGATGTCGTAATAACTGATCACGGTATCGCCATAAATCCGGCACGTCCAGACCTTATTGAGGCCGCTACAGCTTCGGGACTGCATATACAAACCATAGAAGAATTGAGGGATTTGGCTTATTCCATAGCGGGGGAGCCGGAAAAAATATCATTTGGAAACAGAATTGTAGGCATAATCGAAGCGCGTGACGGTAGCATAATCGACGTTGTGCGCCAGTATAAACCCGTAGAATAACTTTGCTCACACCGCGCTTCCGATCTGCTTATCAAAAGGTATGCTCTTTCGTCAGTATCTCGACTAATGTTCATTTATACACAAAAGCCGGGGTTTTCGGACTTTGGGCAGTCCTGTAGTTAAAATACATTATTGTGTATAGGATTATACTCCTAGTTACAAATGACCAATAGGGTAACTTTTAATTATTCTGTATAGCGATAGATAAGCCTTTAATGTATTTTATAAATTTATCTCGGTTTCATATAGAGTATGTTACTTTCACCGCACTCTGCGTTCCATCATATCTCTTCACTACTATCGCACAGCATCCACGAATAAAAAACTTATGTTACCTTTTAAAACTCTAATCTCTTGGTTAAGATTCTGTGTGATTTCATTTTTTCTTACTCACATTATGGTCTTTCATTCGTAACACTATTACTCAACCACACTAACAGCCTTTTGTTACCGTGCATTTCTACATGGCCTCGTTATCGACAATTACTTCCGTAAGTTTGTCAACCCTTTGGAGACATTCTCACCACCAGCATTTATAAGTCCCTGGCATATAGGCAACACCGTCCACCTCTGCACAGTTTTCATATAATCTTACGTTGCTTTCTGCCGGTCTCAACGAACTCCAGACAATCGGCATTTCCACACGTACCGCCTGCCTGAGTATCAGAGGAAACATTTCGAAGCGTTTCTCTATATTCAACCTTATTGGATTACCAGTACATCTCTTTTAAAGCACCTCTTTTTCACACTTGTAGCGAAACAAGTTATACTTTTGTTCAGGTTGCAGACTTTTTTGTAAAATCCAATGCTTTACGGGCTGATAGCATGAACCAACTTATGCACCGACTCCAACAACAATGTGAGATTCCCTTATGTATCCGTGACGCCTCGCTCTGTTTTAGTCTTATGATAGTAGATATTCTCGGTTGTCATAAACTCAAATCTTGTAATGGCGCATTATCACATTACACAGAAAACAATGATACGCGGTTGTCCACATATTCCGCACATCTTTTATCTAGCAACCATGGCATCAGCTTATAATACCACCTAGCGGTATTCCTTGTCGGGGTATTGGATTTTTCATCTTGGCATCTCAATAAACTAATTGAGGCTACAATAATTAGATAAATATACTGATCGGCAGTTCTATAGATGTCAATATCTTTCGCAAATGCAATTTGTAGGTCACTTGACTTTGTTAACACCATTAAAAAAGAAATCTCCTTATTGTAACATTTTCTATTTCTTTTATGAATAGGTAATCATATGTATGGTATTTTTACCTGCCACATAGATCTATCATCACGGTATTTTTATTATGGCATTTTATCGCATTGTCCGTGTTCTGAATAAAATGATTCACCTTTAACATAATAAAATTGGCAAGCATATCGTTCTTGGAGTAGCATTAATTATAAAATCCTCTCTTAGTGAGAGATATAATTTTTGCTATATCCTCAATAGTTGTCCGCACATATTCTTTCGCGAGAAAAACGTTCAGTTCCGCAACCATCTTATATTAATACATTATTTTTATGATTACATATATACCATTCCACAGAAAATATAATTTCTGAATTGTTTCTATAATTATTTATTACATCAAACTTTAATAAAACAACAATATCGCATATTCCACACACAGCACTATTCCCCTTTCTATTTCCATATAATTATATTTAAAGTGTCTCTACTTCCACCCCTGCCTCTTAGCCAAATCGTCCATCACAAAGCAAAACGTCTCCCACTGTGTCAATGCTATCTGCAACGGGTCGCCTTCCCGTATACGCAGCGTCCTCCGTATCTCTTTGGGTATAACTACCCTGCCCAGCTCGTCTATTCGCCTCACTATTCCTGTCGCTTTCATGGTTCCTCCTGTGGTGTGGTAATCTTTGCTTTGTTTTCATAGTATCCGCAGCTTTTCCAAGGGTATGCAAGACTTTGCCATGGTGGATTTTGCCATGTTTCACAAAGGTAATCCTTCAGTTATGCTACCATCAGTTGACAAGAGTACACAAGCCCGAAAGGCTTGTTTTGGGACGCTTCTGCGTTCTCGTCGCTTGTATTACATCCAGTAGTACTGCGCTCCTCGGCCTTGGA
>ERZ779896.1217-NODE-1217-length-23361-cov-2.632369_pt1 | contig 23361 bp, 19 predicted proteins | sample MGYA00511067_ERZ779896 | MGnify/ENA primary metagenome ERZ779896 (study PRJEB29588, sample SAMEA2161597) | human gut metagenome | biome: human gut; feature: human-associated habitat; material: faeces | place: Denmark | collected 2008/2010 ... | reverse complement strand
GCGCCAGCAGAGACAGCCAGAGCTGATATCCGGTGCCCGACTGCGTCAGTTCGGGATCGGTAAACGTCGTCAGCCGCGCAAGGCGGTAGGGGCTGAACCATTTGATCAGGTAGTATCCCGCAGGAATCCCGATCAGAGGCCACGGCAGAAGACAGAGCAGACGCACGCCGGAAGCATACAGCATTGCGAAAAACACCACCATCAGGAGCACAGTCGTGCCGAGGTCCTTCCCGATGAATACCAGTCCCATCACCGGTCCGCACACCAGACAGCTTATGAAAAAGAATTTCCACGGAGACGCCTCGATCATTTTGACGCGGTCCGCACACCATTTCGCAAGAAAAAGCGACAGAACAACCTTCGCGTATTCCGACGGCTGGATATTGCCCACCCCCGGAATCTTGATCCAGCGCCGCGCTCCGTTGGTCGGTGTAAACATCAGCGCGATTATCAGCAGAAGACAGATCCCCAGCATCAGAATCCAGCTCCAGTCGGAAATCCGTTTGTAGCCCAGGAGCAGAACCGCCCCGAACCCGGTCATACCGACGCATCCCCACATGATCTGTTTCATGAAGTAGGAGGCTCCCGCAATTCCGAATGAGGTCGAATACAGTACAGCAAGCCCGAACAGCATCAGCATGACCGTCGTCACGCACAATGCCGCTGCCTCCGCCAGAGGCGGTTCACGCTGCTGAAGCTGAACGCTCTCCTTTTCCAGTTCTTTAGAAAATCTTGGTTTCATCTCACCTTTCCGCACTTCAGAATAGTAACCCCGTACACTAACGCATCTTTTCAAAATATCATACCCCGAAACAATCTTTTTTTCATTTTTTTCAGGGAATCGGCGATTTCGCATGTTCTCATGCTCTATTGCCCTCTCCGGACTTGCATTCCTGCCCTTTTGAAAGTATCTTACCGGATGATGAAAGGATCAGACAATGAAAGACACCGCATACCGCACGGAAAGCGACAGCATGGGGGAGATCAAGGTCCCCTCCGACAAATACTGGGGGGCGCAGACCCAGCGCTCCAACACCTACTTCAATATCGGGATTGATTACATCCCGGAGGAAGTCATTCATGCGCTGGCAATTGTAAAAAAAGCCTCCGCCATCGCAAATGAAAAAGCAAAACGACTGGACCCTGCAATCAGCAACGCAATCTGCGAGGCGGCGGACGAAATACTCGACGGCAGACTCGACGGCAATTTCCCGCTCAAAGTCTGGATGACCGGCAGCGGAACGCAGTCCAACATGAACCTGAATGAAGTCATCGCAAACCGCGCGGCCGACCTGCTCGGCGGCGTCATCGGAACGAAAAAACCGGTTCATCCGAATGACCACGTCAATATGTCGCAGTCCTCCAACGACACCTTTCCTACCGCAATGCACATCGCCGCAGGAGAAGCCGTCGTCCGCAGGCTTGTCCCTGCGGTCCGCAAACTGCGCGACGCACTCGCGGAGAAGGCGCAGGAATACGATTCCATCGTCAAGATCGGGCGCACCCATCTGCAGGACGCCGTTCCCCTGACGCTCGGACAGGAATTCTCCGGTTATGTGGCGCAGCTCGACTACGCGCTGAAACGGATCACAGCCGTCCTGCCGGAAATCTTCGAACTGCCTCTCGGCGGAACCGCAGTCGGTACCGGGCTCAATGCGCCGGAGGGATTCGCGGAAAACGCGGCTCAGGAGATCGCCTCTCTGATGAAACTGCCGTTCACTTCCGCCCCCAATAAATTCGCGCTCCTCGCCGGACACGACGCCATTGTCGCCCTCTCCGGGACAATCAAGGCGCTGGCATGTTCCCTGATGAAGATTGCAAACGATATCCGCTGGCTTGCAAGCGGTCCCCGCTGCGGCATCGGTGAACTCGCCCTGCCGGAAAACGAGCCCGGCTCCTCCATCATGCCCGGAAAAGTCAATCCGACCCAATGCGAAGCCCTGACCATGATCTGTGTGCAGGTGGTCGGACTCGACACCGCAATCTCATTCGCCGGCACACAGGGCAATTTCGAGCTGAATGTTTTCAAGCCCGTCATGATTTTCGATCTTCTGACCGAGGTGCGCCTGCTCTCCGATTCCTGTTCCAATTTCACGGATTTTGCAGTCGCGGGTCTCAAACCGGACAGGAAACGCATTGCGGAACTCGTTGAAAAATCGCTGATGCTCGTCACCGCGCTCAGTCCGAAAATCGGATATGACAACGCCGCAAAAATCGCAAAGATGGCACACAAGGAAAATCTGACCCTGCGCGAAGCCTGCGCCAAAGCAGGCCTGATCTCGCCCGGGGAGTATGACGATATCGTCAAGCCGGAAAAAATGGCGAAACCGTACGGCAAGTAAGAGCGCAGCCGCGGAATGCATCCATGAAAAAACTGCTGCTTATCCTGTTGTTCGTCACTGCGCTGGTTCCGCTGTCTGCGGAAGAACTGCGGGTGGTTTCGCTTGCCCCCGCTCTCACGGAACTGATATGCCGGCTGGGAAAAGAAAAAATTCTGGTCGGACGCTCCTCCGCATGTAATTATCCCTTGAGCATCAGAAATATTCCGGTTGCGGGAGAATTCGGAAGACCGAATCCGGAAAGAGTGGTTGCGCTGAAACCGACTCATGTTTTTGCAAACGCCCTGGCAAATCCGGCAGCGGCGGAAATGCTTCGCAGCACCGGAATCAAGGTGATCCTGAAGCAGTGCCGCAATCCGGAAGAATACAGGGAATGGGTCATGATCGCCGGAAAAGAATTGAAATGCGAAGCGGAGGCACAGAAAGAAAACGACCGGATCGAACAGGAATTGGCGGAACTCAGGCGGGAAAAGCACTCCGCCGCGGGCAAAACCGTTCTCTGCCTGATCTGGGACAATCCGCCGACGGCGGCGGGACAAGGCTCCCTGCCGGATACGGTGATCCGTCTTGCCAGCCAGCGCAACATCGCCGGCGGCATCAGGCAGGATTATTTCAATCCTTCGTTTGAATGGCTCCTGAAAAATCAACCGGATATTCTTCTTCTGCCCGGTTTCTCAGAGAAGCAGGTGGAAAATCTCAAAAAGAGCCTGCCGTGGACCAAACTCAAAGCGGTGCGGGAAAATCAAATCATCTCCGATATCGATCCCGACCTCCTTCTGCGTCCGGGGCCGCGCCTGACACAAGGCATCCGCCTGCTGGCGGAACGCTGCCGGAATTAGAAAGGAAAACAGTATGGCACAGAAAAAGACGGCGATGGAATACGCGATTCTGCTTCTCGGGCTCCGCGCCTATTCCACGGCGGAACTCAAAAAGAAACTCTATGCCAAAGAATACTCCACAGCAGAAATCAGCCAGGTCATTCAGGAGTGTACGCGGCACGGTTTCCTGAATGACGAGCATTACGCGGAAAACCTCGCCGCCGCAGTCTACGCGCGGGGAGGAGGCAAACGCAAAGCGATTCAGAAACTCCGCACCAAAGGCATTGATTCCGAACTCATCAAGGAAACCCTTGCGGAAAAAGAGGACGGGAATGTCATGACCGAACTGGAAGCGGCGGCGGGCGCCCTTTCCCGCAAAGCCTCGGCTTTCGCCCGCGAGCCTGACCCGCGCAAACGCAGAGAGAAAGCGCTCCGTTTTCTGGCAGGACGCGGTTTCTCCGCACAAGTTGCCTATGAAGCGCTCAGAAAACTGGCGATGTAGAAACCGGCACTGTCAAAAAACACTCAAACGGCGCTTTCCGTCCTTCAGATGCCGATATCGGCGCGGTGAATGGGGAAACCGAGAGCACGGAGACGATCCTGAACCTCATGGACGTCAAGCTCCCAGATCTCCCTGCCTGAATCAATCGTCATCGAAGCGGCAAGTCCCGCGACCTGTCCGGTCATTGCCGCACTCGGAATCACACGGGTGATTTCCCATGCGTCCCCCTGCGCCGCGGTGCAGCGTCCGGCGGCAATGATGCCTCCGGTTCTCTTCTTCGCGTAAAGCGTCCGGAACGGCACCTCCCAGACATATTCCGAACCGGATTTGCGCCAGTCCGCAAGCAGTCCGACGGAATCCTCGAAGTATTTTGCGTTCTCCCCCGTATTCAATACATACTCGCCGTCAACACAGTAAATCTTGCGGAACTGCGGCATCAGCGGCAGTTTGACCGGGTAATAATCCCTGCGGGTATATTCCCCACCCTCATAGCGCATCTTATAGGTCTCCAGCAGAATCCTGTGGCTTTCCTGCACGAAACGGGAGACGGATTTTCCGGTGAGCCCGCGATACGTAATCAGGTCATGATATTCCTCCGCAGAACATTTCCCGTACATCCGTTCAAGAAGTTCCGGAGACGCCACAAGCCGTGTCTCCTGATCCAAAGTGCTCGTGGTGATGGTATAGACGGAAATGCTCTTTCCGAAATCCCCCTCCATGATATCCGCCTGATATTGAAGCGCCCACATCGTCAGATAATTATCCTCGCACAGACAGGGCACACCGGCGCGGCGCATTGCAACACCGGTTCCGCTGGCGTCGATCACGGACTTCGCCTCGATCCTGCCGCGCCCGCTCTCATTCTCCACAATCAGCGCCGTCACCTTTTTATTCACGACATCCGCACCGCAGACCAGAGTATCATACCAGATGTCCACATTTTCCCGGCGCAGCAGTTCCTCCAGCGAAAGCATGAAAGACGCCGGGGAAAAACGGCACATGAGGCGCTTCCGCTCAGGAGCATTCTTCTCCTGTCTCCAATTCTCCGGAATCTCTCCGGGACCATACTGGATACTGTTGCGCAGGAGTTCCTCGCAAATGCCGTGAGTCGCCTGATGCCCGTTGCCGTCGCAAAGCGGGAGATAGATGTAGACAAGCCCGCTCGTGGCAAGCCCGCCGAGAAGAATTGTTTTTTCGATCAGGACCGTTTTCTTTCCGGACCTTGCGGACTGGATTGCCGCAGCAATTCCGGCGACACCTCCGCCGACGACCGCAACGTCATAACTGACTGTAAAATCCATGTGATTCACCTTTATGTTAAATGGATCTTTTCAAGCTCGAAGAAAAAGATTTTCCACGGAGGGTTCTTCAAGAACCACTCCGGTAAGCTTCAATAGTTCATTCAGAAGTCCCTTCTCCTCTTTCGCCGTGAGGTTCAGGCAGGTGCAGGTCAATGCGCCGGACAGCCTCCCCTTGTGAAACAGCGGAATCCCGATCCGGCTCATCTCCGGCGAATCGAACGGCAGACGCGCATACTGACGCTCCCGGCACAGACGGACAGCGTCATCCAGCGCCTTTTCCGTCCCCCATTCGGCAAGATTGCGCTCAGTAAACGGGAAATTGCCACGGAGAATCATGGCATCCTCCTCCGGCAGAAACGCAAGAAAAACAAGTCCGGCAACCGTCTGATAGGGAGGAAGCACGCTCTTTGCTGCACGGATCTCCCCCATCAGCTCCTGCGAACGGTTAAGGAACGCGGTAATCTGCGTGCCGGTAAAACGCGAATAGGTCAGATTCGTCTCAGGATATCGCCGGATCAACGGCAGCATGATACTGCGGGCATGGCGGATCAGTTCGCCGTGTCTCCGCCGGTTGTGAAGATCCGTGACCATTGGTCCGAGGAACAGCACATGCCCTTCCCCGCGGCGGATCATCCCCTCTTTCATCATGGAGCTCACCAGATTATAAACCGTAGTGTACTTCAGTTTCGTGATTCTGGCGATATCCGCAAGTTTGATTCCGTCAGGAGAATCCGCAACAATTTTCAGAATCTCAATACATCTAGAAAAAGACTGGATCATTTCTTTCCGCTTCCGTCTATCCTAAAAAAATTCATCAATAATGAAGTTTTATTCCTGTAATATTAAAATATAATATCAGAATCAATAAAATTCAAGCCGTGGACAAGGAAAATATGAAAATGGCAGTCACCGGACGCTGATCTTTTCGCGGAAGACGGAAAAACGGTTTTCCTGTGTCTTTTTCAGCGGATTCTTCTAAATCTCCGGCATCCTTCGGGTCCTCCGGTTGATTTTTCTCCAAAAGAGAGTAATTTAAGCAGTCCTGAACACAAAACCTGTTTTACGGAGGAAACACTCTATCATGTTGACAATGCTGATGTATCACCGCATCCTGCCGCAGGAGCATCCGGAGGCGGTTTCCGTCCCGATGTTCCGCCGTCAGCTGGATTATCTGCAAAGGCATTATCAGATTCTGGCTCCCGAAGAGGTTCTGGATTATGTTCATGGCAGACTCAGAGATGCGCCACGCCCTTACGCCGCACTCTCTTTTGACGACGGCTGGCTCGACAACTGGCTGTTTGCCACGGAAATTCTGAAAGCAAGAGGGCTCCGGGCGACACTGGCGATGTCCGCCGGGTATCTCTATGAAGGTGCCGTCCGCAAAACGGAATCCGATGAAATCCTGAATCTGCGCATGGGGGAAGCGCAGAAGCGCGCGGCAGCAGGAGATCTGCGCTCCTATGTAAACATCTCCGAGCTGAAGGCAATGCAGGATTCCGGCGTTTGGAGAATTGAGGCGCACGGGACACGCCACGTGAAAGGAAGTCTCGGAGTCAGTGCTCTTGCCATGCCGCAGGACGGCGAACCAGCCGAAGCTTTCAGGGAAATGTTGAAAGAGGATATCGGCGGCTGTTGCGAAAAACTGGAAGCGATCACCGGATGCAAACCGCAAATGTTTTTCTGGCCCTGGGGACATTATACGGCAGATGCGCTTGATGCAGTTTCCGAACTGGGTTTGATACAGTTCACAGTGGCAAAGGGGACAATTCAGGCGGGAGACAATCGGAAAGTGCTGCCGAGGCTCGGCGTCTCGCCCCGCTGGAAGAAGTTCCGCAAAAACTGTTTCGTCTTCCGCCACCCTCTGCTTGCGGCGATTCACGACATGTTCCACACGGAACGTGTCTGTTTTGACGGATTTCGGGGAGACTCCAAATGACGGTTTACGAGACTGCCTACCGGAACGGGCGCCGCGAACTGGCGCTGCACTGCCTGGAGCTGCTGAAAGAATATCCGGAGCGGAAACGGATTCTGTCGCATGTTTTCTGGGAAAACGCCTGTTGCGGCGAAGACGGAATCCCGCAGTATCTCTTTTACTCTCCCTCCGGACACAGAAAAATGAATGTGCAGAGCTTCGATGAGCTGCACGCTCCGGCTGTGGAATCCGCTGGCGGATTCAAGCGGCTCTGCGTCACGACGAACTGGGTGCTGGATATGGCGTCTTTCGGGTGCTTCGACAACTGGTTCGCGGCGCTTTCCGACAAGAACCGCAAAAAACTCCGCTGGCTGCGGAACGCCTTGCCCAAACAGGGAATCAGGATTCTGCCTGTTGACGGCGAGGAGGCATTCCGCAAGTTTGAACAGCTTTATGCCGAACAGTTTCCGAAATATGCGGCAGGCTCCGCGGAGAACAACGGCGTATGGACTGTTTATCAGGAACTGATCCGACTCGGCAGGAATTTCAGCTGGATCATGCTGGATGAGAACGGCAGCCCCGTCACGGCAAACCTGGGGTATCTCAATGGAGAAACTTTCAATTTTACGCATCTGACGCGCAAAAAAGGGCTGCTGGATAAGTTTTCCCCCGGCTTCTACCTGACTTACTGGATCGTCCGGCAGTTGTATGCGGAACATCCGGAAGTCAGATATTTCTTCATGGGCCCCGGCAAATATGACTACAAACCGGCATTTCTGGCAAAACCTCTGCCGGTCTACCGCTATGAACGGGACTCCATCCTGAATCTTTTCGGACTGATGCGCCTGCATCACCGTCTGGCAAAAGAACGCAAACAATGGAACCGTAAAACAGAGGGATATTCAAAATAAATGGACACAACGGACAGAAGCGGAATCTCCTACTGGAATGAGGTAAGGCGCAAACTGATTCACCTGAGTTCGCTGTGGATGCCTCTGGCAATGTGTTTCCTGCCGCGGCTCTGGCTTTGTATCGCATTCGGTATCATGTTCCTGCTGAATCTGCTGGTGGAACATGCCTATGCCTCCGGTGTTCCGTGGCTGATGCGTCTTTATGACCGTTTTTTCGGCGGAATGCTGCGACATAACCCCCAACCGGGGCAATGGGTCATCAGCGGGGGACCTTACGTTTTCGCTTCGGCATGTCTTTCCCTGGCGTTGTTTCCAGGGAAAATTGCGGCATGCTGCATGGCTGTCATGCTGCTGGGAGACACTGCCGCAGCTTTGATCGGGCGCCGGTTCGGACGTCATAAGACGGTCAACGGCAAATCATGGGAAGGCGTCATCGCGTTTCTCGCCGCCGGTTATACCGGTTGCGCGCTTTTTCTCCTGATCTCCGGCATGCCGTCCGTTTTTTATTTCTGGGGAGCAGTCAGCGTCTTTCCCGCGGCGGCGGTGGAACTTTTCGAGAAACAGCTTCATATCGATGACAACTTTTCGATCCCCGTTGTTACGGGGCTTGTCCTCTCCGTTCCCCTCTTTTTCAACTGACATCTCCGTCTTGTGCAGGAATAAAACTGACGGGACCTGATAAGATAAAGGAACTCAATTCATTTTTCAGTCCCCGTATCCATCCAATCCTCAGTATCGCGCCATAAAAAAGGCGTGCTCCGTTTTCAGGAAGCACGCCTTCAGAGTCAATTCACAGGCAGATTACTGCTCCATGAAGATGCCGAGCGCTTTCTGGATCATCGGAGAGAATTTGACGATCACAGGAGTGAACACAACGGCAACCATGCTCATGAGTTTCACGAGGATGTTCAGGGACGGACCGGAAGTATCCTTGCAGGGATCGCCGACCGTATCGCCGATGACGGCTGCGCCGTGGACAGGATTCTTGCTTCCGTCGGCAAGCTTTTTGCCGCCGAAGTTGCCTTTTTCAATGTGCTTCTTGGCATTGTCCCACGCACCGCCTGCATTGTTCAGCATGCAGGCAAGGGAGAATCCGGCAGCCAGGCCGCCGGCAAGAAGCCCCATGATTCCGGCGACACCGAGAATCAGCCCGGTCACCAGTGGAACGATAATCGCCAGCAGGGACGGGATCATCATTTCACGCTGAGCGCCTTTTGTGGAGATCTCAACGCAGCGGGCATAATCCGGCTTGTCGGTACCCGCCATGATTCCGGGTTTTTCCTTGAACTGGCGGCGAACTTCCTCCACCATGCTTCCGGCGGCGCGTCCGACCGCTTTCATGGTCAGGGCGCAGAAGATGAACGCCATCATCGCACCGATGAACATGCCGCAGAGAAGCAGCGGGTTCATAATGTCGATATGGTAGATGTTCATGAAAACCTTGATGTTGTCGATCATCGGATTGTCCAGCTTCATCTTGTCTGCAACGGAAAGCAGATCAAGCTTGCGGGACCAGATTTCGACTTCCTGAATTTCAGCGGCAAGCAGAGCCATGGCTGTCAGAGCGGCGGAACCGATCGCGAAGCCTTTGCCTGTTGCGGCGGTTGTGTTTCCGAGCATGTCAAGCGCATCCGTTCTCTCACGGACATGCGGGGGCAGATGGGACATTTCCGCGTTACCACCGGCATTGTCGGCAATCGGACCGTATGCATCAGTGGCAAGTGTAATACCAAGAGTAGCCAGCATACCGACAGCAGCAAATCCGATACCATAAAGTCCATGAACCGTTCCGCCGCCATCGGCAATGGAGTGGAAACCGCCTGCAAAGCCGTATGCGCAGATGATTGCAAGAACCGTGGCAAGCACCGGAATGCCGGCGGAAAGCATACCGACAGCCAGACCGTCAATAATCGTGGTCGCAGGTCCCATCTGAGCCTGAGAAGCAAGTTCCTTGGTCGGTTTGTATTCGTCGGATGTGTAATATTCCGTGGAGTAGCCGATGATCACTCCGGCGACAAGACCGGCGACAATCGCACCGAAAATACCCCAGGTGATGACATGGCATGCCGCAAGAATTGCACATGCCACAACGATCAGGGCGGAACTGCCCCATGTCCCGATGCGCAGAGCCTTGAGCAGAGTCATCATGCTCGCGCCCTCTTTGCAGCGGACCGCGAAAATACCGATGATGGAAAGGATGATTCCAATACCGGCAACGATCATCGGAGCGTTGACGCGCATCACCACATCAGCGGTCGTCAGCTTTCCGGCAACCAGCGGAAGAGCGGCGCCGAGAGCGGCTGTCGCAAGAATCGATCCGCAGTAGGATTCGTAAAGGTCGGCGCCCATACCGGCAACGTCGCAGAAGTTGTCACCGACATTGTCCGCGATGGTGGCAGGGTTGCGGGGATCGTCTTCCGGAATGCCGGCTTCGACTTTGCCGACCAGGTCGGCGCCGACGTCAGCCGCTTTCGTGTAGATGCCGCCGCCGACACGGGCAAAGAGAGCCTGCGTCGAAGCGCCCATGCCGAACGTCAGCATGGTCGTGGTGATTTCCATCAGCTTGTGATCGGGAGCGATCGCACCGGCTTTTACAAAGGTAATGCCGAGGATGGAAAGGCCGTTTGCCATGTGCTCAGGGGTGTAAACGAGCTTGTCGAGGATAAGATACCATGCCGTGATGTCGAAAAGGCCGAAGCCGACGACGACCAGTCCCATGACCGCTCCGGAACGGAACGCGACCTGAAGTCCGCGGTTCAGGCTCTCACTGGCACCCTGCGCAGTTCTGCTGGACGCCGCAGTAGCCGTCTTCATTCCGAGGAAACCGCACAGTCCGGAGAAGAAACCTCCGGTCAGGAACGCCACGGGTACGAAGGGGTTCTGCACACCGATGATCGCGAGAATTGTGAAGATGACGAAGAGCACAAGGAACACGATTCCCACGCGGGAATACTGCTGTTTGAGATAAGCCATCGCGCCCTCGCGGACGTAACCGGCAATCTCCTCCATCGTGGAGTTTCCTTTGGGTGCCTTGATCATGAGTTTGTAGCAGATCAGAGCCGCGACAAGCGCAACAATGGCGCAGACCGGGGCAATCCACCACACGGGGGTAATTCCGCTCGGAACCAGAGACTCCGCAATGGATGTCTTCAAGTTGCCGATCAAATCATCCGCAGATGCCGTCGATGCCAGAGACATCACAGCCGCTCCGGAGATCCATGTGAAGAGAGAGGACGTTTTCACTTTTCGCCCACCAACCTTTCAATTTGTTTCAGTACACATATATGCGCACTAAAACTGTTTACTATAAAATAAAATCTAAAAGACCGGAGTCTATATTATAGGATGAAAAATAGCAAATTCAAGAGTCAGAATGAAAAAATATCCGGAATAAACGGTGTTTCTGAAAATTCAACTTTTTTTCTTTTTGCCTCTTGACATTTCTTTCGATATCGATTATAATTAAAACAGCAAAAGAATATCAATATATTACTTTTCAACAAAAAGAATATCGATCATGAAAGAACAGGCAACTGCGAGCAAATATGAAAAGATCAAGGCTTTCCTGCTGGAGGAGGCACTGAAACCGGAGTCCCGTCTGAAGATGCCGACCGTGCAGGAGCTGATGAGAAAATTCGGAGCGTCCCAGTCACCGGTAAGCCGCGCAATCCGCGATCTTGAACGGGACGGCGTCGTTCGCTGCCGGCGTGGTTCGGGAATGGTCAGTTGCAGTGTTCCGGTACACGAAGAAAGTTTCCTGAAAACAGCGGAGGAATCCGGGAAAACCGTGCTTTTCCTGCGAACCGATTATTTTGCGGAATCACTCTGGAACATGGAGCACACGATCTTATCCTATGCCAGACAGAGCAGGATTTCAGTCATCAATTATCAGATGGGGCAGGATGCGGACATCATGGCAATCATTGAAACAGTCAAAGCCTCGCATTCCCTTTCCGGCATCGTCATGAACAGCGGCCCGGAAGTAAAATCCGGCGAGGTGATCCGTTACCTGAGCGATCTTCCATTTCCGGTAGTGATGATCAACAGCAGCAATATTTATGAAGATGCGGGGAAGAATGTCACGATCCTTTCCCTGGATTCCGCACAGGCGGGACGGCTCTGCGTGGAGGCTCTGGCGCGGACGGGACACAAGAAGATCGGATATGTCCGCAACGAGCCGGAATGCGATCTGACCCGAATGCGCCTCACGGGAATCAGCGAAGCGGCGGAAAAGACCGGAATCGCCGTCACCTGTTTTCCGGGCACGGTCAAATCATGGGAAAACTCCGCGCAGGCGGCGGAAAAAATCACGCGGCTTCATCTTGACGAGATCCGGTCGCTCGGATTGACCGCCATGATTTATTACAGCGGAATGGGAGCGCTTGCCGGACGCCGGGTGCTTCAACTCGCGGGATTCCGCATTCCGGACGACATCAGCGTAATCAGCGAGGACGACGGCAGTATCATGGAACGGCTCTATCCCGCAGGTTCCATTGTAACCGGGGAATATCTCCAGCAGTGCCGCGACGCGCTCGACATCATCACCGGAAATCAGCCGTCTCCCGGAATCAGATTGTACGGCTATCAATATATAGAACGCGAATCAGTGAAAAAACTTAACCAATAGGAGTGGAATAATGAAGAAAAAATTTACATTGATCGAATTGCTGATCGTTATATCGATCATTGCGATTCTCGCTGCGCTGCTGCTTCCTGCTTTGAATAAAGCCAGAGAAAAAGCAAGAGAAATTTCCTGTGTAAACAATCTCAAGCAGGTAATGCTGTCGGAACAGTTTTACGCCTCGGACTACAATGACCAGATGCCTTTGATCGTAACAGGGCAATGGGGAATTCTGTACTGGCCGGAAATTCTTTCCACCAACCGGTATGTCCGCAATACAAAAATCTATAACTGCCCCTCCAATCAGACGAAATCAGATCCCTTCTGGAATGTTTACGGCATGTGGCGCGCCGGCAACTCCGGATACGGCGATAAAACATGGAAAGACAGGGTCGACGAACTTGGAGGTTTCGTCGACATCAAAGCCTCACCGGAATCCATCTGTTACCGTTCCAACAGGATCAGACAGCCTTCCGCCACCGTCATTTTTGCGGATTCCGTGCAAATTCCGGGCGGCAAACAAATCGCTTACTGGGCATCTCAGGAGTATCTCGACGGCAACAAGGCGGTTCATACGATCCATTCCACACGCGCCAGTGTCGCTTTCGCAGACGGACATGCCGGCGGAAATACCGCAGAACAATTATCACGGACAGCACTCAAAATCAAAAATACCTACACCAGAAATCTGGCGCCGAAAGTCGTGGACTGAACCTGAATCTCACAGAAAGGATAAAACAACATGAAAATGCTGACTGCAATCACTCTGCTTGCCGCAGGGTTCACCGGATTCACGGCGGAACACCCCGGAATTACGGACAGTCCTTACGGCGCCTGTGCCCATCTGAACCGCTGGGAATTTCCGGAAATGAAACAGGAACTCCGGATGATGAAAGACGCCGGAATCGGGCTTGACCGCACCGATCTCGACTGGCGGCAGGTGGAAAACCGGAAAGGCAGGTGGGATTTTTCAAAATGGGATGCCATCGTCAAAGCCGCCGGGGAAAACGGAATCGCCGTCCTGCCGATTCTTGCCGGAAATCAGCCACGGTGGGGTTCCCCCCTTGTAAAACACATGACCGACTGGAAGAATTATCTTACCGTTGCTGTAAACCGCTACAAGAACCGGATTGGATACTGGGAAGTTGTCAATGAACCCGATCTCGGGGAATTTTCCGGCAAAACCGCCGAATACGCAAAATTCCTGAAAGAAAGCTATGACTGCATCAAAGCCGCCGATCCGCATGCCGTCGTAGCCAACGGAGGACTCGCCGGGCAGTTCTCCGAATTCCTGAAACTGGCGCTTCCCGATTCGTTTGACGTCTTCAATGTTCACATCTATTCCTGGCAGAATTATCCGGAGGGCGAACTCCGCTCCCAGCTGCGCCGGATCAGGCAGGATATGAAACGCCGCGGGTATGGAGATAAACCGCTCTGGCTCACGGAAACCGGCTATTCAACGGCTCCGCCGCCGGATCTCAGCGGCATACTCTCCCATGCACTCAAAAAACTTGCGCTTGATGCACCTTCGCTGCCGGTTGCGCTCATCGATGATCCGGACTGTCTGTATTCCACGGAATGTATGAATCTTGATCTCAAAAGTTTCTTCCGGGAGAAACGGAATTACCACCGGATCACACTCGCCGGGCTTGACGGGCTTGATCCCCGCAAATATCCTCTGCTTCTCCTGCCGATGAACGAGGCATATCCTTCGGCGTTCCACAAACCGCTTGTTTCCTATCTGGAAAAAGGCGGGACCGTCATCTATCCGGGAGGGGGAATCCCTTTCTACTTCGATTGGGTGCGCAAGGCGGACGGAACCATTGAGAAAAGAGGAGCGCCGGAGAGAATCTGCAAAGAACTCCATATCGGCTGGGAGGCATGGTGGAAAAACAGGAAAGCGCCACGTTCCACAAAACTGCTTGAAGCCATCCCGGAGCTCCGGGGCGTTGATTTTCCCAAAAGTGCAAACCGTTATCTCAGCGGGGAAAATCTGCAGGAGGGCGACGAACTGATTCAGCTTGTGACCGCTTACTCAAAGGACCGTTCCTGGTCTGCTCCGGTCGCCGGAATCTACCGCTTCAACAGCAGCCTTAAAGGAAATCTGATCGCGTTCAGCTGGCAGGATTATTCACACCGGACCACACCGGAATGGCAGGCAAAACTTCTGCCGCGCACCTTCCTCACGGCATTCAATGAGGGAGTGAATAAAGTATTCACTTACAGTTTCCGGTCACAGGAGCAATATTTTCCATCGGGACGCGAGGGGCATTTCGGAATTCTGCGGCTGAACCTGACACCGAAGCCCGCCTATACCGCTTACATGACCTTGACCCGGATGCGGCCTGCCGGTTCAACGGATCTGGGGTTGTCTGTGAAAAATGGAGTCTATACAGCCGCCTGGAAAAAGCCGGACGGCATTCCCGTTACCGCGGTATGGACTGTTTCACAGCCGAAAAAGATATTTCTGAAAACGACGGGGCAGTTCAAATCCGCCTGTGATTATCTGGGCGGAATTCCCGCAGTCCACCTGGAAATATCTCCTCATGGAATCCGCATGACGGCAGATTCTGGGATCACCTATCTTGAAGGCGTGCAGGTTTCTCCCTGAAATAACTCTCCGCAATATCTGCGGCTGCCGCTCCTCTTTTCCCGGCATCCGCAGATATTCACTTCCCGGAAAATCTGCCGAAATCGGCATCTCACCTGTCCCTGCCCGGACTCCGGCCGATAAAAGAATCTTCTGAAAAACAGTTGAAAAGACAACTCCCGAATGTATATTATGTCTTCCACATTACAAAAAGGGAATCAGGGAGTCTTTTTATGCCGTTACCCAGTATTTTCGAGGCACTCATGCTGATCTGTTTCGGTTTCAGCTGGCCTTTCGCCATTATGAAAACCGTCAAGGTCAAAAATCCTGCGGGGAAAAGTTACATTTTTCTCTTTCTGATCATTATCGGCTAAATCGCGGGGTGTCTTTATAAAATCACCGGCAAATTCGACTTCGTTTTCTGGCTCTATCTCCTGAACGGGCTCCTTGTGGCGACCGATACGGTGCTCTGTCTCTATTATCAGCACCGGAACAAAAAGAAGGCTGGACTTGTCAAAGCGGAAGAACAAACCGTCTGACGAGAGAAATACAGAAAAACATAACGCAGGAAGCATTCTCACTCAATGCTTCCTGCGTTATCCTTTTCCGCAGCTCTTTTCAACGGACCGTCAGACGTTCCGGCGCATATTTTGCCAGTTTTTCACGGTCAACCTCAATGCCGAGCCCCGGTTTTTCCATCACTTTCACCATGCCTCCGCGCATCTCGAACGGTTCGGCAAGAATATCGTCGGACATATACATCGCGGAAATGACACAGTCGGACGGCAGGGAGCAGTTCGGCAAAGTCGCCGCGGCAAGACGCGCCGCCTCCGCCACCCCCGAACCGACACGACTCCCGATCCAGTTTGCAATTCCCTTTTCCCGGCAGAAATCATGAATCCGCCGGGCATTGGTCAGACCTCCGACGCGGCAGACTTTGATATTGATGATGTCCGCACTCCCCAGCGCCGCGCAACACTGCGCATCGTGCATCGTGTGAATGCTCTCGTCCAGACAAACCGGATTCCGGATTTTTCCCCTGAGAAGAGAGTGAAAATAGATATCATGCTCATCCAGAGGCTGTTCGATCATCAGCAGATGAAAACGATCCCAGTCCGCAATCAGATCAAAATCGGAATTGCCGTAGGCGTTGTTCGCGTCCACCATAAGGCTGATATCCGGAAATTCACGGCGGACCGCCTCAATATAAGGCGTATCGAAACCGGGTGAAACTTTGATTTTAATCCGGCGGAATCCTTCGGCAAGTTTTTCGCCGACAGCCCTCACCAGCATCGACGGCTCCTTTTTGATCCCGAAACTGGGCCCGACCTCCACCTCCGTCCGGGTTCCGCCGAGCAACTGCCGGCAGGGTTTGCCGAGCATCTTCCCGTAAATGTCCCAGACCGCCGCGTCAATCGCCGCCTTTGCAAAATTGTTGCCGCGGAAATGCGCCATCAGATCCGTCACTTCGTCCGGATGCCCAAACGTTTTTCCACGGACCAGCGGGACCAGCGAATTCGTCAGGAGGTCAATCACGGAACCGACTGTCTCATGGGCATAAAACGGCACCTTGTCTACGGATGCCTCGCCCCACCCGGTCAGATCGCCGCTCCGGACCTCCACGATCAGTCCGTTTTTTTCACGGATCTCCCCGGCGCTGATGCGGAAAGGCATTTTCAACGGAATGGAAAACGGGTGCAATACAACACGATCAATCGAAAAACTCATGGCGCAACTCTCCTTTACTGATGCAATGGGCTTACAATAACAATAAAAGAGGAAAACCGCAAGTTCTCCACGGCAATAAAAGTATAAAAAAACGCTTCGGCGCAGCGCAATGCCTGCGCCAAATCAGTTTTTCTAAGATGTCAAACGTGTTTGGCGGAGACAACCTGCCCTCATGCTCTTGCACTCAAGGCACGCCATTCCCGTCATTTCCAGTTGATGAAAGGGACAAAACCGTTTCTGGAAATATTGATCAATCCGATCTGGATGCAATCTTCCGTCGTATGATTGACCAGCCCGAACTGGATACCGCCGCTTTTTTCAGTCATATTGGCAATCCCGAGCTGAAACGCATCTTTGGAGCGATTCGTGATGTAATTGAAAATTCCGGTCTGCAGTCCCGTGATGTCTTTTGACCGGTTCACAATGCCGAGCTGCCAGCCGTTGACATTCTGCGCCTGATTGCCGATCAGCGCCATCTGCATCCCGTTCATATCGCTCTCGTTCAGCATCAGGCCGGCCTGAAGTCCGTTGCAGAGCCTTGCATCGCCATAGGTCGAGATCGAGATCCCGTTGATTACCGAATTCTTATTGTTCTCAATAAAATACGCACAATGAATTCCGTAGAAATCCGTGTCGGGCATCGGTCCCATGAGAGAAATCCCGATCCATTCCTCGCGTCCGTTCTTGTCCGAAGACACGACCGGCGCCGCAAGCCGTATGACCGGCGGCATCCGGATATATTTCTCCACTTCCTGTTCGACTGAATCCGCATGCACCTGCATAAAAAGCAGAGCGGTTCCCACGATGGCAAGCCATGTCAGTTTTTTCATATTCATCTCTCCTATTTGGATTATTTATGAGTTATTTGGCGGTTGATTTTCTTTTTTCATCCTGCACTCCTGATAATAATGCAGCAGCTGCGGCAGGATAATGAACGTCAGCATTCCGCAGGTCAGAAACAGAAGATACAGAACTGTTTTCAGCGCGCCCTCGCTGCGGATGCTCTGCGGCGGGATGAATCCCATCGTCATGGAAAGCACCGAAGTCAGAAAACCGAGTCCGGCGACGATCCACATGCCAGGTTTGCCGCAGGGAACGGAGTAAGGACGCGGCGTATCCGGCTGAGAATACCGGAGCCGGATCGCGGCGGAAAACATGAACATATACATAATCATATAGAGCTGCGCGGAAAGCGCCATCATAACCCAGAACGCGCCGCTGATCGTCGGCATGAAGAAAATCCAGCCCGATCACCGTCGTAATCAGAGCCTGAAGCGTCAGGATCGGAACCGGAATGCCGTACTGGTTGCGCCTCTGCCAGAACTCCGGCAGATACCCTTCCCGCGCAACCTGGAGCAGCCCTTTGGACGGACCGAGCGTCCACGTGATGATTGTGGTCAGCGCCCCCCAGATCAGAAACACGCACATGACAGGTGTCATCCAGCGGGCTCCCATTGCGGTGAACATCTGGTCGAACGCCTCCGCCGCACCCGACGCCATGCTCAGGCGTCCCGGCGGGACGATCAGCGAAATGGAAAGCGAGCCCGCAATGCTCAGAAAGATAATGATGATGGAAGAAATCAGAATCGCTTTCGGGAAGTTCTTCTGCGGATTGTCCACATCCGTGACATGCACCGCCGGCATATCGATTCCGGCAATCGCAACCATCATTCCCGCGAGAAGCATCCACTGGGTCAGATTGTTCAGTTCGGGAAGCACCGCTTTGGGCGTAAATGGAATCGCGGGCGCATGTCCGCCGAAAAGATAAAGCGCGGCAAGCAGGATAATTGCCGCCGTCGGAATGATCGTTCCGAAAATCGCCCCGATGCTGCTCAGGATCGCATAAAGTCTGATGCCGCGGAAATTCAGGATCGTGCATCCCCACATGACGGCCGCCAGAGTCAGAAAGACAAACCACCGGTTCGTGGCAAGTTCCGGCTTGAAAATATAGGCGTCGTCGCGACGAACGTCAGAACCGTGGCATACCACGGCAGGCTGTTCAGCCACTGCATACAGACGGCGACAAATCCCCATTTCGGGCCGAACGCCTCCTTCACCCAGAGGTACATTCCGCCGTCCTTCGGCCATGCCGCCGCCAACTCCGCCGAGACAAGCGCCGTCGGAATGAAGAAGCAGATGGAAGCCGCCGTGATGTAGAAGATGATTGCATAGCCGTATTCGGCCTGTTCCGGAAAATTTACGATGGACAAGACTGCGGCAATATTCAGCATCGACAGCGTGAATACGCCCATTTTATTACTTTTCTTAGGAAATACCGACATATTGACCCCCCAATCGTTATGCTGGTTGTTTTATAACACTACACTCCCTTTCCGGAAAATGCAAGTCCCTTTGGAGTTTTTTTGACGGTATGGGTGGAACAGGGGAATCAAGCCTGAACTCAATCTTTTATTTCTCCCGTTCTTTTTCCCTGCGGGACTTTTGACAGCCTGCTCTTAAACAACTGAAAAAAATTTCAAAAATAATTAGTTTCATCTAAATTATATGCTTGACATTCTGAAAAAGACTTATATATTAATAGCGCAAAAGAACAGAACCAGACATTCGGTCTGGATTTTTTCAAGATAAATAAATTAGTCTAAACTAATTAATTCACTAAAACAATAAGGAGATCAGAATTATGAAACGTGCAGCTTTTCCAAGTTGCAGTAGAGCGGATTTCACCCTGATAGAACTCTTGGTCGTTGTAGCGATCATCGCCATTCTGGCGGGAATGCTGATGCCCGCATTGAGCAGCGCAAGAGCACGCGCCGTGTCCATTTCATGCGTATCAAGGCTGAAACAGATCGGAACAGCGGATTCGTTCTACCAGAATGACTACGGGTATTTCTGCCCGTCAGGCGATCTTATGTCATCAAGTGTTGTATGGTTCGGAACAGGTCTGCTTCGCACAGGATATGATTTCACTGGAGACGGATATCTGAATGTCTACCTGAAGAAAGCCCGTGATGGAGAAAAAATGCTGTCTCAGCGCAGCACAAATGTGTTGTTCTGCCCGGATTCGTCTGTTGAAAAACTGCTGACGAAAAAGGGAGAAGATGTCACCTCGGCTTCCGGCGGCGGCTATGGAGCCAACGTAGGATTGCACGGATGGTTAGGTTTTAGGAGTATAGGCTCTTACCCTGTAATGGGCGGTATAGACACCACAGGGTTTATGTTGAAAAAGCCGGGCAATATCAAGAAGGCTTCATCCTTAGTCAGTTTTGGTGATCAGTTGCAAAATGGCACATCAGGTATGTCTAATGCGGATTTCGCAGAAGATAGTGCTTACTTCGGTCACATGATTAGTAATACTAGCACATGCTTCCGCCATCCCAGTAAATCTGCCAATATCGCATGGGGCGATGGACATGTTTCATCAGAAAAACCCGCTTATATCGGAGCCAACCCATGCCAAGTCGGTGGACTTGATCCCTATGATGCGGGTGCAGAGGAATATGAGCATTATTCTCCTGATTATGAAAAAGACGGAGATTGAAAAAATATACTTAATAGAACACATAACAGAAAGGGCTTGATAAAATGAAATTGAAAATTATTATTCCGCTCGTTTTAATGAGTGCCGGATTTGCCATCTGGGCAAATTTCAGCAAAGAGGACAATTCGAAGTATGCGGTTCAGGAGGTTGAAGTAAAAGCGGAAAAACAGCCGGAACTGGACAAAGTAGTCAAGGCAACTCTTGATCTGCACAAGAGGAAAAAGATTCAAACCTTGGAGCGTATCTTTGCAGTCACCCTTCCCCAACGCGCCATTATACAGGAAAGGGGCGGAAATGATCCATTCAAGGAAAGCATGGAAGTCCTGGACAAACATTCCGCTTCTCTGAATCTGAATGACATGCAATATCTGCAGCTTGCCCAGAAGCAGAACTGCTACCGCGTGATCGCCAAAACCGCCGATGAAACGCAAGTGTGCTTTTCGTTCCGCAAGTCCAAATCCGGCTACAAGATCGTAAGCATCGCGGAACTTTAATTCCTGTCCTGACAATGCGGCATCTTCCGGTGCCGCATTCTTTTATTTAACCAAACAGCGTCCCGTGGAGGGGGACAGCGTCATGCAGAAAAAAAACAAAATACGTCTTGCCGTCCTGTTGACGGCAGCAGTTCTGGTATGCCTCGGAATCCTGGGATATCTGAAATACGCTTCGCCGACCAGAATCGCCTTCGTGAATTATCCGGAATACGTGCTTGCCGAAGATCTCGACCAGCCCATCAATCCGGCGATTGAAGTTTCCGTCCTGCCCTGGGGACCGGACTCCGGCGAGGAACTGCGCAATTACGACGCAATCCTTTTCTTCGGCATGGGAACCAATATTTCCGAACGCCAGCGGGCAATTCTCGACTCGCTGGAAAAGCCGATCTACCTGACCTCGACGCCGAACAACGAAACCGCGAAAAACACCATGACGCCTGAACAGCGGAAGGTCATTGCGGACTATATGCGCAACGGCGGCAAGGACAATTTCCGCAACATGCTGAATTATATCCGGCGCGAACTGGACGGCAAGCGCCTGCGGGTGGGCAAAATCGAACCCGTCAAAATCGTGCCGCGCACCGTCTTCTTCCACGTCGACGAAAAAGCCGGGTTCATGACCTACAAGGAGTATCTGGACTATTACAAATCAATCGGCCGTTACCATCCGGAATCCTCCACGGTTCTGCTCTATTCCGGCAACGGCGGCGGCGACCTCGGAAAGCTCATCGAAGCGCTTGAGAAACGCAAACTCAACGTCGTGGCAATCAACGGCATGGGGCGCCTGACCGAAATGATCGAAGAGGCGAAACCGGATCTCATCATCTACCAGCCTCACGGCAGGCTCGGTTCGCGCGACCCGGAGGGAGCGGTTGGAATTCTCGCGAAATACAACATTCCCCTGCTCTGCCCGATCAAGAGCGACCAGCCGTATGACGTCTATCTCAAAGACCAGCGCGGTATGGATGGCGGTATGCTCAGCCAGAGCGTGACCATGCCGGAAATCGACGGAGCCGTCGCGCCCTTCGTGCTCTCCGCCCTCTTCCGCAATGACCGGGGCCTGCTCGCCTACAAGGCGATTCCCGACCGCGTCGAACGCTTCGCCGAGCTTGTCCGCAAGATTACGGCAATGCGGCACAAGAAAAACACCGAAAAGAAAGTGGCGATCATTTACTACAAGGGACACGGGAAAAACGCGCTGACCGCCGGAGGAATCGAAGTCGGCGACTCCCTGCTGAACCTTCTGCGGCATCTGCGGAAAGCGGGTTTCAACACCGGCGACCTGCCGGAATCCACCGAAGAACTGCTCCGCCAGATTCAGGACAACGCCGCAGTCTTCGGTGCCTACGCGAAAGGCGCGATGCAGGAGTTCATGGAAAAAGCGAAGATGGAGAAAATCCCGCGGGAAGAATATGAGGAGTGGATACGGAAAAGCATGCCCGCCGATCTGTATGAAACAGTGACGGCGCGCTACGGCGAATTCCCGGGAAAAACCTTCTGCACTCCGGATGGCAAGCTTGCACTCGGTATGCTCCGGTTCGGCAACATCGTGCTGATGCCGCAGTCCATTTCCGGCGAAGGGGAGGACACGGACAAAGTCGTGCACGGCGTGAAGATGGCCCCGCCGCATCCCTATATCGCGACCTATCTCTGGATACGGCACAAATTCGACGCCGACGCCCTGATTCATTTCGGAACGCACGGCAGTCTTGAGTTCACCCCGTGGAAGCAGGTCGCGCTCTCCAGCTACGACTGGCCGGACGTGCTCATCGGCGAAATGCCGCACTACTATCTTTACATGATGAACGACATGGGCGAGGCGCAGATTGCCAAACGCCGCAGTTACGCGGCGCTCATCAGCCATCTGACCGCACCGTTCATGTATGCCGACGGCTACGGCACGATCCGCGAGCTTGACCGCAAGATCGAAATGCGCGCACTGGTCGAGGACGCGCGGCTCAAGGAGGAGTACGGCAAGTCGATCATCGAACTGGCGAAAAAGGAGAAGTTCGACCACGAACTCCAGTTCAGCCCGGATTTCGCCGCCGGCAAACTCAATAAAGCCGATCTTGAACTTCTGCACAATTACCTGCACGATCTTCAGGGCGAAAAAATCAACCGCGGACTCTACGTGCTCGGACGCTCCTACACGAACGCCGAAGCGGAGGAAACCGCAAAACTCATGACGGTGGACATGGTCGCCTACGACATGTTCAAGGCGGACGTCGAAGCCGGCAAGGTCGACAGGAAGAAGCGTTCCGACAGCTTCTTCTACCACAACAACTATCTGAAACCGGCGGGGGAACGGATCGACCGCGCCTTCGCCGACGTCCGCAGCGGCAGACAACTGTTGCCCTCCGTCCGGATCGCACAGGAAAAAGCGCGGAAAGCGGCGGCGAAGCGGAAAGCCGAGGCACAGGCAAAACCGAAAGCTTCCTCCATGGTCAAAGCCGGCGGAATGCCGATGGGCGGCATGGGCGGCATGGGAATGGGCGGACGCCGCGCCTCCGGTGAAAATCCGCTCAAGAAATTTGCGCCGGAACTGCGGGCGGTGGAAGCGTATGAGAATCTGCTGAAATCGACGCCGGCGGAACTCGACGCATTCGTCAACGCGCTCTCCGGCGGCTCTCTCTATCCGTCACCGGG
>ERZ779896.1212-NODE-1212-length-23447-cov-9.023940_pt1 | contig 23447 bp, 16 predicted proteins | sample MGYA00511067_ERZ779896 | MGnify/ENA primary metagenome ERZ779896 (study PRJEB29588, sample SAMEA2161597) | human gut metagenome | biome: human gut; feature: human-associated habitat; material: faeces | place: Denmark | collected 2008/2010 ... | reverse complement strand
CCTATTGCCTTCGGCACTTCCCCCGAAGGGGGAAGCAAGACGTTACGTAGCTAACAATTTCCTTAACTTAATAGCATTACCCGTTTTGGGGTTTCTGACATCGACCACTTGAATGCGAATGACAAAGATTTGAGGGCTTCGCTCGAAATGACGATACGGGAGTCGGATGTCACCAGCCACTCCTAATCCCTAGCCACTAGTCCCTAGCTACTAGAATCCAGTCCCCGGTCACTAGTCACTATTTAGGCATGCCTTTCGATAGCCAGAAGGCATGCGCATAAATGACGGTTCCTCTATATAATAGAGCCAATGGCCGGTCTTGGCAAGAGGCGGCGCGCTTGCAGGACAGGTTGTCAGGAATGATATAATAAGAGGTATATGTAGCAGGCCATCCGGCGGCTTCGGGGCGCAGAGGTGATTTCCCTTTTCCCCTCGATCGCTGTCCTTCGCCTGCCGGGTAAGAGGTATATATGAAAAAAATAGATATGACGCATGGACCGATCGGAAGGAAAACGATCCGTTTTGCGTTGCTCCTGGCACTGACGGGCATGCTGCAGCAGGTGTTCAATACCATCGACACCATCATTATGGGGCAGTTTGTCGGGAAGGAAGCGATGGCGGCTGTCGGGAGCAATGTGCCCATCATCGGCTTCATCGTGACATTTTTCATCGGTATTTCGATCGGGGCGAATGTTGTGATCTCCCAAATGACAGGGAAGGGAGATCGGGAGGGGGTCCATCGGGCGGTCTTTTCGACGCTTGCCTTCGCGCTTGCCGCAGGGATCGTGATGACCTGTCTGAGCGAAGCTGTCGCAGAGTCTCTGCTCTCGCTGCTTCAGGTGCCGGATGCGCTCATGCCGCTCTCGGCAGAGTATCTGCGCATTTTTTTCCTGGCTCTGCCGGGGATCCTGGTCTATAATTTTGCGTCTGCCATCTTCCGAAGTCAGGGAGATACGAAGACGCCCCTCTTCTGTCTGGCGGCGGCGGGGGTCATCAAGGTCATCATCAGCTACACGCTGGTGGCGTTTTTTCATCAGGGCGTGGCAGCTGTGGCGATCTCTACGACATGTGCGACGCTTCTTTCTTCCGCCATGCTGGTGACGATCCTGCTTCGCAGCACGCATGTGATCCATCTGGAATGCAGGGCATCGTTCTTTGATCTGTATATTTTACGGGAGATCCTTCGCATCGGCACACCGGCCGGGTTGCAGGCGGCGGTCTTCTGTCTGTCGAACATCGTGATCCAGTCGGCGATCAACAGCCTTGGCGCGGATGTCATGGCGGCAACGGCGGCGGCGTTCAATCTGGATATTCTTTGCTATATCTTTGTCAATGCGTTCGGGCAGGCATGTACGACATTCGTCGGGCAGAACTACGGGGCCGGCGACATGGCGCGCTGCCGCCGCGTCGGGGTCATCACCACCTTGCAGAATCTGGTCGTCTGCGTCATCATCGGAGCGCCCATCCTGTATTTTTCGCCATCGCTGCTTGCGCTTTTTACCAGCGATGTGATGGTCATCAGCTATGGCGTCACCCGCATGGGCTATATCATTCTGGCGGAGCCTTTGAATCTGGCCATCGAAATGATCTCCGCTTATCTCCGTGGCTTTGGCAATTCACTGTCTCCGGCGCTCATCACGATCGTCGGGATCTGCGGCTTCCGCATCCTTTACATGGGGACCGTATTTCCTGCCATCCCCAGCTTTGACTGCCTTATGACGGTGTATCCGCTGAGCTGGTTCGTCACGGCCGTCGGACTTTCTGTCCTGCTTTTCAAGACGCGAAAGAAGTATATTTTGGGGTGACTGGATTCTAGTAGCTAGGGACTAGTGGCTAGGGATTAGTGGCTGGTGGCTAGTGACTAGTGACTTAAATGCCACCTTCGGGCATCGCCCCATATATACTCGCGGCGCTTCCCTATTTTTATGTGCCGCACCACCACTCCTAACTCCTAACTCCTCACTAGAGAGCGCGAGGCTTTCACCCACAATCAAAGGGCAGCACATCCCCGGGGCTAACCCTAACAAAGGAGACTCTCCTATGATCCATGAAAGCATTCTTCTCAAGCAGAAAACGCTTGAAGCACATTTGAAAACACTTGGCTCGGTCGCCGTCGCTTTTTCCGGCGGTGTGGACTCGACCTTTCTTCTTCATGAAGCCTCTAAGGTGCTCGGCGATCAGGCTGTCGCAGTGACGATGAAACTGAATTCCGTCCCCGCGCGTGAGATCGAAGAGGCGAAGGATTTCTGCACGTCCCGCGGCATCCGGCAGGTGATCGTGGAAAGGGACCAGTTCGCTGCGCCGGGCTTTGCTGACAATCCGAAGGATCGCTGCTACTGGTGCAAGACCTATCTCTTCTCGTCTCTGGGCGAGCTGGCGAAGGAGCATCAGATCGCTTATATCATCGACGGGACAAATTTCAGTGATACGAAGGGCTATCGCCCCGGGCTGAAAGCGCTTGCCGAGCTGGGCGTCGTGAGCCCTTTGAAGGAGGCGGCGCTTACGAAGGAGGAGATCCGCATCCTGTCGGAGAAGGAAGGACTTCCCACATGGAATAAGCCATCCTTTGCGTGCCTGGCGACCCGTTTCCCCTATGGCACGAGGATCACGGAGGAGAAGCTCCGCGCGGTCGAAGCGGCTGAGCAGCTGCTTTTCGATCTGGGCTTTTTGCAGTTTCGCGTGCGCTGTCATGGGGATATCGCCCGCATCGAGGTGCTCCCCGCACAGCTTCCAAAGCTCGTGGCAAATCGTGAGGCAGTCATCGCGCGCTTTCATGCGCTGGGCTTTCGCTACGTGACCATGGACCTGGAAGGGTTCCGCTCGGGATCAATGGATGGGAAATAGGGACTGGTGGCTAGTGGCTAGTGACTAGTGACTAGTGACTAGTGACTAGGGATTAGGGATTAGGAGCCTCGAGTAACTAGTGACTGGTGACTTGAATATGACTTTCGGGCATCGCCACTATTTATACTCCGTGGCGCTTCCATATTTTTATGCGCCGCACTACCATTTCGCATTTCTCATTTCTAATTTCTCATTCAAGCGAAACTTTCAAACGCAATCAAAGGGCAGCACGCTCCGTGGACTAACCCTGAACCCTGAACCTTGAACCTTGAACCAACAACCAACAACCAATCAACCAAAGGACACATATATGAGTATTCAAGAAATATTGACCCAAGTGAAGTCCGGCGCGCTGTCGCTCTCTGCGGCAGAGGCGCTCATCCGTGAGAATCCGGCGGAGCGATCCTATGAGGAAATGGGATTTGCCAAGCTCGATACGGATCGGAAGAAGCGTTCCGGCTTTGCAGAAGTGATCTACTGCCAGGGGAAATCTGACGAATTCATCGGACAGATCTTCCGAAGGCTCTATGAGGTGGAGGGGGAAGTCTTCGGCACCCGCGCCTCTCCCCACCAGTATGAGATCGTGAAGGAATTCCTGCCGGAGATCTCCTATGACCCGGTGTCGCATATCCTGAAGCTGGAAAAGGAGAAGGAGCACATCGGCTGCGTGGCCATCTGCACGGGCGGCACGGCAGATATTTCCGTCGCAGAGGAAGCGGCACAGACGGCAGAGTACTTCGGGACGCATGTCGAACGTGTCTATGATGTGGGCGTCAGCGGCATCCACCGCATCCTTTCGAAGGAGGCGATCGTGCGCCGCGCGAACTGCGTCATCGCAGTGGCAGGCATGGAAGGGGCGCTCGCCTCGGTCATCGGCGGGCTTGTGAAGAATCCCGTCATCGCGGTGCCGACGTCGGTGGGCTATGGCGCCAGCTTCCACGGCCTTTCGGCGCTCTTGACGATGATCAATTCCTGTGCGAACGGCATCGTTACCGTCAATATCGACAATGGCTTCGGCGCCGGCTATGTGGCGACACAGATCAACCGATTGGCGGAAATGGGACGGATTTGAAAGTAACCATATCGCCATATTTCTTGTTATGATTACGTGCCATAATTAGGAATGAGGAATGAAGGTGGCGGCTTCGCCGAGATCCTTCGGCTCAGGGCGCAGCTGTTCTGGCATTCGTTATCTCAAGTGCGACGTTTCTCGCCGCTCAGGATGACGAAACGGGGCGATGCCCGAAAGTCGTATTCAAGTCATCAGTCACTCGAAGCTCCTAATCCCTAGCCACTAGTCCCTGGCTACTAGAATCCAGTCACCAGTCAACAGTCACTCCTGATTCTAACCAATAATCAACAACCAACAAGGAGAAACCATATGGGAAAAACATTATACCTTGAAACTTCCTCCGGCATCAGCGGAGATATGTTCGTTGCAGCGATGATCGACCTCGGTGCAGACCCGGAGGCGCTGGAACGCGCGCTGAATTCCATTCCCGCAGACGGTTTCATGGTGGAGATCTCCAGCGTCAAGAAATCCGGCATTGCGTGCTGTGATTTCAATGTCATTCTGGATGCAGCCCATGAGAATCATGACCATGATATGGCCTACCTCTATGGCCCGGCGCCGGTCAGCTCGGCAGCTCCGCAGGAGGAAGCGCATCATTACCACTGCCATGAGGACGAGGAAGTGCCTCATTGCCATTGCCGCGAGGACGAGGAAGAGCATCATTGCCATTGCCATGAGGACGAGGAAGCGCATCATTGCCACTGCCATGAGGACGAGGAAGCGCATCACTGCCACTGCCATGAGGAGGAAGCGCATCACTGCCACTGCCATGAGGACGAGGAAGCGCATCACTGCCACTGCCATGAGGACGAGGAAGCGCATCACTGCCACTGCCATGAGGACGAGGAAGCGCATCATTGCCACTGCCATGAGGACGAGGAAGCGCATCACTGCCATTGCCATGAGGACGAGGAAGCGCATCACTGCCACTGTCACGAGGACGAGGAGGCGCATCATTGCCACGGATGCGGAGGCGAAGAGCCTCATCATCACCATGAGCATCACCACCACCACGGACGCCATCTGGCAGAGATCATGGGCATCATCGACGCGACAGACATGACAGACTCGGCGAAAGCACTGGCGGGCAAGATGTTCCACATCGTAGCGGAAGCAGAGTCTCTCGCCCATCACATGCCGCTGGAAGAGGTGCATTTCCATGAAGTCGGCGCCATCGACTCCATCGTAGATATCATTGCCGCGGCGGTCACCTTTGACAGCCTGGGGATCACGGATGTCATCATCCCCTGCCTCACCGAGGGCAGAGGCACCGTCCGCTGCCAGCACGGCGTGCTGCCCGTCCCCGTCCCGGCGACCATGAATATCATCGAAGCCTACGATATGCCGCTCACTATCATGGAGGCGAAGGGGGAATACGTCACGCCGACCGGCGCAGCCATCGCGGCGGCCATCTGCACGACGCACCAGCTGCCGAAAGCCTTCCGCATCGTGCGTACAGGCCTTGGCGCGGGCAAGAGAGCCTACACCGAGCGCACGAATATCCTCCGCGCATACCTCATCGAAGGGAATGCCATGGAAGAGGGCAAGGATGAGATCGTGAAGCTCGAGACCGACATCGACGACAGCACCGGCGAAGCGCTCGGCTATACCATCGATCGCCTCATGCAGGCCGGTGCGCTTGATGTCCATTACAGCCCGGTTTACATGAAGAAGAACCGTCCCGCGTGGGAGCTCACCGTGATCTGCAAGAAGAGCAGGATGGAAGAGCTAGAAGACATCATCTTCAAAGAAACGACGACCATCGGTATCCGCGAATTTCCGAGCGTCATGCGCTCCATCCTTCGCCGCAACCAGAAGCAGGTGGAAACGCCCTTCGGCATCGCGGAGGTGAAGGAAGTCGCTCTCCCCGGGGAGAGACGCTTCTACCCCGAGTATGAATCGGTGAAGGCCATCGCAGAAAAAAACCACCTGCCCTTTGCGGAGGTGTATCATCTCGTGAAGGCGCTGGCGGAACAAAACGAGTAGTGGCTGGGGAGTAGTGACTAGAGACCAGGAGACTCTCGTATCGTCATTTCGAGCGAAGCGAGAAATCTTCCTTGTAGACCGATAAACGATGCATGTGTGAACGCAGAAATACGTGGCACCAAGACGCCGTTTCCCTGCCAGTGCCTATGTGATACTGACCGCAGTGCAAGAAAGATCCCTCGGCTGCGCTCGGGATGACGATACGGGAAAAGGATAGCCCAAAAAGTTTGAAAGCAGGGATGAGGGATGAGGGATTAGGGGACTCTCGTATCGTCATTTCGAGCAAAGCGAGAAATCTTTTGCTATTCCTTAACATACGACATTTTTCTCCGCTCAGGATGACGAAATGCGCCGCACCGCTCCCGTTGAACCCATAGAACCTGCGCCCTCTTTCGTCTGCGGTCAATGGGACGGCACGTAACCTCGTTTCTCATAAGCATCTCAAGAAATTTTCGATAGCCAGAAAAGCCCCGCGGCGGCGGGGCTTTTGTCATGCAGGTCAAATTGTTCACTTTTTCAAGTGAAAAATGGTGTATAATAAAACCAAGTAGACATGTCAGATCGTTTGATGAGAAAATCTGTCCGAAAGAACTCTGCGTGTGGATCAGGAGCCCGGGGCATTTGCCGCCGATAAAGTAGATCGGCAGGATGGGTGCAGCGATCGCCTGAGAAATGAGCAGACTCTCTTTCATGAGCTTCGTCTCCGAAATTTTCGACTGTGAGACGGAGGATTCGAGAGCGTTTTCCCGTGCTTCACAGGGAAGGCCTTTGGGATGCTCTGTCTGTCCTCTCCGGTAAATCTGTCTAGCCGGTGCGGAAGAACGCAAAGGAAAGAAAGAACGAGGGCGGCCTCGCAGCGTGACATGACTCCCAAGGCACCAGAGTCGGGGGCTGTAGAAGTCATACGCATCTGCGTTTCCGCGCACCTTTTACCAAGGCTTGCTCTTCTTTTCCGCATGAGGTCAGTGCTTTCCTTATGTGTTCCTGTATGATTTTCCATCCTGCGCTCCCATCTCTCCTTGCCGGCTGCGGTCCGGCAGAGTGAAACCGGCTGTCAACGGTGAATCTCTGAGGAACATAGGCTTGTTCCGTTCCGCATTCTCATAGGATCATAGTCCTATGGTCTTATGACTAGACCATTCCGAAGACTCCAAAAATACAGCCCGCACCGGCCGCCATCCGGTGCGGGTATTTAAATGGGTAAAAGGGGCGTGGGGGCGGCACACTCTCTCCTTCCCCCTGGAAGGAGGCGGTCCGAAGGGGCGGAGGCTCACTCCCGCCGCGGGATGAAAGGGAATGTGAGACAGCCCTCTCCCGTATTGTCATCCCGAGCGCAGTCGAGGGATCTTTTTCGTTTGCCGTTTCCGTTTTCCTTCGTAAAGCTGTTTGCATGAAGCACCGTGATTCCACGCCGCAGAGAGTGCGGTGCTTCCCGTGATCCGTCATCCTCGTCTCTTTTTCCTGACCGCAAACGAAAAAGATTTCTCGCTTTCGCTCGAAATGACGATGCGAGAAGGCGGCATACTCCCTCCTTCCCCCGGAAGGAGGTGCCCCGAAGGGTGGGAGGCTGGCTCCCTAAGCGGGATGAAAAGGAATGGGGCAGCCCTCTCCCGTTTCGTCATCCCGAGCGCAGCCGAGGGATCTTTTTCGTTTTCTTTTTCCTGTGCAGGCATGTATAATAAAAAGAATTTATACATGCTTTTTTTGTGCGTGCCGTAAGGGGGAAAGCGATGAAGGACGAGATCTACTTGAAGATGCTGGGGGCAGCGGTCTGGGAGAGTCCGGTGCCCATCTATGTCATCCATGTCGAGGTGGATGAGGCGGGAAAACCGGTGGACTGGCGTTTTGCCTATGCCAATGAGGCGGAAGCAAAGCATCTCTCTATCCCTCTTGAGAAGCTGCTCGGCAGATCGGGCATCGAGCTTTTGCCGAAGATCGGCGGCAAGTGGCTTTTCCCCTACTACGAAGCGGCCTATCACGGGAAGACGCTGGATTTCGATACCTTTGCCCAGAGGACGAAGCGCTTTATCCATCTCCATATCATGCCGGCAGGGACACCGGGCTACTGCCTTGCGTCGATCAAAAACTACGACAAGACGCTCTGTGCTGAGACGGAGCCAGGAACTCCTGTGGAGCAGGCGTTCCGTCATCTTGTTAGGGAGAATGCGATCCTGCAGTCGCTCTGCTTAGACTACACGGTGATCTGTTTCGCAGACCTCAAGACAGATACGATAGAGGTCGTGAAGCAGGGGATGTTCAGCCATGGCATGGATATTGATGAGGCTCTGCCTGCCAAGGAGAAGCTCTCTTATCGCTCGCGCATGGTATACATCCGCGATCATCTGCTGGTGAAAGAGTCCTGTGGGGATTTCTATGGGGAGCTGGGTCCTGAGGGACTGATGCGCCATCTGATGGAGAAGGAAACGTTCACGTATCGGGCGCGTACGAAAGGGAACCGCGAGGGGAATGAATACTTCGAGCTGAAGGCCATCCGCGTGCATCAGGATGAGACGAGCTTTAAGGTCGTCATCGGGATCCGGCCGATCGATGATCTGATCAGGGAAGAGGGCAGACACCAGCGGCGTCTCGAGGAGGCGCTCGCATCTGAACGCCGGTCGAATGAAGTCATTTCTACGATCAGCAAGATCTACTGGGCGATCTACCTCATCGATCTGGGAAAAGACACCTGCGAGAGGATCGCTAGTGTCGGTGAAGGGTATCAGGCGAGCGGGAAGGTGTGTGCGGCGTCGCAGGCATTTGAGGATATACTGCAGTATATCGTTTCCGAGGAATATTGGGACCACATGCGCGACTTTGTGGATACGAGGACGCTTGTCAAGCGCCTTTCGCAGGAAGACACCATCACGACCACGTATCGTGCGCGCACGGGAGAGTGGCGGCAGGCGCGATTCATCGTGAAGACGAGAGATGAGAAGGGGCGCGCGAAAGATCTCCTGTACATGGTGAATCCCATCGACCGCGCCAAGCAGAAGGAGATGCAGAACCAGGCCGTGATGAATGCACTGGGGCAGGATTTCTCTGTGATCTTCCTGACGGATCTCCGGCAGGATACCATCGAGCTGATCCGGGGCATGGAGGATACGCACATAGGGCGAAAGCTCGAGGATCTGCATTATCGCTATAGTGAATGGATCCGCTATGCCTGCGAGCATCTGGTGCATGCGGCGGATCGCGAAGAGATGGCCGTCCTCCTCTCACCCTCTCGCCTCGAAGAGGAGCTTCTCCGGCATAAGACGTACAGCGTCCGCTGCCATGTGCGTCCGAATCCTGCGGGGAATGAGTATTTCGAAGTGCGGGCGGTGCTTTCTCAGCAGGATGAAGATCATTTCGAGGTCATCATAGGCCACCGCGCGCTGGATCAGATCATCCATGAGGAGAGGAAGAAACAGCAGCAGCTGGAAGAAGCGCTCCGCCAGGTCGAACTCGCCAATAAGGCGAAGTCCACCTTCCTCTTCAATATGTCGCATGATATCCGCACGCCGATGAATGCGATCCTCGGCTTCTCCCACCTGCTTCGTATGTACAAGGCAGAGCCGGAGAGGATCCTGGACTATACAGAAAAGATCGAGAAGTCCGGTGAATTCCTGCTCTCTCTGATCAACAATGTCCTTGAGCTTGCGCGCATCGAAAGCGGCAAGAGCGGTATCGAGGAGTCGATCATCGACATGAAAGAGCTCTATGAGTCTGTCGGCTGCCTTTTTGAAAATCAGATGAGGGACAGGCAGATCTCCTTCACAAGGACGCTTCGGACGCCGCAGCGCTTCATCTATGCCGATAAGGTGAAGCTGCAGGAGATCCTGCTGAATCTTCTCTCGAATGCATGCAAGTACACACCGCCCGGAGGGAGGGTGTCTTTCGATATCTGCTCCGCTCCGGCCCAAGAGGGCATCGAGCTCTTCACGACGACCATCCGAGACAATGGCATCGGTATGAAGAAGGAATTCCTCGCGCACATTTTCGAAGCCTTCACGCGCGAGAGGAGCAGCACGGAGAGCCGACGGCCGGGCTTTGGCCTCGGTATGGGCATCGCCAAGAAGCTGACAGAGCTCATGGGCGGCACCATTGCGGTCGAGAGTGAGCCGGGCAAGGGCACCACCTTTACGGTCAGGATCCCGCACCGCATCGCCAAAGGGCCGGAAGAGGCATTCCCTGCAGAAGACTCCGCGCTGCCGGATACCGCACTCCAAGGCCGCCGCATCCTTCTTGCGGAAGACAATGATCTCAATGCAGAGATTGCAGAAGAGCTTCTAAAGGAGGCCGGGCTTCTTGTGGAGCGAGCCAGAGATGGCATCGAGTGTCTGGCGATGCTTGAGAAACGAGAGCCGCTCTGGTATGATCTCATCCTCATGGATATCCAGATGCCGAATATGGATGGCTACAAGGCGACCACCATCATTCGCCATCTGGAGGATCCAAGGCTTTCGAAGATCCCCATCATCGCCATGACGGCCAATGCTTTCGCCGAAGACAAGGCGAAGGCCGCCGCGCTCGGCATGAATGCCCATGTGGCAAAGCCCTTCGATATCAGGGTACTCAAGCGCGTGATGGCGGATGTGCTGGGGAAACAGTGAGTCAATGTTTTTTGGGGCATGCTGCTCTTTGAATTAGAAATTAGAAATGAGAAATGCGAAATGGTGGTGCGGCGCATAAACGTATAGAAGCGCCGCGAAGTATAGACAGTGGCGATGCCCGAAGGTGGTATTTAGTCACCAGTCACCAGTCACTAGTCACCAGTCACTCCTAATCCCTAATCCCTAGCTGCTAATTCCCAGTCACTAGTCCCCAGTCCCCAGTCACTTCCCAAAGAGGGCAGATACGACAAGCTGCTTTTGCATTTTGTCGCAGCTGCCCTTTTTCGTTCTGCCCAGCGTCGATCGAAATCATTTTGCGCTTGCATTGTTGATTCATTTAGTATAAAGTATATATCAATACGAAGAATATGCAAAAATATGTATACACACTATATAAATCACATGCACTTATTGAGAGACTCTCTCATTTCTCATGGTCACTTCGGAGGTCGATCTTATGCTTCTACCCCTCTTGCTGTTTCTTTTGCCGCTTGCAACGGCCGTGATCCTGCTCCTGACACGCGATGCCTCCTTCCGCAACCTGCTCGTGAAAGGCTCGGCAGCGGTGATGATGGGGCTCGCACTTGCCGTTGCCGTCACCTGCTTTGATGAGCCGGTGAAGATCGGCGTGGATAGTGAGCTGCTGAAAGCGGTGATGCTGGCGGCAGATTTCCTTGTCATCCTGGCGGTCTGCTACTATGCGAAGAAATTCAAACGCTACAGCATCGCGCTTCTGGGGCTTGTGCAGTTTGCGATCGTGGCGGCCTTTGAATGGCATATGGGCGATCGCATTTATGTATCATGGGATTTCATCATCGACCACTTTGCCATCATCATGATCCTGATCGCCGGCATCATCGGCGGACTCATCGCGGTGTACTCCTTGGGCTACATGGCGCAGTACCATCGAAAGCATACGGGGATCCCTGACCGTCGCGGCTTTTTCTTCTTTGTGGTCTTTCTCTTCCTTTCAGCGATGTTTGGCCTCGTCATGTCGAACAATCTGCTCTTCATGTACACCTTCTGGGAGATCACGTCTCTCTGCTCCTTCCTTCTGATCGGCTATTCGCAGACGAATGAAGCGATCCACAATTCCTGCAAGGCGCTCTGGATGAACCTTTTGGGCGGGCTTGCCTTTGCATTGGCGATCGTTCTTCTGGGGGAGAAATACTACACAGTCGAGCTGTCTCTCTTGGTGAATCTGGGCCGCAGCCGTGAACCGGTTGAGCTTATCGCAGCGCTCCTCGTCTTCTGCGGATTTACGAAATCGGCGATGATGCCCTTCTCCGGATGGCTTCTGGGGGCGATGGTGGCACCGACGCCGACCTCGGCGCTCCTGCACTCTTCGACCATGGTCAAGGCGGGCGTCTTCCTCATCATCAAGCTCGCGCCGATCCTGGGAGACAATCATGTCGGCATCATGGCAATGCTGGTGGGCGGGATCACCTTCTTCTTCGCTTCCTGCGCGGCCATTTCCCAGTCCGATGGGAAAAAGGTGCTCGCCTATTCCACGATCTCGAATCTCGGCCTGATCGTCTGCTGCGCGGGCACAGGCTCCTATGAAGCCGCATGGACGGCGATCATGATCGTCATCTTCCACGCAGTCGCGAAGTCTCTCCTCTTCCTCACGGTCGGCACCGCAGAGCAGCAGCTCGGCAGTCGCGATCTGGAGAATTTCGATGGGATCTTCAATTCCATGCCGCGCCTTTCGCTCTGCATGGTGATCGGTATCTGCGGGATGTTCCTTGCGCCGTTCGGCATGCTGATCTCCAAGTGGGCCGCTATGAAAGCCTTCGTCGATGCAGGACAGCCGCTGCTTCTCCTCGTCCTCGTCTACGGCTCGGCGACCACGCTCTTCTACTGGACGAAGTGGCTCGGCAAGATCACGACCTTTGTCCCGACGAATGAAAACCGCGAGCGAGGGATCCTTGGCGTCGAATGGACGGCGCTCAAAACGCTGGCAGCACTGACGCTCATCGTCTGCGTGCTCTTCCCGCTCGTTTCGGAATATGGCGTCATCCCCTACCTTGCACTCACCTATCATGCGACGGCAGAGGTCATCGCGCAGAGCAATCTCTGGATCATGTCGCTCATGGTCTTCCTCCTGGTCGTCCTGCCGCTGCGCTTCGGCAAAAGCCGCGAGAAGAAACAGGTCGTCACAAATCTTTCCGGGGAGAACCTCGGAAGTGACAATGCCTATCGCGGCGCCGGCGGACGTGTCGTCCCCGTCACATTGCGGAACTGGTATCTGGAGAGCTGGTTCGGTGAAGACCGCATGAAGCTCCTGGGCTACACCGCAGCCCTTGCCTGCGTCCTGATGGAGCTGTCTTTGACTGTAGGAGGTGCATTCCATGTCTGACTTCCTGATGCCTATCGCAGGGGGTCTCCTGTACCTCCTCTTAGCGCCGATCCTTGGCGGACTGCTTTCCGGGTGCGACCGCATCATCTCCGCCCGTATGCAGCGAAGAAAGGGGCCGCCCCTTCTGCAGCCCTTCTATGATTTCCTGAAGCTGTGGGGAAAGCAGCCGATCGCCGTCAATAAGGCGGAAGGCTTCTACATCTTCGGCTTCCTTCTTTTCGTCCTTCTGACAGGCACCCTCTTCTTCGCGCAGGGCGATATCCTGCTCGTCGTATTCACACTGACCATGGCGAGTGTCTGCCTCATCATCGCGGCGTATGCCGTCGACTCCCCCTACAGCCAGATCGGCGCGGAGCGTGAGCTCGTGCAGACCATGGCGTATGAACCGATGCTCCTCATGGTGGCGCTCGGTTTTTACCTCGCCAGCGGCAGCTTCTCCGTCGGAGACATCCTGACGGGCGCCCATATGAATATCCTGCGTATGCCGGGCATCTTCTTCGGTCTCTGCTTCATCCTTCTCATTAAATTCAGGAAATCGCCCTTCGATATCTCCATGTCGCATGAAGCGCATCAGGAGCTCATCGGCGGTCTGAAGACAGAGATCTCCGGCCGTACCCTGGCCGTCGTCGAGATCGCGCACTGGTATGAGAATGTGTTCCTCTTCGGCCTCGTGCTCCTCTTCTTCGCATCGGATACCTGGTGGACATGGCTTCTCGGCCTTGCCGTCTGCGAGATCGTTTTCTTCGCAGAGATTCTCATCGACAACTGCTGCGCCCGCATCAAGTGGGAGCGCATGCTCGCCTCCACCTGGCTCGTCGGCCTCATGGCAGGCTTTCTGAATATCGCATTTTTGATGTACTTCAAATAAAGGTTGTCTGGTTCAGGTTGATGGGTTCAAGTGAGCGGCGTCGCGCTTTGCACCGCATATAAAATGGCGGCGAAGCCGCCACCACAAGTTTGAAAACAGGGATGAGTCGCTAGTGACTAGTGACTAGTGGCTGGTGACTAGTGACGGGTAGCTAGGGATTAGTGGCTAGGGATTAGGTTTGCGATACGAGAAAACCGCTAGTTTCAAACCTCCGCGGCGCTTCCATCATTTTAGGCGCCGCACCACCATTTCTCATTCAATCGAGGCTTTCAAATGTAATCAAGGGGTACCACGCCCGAGGGGCTAACCCTGAACCCCGAACCCTGAACCCTTAGACCCTGAACCCAATAACACCCTATCCCAATTCACTCCATTCCGGAGGTCATGTATGAGCTTTGAAAAGAAATCTCCCTGGCTGATCCACTATGACGGATCGTCCTGCAACGGCTGTGATATCGAGGTGCTTGCGTGCCTGACACCGCTCTATGACGTGGAGCGCTTCGGCATCGTCAATACCGGTGACCCGAAGCACGCCGATATTTTCCTTGTCACCGGCGGCGTGAACGCACAGAACCTGCCTGTCGTCCGACAGATCTATGAACAGATGCCGGAGCCGAAGGTGGTGATCGCCGTCGGGACCTGCGCCTGCAGCGGCGGCATCTTCCGCGAGTGCTATAATATGCTTGGCGGCATGGACAAGGCGATCCCCGTCGATGTCTACGTCCCCGGCTGCGCCGCACGTCCGGAGGCCATCATCGACGGCGTCGTAAAAGGCCTTTCCGTGCTGGAAGAAAAGCAGAAGAAACTGAGAAAAGGTTGATGGGTTCAGGTTGGCGGGTTCAAGGCTATGGTGCGGTGCGAAATATTTATAAAGCGCCGCACTATCACCCTGAAGTTTGAAAGCAGGGATTAGTAGCTAGGGATTAGGGATTAGTGGTGCCGAGTGACTAGTGACTTGTAGCTTGAATAACACCTTCGGGCATCGCCCCGTTTCGTCATCCTGAGCGGCGAGAAACATCGTATGTGAGATAACGAATGCCAGAACAGCTGCGACCTGAGCCGAAGGATCTTGGCGAAGCCGCTGCCTTCATTCCTAATTCCTCATTCGAGCAAGGCTTTCATCCCCAATCAAAGGGCAGCACGCCCCGAGGGATTAACCCCGAACCCATTTCTATCCCCCCTCCCAAAGGAGAACATCTATGAAACAGCAGTTTATCACCATTCGCACGGAAGACCTCTTGGAGCGTGTGGCGCGATTCAAAAAAGAAGGCTGCCGCCTGGTACAGATCCTCTGCACCCGTACCACGGAGGGCTTCGAACTGACATACACCTTTGACAAAAATTATTTTCTTTACCACCTGCGCCTGACCGCGGCGCTCGACGGTTCCGTCATGAGCATCACGAGCCTGTACTGGTACGCCTTTGTGTGGGAGAATGAGATCCACGATCTTTTCGGGCTGGATGTCCGTTTCATCGCGCCCGATGTGGACTATGGCGGGCATTTCTACCACCTCGCGCAGAAGACGCCGTGGCATGACCTGTCGAATGCCGTCCACGCAAAGCAGGCCGTGAAGGTGAACCTTCGAAGCGGTCTTGGCGTCGATGCATCTGTCGTGAAGAAGGAGGATGGCAATGGCTGAACTCACTACCGTTTCCTTTGGCCCGCAGCATCCGGTCCTGCCGGAGCCGATCCATCTGGATCTGGAGCTGAAGGATGAGAAAGTCGTCCGCGCCGTGCCATCCATCGGCTACGTCCACCGCGGACTGGAAAAGCTGGTCGAGAAGCGCGATTTCAAGCAGTTCATCTATGTCGCAGAGCGCGTCTGCGGCATCTGCTCCTTCGGGCATGGCTGGGGCTATGCGAAGGCCGTCGAAGGACTGATGGAGATCGACGTGCCGCGCCGTGCGAGCTACCTGCGTACGATCTGGCATGAGCTTTCCCGCCTGCACAGCCATCTCCTGTGGCTCGGGCTTGGCGCGGATGCGCTGGGCTTCGAGAGCCTTTTCATGCACTGCTGGCGGCTTCGTGAGACGATCCTCGATATTTTCGAAGAAACGACCGGCGGCCGCGTCATCTTCTCCGTCTGCGAGGTGGGCGGCGTGCGCCGTGACCTCACGGATGCCATGAAGAAGAGCATCGAGGAGAGGCTCACCGGCCTGCGCAAGGAGATCGAAGAGATGGCGTCTGTCTTTCTCTATGACGATACCATTCAGACGCGGCTTGAAGGAGTCGGTATCCTTTCGATGAATGAGGCGATGGATCTGGGCTGTGTCGGCCCGATGGCACGCGCCAGCGGCGTCCCGAATGATTACCGCATGGCCGATGATGACGGCGCATACAGGGATCTGGGATTTCATCCGGTCCTGGAGCAGACCGGCGACTGCCTCGCCCGTGCGAAGGTACGCATCCGCGAGCTCTACCAGTCTATCGACATCATTCTAGGCGCGCTCGAAAATCTCCCGGAAGGCGCGATCGCATCGCCTGTCCGCGGCGTCCCGCCCAAGGGCGAATTTTTCACCCGCGTCGAGCAGCCGCGCGGCGAAGCCATCTACTATGTCAAGGGAAATGGCACCAAGAACCTCGAGCGCTTCCGTCTCCGCACCCCGACGAACTGCAATATCGCGGCCCTCGTCAAAATGCTGCAGGGCTGCGACCTCGCCGATGTGCCGAATATCATCCTGACCATCGACCCCTGCATCAGCTGCTGCGAAAGATAGGTCGGGTTCAAGGTTCAGGGTTAGCCCGTGGGGCGTGACGCCCCTTGATTGTGGATGAAAGCCTCGCTTGAATTAGAAATTAGAAATGAGAAATGGTGGTGCGGCGCCAGATCCTTCGACTCAGTTCTCACTGTTCCGCCTTTACATGATCGAACATCCGACATTTCACTCCGCTCAGGATGACGAAATGCGCCGCGGAGTGTCAATCATGGCGATGCCCGAAGATGGCATTTCAGTCACTAGTCACCCGAGGCTCCTAATCCCTAATCCCTGGCTACTCATCCCTGCTTTCAAACTTCAGGGTTTAAGGAAAATTGCGTTGTACATGCCAGTTGTGCTGATGTTGTTCCTGCATCGCAAAAGCCTCTTCCCGTATCGTCATCCCGAGCGGAGACGAGGGTAAGGGTAAGATGGCCAAATGCACAGGTAAGAAAAATGATGCTTTGTTTTTACATGACATCTGCGGGCATCGCCCTATATATTTGCGGCGGAGCCGCCACCTTCATTCCTAATTCCTCATTCCTAATTCCTCATTCCTAATTCCTCATTCTTCAAGGGGTATCACGCACAATGGGCTCACCCTGAACCCGATTTTCCCCCAGTCACCCATCCAAAGGAGGCAATTATGAGTTACCTGGTATATATCAAACAGGCTGTGTCGAATTTATTCAAGCCTCCTGTGACCTCGGAGTATCCGCTGGCGCCGAAGACCTTCTGTCAAGGTGTCCGCGGGCGCGTGGTGAATGATGTCAGCCAGTGCATTCTCTGCGGTATGTGCGAAAGAAGCTGTCCCTCCGGCGCACTCACTGTCGATAGGAAGACAGGCGAGTGGAGGATCGATCCTTTCTCCTGCATCCAGTGCGGTGCATGTGTGGAGGCGTGTCCGAAGAAGTGTCTCTCCATGGATCCGCACTATGCGATGCCGGGCCTTAAAAAGACGGAGATCATTCTGACCGTCGTCAAGAAGGAGGGTGTCAGCGAAGTCAAGAAGACTGTCGCCGCGCAGAATGCAGCCACGCTCGCGATGGATGACCGAAGCCATATCGTCAATAATGTGATGAAGTGCGTTTTCTGCGGCATGTGTGAAAGAAACTGTCCGGCGGGCGCCATCACCGTCGACCGTGCGAACCGTACATGGCGCATCGATCTGGAAGCCTGTGTGAACTGCGGTACCTGTATCGACAACTGCCCGAGGAAGTGTCTCTCGCTCGGCTGCTACCTGGGAAATCGGACAGAGATCACCGTTCACGGCGTCTCGAAGATCCGAAGAAGACCCGCGGGGCAGCCCGTCATGAAGGAAGCGCAGCCGCCGGCAGCTACGGAAGCGGCTGCGGCTGACAACCACGTGAAAAATGACATCGGAAAATGCCTCTTCTGCGGCAAGTGCGAAAAGACCTGTCCGGTGGACGCCATCACGATCGACCGCAGAAACCGTACATGGACGATCGATCGGAACAAGTGCATCACCTGCGGCGCCTGTGCGCTTGACTGTCCGACGAAGTGCCTTTCCCTCGAAGATACATGGGGAGAAGGAGAAAATAAAGCCGCTGTCACCACCTATCAGGGCAAGGTCCGGACCCGCCGTCCGCGCGTGCGCCCGGCGCCGCCGGCACCGCAGGCAGAGCCGGCTCCTGCGCCGGCAAAGGACGTGCCGCAGTCGGAGAATCCGCATCATGTGAAGAATACCATCGAGAAATGCCTCTTCTGCGGACGCTGTGAGCACAGCTGCCCGATGCAGGCGATCACGATCGACCGAAAGACCCGGAAGTGGACGATCGACCGCGAGAAATGCGTGGCGTGCGGCGTATGCGCAGAGAACTGTCCGGCGAAGTGCCTTGCGATGAAGGAAGAGTGGGAGGAAGGCGAGGACAAAGCCCTCGTGCTGACGCTCACCGGAAAGGCACCGGTGCGTCCCGCCCGTCCGGCGGTCAAGCCGGCGGAAGCGGCAAAGCCTGCCGCAGAACCACCGAAGGCAGAACCTGCAAAAGCAGTCCCTGCCCCGGAACCGGGAAAGGACGTGCCGCAGTCGGAGAATCCGCATCATGTGAAGAATACCATCGAGAAATGCCTCTTCTGCGGACGCTGTGAGCACAGCTGCCCGATGCAGGCGATCACGATCGACCGAAAGACCCGGAAGTGGACGATCGACCGCGAGAAATGCGTGGCGTGCGGCGTATGCGCAGAGAACTGTCCGGCGAAGTGCCTTGCGATGAAGGAAGAGTGGGAGGAAGGCGAGGACAAAGCCCTCGTGCTGACGCTCACCGGGAAGGCTCCTGTGCGGCCCGCCCGTCCGGCGGCAAAACCGGCGGAAGCGGCAAAGCCTGCCGCAGAACCACCGAAGGCAGAACCACCGAAAGCAGTCCCTGCCCCGGAACCGGCAAAGGACGTGCCGCAGTCGGAGAATCCGCATCATGTGAAGAATGACATCGAGAAATGCCTCTTCTGCGGACGCTGTGAGCACAGCTGCCCGATGCAGGCGATCACGATCGACCGAAAGACCCGGAAGTGGACGATCGACCGCGAGAAATGCGTGGCGTGCGGCGTATGCGCAGAGAACTGTCCGGCGAAGTGCCTTGCGATGAAGGAAGAGTGGGAGGAAGGCGAGGACAAAGCCCTCGTGCTGACGCTCACCGGAAAGGCTCCTGTGCGTCCCGTCCGTCCGCGTCTACCTGTAAAGAAGGATGAGCCCCATGCATGAGTACCCGGTGACACTGGAGATCGTCCGCATCGCAGAAAAGACCGCCCGTGAAAAGGGCGGTCTTGTGAAAGCGATCCATCTCGTCGTGGGAGAAGACTCGGGATTCATCGGAGAGTCCATCCAGATGTACTTTGATGTGATTTCCGAAGGCACCCTGTGCGAGGGCGCGCGGCTGACGATCCGGGATATCAAGCCGAAGATGCGCTGCGACCGATGCGGCGCTCTTTTTGAACGGAAGCGCTTCTCCTTCACCTGTCCCCACTGCGGCGGCGATGGTTCTCCGACAGAGATCGGGAAGGAGTTCTATATCGAAAGTGTAGATTTAGAGGTCAAATAAATAAGGAGAATCACCATGCATATGGTCAAAGCTGGCGTGATGGAGAATATCTACGCCCATAACAATCACATTGCTGAGCATGTCAGACATTACCTGACGGAGCGGAATATTTTCGCCGTAAATGTCATGGGCGCACCGGGGACGGGCAAGACCACCTCGCTCGAGCAGCTCATGAAGTACATCGCGCGCAAGGTCTATGTCATCGAGGGTGATATTGAGTCCGACATCGATACCGAGCGCCTCAGAAAGCAGCATGTGAAGGCGGCGCAGATCAATACCTTCGGCGCCTGCCATCTGGATGCACCGCTCGTGCATAATGCGGTGCACACCATGGATTTCGATGCGCCGGGCATCCTCTTCATCGAAAATGTCGGAAATCTCGTCTGCCCTGCCGAGCTGGATATCGGCGAGCACATGAAGCTCCTCATCGTCAGCGTGGCAGACGGCAGCGACAAGCCGTACAAGTATCCGCTCGCTTTTGAAAAAGCAGATATGATCCTCTTGAACAAGGTCGACCTCATGCCCTATCTGGACTTCGATGAAGAGTTCTTCATGAAAGGCATACGCCATCTGAATAAGAATGCGCCCGTCTTCAAGGTCAGCGGAAAGACCGGAGAAGGGTATGAAGAGGCCGCGAAGTGGATCTGCGAGAAGGCAGGGATGAGTGACTAGTGACTGGGAACTAGTGACTGGTAGCTGGTATAGCGATTTGTTAACTTCTGGACTTAGTGAGAAGTGCTGGAAGGGGCACACCATTCATATAGTGCCCCAATACCCCTCCTTATATAAAATTCCGCGGCGCTTCCTATTTTTATGCGCCGTACCTTCACTCCTCACTCCTAACTCCTCACTTGATTTGGGAGTTGAGTTAAGGAAACACTGATTAAATCGTTATCAGATTTCATTCTTGGATTTTTATACAGAGCGAGGAGACAGAGGGCGCGAATAGCGAGCTATTTAAGGAGAATGTCGACGACACTATGTATAAAAATCCATATGAAATCTGATTCTGCGATTTAATCAGCGTTTCCTTAAATGCCAGTTATTTAGAAAACGCAATACTAGTGCCTGGATTAGAAAATGTGATTCTCGCATCGTCATTTCGAGCGAAGTCGAGAAATCTTTGTCATTTGCGGTCAGGCGGGCGATGTTTGGAAACTCTAAACGGGAAACCTATTATCCGCAGGCCTTCGGGCATCGCCCCCGTTTCGTCATCCTGAGCGGTGAGAAACGTCGTATGTGAGATAACGAATGCCAGAACAGCTGCGACCTGAGCCATCGATCTCGGCGAAGCCGCCACCTTCCCCATAGAACCCATAGAACCCGCGAATCTTTTATTTCTGAAAGGAGCCTGCCATGCTGACTTATCGCATCACTGCCCTTGGCCGTGTGCAGGGCGTGGGCTTCCGTCCGCTCATTTGCCGTCTGGCAGGGACGCATCATATCACAGGCACCGTCAGGAATGAAGGCGGCGTCGTCACCATCATTGCACAGGGGAGCCGCGAGGCTCTCCTTTCTTTCATGGAGGATATACGGGCGGCAAGGCCGCCTGCGGAGGTCGCGGAAATGCGTGTGGAGGAGATCGCCCATGCGCCTTTGCCCGATTTCCGCGCGGTCTCAAGCGGCGGAGCGGCGCGCGCACCGCTCTTTCCGGCGGATCTTGGCATCTGCGAAGACTGCCAGGCAGATATGAAAGATCCCAAGGACCATCACTATGGCTATCCCTACACGTCCTGCACCGCCTGTGGGCCGCGCTATACGATGATCGAGGCGCTTCCCTATGACCGCGAGCGGACGACCATGAAGGATTTTCCTCTCTGCAAGGACTGCGAGAAGGAGTACCAAAGCCTTTCTGACCGCCGCTGTCATGCGGAAAGCATCGCATGCGCACACTGCGGCCCGCAGCTGAAGGGATGGACGAGAGAGAGACGGTTTGAAAAAGAGGCGGCGATGGCAGAAGCGATCCGTCTTGCGAAAGAGGGCACGATCCTTCTGGTGAAGGCCATGGGCGGCTACCAGCTCGTCTGCCGCGGGGACAGGAAAGAGACGGCGGGCTGTCTTCGCCGCATGAAGCACCGCAGCGGGAAGCCGTTCGCACTGATGATGAAAGACATCGACATGGCGAAGGCGTGGGCGGAGCTTTCGGAGAAAGAGATCGAAATGCTCACCTCGCCGGTGCGCCCGATCCTGCTTGCCTCGCCGAAACGAAACGTCCTTCCTGCCGTGGCATCTCGCGTGCCGCGTCTGGGACTTTGCCTTCCTTCGACCGGATTCTACAGCCAACTGGCGGAGGGCGTCGATGCGCCGCTCATCGTCACGAGTGCGAACCAAAGCGGCGAGCCGATGATCTTCAGGGACGAGGAGGCGCGGGCGTACTATGAAGCGCAGGAAGACATCGCAGGGCTTTTCTTCTATGACAGGGAGATCCTGCGCCCTGCCGATGACAGCGTCATGCAGCTGCAGGGAAGGGAACCGCAGATCCTACGAAGGACGCGCGGGTTTCTCCCGGAACCGGTGGTGAGAGACGCGCCATCCGGCATGGTCCTTGCGACAGGGGCGGACATGGCGCCGGGCTTTGCCCTCACGGGCGGCGGCTCGCTGTATCCTGCCGAGGTGCCATGCGACATCCTGAATGAACGTTCGCAGGCGTTTTTTCTGGAAACAGAGCAGGACTGGGAAAAGCTCTTGGGGCTTTCGCCGCAAGCGGTCATCTCGGATCTGCATCCTGCCTACCTGTCCCGTCTTTTGGGAGAAAAAACAGCCAGAGAGAGGGGACTTCCCTTTTATACCGTCCAGCATCATCACGCCCATGCGCTCTCTGTCATGGCGGAGCATCATCTGCAAGGGAAGTCCCTTGCCTTCGTCTTTGACGGCACAGGTTATGGGGAGGACGGCACCGTCTGGGGCGGCGAGATCCTTCTCTGCGAGGGGACGTCCATGCAGCGCGTGGGACACCTTGCGCCGATTTCCATGATCGGTGGCGATGCCTCTATGAAACAGGCGTGGAAGAGTGCGCTCTCTTATCTGGCAGCAGCGGACCTTCCGTCGAAGGATCCGCGTGCGCCTCTCATTCGCGCCGCACTTTCTCATCACGTGAATACGATAAAAAGCTCCTCCATGGGCCGTCTCTTCGATGCGGCGGCGGCGCTGCTGGGGCTTGGCGAGGAGAATCATTTCAAAGGCGAGTGCCCCATGGCGCTGGAAGCGGCCGCTATGACAGCCGCGCACGCTCCGAAGATCTTCTGGGAAGGGAAAGAGCAGGATGGCCGTCTTCTCTGGGACGGACGTACGCTCCTTGCCTCGCTGCTGGCGTCCCATGGTACAATAGAAGAAAAGGCGCTTGCCTTTCATGAGGCTATCGCCGAGATGATCCTCTCCTCGGCGGAGCACTTCGGCCTGCCGCGCATCCTTCTCTCCGGCGGCTGTTTTTCGAATCAGCTTCTCCTCGCCCGTGCGCGGGAAGCGCTTCAAAAGCGCGGCTTTTCTGTCTATACCAATGAAAAAGTCCCGCCGGGCGATGGCGGCATCGCGCTCGGACAGGCATGGTTCTGTCTCATGAAGAATCAGAAATAAAGCCCTCTGTTTCCCGAAAGGAGCATCCCTATGTGTGTAGCATATCCCGGCCGCGTCGTCTCCATCGAAGGCACGCATGGCATGGTCGATTTCTCCGGCTCCGAGGTCCGTGTGAACCTCTCCATGGTGCCCGCAAAGCTCGGTGACTACGTCCTCGTTCACGCCGGCATGGCGATCCAGATCGTGAAAAAGGACGAGGCAAAGGACTGGATCGCCCTGTTCAAGGAGATCGGGGAAGAAATGGGTGACGAGTGACTGGTGACTTACATACCACTTTCTGGCATCGCCCTTTATAAAAATCGACGCGGAGCGTCGCACCGCTTAGCTTTCCCCGCATGAGTAATTCTATTAAGTTAAGGAAATCGTTAGCTACGTAACGTCTTGCTTCCCCCTTCGGGGG
>ERZ779896.1205-NODE-1205-length-23607-cov-5.512823_pt1 | contig 23607 bp, 20 predicted proteins | sample MGYA00511067_ERZ779896 | MGnify/ENA primary metagenome ERZ779896 (study PRJEB29588, sample SAMEA2161597) | human gut metagenome | biome: human gut; feature: human-associated habitat; material: faeces | place: Denmark | collected 2008/2010 ... | reverse complement strand
GAGTGGTAGCGTCCCGCCGTGACGGTGGAGAGGCTGTCGGGCGTGCGGAGCGTGAAGCGGAAGAGCGGCAGCAGCGCAAGGCGGTTGTCGGCGCTCTTGGAGGCGATGCGTCCGAAGGTGCTGCCGGCGACGTTGGCATCGAACGACAGCAGGCGGTCGAAGCGGTGCGTCGTGTCGGCGTAGATCGAGTAGGTGCTGTCGCTCAGGCGGGTCTTGTATTCGGCGATCTTGCGCTGTGCGATGTCGCGGTCGCGGCGCGAACCGCTCTCGTCTTTGAGCAGATAGCGCAGACGGCTGCGGTTGAGGTAGGCGTTGGCGAAATCGGGGTAGAGCTCGATGGCTTTCGAGTAGTCCTCGACGGCGCTTTCGATATTCCCCAGCTGGGCCTGTATGCCCGCGCGGTTGTAGTAGACGAGCACGTTTTCCGGCGAGTAGAAGGCCACTTTGTCGTAGTCTTCCAGCGCACGGTTGTAGTCGCCGATCTGCGAGCGGACGATGGCGCGGTTGAAGTAGGTGAGCGAATTGGTCGAGTCGAGTTGCAGCACGCGGTCGAAGTCGGCGAGCGACTGCATCGGCCGGTTGGTGTTCGAATAGACGATGGCGCGGTTGAAGTAGGAGAGCAGGTAGTTCGAATCGCAGCGGATCGCCATGTCGAAATCGGCTTCGGCCTCCTTGTAGCGCTGTTGTTTCATCTCCAACTCGCCGCGGCGGTTGTAGCTCATCGGATTCTCGCGGTTGGTGCGGATCGCCGTTTCGAAATCGGCGTAGGCCTGAGTCGTATCTTTGAGGTAGAGGTAGCAGACGCCGCGGTTGAGATAGGCGTCCGAAACCTTGTTCTCCTGCCGGATGAATTTGTCGAAGTCGTCGATCGCTTCGCGGAACTGCTGGTTCAGCAGCCGCGTGACGCCCCGGCTGTAATAGGCGTTGGGCAGGTCGGGGCGCAGCTCGATCGCTTCGGCGAAGTCGGAGAGCGCGTCGTCGTAGTTGCCCAGCCGCGAGCGGGTGATGGCGCGGTAGGTGAAGGCCGTGGTGAAGACCGGATTCTTCTCGATGGCGGTGGTGAAATCGGCCTCGGCGCCCAGCAGGTCGTCGAGGTTGTATTTGGCGATGCCGCGCAGGAAATAGCCTTCGTAGGCGTCGTCGTCGAAACGCAGCAGGATGTTGAGCGTGCGGATCGCGTCCTCGAAGTTGTTGTCTATCATGAACGAGCGGCCGACGTAGTAGAAATAGTCCCTGTCGTACTGCGCACGGCTGCCGGCGCCGATCGTCAGCGCGAGGGCCAGCAATACGCCCGTAATTCCTTTTCGCATCGTAAATCTCTTCATTGTTTGCGTAACGCTCTTTGCCGCCGGTTTATTGCCGTTATTGGGGATCGTAGCCGAACCGCCGCAATTGCCGCTGGTCGTTGCGCCAGTCTTCGCTGACTTTGACGAAGAGTTGCAGGAAGACCTTCTTCCGGAGGAACTCCTCCAACTCCTCGCGGGCCTGCCGTCCGACCTTTTTGAGTTTCTCGCCCTTGTGCCCGATGAGGATTCCCTTCTGCGAGTTGCGCGCCACGTAGATCACGGCCGAAATGCGGTCGATGCCGGGCTCCTCGCGGTACTCCTCGATCTCGATTTCGCAGCTGTAAGGGATCTCCTTGTCGTAGTTGCGCAGGATCTTTTCGCGGATGATCTCCGAGGCGAAGAAACGCAGCGTCTTGTCCGTGAGCGTATCCTTCGGGTAGAAGGGTTCGCCTTCGGGCAGCAGCGCCAGAATCCGGTCGAACAGGCCGGCGATGTTGAATCCTTCCCTGGCCGAGATCGGTATGATTTCGGCGTCGGGCAGCGTCGCGCGCCACTTCTCGACGAGCGCTTCGAGCGCCTCCTGCGTCGTCAGGTCGATCTTGTTGACCACCACCAGCGTCGGCACTCCGCTCTGGCGGATGCGGTCGATGATCTCGGCCGCACGTTCGTCGTCCCGCTCGACGGTGTCGGTCACGTAGAGCAGCACGTCGGCGTCCGACAGGGCGCCGCGCACGAAATTCATCATCGACTCCTGCAACTTGTAACAGGGTTTCAGGATGCCCGGCGTATCGGAGAAGACGATCTGGAAATCGTCGCCGTTGACGATGCCCAGAATGCGGTGGCGCGTGGTCTGCGCCTTGGAGGTGATGATGGAGAGTTTCTCGCCCACCAATGCGTTCATCAGCGTCGACTTCCCGACGTTGGGATTTCCGATGATATTGACAAAGCCCGATTTGTGCATGAAATGCGGTTTATTAGGGTCCAAAGTTAAGATAAATTCGAGAAAATTCCTTATGTTTGCAAAAGTTACTCGCTTAAATCGTATTGCCTATGGAGAAATAACGGGGGATATATCCGGCTGCCGGCGTTCTTTTTTGCGGAAGTCGCGGGCGGACGGTCGAATCGAATCGATTTTCATGTGCCGTCACCGCACGAAAAGCGCCGGCACAAAACATATAAAAAGCGTTAGCTTTACACTTGTCTTTCGGAATCTGGAAAATGTTGTAAGATATATATACTATATGCTGTATATCAGTATAATATAGCTGTGTATATTTCATCAAGAAAACAAAACAGGAACAAAATCAATATTCTAAGCGATTCTCTGCTTTTCACATTTCACTTAGTTTCATCCCTTGCACTTGGTCGCATTCAAAGTGCCTTTTAAAGTAGTTCCCCGACTATCGACCTCTCGTCCGAAGAATATTGTTCGATAGCTCATCCATGAATTGTTGCAGCCAAAAGAGAAAAGGACGGGCTGTGACCTCGATCTTACCTTCATTGAAACTTGTGTCTCCACTAAGATAACTATTTCTATAACCATAGGCATATGGAAGCCTACCTAAATATAGTTTACTTTGATTTAGCCTATATAAGGCTAATGCACAAACTAAACTAAATTTTCACCCCCCCCCTTTCCACTATCTGACTATTCGAGAAATATACACCCCAAAAAGAAAGAATGAAAGTTTACTGCATATTCTCTCTTTTCGCTGCAGTTTTTTATGTTATATTTCTTACGACGTAAACCTGTTTGTTTTACTTTCAAGGAACATCCAAATACTAATTATTCAAGTTGCAGATGAAAAGTATCTTTTAGAAGCAGGTAAGTAAGCCCCCTTCCCCAAAAAGTTCCATATATCCAAAGATTTGACTTTGAGAAAACATCAAGAGGATTGCAAAAATGAATACATTGCAAAATTCACGGTCAAAAGCAAAATACACTTTCTCATAAAAACGAAGATAAAGGGCGTCTTAAGCTGCTATAGAAATTTGTTTCAATATGCTGTTCGATTTATATTTACTATACTATTTCAGATCGTTTCAGACAATCTTTCATGCATCAACTTGCCGCTTGTATTGACAGTATTTACAATAACAAATGCTTGTCATGTGCATAGTGGACAAATACGTATCGACCTTGCAAATGGCTGATTAAATTGAAGTACATTAAACAAAATGGTGGATATTGACAGAATTTCTATGATAAAAATGGTGGATATTGACATATTTGGCTAATAAAAATTGGTGGTAAATGCCAAAAATGCTATATTTGCAGAAGAAAATTAACGAACATGGAGAAAAACACAATATTATTTAAGCGCAAGATGTACGACCGATTGCTCAAATGGAAGAGGGAACGAAACGGTGAATCAGCCATTCTTATACAGGGAGCAAGACGAATTGGCAAATCTACGCTTGCAGAAGAATTTGCCCGTAATGAGTATGAGTCCTACATTCTCATTGACTTTGCCATTGCGCCGACAGAAGTACAGGAACTTTTTAATGATATATCAGACCTAAACTATATATTTCTTCGGCTGCAACTTATCTATCGTGTGCAGTTAATTGAACGCAAATCTGTAATTATATTCGATGAGATACAAAAGGCTCCATTGGCTCGTCAGGCTATCAAACACTTGGTTAAAGACCGTCGATACGACTATATCGAGACCGGCTCACTCATTACCGTTCACAAGAGCAGTCAGGATATCCTGCTGCCAAGCGAGGAGACGCGGGTCGATATGTTTCCTATGGACTATGAGGAGTTTCGCTGGGCGTTGGGCGATACCGCCACGATACCATTGCTGCGCACGATGTTTGAAAAGCGCATACCGTTAGGAGATGCCGTTCATCGTAGAATGATGCGTGATTTCCGTTTGTATATGCTGGTTGGAGGCATGCCTAAAGCCGTTGCGGAGTATATCAAAACAAATAATCTCGGAGCAGTCGATTTGATAAAGCGAGATATTGTTTCACTGTACGAGGAGGATTTTTGGAAGTTGGATAATACGGGCAGAGCCGCCGCATTGTACGATGCCATACCAGCACAGTTGAGCAAGAATGCCTCGCGGTATCAGATTTCAGCGGCCATACCGGGTGAAAGAGCAGAACGAGTTGCAAGCGTAGTCAAGATGATGAATGATTTCATGTCTGCCAATGTTGCATATCATTCCAATGATCCGAATATCGGGTTGGCTCTTACAATGGATAATGAGCGTTTTAAGATATATACGTCCGATACCGGAATGTTTGTAACACTAGCCTTCAAGAACAAGGAGTTTACTGACAACATCATATATGAAAAGTTGCTGAATGACAAACTCAGTACTAATTTGGGTTATGTCTATGAGAATGTTATTGCGCAGATGTTGCGAGCTACGGGTAAACAATTGTTTTATCATACGATACCATTTGCAGACGGAAAGAAATATTATGAGGTGGATTTTCTAATATCGGATGGACATAAAGTGTCCCCAATTGAGGTGAAATCTTCTGGCTACAAATCGCATACGTCGTTAGATGCCTTTTGTAATAAATTTTCCGACCGAGTTAAAAATAAATATATCATCTATACCAAAGACTTGAAACGAGAGCAAGGGATTGACTATATACCGGTGTATATGACAATGTTCTTGTAAGAAATGAGATGGCGCTAAATAAGACCGAACTCTTCGGAATTTCCGAAGAGTTCAAACCTAAGATAAAAATTCTTAGTTAAGAACCAATGATCTTTGAATGATTCATAAACTAACATATAATGATAGGGTGTTGTCTGCGGAGGAGAGAGCCGAATTCTGCAGGATATCAGACGAATATATAAACGAGTTTTCCGGGTATATTGAGGGCATACACCAACTTACGAAGGAGTATCATGTATCAGACAATTCGGATTACAATAAGATAACCAAGACGATAATAGATATTGAGACTTTTACCAATTATGCTTTTTGTGATTGTATTGTTCTGAACAAGTTGTTTGTTAGGGCGACAAATCCTTATGAAAAAAGTTTTGTTCGAGGGAAACTGAAAGTTCAACTCAATGAAAGCTTCAAAAGACTATACGGGTTCAAAAAAGGTTATAAGAATTCGTATTGCGCTCAGTTAGAAAAAATAATCACTATGTTTCCCGGGTTCAGAAGAGAGTATGACGAACTATTGTCGGATTTAGAGCAAATCTCGAAAGATCCCTGGTGGAAAGATGTGCGGGATGCAGAAGTACATATCAACATATCTAAGCTATATGAACTGCGGCACGAAGAAATAAATGAGAGCAAGGTTGTAATGGAGACTTGGCAACTAATAGAGTTATTTAATCGCATTAATCGTTTTATCTGCAGATTACATAGAGCCTATTTCAATTATATGACAGCGCAGTTTTTTCATTAAAATGGCTATATACCCTGCGTATAATAAGCTATAGGCATAGAACAACGAATTAGGGAACAGTGAAATATTTGCTCAATATTATATAGCAAATGGCTAAAAATACAAAAGATATTACAATGAATGAGGAGGAGAGACTTGCTGCTTTGAGACAAGATTTCTTTTCCTATTATCGTCGAATGAGAAGTAATCTGTTTTCGGATACAGAGATTGTGTATGAAACTAAACTAACACCTGAAATATTTGATTTAAAACTCCAACAACTGTCACAGGACAAGAAACAATCTGAGTTTGAAAATTTTGCGATTGCGGTAGCTTCTCGATTGATTACACCGAATATTAAACCGCAAACAGGTCCGGACGGTGGTGGTGATGGAAAAGTAGATGGGGAAACATATCCTGTTGATAAAGCAATATCGGATAAATGGTGGATGTCAGAAGGTAGTACTGGCGACCAGAAATGGGCTATCGCTATCAGCGTTCAAAAGAGTTGGCAGAGTAAAGTTGAAGCTGATGTAAAGAAAGCGGTGGAGACCAAACGCGGATATACCAAATTGCTTTATTTTACCAACCAAAAAATAAAATCCAGTTCACGGCAAGCTAAAGAAGATGAATTGGCGCAGCAGTATGGAATATCTATAAGCATATTTGATGGAAAGTGGTTCTCTTTTGCAGTATTTGAACAAGGTTGTTTGGATGTTGCCATTGAGAAATTGAATTTTTCCGATGAGTACCGTAAAAAGACTATAAAAATAGGTCCTAACGATAAAGAGCGGGAGGCGGAATTAAATAAGATAGAAGACGATCTTATTAAGCATACAGTCGCGGACTTCGATGCGGATTATGTAAATGATCTTTTGAAGACTTGTATTTTAAGTCGAGGGTTAGAGAGACCTCGAATGGAAACTGAGGGGAGATTCAATCGTGCTTTAAGAGAAGCAAAAAATCATGGTACATCCATACAAACATTTAATATTATTTACAACCATGCATGGACTTCATTTTTCTGGTTCCATGATGTTGAAGCTACCTATTCAGACTATTTGAAGTTAAAGGATTATACAAAAGAACATCCGACCGTACATACAATAGAGTGGCTGACCAATATCCTTACTAATCTTGAAAATGTAATATCATTGGGACTGTTTGACACAAATAAGTTTGCCATTGAGGTACAATTTATCAAGGAATTAAGACAGTACCCCAAATTATCTCAACCATGTCAGTTGTTTTTAGACTTATACATATCTGAGCATAGATTATTCCAATTGATTAATCGAAATGAGGATTTAACGGACGAATTACAGACACTAACATCCCTCATAGAGCAATGTGCTAATTATCCTGATATTAGTTTTAATGCACAATCACGGATCGTTGAGTTGCTGGGACGAGTAATATCAGATAATCCAGAATTTGAGCGACTCGTTGATAAGATTGCAGACATATCTTCCAAAAGAGAGTCAGAGGTTCAGGGTGCTATGACACATTTTACTCGTGCTAACGCCTTAATGGAAAAAGGAAACTATGTATCTGCTATCAAACATTTGGGGCATTGCGTACAATCTTTTCTTAAAGAAGGATGTGAAGAGGAATACATCAAGTCTTGCTGCAATATGGGGTTGGCATTATATCGTCTGGAACTGCCATATAGTGCCGAGGCCTATTTGGTAAAAACCGCATCATTCCTTGTTCGGGATTTCTATGAACATGGAGCAATCCCTCATTTCCTAATTACCGTTCTTTCAACGCTGTGTGAGATTGAGTTGATGCTTGGTAGATTAGTGATGTACTTGAATTGGCGAGAATTACTTTTTATTATTTCTCGCAATGGACAAGAGTTCGAGAACAAGGAATTTGTAGAACGAGACACAATAGCAGATGGTGGTTGGGCCTGCCGTTTTGCGATGGCTGATATGGGTAATCCTGAATTCTCTATACTTCCTGATATCCTTGATAGATGTGATATGCCTCTTTCTGCTAATTATCTGAAATATGCCCTTGGGTATACTAATGAAGTAGATGAGCATTTTACAGAACTTATAACTGCTGGTAATTGGCATGATTTATTGCTTAAACAACCTATTCATGAACAATTTTGGGGAGAATTATCCATAGCTACTGACAGCCCGACAAGACTCTCAACACTAGCCAACAACTGTAGATTCTATGTAACATATGATAACAGCATTCAGAACCAATTAGTCGCAGAAACTTTCTTAGCATCTGTGGAAACTATGCTGGCAACATTTGCCAACATAGAATTGGTTATTCTGCATCCAGAGATACAAATCCATATAAAGGAGACAAAAGAGGATTCATCACTATGTAAAGGAGATACAAATACAGAGTACATCTTTTATGTGAATCATGAGACTTTAACAGATCTTGTCTATTGGAATTGCTTCGTTTACTTTATCGGATTCTTTATGTCTTATAACACTGTCTCCAAAGATAATGTTAAAAAGTTGTTGGAAGAACGACAAAAGAGTGAAAAGATAATGGATCGGGTATCTTCATTGATGCAACTGAACAGGTCTGTATATTTTGTTATTGGAAATAATTTTAAGTATTCTATTAGCAAATGGCAGAATGTAAATGATAAGATTTATCCATGCTTAATAACCAGAGGTGCTGTAAAGCCTCTTAAACACCATAAATCACAGCAACAAACTATGTCTGTCTATAGTGTATCATCCAATATGCAGTGGTGGGATAATGCCAAATGGTCAGGGATAGGATTTATTTACGACAGAAATACGGAATCTCTGCCCGTTCTTGCACTCTTATTTAAGGATATTGAAGAAGGGAAAAAGATAATAAGGGAATGGAAATCAAACATAGGGCAAGGAAAATCCGAAATAGAAATACAGATAATAAAAGGTATAAATAAGAATCATCCGACTTGGTATCGTGTATGTGTAGCTCCTGTAGTACCGATGGCAGATAGATATGATGGACGTTATGTAAGTATAATGTGCAGAAAACATACAATGACTCCAAATGATACAAGGAATCTGGATGCATTTGAACAGATATATTCTCGTTTTGGCAAATGTCATATCGTTACGGCGTTAATTAGTAATGATGTTAATCAACTTATAAGGTCTATTGACTTCAAAGAGTCAATAGAATTGAAAGTTATTATAAAGGACGCATGGCAAGTGTCTACTATGGATAGTACATGTAACGCATTGGAATGGGACGATGAACCGATAATCCCAGAAAAAGAAAGTAAAACAGCCCCAGTTCTAGCATTACTAGAGAATTTACGAGAAATACGGTCTAAACAATAATGAGATTTTGTGTTTTACAGGCAAATAAAGGCTTGTGAATTTTATTTCCCACATAATAGAGACTAATCAGTTGGACAAAGATTGCGTTCCTGCTTGCAGATAAGGTGGCAAAGTTCCTGACATCGTGAGACTGTCGGGGTATTAGGCTCCCCCGAAAAGAATTTCGTGGATAACAGACACGCCGATTTGCTTTCTATAAATGGCAAAGTTGAAACCCAGAGAACATACAGGACTGTTCCGCTTGGCGACCTTTTCAATTCCTGAAACGGATATTCCGACTGACCTTTTTTCTTTCTTGCTTTTTCATTGCCAAAGATTCCAAGTCCTTAGTTTCAGAAGACATACAAAAGCACTATGTACGGATTGACCAAACATAGTGCTTTTTTCTTTTAAGAGAGATCCTCTCTTTTTATATTTTCAGTTCCTTGATGACTCTTTTTATTCCGTAGGCGACCGCTGTCTTATTGTTTCTGACTGCAGACAACGCGGACGAAAGATTGGAAGCGGTAATAAACCGTGAGCCGTCCTTCGATTGCAAGAACCGTCCTTTGTCGAGAACAGACTGCCAGCGGGATTGGATGAGCGAGTTTTCGAGAAGTGCATCGAAAAGGATAACCACATGGCGGAGATTGTTCACCTGGATATGAAAGCCCTCTTTGCAGGAAAAGAGAGCCTCCATATCCTCGACGCAAAGCATAGAAACGCAAAACAGATGATAAGTATTGGCACAAGACACAATACCTGTCATCTGTTCTTGAGTGAAGTTGCAGCCGAAAGAAAGCGGCGGAGCATCCGTCACCTTATCGGTACGATACACGACCGGTGTCGGCAACAGCTTCGACCTGTCATACCGTCTTCGCAACTCCATGCACTTCTCGAAAGAGAAGTCTGATGCGGTAAAAAGGGGTTGGATAAGGTGAACACATTCTGTCAGCAGCCCTTTGACGATGTGGATGTTCATTTCGTGACAGTTCCGACAAATAACACTATTGCAGTTGATGTACCGGTGACTGTTTATGAAGTCATCCACATAGCGGTTGTACCGCTTGCCATCCGCAATCACATTTTGGAGATAAAGTTCTCTCGCTTCGGAGAGTAACTCGAATAGTTCTTCCGCTACATCCTGTTCAGTAGCGAAGTGGGTCAGGTGTTGCTTCCCTTCAAAAAAAGAGAAGACTTTTTGATTTGTCCTTTCATGTAGAATTACTTGTTTATGAGTTTATTTAATTGTTAAATTCGTTTTTGGAGTCATTTAAGAGAGGTTTTGGAGAATATCATTTCTCTGTCCGAATATCTTTGTGTGTTATTTTATTTACGATAAGAATACTTACTTCATATAACACCCACATTGGCAACGCAACCAGCGACAGCGTGAAGACGTTAGAAGTCGGCGTAATAATGGCCGTCACCACGAGAATGACCACAATGGCATGCTTCCAGTAGCGGCGCATGAAACAGGCCGATAGCAATCCCAATTTAGCGAACAGCCATGAGAGAATCGGTATATCGAAGACCAGTCCCATTGCCAGCGATATGGTCATCAGCGTGTAAATGTAGGATTGCAGTGTAATCATGTTCTCCACATCACCGCTGACCTGATAGGTTCCCAAGAAACGGAACGTCAGCGGGAAAATCAGAAAGTAGCTGACCGCCACACCTAAGGCGAACATAGCATAACCGCCTCCGACCACCCGCACCACATATTTCCGCTCATTGACGTACAAGGCCGGTGACACGAACCGGAACAACTGGTAGAGGCTGTACGACGCGCAGAGGATTCCGGCGCATAATGCAGTTTTCATGTGAATGATGAACTGCTCGGCCAGTCCCGTGTTGATGAGCTTCACGAGAAAATCCGGTGTGCCGTCCTCCGTCACCAAACCGCTAAGCGAATAGAGCAAGCGGTAGGTAATGAAGTCTGCATTTTTGGGCGCGAGGATAACGGCAAACAGTTCCTCCTTGAAGCAGAATACCGCCACGCCGAACACATCGGCCATGAGCAGGCTCTTCATGATAGCCGCCGCAGCACGTCGAGGTGACCCCAAAAAATTGTCTGTCCATATCAGTTCAACTTTTTTCATTTAACCACTTTGACAGATGGTCTGCCACTTCTGATATTATTCAAGTCAAGCAACAGGAAATGCGTGTGACGCATAGTTCTGTTTCCGCCAACTGATTCTCTGATGAGATTTATCGGTTACCACGGGAAATTATCCGGGTCGTTCTTCTCGTTTGCACGCTGGTTGCGGTTCAGACCGGTAATAATCTCCATTTCGGAAGACGAAAGCTCGAAGTCGAAGATGCGGATATTCTCGTCCGTGTACGCATCGTTGTCGCAACGTGGAATGGTGATCAGTCCGCGCTGCATGTGCCAACGCAGGATGACCTGTGCAGCGGATTTGCCGTGTCGGGCGGTAATCTCGCCGATTGCAGGGTCGTCGAGCACGCCGGTAACGCCTTGTCCCAACGGTCCCCATGCTTCCACCTGAACGCCCTTGCGGAACGTATAGCCCACGACATCGTGCTGGGTCATGTACGGCTCGATCTCGATTTGATTGACGACGGGACGTATGCGTGCATACTCCAGCAACTCGTCGAGGTGGTGCGGGTTGAAGTTACTCACGCCGATGCTGCGGATTTTCCCCTTGTCCACATATTCCTCCAATATCTGCCAAGTCTCCTTGATATGTCCTTTTACGGGCCAGTGGATGAGTACGAGGTCGATGTAGTCCGTTCCGAGGTCGGCAAGACTTTTGTCGAGCGACTGCCGCACGGTGCCGCCTCGCATTTCCGTGGTGTTCACTTTCGTGGTGATGAACAGCTCACGGCGGTCTATTCCGCTCCGTCGTATGCCTTCACCCACCTCTTTTTCGTTTCCGTAACCTTGTGCCGTGTCAAACAGGCGGAATCCGACCTCGATTGCATGACATACTCTTTCTGCGGCATCGTCCCTGACCAAGAACGTGCCGACTCCCAATTGCGGCATTTCCATGCCGTTGTTCAGTTTTACAGTTGGTACTTTATTCATTTCCTGTGCGTTTGTTTGAATTGCCATCCCCCATACAAGGGCAATGGCAAGGATTGTTTTTAATCTGTTTCTCATTCTATTTATTGTTTATTACATCGCCGTGTATCCTCCGTCCATCGCCCAAGTCTGCCCAATGGCAAATCCGGCATAGTCGCTGCAAAGGAGCAGCACCATCGAAGCGATTTCTTCCGCCTTGCCGACTCGCCCCAACGGGATGGCGTCGATGACACGTGCCATGTGGTCGGGCGACTGCTCGATGGCCTGACGTACCATCGGTGTCTCGCAGGTTCCGGGGCAGATAGCGTTGATGCGGATTCCCTGCCGGGCATACTCCAACGCCGCCGATTTGGTCAGTCCCAGTACCCCGTGCTTAGAGGCGTTGTAAGCCCCGATGCAGGGGATGCCGACCAGACCGCCCTGTGACGAGCAGTTCACGATGGCTCCCTTGCCGTGCTTTTTCATCTCGACAAGTTCGTACTTCATACAGTTCCACACACCGCGCAGATTGACCGAAATTACCCAGTCGAAATCCCAGCCTTCGGTTTCCGCCAGATCTTCCCGCACGGCGGCATGTATGCCCACGTTATTATAGGCTATATCCAACTTGCCGAAAACAGCGACCGCCTTTTCGACCGCCGCTTTCACTTGCGCCTCGTCCGATACGTCGCACCTGATACCGATAGCATCGTGTCCTTCCGCTTCCAGTTCCTTGGCACGGTCTGTTATCTGACCATTCAAATCGACCATGACAACCGACGCACCGGCTTCGGCAAACATCCGTGCGGCGGCATAACCGATACCGCCGGCTGCACCCGTAATAAATGCTACTTTATTTTCAAAACGTATTTCCATAGTGAATCAAAGTTTTTCCGTATCAGACATATCACGGGTAATACTCACGCTTTGACGGACGTAGAGCGTGTCATCATGTATAAGACGAACGGCAAGCCCGACAACGGAGGGGATGGTCGAAACATATCCTTTCGCCTGTTCGCCTTTGAAAGTCAATGTGAAATCATCCTTATCCCCGTCCCGTAAATATCCCGGACGAAGTATCGTGTAATCCAGACCGCTGTTTTCCACAATATCCGCCGCTTTGCGGTTGGGTATTTGGTCAGGATTGTTTTTCACGTTGTCTTCATCGTCCATATCCGCCGGAATTTCATCGTAGATTCCCACGGCTCCCATAAAGATAAGACGGCGTAAACCGGCCATCTTCATGGCTGATACCGTGTTTTCAGCGATAACGGGCAAATCGTCGCCCGAAACGGCACAATAAACCACATGGCAACCCGCCATCGCCTGCTGCAAATCATCCGCTTTCATGGCATCGCAATCGACGACATGGCATCGCTCGCTTTCGTGGTAGAAAGCCGAGGCACGACGGGATGCAAGCGTCAGATGACACTCTTCGTCATTGCTCAGCTTCTCGACAAGAGCTTTCCCGAATGTTCCGGATGCTCCTAAAATCAGTATTCTTTTCATGCTTTCAATGTTTTTATGCGCAAAATTACAGGCTTATGATTAAGCCGACCGTGAGGAAATACCGAAATAAAAGCCAATTTTACTGATTATGGAAATAATTGGCTAATTTTGCACTCGCAATGATACAGAACTATGATATAAAGGTAAAAAGCGTACACGACTACAATGAATTTGTAGGTGCAGAGGACTTGCATCCTCATGTCAGCGTCATCCACTACGATGAATTGCCGCCAATCCGGCATTGCCGCGCGCTATGGGGTGTGTACGGACTGTTCCTTCTGGACGATGATTCGGAGAGGCTCGGTTACGGGTCTGGAACATACGACTACTCCGTCGGAAGCATCGTATGCGTTTCTCCGTCCCAAATAGGAGGTGTGGCCGATGACGGCACAACCTTCCAGCGTAAGGGATGGGCATTGCTGTTCGGCCCGGAACCGTTTCACGGTACGGATTACGAGAAGAAACTGCCCCGTATGGAATTCTTTCATTATCACGTGAACAAGGCTCTGGCCATCTCTGCCTCCGAACAACAGGATTGCGAGACTCTTTTCCGGATGCTCCGGCAGGAATTGGCAGAAGCCAAGCGTAAGGAGGTAACGGTAAAACTGATAGAATTGATACTCGCTTATTGTTCGTCCTTCTTCAACAGGCAGTATTCGATAGAAAGCGGAGCCAAATGCAACCATATCGTCAGCCGTTTGGAACATCTGCTGGACGATTATTACACAACGGGGGAACAGTTTTCCAAAGGACTGCCTACGGTTAGGTTTTGTGCGGACTGTCTGTGTATCGCACCCAATTATCTCGGTGACCTGATTCGGCAGGAAACAGGTGATTCCGCAAACCACTTCATTGGACGCAATGTTATCCGTCGGGCCAAGAACTTGCTGATGTCAGGTAAATCGGTTACTGAAACGGCCTATGCGCTCGGATTTGACTATCCGTCGCATTTAAGCCGCTTGTTCAATCGTCTGGAAGGAAGAACACCGTCTGTTTATCTCAAACAAGCCTCAAAAAGAAAAGCGTAACGGAATCATCTCTGTCCGTTACGCTTCATCTTACAGGTTTACCCCTTTTTGAAACCTATTCGCCCCGGTAGAGGCAAAACACGTTTATTTCAATTTATCGTATTCCTCATCGGTTACGGGCTCCAGCCACTCGTTGGAAGCGTTCTCGCCGGGAACCTCGAATGCCAGATGTGCGAACCAACTGTCGGCCGCCGCACCGTGCCAGTGTTTCACGCCGGCGGGAATGTGGATGACCATGCCGGGCAGAATCTCTACCGCCGGTTTGCCCTCTTCCTGATACCAGCCGCGCCCGGCCACACCGATAAGCATCTGTCCGCCGCCCTCGGTGGCGCGGTGGATGTGCCAGTTGTTGCGGCATCGAGGCTCGAAAGTCACGTTGGAAATATTCACCTGCTCACGCGAAACAGGCGCAAGGTAGCTGTTGCCGGTAAAATATTGGGCATACGCCGTGTTGGGTTCGCCGATGGGGAAAATCATTTCACGTTGGAAGGCAGCCTTGGCATCCTCGCCGGTCGTGTCTTCCGCCCATACCTCTTTCGCCAGACGGAATGCCGCCCAAGCCTTGGGCCAACCGGCGTAAAAGCCGATATGCGTGATAATCTCGGCTATCTCGGTGCGGGTGATGCCGTTGTTCTTCGCCGACTGCAAATGATATGTCAGCGAATTGTCGGTGATGCCCTGACTGATGAGCGATGTGATTGTAACCAAGCTGCGGTCGCGAAGACCAAGCTTGTCGGTGCGGCTCCATACCTCGCCGAAAAGGACGTCGTCGTTGAGTTCTGCGAATTTTGGGGCGAACCCGCCTAACTGATCGCGCCCTGCTGTCTGTACTATCTTTTCCTGTGCCATAACATTAAATGTTAAAACGGTGAATACTGAAATTAAAATAATCCGGTTCATGATTCCTTACTGAATGAAGTTATTGATTTTGTTCGCAGGGTTGAGCGGCGTCTGGTCAGCCAGCACCAGCGACTTGACCATGTGCAGCGTTCCCTGCTTGTATTTCTGGAAATGTTCCGAAGCGATATGTTTCTCGTAGGCTTCACGGCTCGCATAAGTTTCGAGGATGGTTATCTTGCAGGGATTCTCCTTTTCGCTGACAGCATACATCGTCAGCACGCCCGGCTCGGTACGCAGGGAGACTTCGCCCACCTCGGCCGCATATTTCATATACTCGTTGAGATGCTGCGGAGAAACCTCGATTTTCGACAGGCGCACGATACCGTCGGCGGTCATCGGCTCCTTGGCGCACATTCCCGGCTGCTTGTCCAGGTTCAGGCATTTGCCGATAATCTCTCCGGTGGCAATGTAGGAATAGGTCGGAAACTCGAACAGTACGGGCTTCAACCGTGTATAGTCGAGTTTTCCCTTGTCATCAAGCACCTCGGGAATAGCGTAAGTGTTGGCAATCGAGCAGATGAAGTTGTCGAAGCCTTCGGTTTCGTAGATGTCCACCACGACGCACTCCATCGTCAGCGGCGACGCGTCGATTACGGGCGTGCCGTTCTCTCCCCAATGGTATTCGAATATGTTTGATTTATCGATCAATGCGCCGCTCACGCTGCCCACATAGTCGGCTTTCGGCAGCATTTCTCGACTGACAAGGTTGATAGAAAGTTTTTTGGAATCTTTTATCCCTTGATTGGTATGATGGCTCTTGCTCATGCTAACGAGAATCCGGTCGTGGCCGATGATGCCCGTATGGCCCACAACGAGCCAGTTCACCTTGCCCCCGACCTCCGCACCGACAACGGTCATCGGTTTGGGATAGAGAGCAAGCAGGTTTCCGATATTTTTCTTTTCCATTTCCGTACTGTTTTGTTTGTTTCCCTCCTTTGCCGGTTGCGTATTGCACGACAGCAAAAGTAAGAGAAACAAGATGGTCCATATCGATTTTTTCATCCTCAAAATGGTATTAAAGACTTTGACGTAACACTTCGATTACATCCTCACGGGTGAGGATGACATAGCCGCTTTCGTTGATGGGGCACGCATCGGCCATGCCTTCAAGTTGCGACGCATCGGCACCGCAAGCCGTGATGTCCATCGCCAGTCCCAGTTCCCGCATCCATGCCTCCATCCGTACGAGCCCTTCCAACGCGATTTCCTTGTCCGTCTTTCCGGCCGGGGCAATATCCCACACGGCGGTTGCCAGCCGGCGGAATTTCTTCACCGCCTCTTCGGAACGCCCGATGAGCAGACGGTAATAAGCACCACTGACAGCCGAGAGCGTATGCCCGTGGGTAGCGTCGGTATAGGCGGCTACGGCCTGCCCCAGCATGTGTACCATCCAATCGGTGGGTTTGCCGCAGGCAAGAAGCCCGTTCAAAGCCCATGTTGCGGTCCACATGATGTTGCTGCGTGCTTCGTAATCCTCCAGATTGCCGAGCACTTTCCGTGAGCTGACAACAAGGGAGCGCATCAGCCCTTCGGCGATGTAGTCGGTCGTGTTGTCGTCCGTCCCCGAAAGGTATTGTTCCAGAATATGTGACATGATGTCGTAAATGCCTGCCACCGTATGATGTTTGGGCACGGTATAAGTGTAAACGGGATTGAGAATGGAGAAATCGGGATTGCGGAAATAATAGAACTTCTTCCGGTTCTCGCTGTGCTTGGAGATGACGGCGCAACTGTCCATTTCCGACCCCGTTCCCGCCATCGTAAGCACGCAGCCGACGGGAATCCACTGGCAGGTCATTTCCCCGAAATTGTTGAAATAATACTCCCACGGGTCCTGCTCGCAGTATGCGGAACCGGCTACCGCCTTGCAATAGTCGCAGACGGAACCGCCGCCGACGGCAAGGATAAAATCCACCGCCTCTTTCCTTGCGAATGCCACGCCCTCCATGACCTTTTCGATCGTGGGATTGGGCATGACGCCCGACAATTCGACCGTCTGTTTTCCCGCTTTGCGGAGTTCCGCCTGTACCGCATCGTAAATACCGTTTTTGCGGATGGAACCGCCGCCGTACACCAGCATGACCTTTTCTCCGTACTTACCCAGTTCTTTACTCAGATTCTCCAATGAATTTTCCCCGAAGTATAGTTTCGTAGGGTTGTGAAAAGTGAAATCGCCTAACATATATCAATTCGTTTTAAAGTTATTTCTTGTCGTCGATATTTTTGATAAACTTTGCCGGAACGCCTCCGACGGCAGTATTTGCCATCACATCTTTCGTTACGACCGCTCCTGCCGCAACAACGGCATTGTCACCGATAGTCACGCCTTGCAGAATGGTTGCGTTCGAGCCTACCCATACGTTCTCGCCCAGCACGATGGGTGCGGGATAAGTATGGCTGCGTTCTTCGGGTGCAAGACCGTGGTTGAGCGTGGCAAAGACCACATTATGACCTATCTGGCATCCGTCGCCTATCATGACTCCACCGTGGTCTTGAAAATGACAGCAGGCGTTGATAAACACGTCTTCGCCCACGGTGATGTTTTTACCGAAATCCGCATAGAGGGGTGGAAAAACGCGCAACGATTGCGGAACTTCATAGCCGAACAACTCGGACAACAGCCCGCGCACTTCATCCGGCGTATGATAAGCCGCATTCAGGCGGAACGTGACGCGACGGGCCTCGTTACTCATCTCGTCCATGAAACGGTGGATTTCCTCCGTATCAAGAGGCTTCCGTGTCTTTACGTATGTCTTGAAATCTTCTATCGTCATATATTTATTGTCTTTCGAATTTTACTGCTATATCTCCTCCGATATTCAGAGCTTCGATACCGTCACCATCGATACATAAGGTCATCGCTATGCGACCAGCTCTTGCAGAAAATCGCCACGTTGCCCCACGGCGCATAAATCGTGATGTCGCCGGGCGTGGGCGCACAGCCACGTGTCACGCCTTCGGTGGTCAGAGCCGGATCGGGATAAAATATTTTCTCGGTCGTGTTGTTGTAATCGTTCAGTGTAACCTCCAACGGCAGACGGGAAAGGAAATCCCTGCCGGCCGCATTGTCTTCCATCGTGGCGGTAATCGTGCGGTCGCCAACTGAAATCTTCATTTTCAGAGATGTTTCGTCCGGTGTTTCCGATTCTTCACGGCTCGCTCCGATTTCTTCGAGCCATGCAGGAACACGTGTCGCCATTTGCGAAAGCCCCGAAGATGTCAGCAACAGGGTCCGGTCGATTACCGTCGCTTCCGGGCATAGGCTGCGTGCTTCACTTACCGATGTGGAGATACCGCTGCTGCCGCTGGTAGCGAACAGGGCAATCCGTTTTCCGGCAAGTTTTGCTGCGTGTTCGTGCAGGAATGTCTGCATCGGTGTCGCCATGCTGCTGTACCAGATGGGATAACCGACGAATACGATGTCGTAATCGTCAAAACTCTCCATCGAGGTTTTGACAGGCGGATAATTGCCCTGACGGATGGCAGCCAGTTCTTCTTGCGACCGTTCCAACATGGAGTTGTAATCATTGTCGTATGCCGTTTCCGGCTCCACTTCAAGCATGTCGCAGTCGAGTGTCGTCTGAATCAGTTGCGCCACACGTTCGGTATTGTTCGTGCGGGAAGCATAGAGAACAAGGTAGCGACCGTTCCCACCGGGAACAGGCCTGTCGGGATTATCATCGGAATCATCACCGCCACCCGGATTTTCCGGCTGTTCGGGCTGTTCAGGAGTGAACGGTTCGCCAGAACCGCCTCCGCAAGCTGCCATAGACAAGGCGGCAAACAATAAAAACGGAATCAATAAAATCTTTTTCATAATTTATATTCTTTCATTCGTTAATCTGGCTTTTTGCTATCATGTCCCGCATTATCTCCATTTCATTATCTTCCAATCGGAAATCTATGGGTTGAATTTCATTCTTCCATTTTTCGCCTTGGCAATTCGAGTAAGCTCGATTGCCCTCGGCTTGACAAAATGGTTCGTTTTTCTGTTCCGGATAGATTCCGTCCTGCACGAGAAAACATCTTACCACATTTTCGGCAGAGGTATGATAACGGTCTGCGATGAAGCATACTACTTCGTCTTCGAACAATTCCGCAGGAATGTCAATTCGCTCATTCTTCATTTAGTTTAAACTTCACTTCGTTCGTTTACAATCACTCCCGCCTCGGCATAGCTCAAACAAAGTTTGGCTCTGCTCTCGGCTTAACCGTTTATTTCTTTTGATGATGCAAAGTTACCGGGTTGTACGATGACGGACTTACCGATAAGTGGGTGACTTGTACCATTTTTACTGAATTTGAAACGCCCTATATTCGGCTATGTGATTGAAATGATGTATCTTTGCATTTGTATGAAAGGAGCTATATAGGATGTTATGAACAAAATTCTGAAGGTCAGAAACGTGGGCGATTACAGCCGGTGGGTAGGCCATACCGACCGACATCCGTTGGTCAGTGTCATTGACTACGCGAAAGTGTCCCCTGTACGTCATAGCCTGAACAATTACAGCATCTATGGTATTTTCTTTCATGACGAAGCAGAAATAGACCTGGCATACGGTTGCGGAAAGTACGACTACAAGAAGGGAACGGTCATTTGCGTCGCCCCCGGACAAATCGGCGGAAAAGAGGACAACGGCGAACGGGTGATGCTAACGGGCTGGGCGTTGCTGTTCCATCCCGACTTGTTGCACGGCACCACATTGGAAAAGGCGATAAAGAATTATTCCTTTTTCGATTACCGTGTCAATGAAGCCCTGCACATGACCGACGAAGAACACGGCATCCTGACATCACTGATGCGCCAGATAAGGGATGAACTCCGGAAAAGGCACGATGAACTTCAAGATTCCATCATTGTGGGCTATATCGAGTTGGTTCTGAACTTCTGCCAGCGTTTCTATAACCGCCAGTTCATCACCCGGAAATTTGATAATTCGGATATGTTGATGAAATTCGACCGTTTATTGCACGATTACTTTGACGGGAACATGCAACTGACACTCGGCTTGCCGACGGTGCAGTTTTGCGCCGACAAATTGTGCATGTCGTCCAACTATTTCGGGGATATGATAAAAAAGACAACCGGCGATACTGCAAGCAATTATATCCGTCAATATATCATCCAACGGGCAAAAAACGAACTTGCCACCGGTGAAAGCATTGCACGGGTAGCATACGGATTAGGCTTCGAATATCCCCAGCATCTAAGCCGGATGTTCAAGAAACTGACAGGAATGACACCATCGGATTATTACGAAAGTCTGCGAAGATAGATCTTACTCTTTATAATTTTTATATCTGCATGGAGTATAAAGCACATTTTAGTTTACTTTGTTTTTTCCTATACGTACCCGAATTAAAGTAAACCTAAATCTGTTTGTAATCCGCTTATATGCAGATATGGAAACAGTCCCATTTTATACCACCTAAAATGCCATGATTTACATTGGGCTAATCGAACAATCCGTTTACCAGATTGACGGCATCATCCTTTTTCTGATTGATGATTTTGGCGTACACCTGCGTCATTTTCACATCGGCATGACCAAGTAGCTTCGAAGTGGTATATAAATCCGCTCCGAGCGTCAGCATCATCGTCGCAAAAGTGTGCCTCGCCGTGTGAAAAGTGAACCGCTTGTCGATTCCCGCAGCTTTCGCCCACGGCTTGATGAGTATATTCATCATCGACGGACTCGGCAAATCGAACACATGGTCATCTGTCGTCTTGTCTCCCCGTTCCGGCATCCATTTCAACGCTTCGGGGGAAAGAGGAAGGTAAATCGGCTCTTTGGTCTTTTGCATAGACACAGCCAAACGGTATTGCCCTCTATCGATGAATATGTCTTTCCACCTCAATTCCACAATATCGCTCACGCGCAATCCGCAGAAACACGAGAACAAATACGCGGCCTTTACAGCCTCATTATTCATCGGAGTGGCAATCAACGCCCGGACTTCCTCGATGGTCATATATGACCGTTTGCTCTCCGGCAGGCGAATCTTATCCGAATTATTGATTTTGGTAAACGGATTGACTTTGATAATCTCCGCACGAACGGCAGCGTTCAAAGCCCCGTTCAGGATACGATAGTAGGTGTGGAGCGTAAAGTTCGACACCCGCTTTCCTTTGGGACGGTATTCCGTCATCAGATAGTCGAGGTAGTCTTGGCAGAATGCTTTGTCGATTCGATCCATCGTCATCCGTTCTCCTGCATAATCTTTCAGGATGCGAATGGTAACTGCAATTTGATTTCCGTCTTTTTTGCCCCGCTTTGCCTGATTCTCCTTATACGTATTCATCCAATCGAGCAAGAATACCTTTTCCCTGTTCTCGATACCTGCTTCCCCATTAGTCAGTTCGATGATTCGTTTTGATTTTATTGCATTGGCTGCATCCATCGTGGCTTGATTCCGCTTCCGGGCATTATTGTCTGTTTCCGGGATGATATACATTTTGAGGTACTCGTATGTCCGCTTTCCATCGCGGTAAATATCCAGATACAGACTCTTGCTTCCGTCGCTCAACGGCTTCATCCGAAGATGGATGGGTTCTTTGACTTTCGTCGGCTTCTTTACTCGTGGCATATTCAATTCCTTTATTCGTTATTTCTGTTGCAAAGGTAAGAATAATAATCCGAATTGAGGAACAAATAAGAAACAAAAATGTACCGAATAAGAACCAATCAACTGAAAACAATGAAAGCAACTGAAAAGAAATATATGCACTTAAATGCTTATAAAACAGCGTATTTATTTTTACTTGTTTGGTTCTTATTTTCTTTTTGTGGGTTTATTCTATAAATCTAGAAGATTTCAAGTACAACAAGGTGGAGCGTAAACGCTCACGTACGTGTGGGCTTTACTCTGTTTGCTGTGCACGGTTATTCCAGAACCTCGAAAGGCAAACAAAAGTTCTGTCCCTCGTTTTTTATGTGCCTTATTAAAATAAATTTTGAGCCGAGGGACACGGTATATAAAACGATAAGATGATTATGAAAAAGTTGATAATGGTTGTCTTTGTGTTGTTCTGCGTTATGGAATACAGCCTTGCAAATTATCATGAAAACCAAAATGAAATCCGTTGTGAGGAGATTTTATCAGCCGGTATGCCTTGTCCAGAATGCGGTGGAGCAGGTAAATTTCACAGGCAAGTGGCTTGTAATGCCTGCAATGGGGGGGGGAGGGTATTATATGGAATCGGTGCCCTGTGGAGCGTGCAGCAATGGGTTGATTTATGATGCGGCTTCGAAAGGAATGGTTTCCTGTCAGCGATGTAAGGGTACTGGATATGTTGACGAGAGACGATCCTGCGGTTATTGTCATGGTTCCGGCAAGCGAGTTGAGCAAGTCGTTTGCGATATATGCAAAGGAAAGGGAATCGTATTTGAATAGACAGACGAAGAGGTCGAATTTCGACCTCTTCGTTTTTCTGGTGCATTGTTGTCACAAACTTGCAGGGGTTATGCTACTGCACCTCAGCGCCGGAAGGGCATTCTTCCCGGAATCTTCGGCAGCTTCATCTTACCGCCGCCGGCGACCATCTTCATCATTTTGCGCGTGTCGTCGAACTGTTTCAGCAGGCGGTTTACGTCGGCCATCGTCGTGCCGCTGCCTTTGGCGATGCGTTCGCGGCGGCGCGCGTTGAGGATTTCGGGGCGCTCGCGCTCGGCGGGGGTCATCGAGCCGATGATCGCCTCGGTCTGCTTGAAGACGTCGTCCGAAATCTCGACGCCTTTGAGCGCCTTGCCCATGCCGGGGATCATCGAAGCGAGGTCTTTGAGGTTGCCCATCTTCTTGATCTGGTTGATCTGCGCCAGGAAATCGTTGAAGTTGAACTGATCCTTGACGAGCTTCTTTTTCAGTTTACGCGCCTCGGCCTCGTCGAACTGCTCCTGTGCGCGCTCCACGAGCGACACCACGTCGCCCATGCCGAGAATGCGGTCGGCCATACGCTCGGGGTGGAAGACTTGCAGGGCGTCCATCTTTTCGCCGCTCGAAATGAATTTCAGCGGTTTGTCGACCACCGAACGGATCGAGATGGCGGCGCCGCCGCGCGTGTCGCCGTCGAGCTTGGTGAGCACCACGCCGTCGAAATCGAGCCGGTCGTTGAACTCCTTGGCCGTGTTCACGGCGTCCTGGCCCGTCATGGCGTCCACTACGAAGAGTGTCTCCGAAGGCTTCACGGCCGCCTT
>ERZ779896.1184-NODE-1184-length-23884-cov-24.282891_pt1 | contig 23884 bp, 15 predicted proteins | sample MGYA00511067_ERZ779896 | MGnify/ENA primary metagenome ERZ779896 (study PRJEB29588, sample SAMEA2161597) | human gut metagenome | biome: human gut; feature: human-associated habitat; material: faeces | place: Denmark | collected 2008/2010 ... | reverse complement strand
AAGGGAGTCCAGAGGGTCGAAGACCCTTTGGCAGGGCAAGGGCAGCGCCCTTGCGCCTCTCTCCCCAATAAACATGAACCATATAGAAGGAGGTTTCCCTATGGATTTGACGCATGTGATTGCCAAGCGGGAGAATAAGAAGATTTACCGCGACGGCGGCAAGGCCATCAAGGTGTTTGCCGAAGGGTACAGCAAGGCGGACATTCTGAACGAAGCGCTGAACACGGCGCGCGTGGAAGAGACGGGCCTGCCGATTCCCAAGCTGCTGGCTGTTGACACGGTGAACGGTCAATGGGCGATTACGACGGAGTTCGTTGAAGGCGACACGCTGGCGGCGCTGATGGCGGCGCATCCGGAAAAGGAAGACGAGTACCTGAACCTGTTTGTTGACATTCAGATGAAGGTTCACGCCTGCACCTGCCCGATGCTCAACAGCCTGACCGAGAAGATGCAGCGCAAGATTTCCGCCACCGACCTCGACGCGACCACCCGCTACGAGCTGCACACCCGCTTGGCGAGTATGCACGTCCACAAGAAGGTCTGCCACGGCGACTTCAACCCGTCCAACATTATCATCGCCCCCGACGGACAGTGGTACATCCTCGACTGGTCGCACGCCACGCAGGGCAACGCGTCCGCTGACGTCGCCCGCACCTACCTGCTCTTCGTCCTCGAAGGCAAGGAAGCGCTGGCGGAAAAGTACCTCTCCCTCTTCTGCAAGAAGAGCGACACCGCCAAGCAGTACGTCCAGCAGTGGATTCCGATCGTCGCCGCGAGCCAGTCCCTCAAGGGCAAGCCCGAAGAGCGCGACCTGCTCATCCGCTGGGCAAGCGTTTGCGAATACGAATAATCATCAAAGGGACTGGCTTCGGTCAGTCCCTTTTTTCGTGGGGATGGGAGACGCGCCATGTAACCATTTCCCCGCATTTGTTGAAATCTGCCACATTTGCAATTTTCCCCATGTAACCAACTTTTCATCCTCTTTTTTTCGTGGTATCATTATTATAAGAAGGGGGAATTTGCCCTTTTCAAACTTATCTGCCGCGATTGCTTGTCAACCGCCTCCACAATCAGCATGAATGAATTATACACGGCAAATATTGCTCTCAGCGTCTTCGCCATGGCGATTATGCTCTTCTCCCTGCGCGGCGACATCAGCCAATCCAAGATCCGAAACCTGCTCTGCGGCGGTCTGTACGCCACCATTACCATTTGCGCGCTGTGTGAGTGGTCGGGCGTGCAGATGGATGGCACGCCGCCCGCGCTGATTCCGCTGCATATCGCCGTCAAGACCATCGAACTTTCGCTTGCGCCGCTAATCGGGCTGTTCGCGGGCTGCGTCATCCATCCCTGCCCGCGGAAAGTGGTACACAGGCTGCTGTGCCTTGCGGGCTTCCACGCGCTGCTGGTGCTGCTCTCGGCGTTCACGGGGCTGATGTTCTATGTCGATGGGCAGAATTTCTATCACCACGGATCACTCTACCCGCTCTACACGTTCGCCTACATGGGCAGCATGGTGTTCTTCCTCGTGCAGATTTGGTTCGCCTGCCGCGCCTACCAGTATACCGGCGGCACACAGCTGATGCTCGCGACGCTGTTCGTGCTGTTAGGGCTGATGGTGCAGTTGTGCCTGCCGATGGTCAGAATCGACTGGATTACCATCACCTGTGGTGCGCTGATGATGTCGAAATTCTCCAGCGACATGGTGCTGCAAACCGATGGGCTGACGCAGTTGGTCAACCGCTTGGGCTACGAGCATTATCTGGCGCGCCTGCGTGTGCCTGCCGCCATCCTGATGTTTGACGTTGACCGCTTCAAGGACGTCAACGACTGCCATGGGCACTTGATGGGCGACGCCTGCCTGCGGGCGATTGCCGGCTGCATCCGCCGCGCGTACGGGAATTACGGGACGTGCTTCCGCATCGGCGGCGACGAGTTCTGCGTGATACTGACGCGGCGGAACGCGCAATACAACACCATGACGGAGATTTTCCAGCACCTGATGGATGCGGCGCGGGCGGAGAATCCGGTTCTGCCGACGGTATCGGTGGGCTGTTCGCATTTTAATCCGTCAACGGATGATTTGGCGGAGTCCTTGGCGCGGGCGGACGCGCGGATGTATCAAAATAAGGAAGCGCATAGATAAATACAGCCGCGACGAGTGAATATGCTCGTCGCGGCTGATTTTATTACCGATTCACATACGCGTCGATTTCATTCCTGCTGGAGATTTGCAGCTTCTCAAAGATGCTCTCCATGTACGACTTCACCGTGTTGACGGAAATGCCCATCAGCGCGGCGATTTCCTTGTTACTGCGACCCTTCGCGGCAAGCATGGCAATCGAAAACTCGTAGGGTGTGAGCGCGTCGGTCACCTGCAGCGTCGACACTGGGTTGTGAATTTTCATCCACCCGCGGCTGAAGCGGTAGACCGACTGCACAATCTTATTGTACGTTTCCGGCTCCTGCTTGCGCAGCGCGCGCTCCACCTGCCCCTGCAAAATGCCGTGATGCTCCACAAACGGGTGGATGTACCCCTCGCGGCTGGCGATGCTCCACGCGGCATCGAACTTCTGCTCCGCGCGTTCATCCTGCTTCAGGCTCATGCAAATCATGCACAGGACGATGTTGAGATAGATGCTGTCAATGGGGTAGCGCGTGCCCGCCATCAGCAGGGCGGATTCGGCAATGCCCATCGCGTGTTCGTATTCGCGCCGGATGTAGAGCGCGTGGGCGATGGCGTACATGGCGAAATACTGCATTCCGGGCGGAAGAATACCGATAGCGGGGCGGATAGGGGTCAAGTCGAGCTTCTCGGAGTGGAAGAACACGCTGATGAGCGCGTCGGTAATGCTGCTGTACAGCCGCCACGAATCGTCGTTTGCGCGCTGCCCGTCTCGCTGAATCATTTCGAGATTCCGGCGGCACTTGGCGGCATCCCCCGTCTGCAGCATCGCCATCGTGTTGGTAATCAGCGCGGACAGGCGGATTTCGGGGCACTTGCTCGTCAGGTATTTCTCGCTGATTTCGCGGGCTTCCTCGTGCTCATCGCGGAAATAGTGGTGCAAGGCGCGGGCGATGTCGCGTTCCTCCTCGTCGTTCATGGTCAGCAGGAGATTTTGGAAGCCGTTGTCGCACGGGCGGGAAATCAGCGGCATATAGCACTTGGCCATCCGCGGGGGGATTTTTTCCTGCCCGCGCTGCCCGCTCTTGCGCAAATCCGCCGGATGCGGCGTATTCGCCGGAATCAGCCACCCGCCCGATTTCCGGATTGCCCCCTGAATCCGCCCGGTATTCAGGTAGTAATTCACCATGCGGATGGAAACGCCCCACAGCTCCGCTATTTCCTTTACGCTGAGGTAGTCCAATGCGCAGCCCCTCCTTGTTCTCCTTGTTTACGCTTACGGAATTGGCTCCCAAAGCATGGTCGCCGTTCGATTGCCATACGAGCCCTTGGGCAGCATGTAGGAGCGCGGCGTTCCTTCTACGCCGTCGATTTTCCAGCCTACAAAGGTATAGCCCGGGAGGTAGTAGGACGGGTCTTCTTCCGGTGTCCCGAAATAAACTTGGTTGTTGATGGTGTATTGAACCCAATTATATGCTTTGCCGTGGCTCACATAGGTAATGGTGTAGCTCGCCACACGCCACTCCGCCTTGTAAATGCGGTCGCCGGTTGAGCCTTTGGGGATAATCATCGGCGTTGAAGGGAACTGACCGCTGCCATCGAGGACCCAGCCGGAAAATTCGTAGCCCGGACGGTCGGGAGGGATGGGCAGGGTGACGGAATCCTCCACGGTGTAGCGTATCGAAGCTATGACTGCGCCGCCGTTCGTGACCAGTGTGATGGTGTATCTGATCACCTTCCAGTTTGCGGTATACGCCTTGTTCCCCGTCGAACCCTTCGGAATTTTGACGCTTGTCTGCGGCGTCGTGATGCGCTCGCCCGTCCAGCCGACAAACTCGTAGCCGTTGCGGGTCGGGGTTGGCAGCTCGAACTCCTCATCCGTTATGGTGTAAACCACCTTTTCTTGACCGCTGCCGCCGTCCAAATCCATGGTGATGGTGTACTCCGCCAAACGCCACTCCGCCTTGTAATGGAGGTCGCCGGTTGTGCCAGGGTAAATAATGAGCGGCGTGAAAGGGAGCATACCGCTGCCATCGAGGGTCCAGCCGGCAAATTCGTAGCCCGGACGGAGAATGTAAGGCAGGGTGAAGAGATCCTCCACGGTGTATTTTATCGGAGACACGACTGGGCCGCCGTTCGTGTCCAGTGTGATGGTGTATTCAATCACCTGCCAGTTTGCGGTATACGCCTTGTTTCCCGTCGAACCCTTCGGAATTATGACGCTTGTCTGCGGCGTCGTGATGCCCTCGCCCGTCCAGCCGACAAACTCGTAGCCGTTGCGGGTCGGGGTTGGCAGCTCGAAATCCTCATCCGTCATGGTGTAAACCACCTTTTCTTGACCGCTGCCGCCGTTCAACTCCATGGTGATGTTGTATTCTGTCAGTTCCCAGTTCTCGATATACGTCTTGTCGCCCGTCGAACCCTTCGGGATGGTCACGTTCGGCTGCGGCGTCGTGATGCCCTCGCCTGTCCAGCCAAGGAACGTGTAGCCCGTGCGGGTCGGGGTCGGCAGCGTTACGGTTTGCTCCACCGTGTAGAAATACACTTGCGACGAGCCCGCATTGCCCCCTTCCAGCAGCGTAATGATGGTGTATTCAATCACCTGCCAGTTCGCGGTGTAAGTGCGGTCGCCCGTGCTTCCCTGCGGGATTTCAATGGTTTTCTGCGGTTCGGTGATGCCCTCGCCCGTCCAGCCGAGGAAGATGTAGCCCGTGCGAACCGGGGTCGGCAGCTGGAACGCTTCCGATTCCACCGTGTACTGGATGGGACGGATCGGATCGCCGTCTGCCGTGTCCATCGTGACGGTATAAAGCTTGTCCGCCGTCAGCGTCAAGGTCAGCGGCGCGTAGGGCATGAGGAAGGAAACCGCGTCGTTCCCCTCGCTGATACTCAGGGAAACAGCCGGGTCGCTCTGGAAAACGTGGATGCCGCGATAGCCCGCTGCGGGCGCGATTTGCACCGTCACCTGCTCACCCGCGCGGCACAGCAGGTCGTTGCCCTCCGCCGGCATGTCGCTGCCCCAGAGGACGTTCTGCGCGTCGATGGTCACGCGCTGCGTGTCCGCCGTCCACGTCAGCGTAACGATGCGCTTTTCTTCGCGCCCCGTTACGGGCAGGAATGTGTCCGTCTCCTCGCCGCGCAGTCCCGTCAGGTGAATGAGGGCACGCTCGTCCGCGCCGAAGTCGCTGCGCTTGAACTGCGTCACCCACTCGCCGCGCTCCTTATCGAAGGTGAAGCTCGCCACGGCGCCGCTGCGCAGGGTCAGGCTCGGCGTGAAGTAATCCGGGCGCGCGCCGCTGATGCGAACGCGGTAGGTGATGCGCCCGTCCTGCTCGCCATAGCGGTAGACGTACACCGGGAATTCCGCTACCAGCGTGCTGTCATCCGTCAGCGGGAACACAACATCGCCCTCGCGGGAGAGATAGACATAGTTTTCCGTCGCGGCAAAGCAGGATTCGCCGCCATTCAGGCGGTAGACCTTGCTCCACGGGTCTGCGCTGCGCATTTCCGGCAGCAGCACATACTGCTCCTGCAAATCCGGATACTTCTCCGCAAACGCCGCCTCGATGCTGTCCATCATGTTGACCGCGCCCATCGGGCAGCTGTCGCCCGTGTACTGCACCGTCGTTTCGGTCAGCAGCGCGCCGTCCCAATCCGCCGTTTCCAGCTGCATGTCCTCCGCGCTCTGGTCAACGAGGCGGAAGCGCACGGTCAGGCTGATTTTCTTCTCCACCTTCAGCTCGCTGCCCATATGCAGCTGCTGCCCCGGCACAAGCGCGTTCTTGCCCGGATTCAGCACAATATCGCCCGTCGGCAGCGGGGCATCCGTCAGGTTCACGAGGTTCGTCGCAATCCCGATATCGAGATTCATCGGCTTGTCCACCACGATGGTGGAGCGGACATTGCCCTCGCCGTTCAGCGACACATTCCCCGATGCGCCCAGAATCAGCTCCTGAACATCTGCCGCCGCGCCGATGTTCAGCCGAACGTCCTCGTCCGACAGCACATACAGGCGGTCGATTTTGCCGGACGGTAGATTAGCGTTCAGTCCGCCGAGAACCAGCAGATTGCCGTTCATTTCCGGCGCATTGAACTCCGTGTCGCCCAGATGGTCAAAAATCGCGTCGCCGATGAAGGACTCCGGCGGCTGCGTGTCCTTTTTCAACACGGTGATGCCAAACTTCCCGATGTTCGCCTGAAATGCCGGGTCATCCCAGTCCGTATTGTCCCACATGCCAGCGCCGATTTCTTTCGCCAGCCGCTCCAGCGCCGAGTCCTTGCCCTGCGGTGTCTGGTTCTTGTTGATGGTGTTCAGTGTGTTCAGCGCGCCCATGTTGTTTTCCACAATCATGGCCGCCGATGCTGTACCCGCCCAAATGATGCTGCATAAGAGCAGGAAAATGGTGCTCCATCGTGCGATTCGCTTCATGCTTCTTCCTCCTTGCTGATAGCTTCCGCGGGCTTTTTTCCCATAGAAATCGCCCTTCTGGTTTCAGTATACCATTGGCAAGCGCTGTTTGCCACCGCCATTCAATGGATTAATTGGACGTTTCCATGCCCTTTTCCTGCTGAAAATTCCTGCATTCACGCAGATTTCCCGTCAATTCGCGCATGTTTTCCGCCGAATATACCTTGCCAAGGCAGGAAATGTCGGTTGCCAAGGATGGCAAAGTGTATCTTTCCAACATGCGAAAAAAAGGCGAACCGGTTTTGAAGCCGATTCGCCCCTGGTTTTGTCCAAACCGGGATGAAATTACTTGGCGATGGTGCAGTGCATGAAGTACTTGTAGCCCAGCGGGTTGGAGAAGAAGCCCTGCACGGAGTCGTCGATCATGTAGATGTCGGTGTAGTAGTACAGCGGCACGATGCAGCCGGTATTCATCAGCATATCTTCCGCGATGTGCATCATGGCATAACGGTTCGCGCTGTCGGTGCAGCTCTTGATAGCAGAAATCAGCACGTCATAGGTTTCCGCCCAAGTGCCGTTCTCCACCTTCACGTCGTAGCCGTAGGGGGTCAGGTCGAGGTTGTAGATCTTCAGATCCGCATTCGCGCCCTTGCCGTACTGCACGTCGTTGTTGCCGGAGCCGGTCACCCACATGTCGAGGAAGCAGATCGGGTCGTTGTAGTCCGCCAGCCAGCCGTTGCGCGCGATGGAGTAATCGCCCGCCTTACGGGTGTTCAGGAAGGTGTTCCATTCCTGGTTGTTCAGGTTCATGGTGATGCCGACCGCAGAAACCGCGCTCTGGAGGTATTCGCCAATCGCCTTGTGGGCTTCGGAGGTGTTGTAGAGGTAGGTCAGGGACGGGAAGTTGGTGAAGACGCCGTTCTCCTCGTCGTAGGTGTAGTACTTCTTCAGGGTTTCAACCGCCTTGTCGAAGTTCGCCATGTAGACGTCTTCGTCGTCGGTCACGTCGTAGTAGCCGGTGACGCCTTCCACATGGCCCGCGTTCTTGTAGAACTCAGAGCCGTCCGCATCGGTCATGCCCATCGGGACGAAGCTGGACGCAGGAAGCTGACCAGCCTGACCGATTTCGGTGACGATGTAGTTGCGGTCAAACAGGAGGCCAATCGCCTGACGGACTTCTGCGCGCGCCGCTTCCGCTTCTTCGGGGGTCATGTTCGCGAGCACGTCAGCGGGCAGGATTTCTTCGTTGATGTTCCAGCAGACATAGTAGGTACCAATCTGGCCGGCAACAACGAATTCCGTCGGATACTGTTCCTTCAGGGAAGCGATTTCAGAGGTGGGAACGTCGTCGATCAGCTGCCAGTCGCCCTTCTGGAAGTTCGCCAGCATGTTGTTCGCGTCGTCGGAGAGGTAGAAGTCCAGCTCGTCCATCGTGACCTTGTCCACCGCATGATAGTAGGGGTTCTTGGTCAGGGTGATCTTGCTGTTGTGTTCCCACGCGGTCATGGTGTACGGGCCATTGCCGATGTAGGTGGAAGGATCGGTCGCCCACGCTTCGTTGGCGACGACGTCCTCACGCACGGGCATGTACGCCGGGAAGGCAAGCAGCTCGTTCCAGTAGGCAACGGGGTTGTTCAGGGTAACGGTCAGGGTCTTGTCGTCCACGGCGGTCACAGCGAGGTTTTCCGCCTTGGGGTCGGAGCCGTCCGCAGTGTAGCCCTTGACAACTTCAAACATGTAGCCATAGTCCGCGCCCAGTTCAGAGGAAGCAGCGCGCTTCCACGCGAACTCGAAGTCCTTGGCGGTCAGATCCTTGCCGTCAGACCACTTCAGGCCATCAACGAGCGTGTAGGTGTACGTCACCGTGCCGTCGTCATTGACCACCGGATCCGGCAGTTCTACCGCGCAGTCCGGCAGGATTTCCAGCTTGCCGTCGTCGGTCTGCGCCCAAGTGGACAGGCCTGCGAACAGGTGAGCGACCATCGTCGCGCCGTCCACAGCGGAGTTCAGCGCCGGGTCAAGCGTATCAGGCTCGGACGCGATGCAGACAGCCATGTACGTCTTGCCGTCTTCGGCGACAGCGCACAGGGTGCAGATCACCATCATTGCGATGGCGAGCAGGAGAGCAGTCAGCTTCTTCATGAAAAAACCTCCCTTAATATTCTGTGACAGCCTTGCTTTTCGTAGACTGTCTGTATCAAAAATGCGTGTTGACGCATCCTTGAAGCAATTTTTTTGCGCGGATAAACACGCGGGCACACTATGCCAGTGTCACCAACGCAATCGCGCGAAAGGGTCAAGGGACGAAGTCCCTTGCAGGGTGCAGGGGCAGCGCCCCTGCCGGAGTCCAGAGGCAGAGCCTCTGGCGTCTCCCCTTTTACCCCAGTTCCTTCACCCGGTGGCAGGCGACGAAGTGACCCTTCTCGACTTCGTTGAAGGGCGGCATCGACTGCGCGCAGGCTTCGGTGGCGTAGGGGCAGCGCGTGCGGAACGGACAGCCCGACGGCGCGTTCAGGGGGCTTGGAATGTCGCCGGAGAGGACAATGCGCTTGTTCGCGCGCGCCGCCTTCGGGTCAGGCAGCGGAACGGCGGACAAAAGCGACTTGGAGTACGGGTGCAGCGGGTGATTGTAGATTTCCTCCGCCGATGCCAGCTCCACCATCTTGCCCAGATACATCACGGCGATTCTGTCCGAAATATGCCGCACAACCAGCAGGTCATGCGCAATGAACAGGTATGTCAGCCCCAGCCGATCCTGCAAATCATCAAACATGTTGATGACTTGCGCCTGAATCGACACGTCCAGCGCCGACACCGGCTCGTCGCAGACGATGAATTCCGGATTCACCGCCAGCGCGCGGGCAATGCCGATGCGCTGCCGCTGACCGCCGGAAAACTCGTGCGCGTAACGCGAGGCGTGTTCGCTGTTCAGCCCGACATACCCCAGCAGCTCCAAAATGCGCTCCTCCCGCTCCTTCTTGGAGGAATACAAGTGGTGCACATCCAGCGGTTCGCCCACGATGTCCGACACGGTCATGCGCGGGTTCAGCGAGGAGTACGGATCTTGGAACACCATCGTCGCCTTCGTGCGGAACTTCTGCAAGTCCGCTTTCGTCTTGACGGGCTTGCCATCGTAAATGATTTCGCCCGCCGTCGGCTTGTACAATTGGAGGATGGTGCGCCCAACAGTCGTCTTGCCGCAGCCGGATTCGCCCACCAGACCGAGCGTTTCGCCCTTGTTGATGGTGAAGGACACATCGTCGACCGCCTTCAGCGGCTTGGTGCGGAAGAAGCCCATGTTGATGTCAAAGTATTCTTTCAGTCCTTTGACTTCCAGCAATGGCTGGTGCATCTGCGCTTCAGACACAGGGCACTCCTCCTTCCTCCGTGATGCTGCCGTCCTCAACGCCCTTCTTGACGTTCATCCAGCAGGTTGCCATATGGTCGTCATTGATGAGCATCCGAACCGGCTTCTCTTTCAGGCAAATCTTCATCGCCGCCTCGCAGCGGGGCGCGAACGGGCAGCCTTTGGGCATGTTCAGCAGGTCAATCGGCGTACCGGTAATCGGCTCCAGGCGCTGTCCGTTGTTCTCCGCCGTCGGGATGGAGCGCATCAAGCCCTTCGTGTACTCGTGGCGCGGGTTGTAGAAGATTTCATCCGCCGTCCCCTGTTCGCAGATAGACCCGGCGTACATGACGATGACCTCGTCGCACATCTGGGCGACAACGCCCAAGTCGTGCGTAATCATGATAATCGCCATGCCCATCTTCTTCTGCAAATCGCGCATCAAATCAAGAATCTGCGCCTGAATTGTCACGTCCAGCGCGGTCGTCGGCTCGTCGGCAATCAGAATGTCCGGCTCGCACGCCAGTGCCATGGCAATCATCACGCGCTGCCGCATACCGCCCGACAGCTCGAACGGGTACTGCTTCATGCGCTTTTCCGGCTCGTTGACGTTGACCAGCTTCAGCATCTCCACCGCCCGTTCGCGCGCCTGATGGCGGTTGCGGTCGGTGTGCAGCAGAATTGCTTCCATCAGCTGCCGACCGATGGTGTAGGTCGGGTTCAGGGACGTCATCGGGTCTTGGAAGATAATCGAGATGCGGTTGCCGCGCACGGAGCGCAGCAGCTTCTCGTCCGCGCCGACCAGCTCCTGCCCGTCGAATTTCACGCTGCCGCTGACGATTTTGCCCGTCGGCGCAAGAATCTGCATGACGGAATACGCCGTGACGCTCTTGCCCGAACCGCTTTCGCCCACGATGCCCAGCACCTTGCCGTGGTCAAGGCGGAACGAAACGCCATCCACCGCCTTGACTTCGCCCGCGTCGGTGAAGAAGGATGTATGCAGGTCATTGACTTCCAGCAATGCCATTTTGTCCAGCTCCTTTCATCACGCATTCAGCTTCGGGTCAAATGCGTCGCGCAGGCCGTCGCCGAACAGGTTCAGGCTCAGCACGATGAGGCAGATGACCACGGCGGGGATAATCAAGCGATAGGTGTAGGAATAGATGCCGTTGAGCGCGTCAGAAGCCAGCGAACCCAGCGAAGGCATCGGCGCGTTGACGCCCAGCCCCAGGAAGGACAGGAAGCTTTCGGTGAAAATCGCGTTCGGAATTTGCAACGCAGTCGAAATAATCACGACGCTGATGCAGTTCGGCAGAAGGTGCTTGCGGATAATCCACCGCGCCTTCGCGCCCGTCGCCTGCGCCGACAGCACATACTCCTGCTCGCGGAGGGACAGAATCTGACCGCGAATCAGGCGCGCCATGCCCACCCAATAGAGCAGACCAAAGACGATGAACATGCTGATGATGTTCGAGCCGATTTTCTCTAAGATGGTGCCTTCCACATGCAGCACCTGCCCCAGCACGACCGACAGCAGGATGATGACCAGCATATCCGGCAATGAGTAGATAATATCGACGATTCGCATGATGAACAAGTCCACCCTGCCGCCGAAGTATCCCGCGACTGCGCCAATCATCATGCCAATCACCAGCACGATGATGCTGGCGAAGAAGCCGACAGCGAGGGAAATGCGCGTCCCGTAGACGACGCGGATGAAGTAGTCACGTCCGTGCGCATCCGTGCCGAAGATGTGCGGGAAAACAGATTCCCCTTTGTCGATTTTCTTCAGTTCCGTCTTACCGTACTGGAACGGCGCGAGGTTGTTGTAGCTGTTGTCCATCGGGCGACCCTTCGTCTGTCCCAGCATCTGGTCATACGAATACGGCCAGAACATCGGGATGATGATGGAGGACAGCGTAATCAGCACAATCAGAATCAGGCTGATGGTCGCGACCTTGTTCTTCAGCAGACGCTTCACGCCGTCGCGGAAAAAGGTCGAGGACGGCCGCATCCGGGAGATGACTTCCTTTTCCTCCGCCGTCGCGGGCATGAAGGAATCCACATCCAGATGCAGGCTAAAGGGCTTTTTCTTGTTCATCATCATGATGCAGAGGCCTCCTTATTCGTAATCAATGCGCGGATCAACCACCTTGTAGAGCAGGTCGCTGATCAGATTCATAATCACGATTAAAGAGGCGAGGAAAATGGTCGTCCCCATAATCATGGTGTAGTCGCGGTTGGTGATGCTGGATACGAACTGGCGGCCGATGCCCGGCACGGCGAAAATCTGCTCGACGACCATCGAACCGGTGACGATGAACGCCAGCATCGGGCCGAAATAGGTGATAACCGGAATCAGCGAGTTCTTCAGCGCGTGACCGAAGATAATTTTCTTGCCCGAAACGCCCTTGGCGCGCGCGGTGCGGATATAATCCTGCCCCAGCACGTCGAGCATGGAGGAGCGCGTCAGGCGCGTGATGTAGCTCATCGGGTAGAGCGCAAGGGTGATAATCGGGAGGATCAGCCCTTCGGCCGTCGCGCCGTTCGCGGGTACCCAGCCTAACTTGACTGAGAACACTATCAGCAGGAATGACCCCATAATGAACGACGGCATGGACACGAACGCGGTCGTAATCACCATGATAATCTTATCCAGCACGGTGTTGCGCCGCAGCGCCGCCAGCGCGCCGAGGACGATACCGGCAATCGCCGCGCTGAACGCCGCAATCAGACCAAGCTTCGCGGAGGTCTTCATGCCATCCAGAATAATGTCGATGACCTGACGGCCGCGCTGTTTCAGGCTCGGCCCGAAGTCCAGCTTCGTCACCACGTCGCGCAGATACGTCACATACTGTTCGCCCAGCGGCTTGTCCAGCCCGTACTTGGCCTCCAGCGCCGCCTGCGCTTCCGCGGAAATTGCCTTTTCACTTGCGAACGGTCCACCCGGAATCGAGTGCATCACGAAGAATGTCACCGTGATAACAATCCAGATGGTCAGCAGCGCCAGCAGCACGCGCTTGAGGACATAAAACAGCATCTTGGAATTCATCCGCTTCACCTTCCCGGCAGGGGCGCTGCCGCGTCTGCCTGCGTTTCTTGTTCATCGACGCGCAAAACCAACCAGTTTCACCGCGCCGATGCTTTATTATGCAACACTGTATGGAGAAAATCAAGTGTTTTGCTGCACAAACTGTGTTTTTTTCATGTTTTTCTCGTGTATTTTGAATATTTTCGGCCATGTAGTTGCATTTGTCAAGTTTTCTGCAGCTCCTTGTGCATTTTTGCGCACAAAAAATGCAGGACGACGATTCGTCCTGCATCGTGGTAACGAAGTGAATTATTCCGCTGCCGCCAAGCTGCCGAAGATTTCCAGCGGCATATTCTCCAGCGCGTCGCCCACTTCCTTGCTGGCAACCTGGAACGTCACGGCGAGAACCGTCTCGTCGTCAAGGAAAGCATACAGCGCCAGCACGGTGTCGCCGGGGGTGTACATCAGGCAATAGTTTTCGTTGACATACAGCTCAGCGAGCATTTCTTCCGTCGCGCCCGCATCCTGAATGCCTTGCAGCAGCGTTTCGAAAGTCATCGCGGACTTCTGCACCGTAATGCTGACCGTCTGGTCGGCGTTGACGGCGAAGAGCAGGATGTTCTCGGCGTTTTCCGTGCCTGCGGGGACTTCCTGAACAGCCCAGTCCGCCGGAATCTGCATCGTCAGACCCGTTTCACCCAGCGCAACCGTCTGCGCCTCGAAGCTGACATTCATTTCAACTGCCGGCACTTCCGCTTCTTCCTCCGCGAACGCAAAGGCAGTGCAGCACATCATGAGCGCCATCAGGAGAGCAAGGAGTTTCTTCATATTTGTTTCCATCCTTTCATTTCCAGCATGATTTGGCTGATTTCTTTCCATATGGAACAGTCTCAGCTGGTAACATCTATGATACCAGATGCAAGGCGCTTTTGCTATACACTTTCGCGCAGGAAAACGCTTGATTCGCGCAGATTTGGGATTTCAGAATGAAGCAGCCGCCATTTTCATTCACGAAATGCGAGTGAAGTAACTTTTATTTACTTTTCAATTTTCTCCAAAACAAACAGTTGATTCTTTCCGTAAAAGCGGACTTTGCTTCCCTCCTCCTTCACAAAAAACGGGGCACCGCGAGAGCTTTCGCCCCCGCAGCACCCCGCCATCCGCGGATGCGCAATTCCGCATTGTCCCTTACTTCTTCGTCCAGTCCTGCTTTTCGCCGATGCCGTAGTTCGCCGGCAGCACGTCGTCATCAACCAGCACGAAGCCCAAATCCGCCGTGTAGGTCGTACTGGCGGAGGTCACCTGAACCGGGTTCGATTCGCCGTTTTCGCCCAGAATCGACGCAATCAGCGGAATATCCGTGCGCATACGCGTCGGCACAACTTCCGCCGGGTAGATGGGCTTGAGCGTGTACACGCCCGGATACAGGTTCTCGAAAGTGTAGTAACCGTACGCGTCGGTTGTCGTTTCCGCGACGAGCTGGTCGTTGCGCCACAGCTCGATGCGCATGTCGCCCAGACCGAGTTCGCCCGCATCCTGCAGGCCGTTGCCGTTCAGGTCAAGCCAGCAGAAGTCGCCCAGCGTGCCCGGCTGCACCGCGCCGATGTTCTGTTCCAGCTGATGTTGGCTCATGCGCAGGGCAATCAGGTCGCTCTCTCCCTCGCGGGCGGTGTAGGTCGTCATCACGCTGATGTTCTGCCCGTCCTTGAGGCGCGTGTCGTCCTTTTCTACGACGACGTAGCCGTTCGGGAGCGTCACACGCAGACGGTAGTTGCCCGGCATCAAGCCGTCAAAGCGGTAGATGCCGTCCTCGCCCGTCGTCGCGTTTTGCAGTTCGCTGCCCTTTTCGTCCAGCAGGACAACCTCCGCGCCGGACAGGGGCGCAATCTCGCCCGCGTTGTCGCACCAGACCATGCCGCCGATGCTTGTGTCAATCTTCAAGCCCAGCATCGGAGCAGTATAGTTGTTGTTTTCGCTAATTTCAATCTCGGTCATGACGAGCTGACTGCCCTCGGTGGTGAAGGTGCTGTCGCCCAGACGCGCCGCCTGCGTACCTTCCTTGAGGTCGTAGGCAAGGCTGTACACGCCGGGGGCAATGCCGTCGATGGCGAACCGCCCATCCGCATCGGTCTGCACCTGTGCAAACACCGCGCCGGTTTCATCCAGCAGGGTCAGCGTCTCGTTTTCCGGGGTGATTTCGCCCGCGTCCATGCGGCCGTTGTCATTCTCATCCACCCAAACCTGACCGGACATCTTCGACGGAATCACGCCGCCAAGCGCCTGATTCAGCCATTCCTCGCCCAGCCCGATTTCGATGTTCACCTGCTGCTCGTTCAGCCCGTGCATCAGCGGCAGGGTCACATTGCCACCCAGCTTGGAGAGCACCATGCCCTCCGGGAAGCGCAGGGTCAGCGTGTAGGCGTCCGGCCGCAGCCCGGTGAAGCTGTACGCGCCCGTCGCATCGGTAAGGACGGTCTGCTCCGTCAAATCCTCGCGGGAGGGGGTCAGAATCAGCGTCACGCCGGCAAGCGCCGCTTCGTTTGCATCCTGCGCGCCGTTGCCGTTGTGATCGGCAAACACCGTGCCTTCAATGTCGCCCAAAGCCAGTGCGCCGCACAGGGGCGCGGTGACTTCTTCGCCCACGCCGATGGTAAAGGAATCCGTCGTGCCGTCGGAATCCGGCGCGATGGTGTTGCCGCCGTCCGCCAGGGGAGCAAACACGCCGTCGCCCGGCAGCTCGTAGCGCAGGCGGTACGTTCCGGGCAGCACCGCGTCAAACAGGAAACTGCCATCCGCGCCGATGGTGCGGGTCGCCACGTCACCGGTTTCGTCCATCAGGTGAACCACCGCGCCGAGCAAGCCGCCTTCATCCGCGTCGCGCAGGCCATTGTCGTTCTTGTCGGCAAACACCACGCCGGACACATGGCCGGGGGTAATCATGCCGATATCAAGGCCCGTCAAATCCGCGCCCATTGTCAGCGCCACCGGTTCGCTTTCGCCCGCGCCGCCGGAGAGGTTGCGGAGGATATTGCCGTCGCCCGTGCGCGTGAACGCCAAGCCGCGGTTCGCGGTCGCGCTCACGGTGTACTGCCCCGGCGCAAGGTCATCGAAGGTATACACGCCGCTGCGGTTCGTTTTCGCCGTGCGGGTATTGCCGTTTTCATCCGTCAGGGTGACGGTGAAGTTGTTGACCATCTTTTCCGCGTCCATCCGGCTGCCGGAGAAGTCGTCATCCAGATACACCGTGCCGGAGATGCTGCCGTAGGTAATCGCGCCGATGGCCATCGTCATCTCGCTGTCGTTCTCCAGTACCACGTCAGAAATCGTGTGCTCGCGGCGGTCAGTGCCGGGAGCGAACATGTTGCCGTACTCGCCCTCGCCCGCGATGGTGTACACATAGCCTTGCGGAATCGTCGCTTTGACGCGGAACGTGCTGCCGCGGATGTTGGCGAAGGTGAAGCGCCCGTTCTCGTCGGAGACGGTGTTCAGCAGCTCCTTGCCGATGGCCTGACGGTACAGGACGACCTTCACGCCTTCCAGCGTCTTTTCGCCCTCGTCGTACACGCCGTTGTTGTTTTCATCCAGGAAGCAGATGCCGTTGATGTCAGAGCCCTTCATCACGCCAAGGAGGACTTCCTCCAAGTCACCGCGTTCAAGAATCACCTGATCCGTTTCGGAGCGCTTGAATTCGCTGGTGATGATGGAGCGGCGATTACCGCCCGTCTGGCTGTAGCGCGCAAACACCAAGCCGTCCGGCAGGCTGTATTCGACATTGTATGTGCCGTAGCGCATTTGACCGATGTAGAATTTGCCGTCCTCGCCGCTCTCGGTTTCGTACACCAAGCCGTTTTTCACGCCGACGGCGCGGATTTTGATGCCCGCTTGACCGGGTTCAGCGTCCTGATACACGCCGTCGTCGTTTTCATCCAGCCACACAAGCCCCTGCAGCGCCGCCATCGTCATCACGCCGACGCCCACGTCGGTCACAGAACCGGCTTCGAGGGTCAGCGGCACGCTGCTTTGCACTTGTGCGGTCGTTTCATCCATGATGGACATGTTCGCGCTGACATTTTTGCCGTGCGCGCCATGGCCGAAGCCCGCGGGCAGCTCGCTGCGCAGGACGTACGTCCCCGCCGGCACAGCCAGCGACACTTCGCCGTTCTTGTCCGTTTCGCCGGATGCCACAACAACCTCCACGCCGTTGACTTCGGTGATGAGGCTCATCGTCGCGCCGGACACGCCTTCCTCGTACTTCCCGCGTGAACCGTTGTTATCGTTGTCGCGGAAGGCGTGGATGGTCAGCGCCGCCGGATTCGCCGCCTTCGCGGTCACAGTCGCGGGTTCGTCGCTAATGACGAGCGCGCCGTTGGCAAGGGTCACGCCCGCGTCATAGCGGACGACGTACGTCCCGTATTCGAGGAACTCCGCCTGCCAGGCGCCGTTTTCATCCGTCACAGCTTCCGCCGCGACTTCGCCCGCCTGATTGACCAGCTGCACCTGCACGCCGCTCATCGGCTGACCGTCCAGCCCCAGCACCACGCCGGAAGCGTCGCCGGTGGCATGGTTCGCCAGCGCCGGCAGCACAACGGTTTCGCCCGCGCCGATTTCCACCAGAATGCTCGCCGTCACGCCCGTATCGGTCGTGCTGAGCGTCCAGCCCTCGGTGTCATACAGGCCGCGCGGCAGGGTTGCCGTAATCTGATAAGTATCAGGATACAGGTTGTTCAGCGCAAACGCGCCGCTGACCGTCATCTGTTCACTCATCCGCTGGCCGGAAATCGTCACTTCTGCCGGGGCAGACAGATCGTCGATGCTGCCGGTCATGCCGCCGCTGAGCGTCAGATCCAGTTCATAGCGGCTGGTCTGCATCGCCTGAATGTTCACCAGCCACTGTGCCTGACCCTTTTGCAGGTTCGGCCAGTCGTTCACGCCCGTCAGCAGCGTGCCTTCCGGCAGCGTCACCGTGACGGAGTACGTCCCGTGGAAGAGGTCGGCTTCCTTCACCGTCTCGCCATCAGTCAGGTAACCCGTGCGGGTCGTTTTGCCGTCCTCGCTGACAATCTGGTACGCCACTGCCGCGTTCACGCCGCGCATGAGCATCGTCAGCGTGCCGTCCACGGGTTCAGGGGTGGGGGTCGGCGTAGGCGTAGGCGTCGGGCTCGGCGTGGGTGTCGGGGTAGCCGTCGGGGTTGGCGTCGGCGCTTCCGTGGGTTTCTCCGTCGGTTCCTCCGTCGGATTCTCGGTCGGCGCTTCCGTCGGCGCTAATGTCGGGGTCGCCGTCGGCGTAGGCGTTGCCGTCGGTGTCGGGGTCGGGGTAGGTGTCGGGGTGGGCGTCGGCGTAGGCGTAGGTTCAGGCGTGGCGGTCGGCGCCATCGTCGGCGGCACATAGTAATAGGAAGCGTTCACCTTCGTCACGGAATCCGCACCCGTGTAGCGCTCAATGTTGATAATCTTGTCACGCCAGCTTTCAATGGCCAGCGAAGCCTTCGTCATGCGCAGGGTATACAGCCCCGTATGAATCGCCGCCGGCAGGGCATAGTCGCCCCGGCTGTCGGTGTCGAAGGAGAGAATCGTCTCGCCGCGCTCGTTAATCAGGTCAAAAGAGGAGCTGCTCTCCGTATGCACGGTGAACAGACCCGTGTCCGTCAGCACAGCGATGACCGCTTTGTTCAGCCGTCCGCCGACAATCGACACGGTGTAGCTCGCCGCCATAATGGCGTCCTCCGGCATCGTTTCCGCCACCGGGACAAGCTGCACATTGCCCGTTCCGGGGACGGAAATCGGGTCGCTGCCGAAGTCGGTCAGGCGAATCGTGCCGACCGCCTCCCCGTTCTGCATGACGGTAAAATCGCCCGTGAATTTCCGGGATTCATACGTTCCCGCGCTTGTGGCATACATGCCCAGAAAATCCACTTGCAGCATCGTCAGCTCCGATGCCGCAGCCGCGGGGAGCAGCATCAGCAGCATTCCCAGCGTGAGCAGGAGTGACAGAAATCGCTTGCCAAGCATCCTCATCTTGCCTGTTCCTCCATCTGAATCATCCGCAAGCCGTGCGGAGTAAAGTCACAGAATAATCCATGTACTATGGTAAAGCAATCCGCCCGACTTGTCAACCATTCCGCGCATATTTTTACAATTGGATTGCTTTTCTGGTCGAAAATCAGCATGTTCCGGCAATGAAAAAGAAGGCTGACTTTTTCAGCCAGCCTCCCATCCGGATACTATTTCCAAATGAGAATGCACCGAGATGCACCGCAAATGATTCGTTCTGGCTGACGCGAACGCCAGCGTGGGAAAGGCGCAAGCAGATGGCACAGCCAAATGCAGGAAATCGTATCAGTTGCTGCCGCCCATCAGCAGGGTCAGCATGCTCTCCGGCAGACTCATCAGCAGGGTCATGGGCAGGTTCTGCAGGTTGTTCATCACCTTGACGAACCACGTCTGGAACTCACTGTCCGTCATCGCGCCCAAATCCTGCGCCTTGCTCACGTCCAGCGCGTCCTTCGCGTCGCAGGTGCGGGTTTCCGCCGTGATGGTCACAACGTCCAGACCCATGAAGCGCACAAGCACATCCACCTTGCGGACGCCATGTTCGCCGTCCATCGTCGTAGCGGTCGTCACCACAACGCCGAAGCCCTGCTCGACACCGTCCACCGTTTCCTTGATTTCCACATCAACAACGCTGCTGTCCGTGCCGACGCCCTTGCCGCTGACGTTGATTTCAACGGGGTCTTCGCCAGCATAGGCGGTCAGGTTCGCCGTGAAGTTCTCCAAGTCGCCTGCGAAGGTCAGCGTCGCCGCGGTATCTTCCGCGCTCTTGATGGTCACAAGCCACGTCGCCACGCCGTCCGCCGTGTTGCGGGTCATCGTGAAGGAGATCGGCAAGGGTTCTTCGCCGCCGTTGTTGATCTTCACCGAAGCCGTCATGCGAACCAGCTCGCCTGCTTCAGTCATCCAGTATTCGTAAACGACGTCATCCGCGTAGAGATCTGCTTCATCAAGTTCTTTCAGCAGGTCGTCCCAGCTCGTGTCAGCAGCGGAAAAAAGCGCATCCATGTAAGCACCGACGCTCGGAACGCTGTGGATCATTTCCAGCAGGGCTTTCGTCATCTCGACGATCTTTTCCGGCGGAACGGTGACTTTGACGTAGCTCTTCGCCGCGTCGCAGTCGCCGGGCTGCTCGGTCACTTCTGCCATTTCTTCACCGGACAGTATTTCGTTCATCATGGTCATGAACGCCGTGGTGTCCGCCTGCGTCAGTTCTTCCATGAGCTGCTCTTCCGTCATGCTGCTCAGGTTCGCCGCTGCTTCCATCAGGGCAGTGTATTCCGCATTGCCGCTCAGCTGTTCCTTCGATTCTTCAATCGCCTTGTCGATCTCCTCGTCGCTCTGACCGGACATCTTCATCGTCGCGCGGAGGGCTTTTTCCTTGATGGCTTCCACGTCCTTGCTGTTCACAGCAATCACGCCGCCCAGCAGCGCGCTGGACACATACATCAGCTGGTTTTCTTCCGCAGCAGTCGTCAGCGATGCCATACCCAGCACGCTCTTGCCGCTCAGGTTCAGGTCAAAGCCAGCTTCGTCGCCCTGCTGATAGCCGGTCAGGGACAGCGACGCCAGCAGGTCGTTGATGGCAGCCATCGCGGTGTCATCCCCGCCCAGCGCCGCCACGAGGTCAGCGTTCAGATCGTGGATGGTAATGGTGGTTTCCTGACGTGCGGCATTGTCCCACACGCTGTTTTCCGCCATCGAGGTCAGGGGCATCGCCAGCATCATGATGCTGAGCAGTACCGCAAGCAATTTCTTCATGGGGTTTCCTCCTTGTTATTTGGTTTCCCTTTTTCTTTATAGCGAACACTGCGGAGCAGTGATGCTTTCGGTTGATGTTAGTCGGCGTTATCCAAAATGATGGTGCTGCTCGGCAGCGTCGTCGTACCGTCCATGAGCTGCCGCACGCTGTTCGGCAGATTCATCAGGAGGCGCGGCAGAATCTTCGAAATGCTCGTCGCCAATGTCAGCATGTAGGCGTTGAAGCGCGCGCTGCTGATTTCGCCCAAATCCAACACGTCGCCGTCGGACAGCAGGGGGCGCGGTTTGCACGAAAAGGTCGTCGTGTAGATGGTCAAGCCGACTTCACCGCCAGACAAGAGCCGAATTCTCGACTCCCGATATACACTGCTGCTCGAACCAGACGTAAACACGCCGAATTGTATGCCGCTGTCCGTGCCGTTCGCTTCGGAGGTCGTGCGCACTTCTACATCGACCCTCCCGCCCCTGCGGTTCGGCTCAACCGTCAGCGAAATCGTCGTCTGCGTCTGGTCATCCGGCATAAGCACCAGTTCGGCATTCTTTTCACCGATGGTGAGGCGTCCCGTCGTGCTGTTCTCTTCCTTTTCCAGCGTCCAGTCGTACTGCAAGCCGTCCGCCAGCGTGTTCCGGTTCAGCGTGAACGTGACGGGCTTCAGGATTCCCTCGGTCGGCTCCACCTCGGACATTCTTTCCGCCCAGTCCGGGAGCGCGGAATAGTTCACAATCAGCTTGACAAGCTGCCCCTGCGCATCCGTGTACATCGTCACCTGCGCGTCGCTGTACAGCATCGTCTGCTGACGTACCTGCGCCGCCCAGTCGATTTCCTGCGGCACATACTCTTCTGTCGTCGTCTGCGACATGAACTGCATCAGATTGTCATAATCCGCCGCCAAATCCGCGAAGTTCTGGACGACAGGCACTTGCATCGCCGTTTCCAGCAGAATCGCCAGCCGATTGACCAGCTGTTCGTTCGTCAGCGTGAACGTACACACCTGTATCGCCGGGTCACAGCCTTCGAGCTGCTCCGTCACAGGGTCAATCGTCATGGACGGCTGATATTCCGCCAAGCGGCGCTGCATCTCCGTAAAGTCAATCGCCGCAAGGCTATTCAGCACTTCTTCCGCCTGCACGTTTTCCGTGAAGAGGGGATTTTTGAGTACCTTCGCCATCATTGCGCCCATCTGTCCCACCTGCGCAATCTGCTCCGCGTAGTACCCAGAGGATACCGTCTCGTTGATGACTTCCGCCGTAAGACCGCGCTGGCTGAGCTGCTGGCGGTACACCAGCTCACCGAAATGCCGCATGTCCTCGTCGAGGTTCAGATACAGCGTCTCGCCCAGCAGGTCACTGCTGACATAGACATCCGCGCCGCTGAACTGCACGGCATAATCGACAATAGGCTGGTCGTTCAGCGTCACCTCATAGGCGGCTGACGTTGTCCCCTGCTGATAGACTATCACCCGCAGGGCATCCAGAAAGTCATTGACGGCTTTCTCCTCCGCTTCGTCGATGTCCGCCCCCAGCACCTTCGCATTGAAGTCTTTCAGGAAAATGACTGTCCTTGTCGCGCCGGGCGCACTTTCCTCCGCAAAACCACACATCGGCACCAGCATCGCCAGCGTCAGCAGAATCGCAAGCAGCTTCTTCATTCGTCAGCCTCCTTGACATTCGTTTGTGCGCTTTTCAGCATTCCATTACCACTATATCAAAAAAAACACCTGTTGCAAGCGAATATGCGCAAGTTTTACAATTCCGTGCCCCAAAGATGCAAATTTGCGCCTGAAAGCGCATCTTCGCGGAAAAATGCTTGATGCCGTCATGCAAAATTTCTGTGAATGGCGCAAAAGGCCGTTTTCCCCTCTTGTGAAGCGCGAAAAAATATGCTACAATAGACAGAGTATTCCGGATTACTGAAAGGAGCTAATTCGCATGGAATTTCTGACCAAGCTTTTGGGCATCGCCACCGCCGTTGCGGAAACCACCACCACCACCGGTGCGGCCGACCCTGCCGCCGTCACCACGGATTCTGCCGCTGGCGGCATTGTCGGTATCCTCTTCAGCCTTCTGCCGCTGCTGCTGGTTTTCGTCCTGATGTACTTCATGATGATTCGCCCGGAGAAGAAGCGCCGCAAGAAGGAGCAGGACATGCTCGCGTCCCTGAAGAAGGGCGACCGCGTGTGCACCATCGGCGGCATCTACGCCACCATCGAGAGCATCAGGGACGACACCATCACCCTGAGCGTCGGCAAGGGCGACCAGACGATGGTTGTTGCGCGCTGGGCGATTCGCTCGGTGGAAGATGTGACCATTGAGAACGAGACCGAATCCTTGAACTAATCGCAAAATTCCCGGCTTCGTGCCGGGTTTTTTTGTGTCCGATTTTCCCGCCGCGCATATGCTGGGAGTGAACAGCTCACACGATGGGAGGAATCGCCATGAATCAGCGTCCGAATTGCTGCCGTCCCATGCCGCCGCAAGCGCCTTGTCCGTCCAGACCGCCTTGCCCGCCGAAACCCGCTTGCCCGTCTTGTCCGCCGACGCAGAAGGGCGTTTTATTGCCGCGAATCCTCGCCAGCGGGCGGGAGTGGCAGCGCCGCGCGTGTGTGGCACTGTACGTCGGCGGTTTGCCGGAGGATGCGAACGGGCGATTGCGGCTCGTCGGCGTTACGGCGTGCGGTGACGCGGATTGGGAGATTGCACCGTACCAAGAACCGCGCCCGTGCGGCTGCCGCGGATGCCGACCGTCTCGACCCGCGCCGTGCCTTCTGCGGGTGAATATTCCGGTTGTTTGCCAAGTGCAGGCGGAGTGCGGGCAGGTTTTGCGCGGCGAAAGTGTGCTGACAACGGATGTTGCGCTGCCGATTCGCTGTGTGCAGGCGGAATGCTGGCGCAACCAGATGATGGTGCTGCCGTGTGTTCGGCTGATTGACGGCGGCGCGCCTGTGTGTGCGGATGACTGCCGTCCCCCTGTGTTTGATTGCACGATTGAACTGCTTGTCGAAGCCTACATGACGCGATGGGAAGCGTGCGGCAGCCCTGCGCCGACTTGTCCGGATTTACCGCTATTCCCCCCGCCGCCATTCGGATGACAAGGGCGTTGGAAGACCCAGGGGGCGTTGCCCCTTGACCCCAGCAGGGACGCTGTCCCTGCACCCTGCAAGGGAG
>ERZ779896.1182-NODE-1182-length-23994-cov-12.553156_pt1 | contig 23994 bp, 18 predicted proteins | sample MGYA00511067_ERZ779896 | MGnify/ENA primary metagenome ERZ779896 (study PRJEB29588, sample SAMEA2161597) | human gut metagenome | biome: human gut; feature: human-associated habitat; material: faeces | place: Denmark | collected 2008/2010 ... | reverse complement strand
GTATTCACAAAAGGTGTCTACAATATATTTTATTTTATAAGCTTTGGGTTAGGAGTTATAGTTTACTATAAATTTTATCATCCAAAATTTTTAATTGTTATTGAAGAAGTATCTGAAGCATTATCAAAGCATATTCTTACTCCTTTAAAATTGAAGATTGAGTTCTTTTGTGATAAGATTAAAAATGCATCAAAGGAGATTTTAAACAATGGCAAAAAAACAAAGCTTTATAAATCGATTAATAAATATTGCCTCCGTTTTTGTCATAATAGGAGCTATAACAGCAATATCAATTCTAGTAACAAAATACGTGCAAACAGTAAACGAAAACAAAAAATTAGTGGCAATAAAAACAAGAATAGAAAATGACTACAAAGATTTGTTGGATCATTCAGAAAAACTTAAAGATGACACTTATTACTCTTTATATTTTGAAGATAAATACCTTGTCATTGATAAGGACAATATTATCGTTGAATTCAAATGAGCTTTAAAGCTCATTTTTTATTTGCTTCGACACTATTTATTATTATTCGCTCTATCACTTTTTTATAGTTAGTTGAGGTGGTAGAAAATGTTAAAAAAAGAAGCTTTAAAAAACACTTGTAAAAAAGGATTATTAGATAATTTAAAAATTAATAGAAGTAGTATTTTGAAATTATCGTTAATTTTATTTTTTCTTGCATCTACACTATTAACTAGTGATGCTTTTTTATTTAACCCATTTTATGTTCCACTTTTAGCTTCATCTTTATTGCTTAATAATATTTTCTTTATTTTGGTATATGCTATTTCAATTACTATATCCTTTATTAAGAACTTAAATTATGGCTTTGAAATATCATTTATAGGAATAGTCTTCTTACTCTTCCCATTTAAAACTAAGAATATTTTCTTTAATAAATCTTTTTCGTTAACTTTAACTCAACTATCTTTTGGAACTATATATTTTGTTACCTCACCTACATTAGAATCGTTAATAACAATTATTGTATCATTTTTTATCTCAATTCATTTTTTCTATACCATTGATAAGTTTTTTTCTTTTGTTGAATACTATAAAAAAGTCGATGAAACAACATTATTCTTTCTTATATCTTATTTATCTATTATATTTTATAGATATCAATATTTATCTTTATCGTTAATTTTCATATCATTAATATTTTTGTACTCAGTTAATTCTGATTTTAAAGTTCGCTTAAGCTTATTGTTTGTAAGTTTATTAATTTTAAATTATGTTACTAGAATAGAATCATATACTATCTTTATTTTATTATCGCCTTTCGCTTTAGTATTTTTACCAAAAAAGAAAGTATATATTTCAATAATCACTTTTTCTCCTCCAATTCTATATGCTCTATTTTTCCGTAATTTTTATAGAGAAGAACTATTTTACATAGTTTCTTTTTCTGCAATTACATCTTTTTTATTAATAGATTACGTTAATAACATAATTTATAATCATCAACAAAATACAACACCCATATTTGAATTAAATAAAAACATTTCTCTACTCAAAGAGTATTTATCTTTATTAAAAGATAGCTGTGTTAGAGAATCTATTTCTCCTCAAGCCAAAACAGAATTAATGCTTAATAAAGAACTATGCTATAAATGTGACATGTGTAAAAATTGCACATTAAAAGACGAGTTTGTTTCTCTTCTGAACACAAACATTACAAATGAAGAAAAAGAAAGAATTACACGTATATGTGAATATCCTAACAAGTTTATATACAGGTTAAGAACTTTAAAGCCTATATATGAACGAGAAACAATAAAAGCTCAATTAGAAAGTGTCGATAAAATAACAAAGGAAAAAGAAATTAATAGAATAATTAAACCTATTGATAAATTATTAGAATTTAAAGATGATGAAAAAAATTATATAGATGAAATATCAAAAAAATATACTTCAATTATTTCGATAAATAATATTGAAAAAGGACTATTAATTGAAAGTAACGCTAAATTATCTGATGACTATCTCATCGAAACTTTAAGCAATATTGTACATAAGCCTTTAACGTTAGAATCGTATGAGTATTCTATGCTTTCACATTCATATCACTATCATTTTTCTTATAAAACAAAATATACAATTAAAATTAAAGCCGTATCATCAGCCTATAATAAAATATCTGGCGATACATATTCCTCTTTTATTTATTCGAATAACTTTCATTTCATATTGTCTGATGGTATGGGACATGAAGATGATTCATATTTAACTTCTAAATACCTTACAAACGTTTTTAAGACAACGTTAATGCTTAATTTAAACATTGACGAAGTAATCGATGAAACAAATAGACTTTTAAAATTAAAATCTAGTTCAGAAGATTATGCAACTTTGGACTATTTAAAAATAAATTTAAACACTTTAAACACAACACTATATAAATTTGGAAGTTACATTTCATATCTTTATAGAAATTCAAAATTATACGAGTTAAGCAAAATAATGTTGCCTTTAGGAATTATCGATGATCCTGATATTGATCCACTACATTTTGAACTATCGTCTAACGATATAATTTTATTAGCTACTGATGGAATAAATGAAATTACATATCCATTTTTAAAAAGCTGTTTTGAAGAATCAAACAATTTAGATATTATTTTGGATAGAATATTAAACAAAGCTAAAGAAAATCAAAGCGATGATATTACTATTATCCTACTTAAACCTCAAGAAATGTGATAGTATAAGTTTATGAAAAATTTAGAAGACTTAAAACTATCACTAAAAAAGTTGAATTTAAAAAAAGACGACTTATTAATTGTCGCTTTTTCTGCAGGTCCAGATTCAACAGCACTAGTTTATATGCTTAAAGAATTAGGATATACAAACGTTAAACTAGCTTATGTAAACTACCACGATTCAGAGTTTGTCCCTTTAGAACAAAAACTAGTTAACGAAACTTCTAAAGATAGTGGATACGAGCTTTTTCAAAACAATGTATATCTAGAAGATGTTAGTGGTCAAAATTTTGAAAATTGGGCTCGTGTCTATAGATACAATTTTTTTGCTTCCTTAACAAAAACACTTAACGCTAAAGGAACTCTTACAGCCCATCATAAAGACGATTTGATTGAAACTTATTTAATTCAAAAAAGCAGAAGTTCACTCGTAACTCATTATGGCCTTCGTGAAATATCAGTTATAAATAATATATATATTTATAGACCATTATTAAATTATACAAAACAAGATTTAATCGACTATTTAAACGAAAACAAAATTCCATACTATGATGATATTACAAACAAAAATACATCTCGTTTAAGAAACAAAATTAGAACATTTAAGCTAAATTCCGAAGAAATTTCTACACTTTTAGAGGAAATAAACTTTAAAAACGAAAATTTATATTTAATTTCAAAACAAATAGACTCATTATGTCAAAAAGAAAAAATAGATTATAAAGAATACTCAACTTTATCTGATGAAATTAAAAAAAGACTCTTATGGAATAAAATAAGTCAAGTTATGCCTTTTATAACTGAGAAAAAAGTACAATCACTGGTTAATAAATGCTTAGAATTTTTAAAAAATAATAAACCTGGAACAATATATTTAATTGACGATTATTATTTATATCAAGATTCGCAATACTTCTTTATTTCTAAGTATTTAACCACTAAGCCTTATGAATATACAATTGAAAAGGCTGGAATATATTCGTTTGAAACTATCTCAATTGATTTAACAGATGGTCGAGTTTTTAACGTCTTTGATTACTCTTATCCAATTAAAATTAGATGCATTAAATCAGGAGATAAAATATCAACTAAGCTTAAGACCAAAAATGTTAAACACTTTATCAAAAGCCAAAAAGTTCCTGTTTACTTAAGAAATTTATATCCTGTTATAGAAGATAAAAATGGGAACGTAATATACGTCCCATTTTATTCAGATATAACAAATCATCTAATCCCGTTAACAATTAAATTAATTCATTAATTATTTTTTATAGAATATAAGCTTGATAATATATTGTATAGCAACACTAAATAATCTGGAGTTCTATTTACATATATAATCATTCTTTTTTGTGTAAATCTAACGATTATATCGTTAGAAAAATTAGATAGTGCTTTTTCTATCAAATTTATAACTCCATCTCGAGCCATAAATTGTGGTGATATTGTAATAATATATTTATCGATATTCTCTACAAAGTTTTCCACAAAAGTATCATTGAGATATATTTCGATTTCTTTTTTTAAGAATAAATTTCTTACTTCTTCAGGAATCGGTCCATATATATCTCTAATTTTAGCTTCGTAATCTTGAAGATCTTTAAATGTCGTTATCTCATTTAATTCTTGATACATTGAAATTCTATCAGAATCTGAAGCATAAGAAGGTGGAATATGACTATCTAAACTAAATGACAATTCATATTTAATAATCAGAGGTTTATTTTCCTTACTTTTATCAGATATATTTTTTTCATTCATTACTTCTTGTAATAGTTTCATATAAGCATCATAGCCAACTGAATCTATAAATCCTGCTTGCTCTTTGCCTAAAATATCTCCTGCTCCTCTAATATTTAAATCTTGGTTAGCAATCTTATAACCTGAGCCTAATTCAGTGAAATCTTTTATAGCTTTAAGTCTTTTTTGTCCTTGTTCTGATAAATTGTTGTACTCTTTATAGAATAAATATGCATAAGCTAAACGATTGCTTCGTCCAACTCTTCCTTTTATTTGATATAACTGTGCTAGTCCGAAGTGATCTGCATCTTCGACAATAATAGTGTTGACATTAGGAATGTCTAAACCTGTTTCTATAATAGTTGTACACACCAAAATATCTATGTCTCCATCGTAAAACTCATTCATAACGTCGCCTATTTCATCTGCTGAAAGGGCACCATGAACTACTTTAACTACACAACTAGGAAACATATCTTGTATTTTTTTTGCCTTACTATAAATCGAATCTATTCTATTATGTAAGTAATAAACTTGCCCTCCACGACCAAGTTCACGAGCAATTACTTCTTTAATTAACCCTTCGTCATACTTTGTTACGTATGTTTTTATTGGCATTCTATTTTGTGGTGCTTGAGTTAATAAAGATAGAGATTTAACATTCAAAAGAGACATTTGTAATGTTCTTGGAATAGGTGTAGCTGACAATGTCAAAACATCAATATTTGTCGTTATCTCCTTTATTCTTTCTTTGTGAGTAACACCAAAACGTTGTTCTTCGTCTATCACTAATAATCCTAAATTATTAAACTCTATCTCTGAGCCTAATATTTTATGAGTACCTATAATTAAATGAATTCTTCCTTCTTTAATTTTTTTAATATAATTCTCAATTTCTTTTTTTGGCGTGAAGCGTGACAACATCGCAATTTCAACGCCATAACCTTTAAATCTTTTAATTGCAACTTCATTATGTTGTTTAGCTAAAATCGTTGTAGGGCATAAAATAGCAGCTTGTTTCCCACTTAAAATTGCTTTGTAACAAGCTCTAAAAGCAATTTCAGTTTTTCCAAATCCAACATCACCTGCTAAAAGTCTATCCATTGGATGTGGACTTTCCATATCTTTAGATATATCGTCCCAAGCTTTTTGTTGTGAATCAGTTAATTTGTATGGAAAATCGTTAGCAAAAGCGTGTTCCATCTCTTCTTCATGCATAAAAGCGTATCCTGGTTTAGCCATTCTTTCTGCGTTTATTGCTAATAATTTATCAGCTAAATAAGAAACACGTTTTTTGATTTTTTCTTTTCTTCTAGCCCAAGAAGTTCCACCTATTTCATCAAGAGAAGGAACGGAGCCTTCCTTACCTGCATATTTTCTAATAAGCTTAAATTTAGATAATGGCACATATAAATAATTATCTTCACCAGCATACTGAACTTTTAAATAGTCTAGTCCATTAAGATCAAAAACACCGATATATTTACCTATACCATAATCTTCATGAACTACAAAATCACCTATTTCTAAATCGTCAAATTTCTTTAAAATCTTTGCTTCTTTGAATCTCGTTAAGAACTTTCCACTTTGTTTTGCTAATCCAAAAATTTCGTTAGAAGAAAGAAAAACTTCTTTTTCGCTAGAAATTAAAAAACCACTATTAATACCAAAATCAACAATTTGAATTCTACCAACTTCTGGATAAATTGAATATGCAACATTTTCTTCATCAAGATGATTTATAAGAGTTTCTCTTCGTTCATTTGTAAGACAAATTTTAACGTTGTTTCCATCATCGATTAAATTACTTATGAAGTTTGTTGAAGTTGCTAAATTTGTATTGTGATATGAAATATCGACAGTTTTAAACTTGCACTCTTCGTTAGTTATATTAACATGATTGAGGCTTAAAAGGACTTCTTCTGGTGAGTCGTATATTCTTTCTTTTTCTAATGCTTGTCCATTTTTATATAAATCGTTAAAGAAGTCTATCTCTTCATTTTCAAAATTATTAGCTGAGGATAAAAAATCTATTGGATGATAAATGTAGACTTGGAATTCACTTAAATAATCACTAACTGTCTTGCAATTGTCATCAAAATAAAGAAGATATCTTGAATTTGTTTCATCCATACCTTCATCTAATATTCTATCTAAATTTGGTCTTACTCTCTCTGACAATTCATCGAATAAAAGCTTAGGTAATTTTCTTTCTGATAAAGCTTTAAGTAGTTTTTCAGATCCAACCTCTTTTTCTTCTTTTGACAAAGAAAATTCACTAGCTGGAACTATAGTAATGGATTCAATTTGTTTATATGATATTTCTGTTTCAGGATGAAAAACTCTTATCTCTTCAACTGTCTCATCAAAGAATTCAATACGAATTGGATCCAAGTAATTTGCAGACCAAATGTCTAGAATTTCACCCCTTAAAGCATATTCGAAGCAATGTTGAACTTTATTAACTCTAGTGTATCCTGCTAAAGAAATTTTTTCTAATAACTCTTTACGTGAAATATTTTTGTTTATCTCTAAAGTAAAAATACGCGATTGAAAATTCTCTTTGCTTCTAATCAATCTTATAGTAGCTGCGCTATTAGTGATGAATATTACAGGTTTATCTAAGCAAGTTGATGTTAAGGCGTTTATTCTTTCTTCAACCATTTCTTTACTTGTACCGATCGATTCAATTCTTAAAACTTCATCAAACGGATAAAAGACAACGTCATCTTGATTTAAATAATCCATCAAGCCATCCATTAAAGTCTGAGCATCATATAATGTTGGTAAGCAGACAGCAATTTTTCTAGGCTTTCTTAAAAATGAAGCACTTAAAACAAGGCTTAAGGAATTTATATTACTTAAGCTAATATCTTCATATGATTCAAATCTATTTAATTCACCATTAAACGGAATAAGATCTAAAAACTCTTTAGAATTCATTTATTAACCTTAACATTAAATAAGCTAGCAGTCTTATTGAAGTTTCCTTCTTTTATATAATTTTCGATTGCTTTTACTGCTCTATCATAAATCTCTTCGATTTTTTCTTTATCTTCGCCTTGTGGCTTTCCTAAGACATAATCAACAACGTCGTTTTTAGGCTCACCAACGCCTATTCTTATTCTCTTGAATTCTTGTGTGCCAAGGCAATTAATTATGCTTTTTAAGCCGTTATGGCCACCACTAGAGCCGTTTTCACGTAATCTTAACGAGCCAGGAAGTAAAGCAAGGTCATCGGAAACAACTACAATATCTTGAATATTAATATGGTAGTAGTCAACAAACGCTTTTACTGATTCACCTGATAAATTCATATATGTCATTGGTTTTAAAATATATACTGTTTCACCATCGAAAGTAAACTTACAATATAACCCTTTAAATCCTGATTTATTTATTTCTACATTGAAATCTTCAGCTAAAATATCTACAACATCAAAGCCAACATTGTGGCGAGTGTGTTCATAATCTAAGCCAGGGTTTCCTAATCCAACAATTAATTTCATAAAATTTCCCTTTTCTATAACAAAACTACGTCTAAAATGATAACATATTATTAGTCAAAAACTAACAACAAAATATATTGCTTTATGCATATGTTATTTTATAAGAACTAAAACGGAGGTGAATATGCCTAACTTTAACAAAAAGAATTCTAAAAAAACTAGTCCTTTTCGTTTTGCAACAGGTTTATTTGCTTTAACTTTATTAACACAACTTTTCCATGGCTTTAACATTTCTTATTATGTTGACTATACTGGAATTGTTTCAATATATTTAGCTTCCATATGCAAAATTATCTTTGTCATTGTCGATGGATTAAATGATATATTCTTTGGAGCCTTATCAGAAAAAACAAAATCAAAATGGGGCAAAAGATTACCATGGCTTGTTGGTGGTCTTCCAGTACTACCACTATTTATTTTGTTAGCTTATGTAATAGATAAAAGCGCTGGTTTTTCTCAAACAGGATTTTTTATCTATTATCTTTTCATTTCGATTATGATTGAAAACGCATCTACTGTCATGTACATAAATTACGGAGCTCTTTATCCTGTTTTATTTGTAACCGATAAAGAACGCGCAGAATGTTCCAGTTTAAGACACTTATTTGAAATGATAGCTATGGGTATTTGCTATGTTTGTACGCCACTATTAATGGAAGTTTTACATAGTTATTTTTTAATCGGATTAATTTATACTGCCGTATATTTCGTTGTCATGATTTTTTGTATTACTGGTCTAAAGACAAAAGGCAAAGAAGATATAACCTTAAAAAAGCCTTATTCTTTCATTAAGACTTTAAAAGATGTTTTACACAATCGCCCATTCTTAATTTATAACTTAGCTCAATCTTTCTTCCAAGCAATTCTTGGACTAATCGTTTCAATATATCCAATGTACTGTAAATATGTTTTACATACAAATTCAGCAACACTAGCTGCTTTGATGGCTGTTTTATTCGGGTCTCTTGTCTTATCAATTCCTTTTTGGATTAAATATATTGAAAAACACGGATTTAGAATGGTGTGGAAAATTTGCTTTACTGCTCTTCCTATCGCCTTGTTTTTCCTAGTTTTACCAATAAACTGGTGGCAAGGGTGTATTGTTATGATATTTATAGGTCCTTTTGTTGGAGGACTAATGTTATCACCTGATATGATGAGTGCCGAATTAATCGATATTGATAAAATGAAATATAAAATTTCAAGAGAAGCCTCGTTTAATTCTATTGGATCTCTAATATCTAGAGTTTCCTTAATAGTTTCGGCTATAGCTATGTCAGCTTTAAGCTTTGCCTTTGGATACGAAAGTGGATCAAATCCTGGACCAAATCCAGAGCTAGCTTTTAGAGCTATGTGTGGTGTAATGTTCCCAATCATTTGTGCATGTGGAACATTGTTCTGTTATAAATATATAAAAATATCCAACAAGGATTCACAAGACTTAAAAGCCTATAAAGCCATGTTGGAAGAAAAAGAAAATTCAGACAATATTACTGATTAGTTACGTTTTCTAAAATTAACACAAATAGCTGCATTATCTAAATCATCAATCCTTAAATTGTCTAACATGCAACATTCGTGTTCGTTATTTTGACATTCGTGATCGTGACAAGTTACATCAGTACTCTTGTCAGTAAAAGTCATAGCTAAATCTTTAGCGAACTCTTGAGTAAATTCAAAAGGTTCTCCACTTCTACTTTCATAGGACTCACAAACTGCATGTTGATTGACATAAATACCTTCTAATCCACATTTAATGTTGTGATTGTGTTCACAATTTTGCTTGTGACATTTTAAATTTGGCATGTTTTTCATCTCCTTCTTTGTAATTAGTGTGTCCTAATGTATAATAATTATCATGGAAAATAACAGAGAAATTATTATTGTCAGTGCTTGTTTAGTTGGAGCACCTGTCCGTTACGATGGACAAACAAAGAAAAACAACGATGTACTAAGACTTCTAGATTACTATGATGTAATACCAGTTTGTCCTGAAACTGATGGTGGATTAAAAACTCCAAGAGCGCCTTCAGAATTAAACGAGGAAAGAAGAGCTATTAATATTAAAGGATCTGATGTGACAGATTTTTATAATAGAGGCATTTCTTTAACGTTAGAAATAGTTAAAAGGTTTAACGTTAAACTAGCAGTTTTAAAAGATCGTTCTCCTAGTTGTGGTGTTAAAAAGATACACAACGGAAAATTCGACGGTGGAGTTATTAATGGAAATGGACTACTTGCAGAAGCTCTTTTAAAGGCAGGTGTAACAGTTATTTCTGAAAATGAAGTTCCTAACTTATTAAGTTCATTAAATAGATAAATGTATTAAAGATGAAGTTAATTCATCTTTTTTTGTACATATATAAATTTGTGCATTAAAAAACTGGGCATAAAGCCCAGTAATATTTTTATTCAACACTAATAATAAATGAATAGACTGGTTGTAATCCTTTTTTGATATCAATATCAATTTCGGAACCATATTTTTCATTAATTAAATTTGTAATTCTTTCTTCTTCTTCGTTAGAAACATCTTCACCGATAATGACAGTAATGATTGAAGACATACTATCAGTCATTTTATCAAGAAGTTCCATAGCTGCATCTACTTTATCTTTTTGACAGCAAACAATCTCTTTATCGAAAATTCCCATAAATTGATCTTTATAGACTTGAACTCCATCTACTGTTGTATCTTTAATTGAGAAAGTTACTTGACCAGTTTTTACTGTAGATAAAGCTTCTGTCATTTCATTGATATTGACTTCCATATCAACTTCTGGGTTAAACATCATGGCTGCAACTAAACCTTGAGGAATAGTTTTACTTGGGATAACAACAGCATTTGTTTCTCCACCGCTGACAACATCGCAAGCTTGTGAAGCTGCCATAACAATATTTGAGTTGTTTGGAAGAATAATAATGTTTTTGGCATGGACTTCTTTGATGGCTTCTACGAAATCTTCAGTTGAAGGATTCATAGTTTGACCACCAGAAACAACATAGTCAACTCTTAAGTCTTTAAACATATCGACAATACCTTGGCCAACACCAACAGATATTAATCCAAATTCTTTCAAAGGTTTTTCTTCGACCTTTTTGTTATTTTCTTCTTTTAATAATTCAGAATGTTGTTCTGACATATTTTCAACTTTGATTTTAACAAATTCACCAAATTGTTGAGCATAAGAGAGAATATTACCTGGATTTAATGTATGAATATGAACTTTAACTAAATCGTTATCTCTAACTTCAACAATTGAATTACCATGGCTATTTAAGACAGCGACAAATCTTTTTTCAACAAATACTTTTTTACCTGACTTTTCATTTTCGGCTGGTAATTTCAAAATAAATTCTGTGCAATAGCCAAATTCTTCGTGTTGAATTTTTGATTGAGCATTTCCCATAGAAACTTGAGCTTGATCAGATACATCAACAACATCTGGCATATTCTTTTCAACGACTTCGTTCTTTAAAGCTTTTGAGAAACCTTCTAAAATCTTACAAAATCCAGCACCGCCACTATCGACAACACCAACTTCTTTTAATATTGGTAAAAGATCAGGTGTTCTCTTTAAGCTTTCACGAGCTTCAGCAAGTAAAATATCAATAGCTTGATCAATAGGCATTTCTGGTTCAACAGCATCGTTCAATGCTTGAGCAGCTTCTCTACAAACTGTTAAGATTGTACCTTCAACAGGACGAATAACAGCCTTATATGCAACTTCTTTACCCATCATAAAGGCATCAGCAAGATCGATTGCATCAGCTTCATCTTTGCCTTTTAAGCCTTGAGCAAAGCCTCTAAAAATTTGGGATAAAATAACACCAGAGTTACCTCTTGCACCCATTAATAATCCTCTGGAGAAAGTCTTTGCAATTTCATAAATTGAAGTTTCATTTTTGTTTGCAACTTCTTTAGCACCTGAAGATATTGTTAAATTCATGTTAGTACCAGTATCGCCATCTGGGACTGGGAAAACGTTTAAAGCATCAACTTCTGGGTATGAATTATATAAGTTATTCGCGCCACTGATAATCATCTGCTTTAGGATAACGCCGTCGATTTTTATCATATATTTCCTTCTTTCTTAATTAAATAATTCTTTAAAGGCGGTCAACACCTAAAACATAGACATTAACAGATCTAAACTTAATGCCAAATGTTTTTTCTAGTTCATATTTAACTCTCTTTTGTACTTCTGAAACTACTTCAGTTATTTTTAAATTAGAACCGACAATAATGTACATGTTGACTTCAAAAGCGTCCTTACCTGTCTTTTTAACTGTGACCCCGTCTTTATAGTTTTCTTTCTTAAGGAAGGCGTTTATCTCATCTTTTAATGAGCGTTTACTTGAAAGTCCAACAACACCATAACAGGTTGTTGCTGCTTGTCCAGCGACTAAAGCGATGGCTTCCAATGAGATATTGATTTTTCCGTATGACGTATTCTTATCTATTCCCATTCAAAAATTCCTCCTTAAGAGTGCTATTCTATTATACCTTATAAGGTAAAAAAATCAAATTATCACATGTTATTTAACTAATAATATGAAATTTTTTTGTAAAATTTAATCGCTTTTGTTACATTATCACCTTATTTGTATACACAATTATTGTTTGTTCTTTTATTATGAACAATCAAAAAAGTGAACTATGTATACAAATAATACATAAATTCACTTATTTTAATTAAATTACTTTAATTCGTTTTTGAGAACTTCTAAAAGTTCCTTCAATCTCTTACAAACAGCCATAAATGGTTCAGGTGTAGTCAAATCAACTCCACCCTTTTTAACTATTTCAACTGGGTAATCAGAACCGCCAGCTTTTAACATATTCAAATAGTTATCTAATGCTCCTGGAACATTGTTTTTTACCATGTCATATATTTGTAAGCTCGATGCATAGCATGTTGCATATTGATAAACATAGAATGGTGAGTGGAAGAAGTGTGGAATATAAGCCCAAACATATTCTTTATATGGTTCGTTATTTAAATCGATTCCATAATATTCTAAATACAAATCTTTCATTATAGATGAGAGAACGTCAACAGTAACTGGTTTACCTTCTTCAACTAATTTGTGAGCTTGGTATTCATAGTCAGCAAAGAGTGTTTGGCGATAGAAAGTTGCAATTAAGCCATCAATTGCTGATTGTAATAAAACTAATCTAGTTTCTTTATCTGTTGTTTTGGAAAGTAAGTGATCTAACAATAATTGTTCATTAAATGTCGAAGCAATTTCTGCGACAAAAATTGTGTAGTCAGCTGTAGCGACTGGTTGATTAGCATTTGCTAAAGTTGTGTGAATTGAGTGACCTGCTTCATGAGCACAAGTAAAGCAGTCATCAAGCATTCCAGTGTGATTCAAAAGAATAAATGGTCCTTCTTTATAATAGCCAGTTGAATAAGCGCCTGTTCTCTTTCCTTCGTGTGGGTAGACATCAACTCTTCCTTCTGCTAATACTTCGTGAGCAACTTTTTCAAATTCTCCACCAATCTTAGCTACTGACTCGAAGAATAATTCTTTAGCTTCTTCATAAGTATATTTTTTATCTGTTGAAGCAAAATCCAAGAATCTATCATATGTGTGTAATTCTTTTAAGCCAAAGTATTGTTTTCTAAGAGCATAATATTCTTTGAGTACATCTGTATTTTCTCTAACAGTTTTAATTAAAGATAAATAAACATCAGTTGGAATGTTATTTCCATATAAGAAAGACTCTAAAATTGAATTGTACTTTCTATTTTTAGCCTCGGCATAGTCCGATTGAATGATTCCGTTATAAATTCCAGCAAATGTGTTCTTATGAGCTTCAAAGCCCTTAAAAACGGCTTCAAAGACAATTCTACGATCATCTTGGTTCTTTAAAGTAGCTAAATATTGTCTAAAATTAGATTGGTTAACTTCAATTTCTTCACCTGTTGAAAGTTTAACAGAACTTGATTTTCCATCAGCAACAGCTAACATATCATAAAGTCGATTGTAATTGTTTGTAACTTGAACATAGTTAGCCATTATCTCTTCAATCTTTGGTTCAAATATATGTGATTGATTGTGGAAAATCTTATCGAGTGGATAAGCGTACTTTGTCAACTCTTTATTCTCGTTAACAAAACGTTTAACATTTTCTTCACCTAATGCCAATATTTCAGATGAAGCAAAAGAAGTTACTTGTACATACTTAGCGTATAAGTCGTTTGCTGTTGCATATACCTTTTGTCTAGAAGGTTCTTTTTGTTGTTGATCGTAAAACATCGAAGCATATGTGTAGATCTTTGAAAAATTACCAACAACTTCTTCGTCGTAATTTAAAAAATCAAGCAATGATTTTTCATCGTTAATCTTTCCTTTAAACTTATTATATCCATCAATATCCTCACTTAACTTCTTAGCATCTTCTTCAAAAGCGTTTAAATCTTTATATATTCTTGTAAAATCCCATTCGTTCATAATTAGGGCCTCCTATTAATCTATTTCTTATTTTAGCAACATTATTTATATTTAGCCATTAAAAAAGCTTGGAATATTATTTTTATTAATAATCCAAGCAATTATCTATTTATATTTACTAAACTAAAAAGGCTGGTAAAGCAATAATATAAAGTAAGAAGATAATAATCGAGACTACAACACTGACAAGAGCACCTATTCCTGAGGCTTTAGAATCTTCAGGTTTTTCATCTTTCCAAACTAAGAATAAAATTAAACCTGCAATTGGAACAAAAAAGCCTAAAACACCCCAACCAATTGAAGAAGAACTATCGTCGCTATAATAGTTTCCATTATAAGTATTACTTGAAGTATTTAAATCGACACTATTAACTTTTTCCTCTACAGTTGTATCATCTGTCTTTTCCCCACAATTTGGACAAAATTTAGCACCATCTGGTATTTCTTTACCACATTTTCTACAATACATAAAAAACCTCCTGAAAATTATATATGTATTTATAAAAAAAATAAACTGCCAGATTTACTGACAGTTTAATGATGTAGCCAAAAGTATAACAATAAATACGTAAGTGTGAAAGCGATAATGATAATAAGAAATTTAGGAAAGAATGCGCCATATGCGCCTCTAATCATTGCCCACCTTTCTTTCCAAGAAAGTTTGACATCGTTTTCTTTCTTCTTTTTCTTATCGTGCCATTTAAAGCCTTCTATATCCATATTGTAGATTGTGTGACCGTCATCTACATATTTTTGCTTTTTCTTTTTTGCCATGAAAATTATTCACCAAGGACAAAGTCTTCTTTTTTCTTAGCGGATTTTTTTGTGTGCTTTCTCTTTTTATAATCAGAAGTAGAAATCATTTCAGATTTTTTCTCTTCAATGCTTTCGCTAATCTTGATATCAGCTTTTTCTAATTCTTCATATTTACTGTTTTGAGCGAGCATCTCTTCATCGTAGAGGTGGCAAGCAACAAAGTGATCTGGAGCAACTGCTTTAAAGCGTGGAGCCAAATGTTTACAAACAGCCATGCACTTTGAGCAACGGGTGTGGAATTTACATCCTGCTGGTGGATTAGCTGGAGATGGAATATCACCCTTGAGAATGATACGATTCATCTTAACATCTGGATCTGGAATAGGAACAGCTGAGAATAAAGCTTGTGTATAAGGATGAAGTGGATTAGCAAATATATCGTTTGTATTTCCTAATTCCATCATGTTACCTAAATACATAACAGCGATTTTATCTGTAATATATTTAACGACTGATAAATCGTGAGAAATGAAGACATAAGTCAATCCCATTTCGTTTTGAAGTTGTTTCAACAAGTTGATAATTTGAGCTTGAATAGAAACGTCCAAAGCTGAGACTGGTTCATCACAAATAACTAATTTTGGATTGACAGCTAAAGCTCTTGCAATACAAATTCTTTGTCTTTGACCACCAGAGAATTCATGTGGATATCTATCGTAATACTGAGGTTGTAAACCACACATTTTCATAATGTTCAAAACGTGTTCGTTGACCTTATCTTTTGGAACAATATGGTGAACTTTTACAGCTTCAGAGATAATAGCACCGACAGTCATACGTGGTGGAAGTGAAGAATATGGATCTTGGAAAATGAGTTGCATATCAACTCTCATTTTTCTAAGTTCTTTTGGCGGAACTTTGGCCAAATCTTTTCCATCGAAGAAAACTTGACCAGAAGTAATATCGTAAAGTCTTAAGATTGTACGGCCTAAAGTTGTTTTACCACAACCTGATTCACCGACAACACCGATTGTTTTACCTCTTTCAATTCCGAAAGATATGTCATCAACAGCTCTAAGATAAGATGTAGGTTTTCCAAAGAAATTAGCACCTAATGGAAAATATTTACATAAATGTCTAACTTCAAGTAAATATTTTGGATCTGGTGGTTCATCTTTACCACGAACACGATGTTCAGACAAAGAATTAAGTTCTTCAGCACTTAAAGTTTTTTCTTTAACTTCACTAGAGTTTTCACTCATTTTCTTTGCCCTCCTTATCGTATAAATAACATGCTACCATGTGTGTATCAGATACATATACTTCTGATGGATATTTTCCACTACACTTTTTGATGCACTTGTTACATCTTCCTCTAAAGAAACATGTATCAGGCATATTAATTGGGTTTGGAACTTGTCCAGGAATAGAATACAAAGGTTCGTTAGTATTGGAATTGATGAGAGGTTTGCTCTTTTGAAGTCCAATTGTATATGGATGCAAAGGATTGTGGAAAACTTCTCTTACAGTTCCCTTTTCAATAACTCTTCCAGCGTACATAACAACGACTTCATCAGCCATTTCAGCGATAACACCTAAGTCGTGAGTAATTAACATAATTGCACAACCTGATCTTTTTTGGATATCTTTAAGAAGTTCAAGGATTTGAGCTTGAATAGTAACATCCAAAGCTGTAGTAGGTTCATCTGCAATAATTAATTTAGGATTGCCAGCTAATGCCATAGCAATCATGACACGTTGACGCATACCACCAGATAATTCATGTGGATACGAGTTATAGACACGCTCTGGCATTGAAATACCAACTTGGTTAAGCATTTCTATACTGTGAGCCTTAGCTTGTTCTTTTGTTGTTTCTGGATAGTGGATAAACATGACTTCATCAAGTTGATATCCAATAGTAAAGACAGGATTTAAACTTGTCATTGGTTCTTGGAATATCATAGTAATATCTTTACCACGAATTTTATACATATCTTTCATAGGCATCTTAGCAATGTCGTATGAAATATTGTCACCATCAGCATCTTTTTCATCAGTGTTAAATCTAATTGAGCCTCCGACAATTTGTCCTTGTGGAGCTTGAACTAATTGCATAATTGAAAGAGAAGTAACACTCTTACCACAACCAGATTCACCGACAACACCGATAATTTTGCTTTTGGGAATTGAGAAAGAAACACCATTTACAGATTTAACTGTTCCGTTATCTGTAAAGAAGTTCGTTTCAAGATTCTCAATTTCAATAACATTGTTTGGGTCTTTCATCTTACCGCTATAGTAAGAAACATCGACCTTTTTCTTCTTTAAGCGCTCATAATAGCGCATTTGTTTTACGTTGTGTTTTATGATTTTTCTACTCTCTTTAAGAGTAAGGTAACCTTCTTTTTTTGCCATAACAATCACCTACTTCTTACTTCTTGGGTCCATGGCATCACGTAAGCCATCACCGACAAAGTTAAATCCTAAAACAGCTAGAACAATCATAATACCTGCTGGCATCCACATGTTGACATAGTTTTCCAAAATTTCAGGAGTGTTAGCTAATGAAATCATAGTACCCCATGCAGCGTATGGATCTTGAACACCTAAGCCTAAATAGCTTAATGTTGATTCATAAATAATAACTCCACCTAAACCAAGAGTCATAGAAACAATAAGTTGTGGCATGACATTTGGAATCAAGTGTTTAAATATTTTTCTCCAAGTTGGTAAGCCCATAACTTCAGTTGCGGTCATATATTCTTGCTCTCTAAGTGACAAGATTTGACCACGAACCATACGCGCTGTACCAGCCCATCCGAATATCGTGATAATAACCATTAACCAATAAATACGCATGCTTCCTGGAACTTTTAAGGAATCAAGAAGAGCAGCAGCAATAAGTAATATTGGCAGTGTCGGGATACAGTTAAATATATCAACAACACGCATTATTATCTGATCTACCCATTTTCCAAAGTAGCCTGATATACCACCAAAGAAAACGCCTAATAACGTTTCTAGAATAATAACAATAAAACCAATAGATAATGAAATTCTACCACCATACATTAATCTGGTGAAAACGTCCATACCTTTGTTATCAGTACCTAAGATATGATTTCCATCAGGTTTTGCATAAGAATTGATTTGTTGGGTAATTTCAATTACTTGAATAACATTGATAATGTTGCCATCTTCGTCAGTATAAGTAAGTTCCTTTTCATATTGTTTAACAACAGGTGTTCTATCAACTTCGTTTTCTCCCCATTTGTTATAAATCATTGGGCCGAAAATTGAGAAGAAGAATAAGAATATGATAAGAATGATACCAACTATAGAAAGTTTTGAACGGAAGAAACGTCTCATAATTAATTTAGCAGGAGACATTTGTTTGTAGTTTTCTTCAAAGACTTCTTTATTTTCATTGTTGTTTTCGCTGTTATTATCGCTTTCAGCTTTCTCAGCGTTAATCACAGATTCAGAGCTTTCTTTTTTAATTTCATAATTAAGTTCTTCCATGATTTTCACCTACCTTCCTAAGCGGACTCTTGGGTCGACAATAGAGTACATAATGTCGGAGAAAAGAGTACCGATAACAGTTAAAATAGCTAAGAACATGTTATATGTCATAATGAATGGAACATCGCCTTCTTTTAAAGCTTGATAAGCCATATTACCGATACCAGTAATACCGAAGACTTGTTCTGTAATCATCATACCACCGAATAATGATGGTAAAATACCAGCTAATAATGTAACAAGAGGAATCATAGTATTTCTGAAAGCATGCTTATAAATAACTTTATTTTCAGATAAACCCTTTGCTCTTGCTGTACGAATATAGTCAGCATTTAAAACTTCTAACATATTTGTTCTGGTGTATCTCATAAGACTACCAATTGAAAGGAAAACTGATACGAAGATTGGTAAAACTAAGTGTTTAGCCATATCGCATAATTTTGCCCACCAACCAGCAAATGTAGCTGGATAGATAACTCCACCTGTTACTAAACCGACAGATGGGAACCAACCTAAAGTAACGGAGAATAATTTAATAACGATTGCACCGAAAAAATAAGTTGGGAAAGAAATACCAATCATTGTAAAGATGGTAACTAAATAATCTCTTACAGAATATTGATGAGTTGCACTAGAAATACCTAATGGAATAGCAATTAAGAATTGCAAGATAGTTGCAATTAAAGCAATTGCAAATGAAACCCACATGTTTTGTGAAATGACATCGACAACTGGTCTTCTATATTTGAAGGAGATACCTAAATCACCTTTAAACATATTGCCAACCCATGTAAAGTAACCTTTGATAATACCTAGCGGTGAACTATCACCAATACCATATAACTCTTTAAATGCCTGAATTTGTTCAGCTGTAATTTGACCTGAAGCTAATTGTTCAGCAAATTTAATGTCGACGTAATCAGTTGGCATTAATCTAACTAAAACATAAATAATTACAGAGACACCTAAAAGGACAAAAAGGGAGATTAATAGTCTTTTAATAATGTATTTGAACATGTTTTTTCTCCTATAAAGAGGACCGTTGTTAGCGGCCCTCGAATTTTTTCCTTTTAGAAATTAACGATAGTTTGCATTGAGACTTACGTTCCAAATCTCACTTAAAAGTCCTTTATATGGTGAAAGTTCTTTTGCTGGAGTTAAGGATGTAGAGTCAATCTTCTTATTGTTATAAGCGAATAAGTCATCTCTTTGATATGTTGGTAATTCGACTGCAAGATCCATTACTAAATCAAGAGCATGTGCATAGTAGTTTGTACGTGTTGGTTGATCTGTAACTGAACGTGCATCATCAATCACTTGTGATAATTCAGCGATGATTTCTGTTTCTCTTGGATAGTTATTTGGGTTAGCAGCAATCTTTTTGTAGCCCCAGTTGAGGACTGAAGTTGCTGTTGAATCCTTGTGATAGACTTGATACATATCTGGGTCAATTGTACTACCCCAAGCAGCTGCCCATACTTGTAAGCCACCAACTGATAACTTACTTAAAGCTCTAGCATCAGTTGTAACTGTGATTTGGAAGCCGATTCTATTTAAGACTTCAGCAGCGTGATATAAAGCATCCCAAGCTGGGTGGTCTTTATCTTCACCAGCAATAGTGAATGTGTACTTAAGTTTCTTGCCATCCTTTTGGAGAACGCCATCAGAACCTAATGTGTAGCCAGCATCAGCTACTAATCTTGCGGATGTAGCGCCTGTACTATCATATGCATAATATAATTCTGCATCTTTTGGATAAGCCCAGCTTGTTCTAGACATTGAACGATAGACAGGTTCAGCCATTGTACCATAGTAACCGACAACTTCATCGACACTAATAGCGTGCATAATTGCTTGTCTTACTTCGAGATCTTGAATTTCACCAGCGTTGATACCAATATAACCATAACCAGCTGTCTTAACTCTTTGAGATGTAACATTTTCAAGGCCGTTTAAGACTTCGACTGTCTTTGGTTTAGCATTTGGTTCGACAAAATCAACTTCACCTGTTTGTAAAACTGTAACCATTGAGTTAGCAGGTGTAACTTGATAACGGATTGATTTGATTTTTGGTTTGCCAAGGTGGAAGTTTTCATTTCTTTCATAGTAAACAACACCTTTATCGGCAAAGTCTGATGATGTGACATTAGTTGTGCCACCAGAAGCTTTACTTGCTTGGTATGGGCCAGCACCAACTGGAAGACCAACTTTATTAGCAGCGTTAACAACGTTGTTTAAGAATGTTTGTGACATATATTCGACACCGAAGTTGCTTTCGAAGTCAAATTTTTCAATATGTTCTTGATCAGAATAGTAATACATTGGAGCTACTGTAAATGCAAAGTTCCAAATTGCTTTTGGGTCAACACCATTAATCTTAATGGATAAGACTTCGTTACCAGAAACGAGAGCACCTGTAGAGTCATATGTTGGTTTTTCATATGTCTTACCATTGACAGTGACTGCTTCGTCCTTATTAGCAAATGTAATACCGGAAATGTTCTTATATGTTAAGCCATTTCCTTGGTTCTTTTGATCATTAAAATATTTTTCCATTTCATCAGCAACGATATAATCGAATAAATTATCAGCTGCTGCCCAATAGGAAACAATTTCAGAAATGCTATATGGAACTTTATCAGCATAGACATATTGGATACATTGTTCTTTTGTCCAAGTTCTTGCATCTGTATATTCACCATATGTAGCAGTGATTTCACCTGTATCTTTGTTAAAGCTAATATAACCTTCATTATATAAGAAAGCTTCCATATTAGTTTCGAAAGGTTTAATTAAGTTATCTTCATCACCTTTCTTTGTAAATGAAATATCTGTAGCTGTATCAATAGCGTTTGTATAGTCTGAATTTAATTCTTCAGAGAATAAGCTTAAAGCTTTGTTATAGTCACCTAAAACATTTCCATAAGTTGTTGGGTTAGCGTTAACTGATGTTGTTAAGTAGTCTAAGAACGATGTTTCAGTTAAGATTTCACTAGAGTGATCTTTAATGATTTGATCACTTAAGGAAGTGAGTTGGTCAATTCTACCTTGAGCAGCGACTTGGAATCTTGTTTTGAAACCTTCTTGTTCTTTTTCACTAGCTGTTTGAGTTCTGTATCTCTTTAAACCAACAATATCTGTTGAATAAATTGTGCTTGAACCGTTGTAGCTTGGATCAAGATAAACGTAAAGATTAAATAAGACATCCTTAATTGATAAGGCAGAGCCATTTGAATACTTAATGTTGTTCTTTAAAACAAATTTGTATTCTGTAACTTTATCTTCGGAAGCCCCGATTGCTTTGTCATCATCAGTAGCATCTCTTGTTTCCTCTGAATAGTCTAAGACTACGACGTCTTCATTTTCACCAACGATAGGTTCACCAGCACTGTTGTTGCCGATCATACCGATTTGTGTAAGACCAACAATGCTACTATCTGCTGAGTTTGTAGAGAAGAATGGACTGAAAACGCCATCGAATTCAGCAGTAGATAAAACGAGTGGAACTGTTTCGTTGACTGTATTAACTGTTGGAGATGTTGATATGCTACTACTTCCTGACGAAGAAGTTTGGCCATTACCATGGTTACATCCTGTAACGGTTAAAGCTACCAAAGCACCAAAAGTTAAAAGTGATAGTTTCTTTTTCATATTTAGCCTCCTTTTAGCTATTTAACGTCATTTGATTGACGATTATCAATAATAGTAATAGTTGATGTTGAATTAGTAACAACTGTATCACCTAATTCATCATCTTTTAATAACGAATAATAGACTCTACCATCATTTATATAGTCGATATAATCTATTGTCATCTTATCGCTAGAAGCGATTGTATATTCGCCTTCGAATGTGACATTTTCAATCTTACCACCAGTAGCTGTACCAGCGACTGCACCAAGGTAAGCTGCTTGAATTCTTGTACCATTATATTCAAAGTTGAATTTAGCTCCAGTAAACTTGATGTCGATAACATTTGAATTTCTCATTGCACCAAATATACCAACATATAAGTCACCAGTCTTAGATTTGTTAAATGAAAGATTGAAGTTGCTAACGGTGTGTCCGTTACCATTAAGTGTTGCGTTGTTATAACGTTCAACAAACAAATCTTTTCCTTCTAAATCAATATCGTTCATTAAATATACAGATTTTCCTGTTCTAATTGCGGATAAGAATTCAGAAGCTGTACTAACTATAGTGAAATCACCTTCAATATAATTGGCATAAAGTTTAACAACTGGATTAGATTCATCAGTTGATGTGTAAATAGTATAAATATCATCAATGACATTACCATTTACATCAGAGAAATTGATGAATGTATGTCCTGGATAAGCTTTTGCAGCAGCTCTATCAATATAGACAGATCCAAATGTTGCATTTTGATTTGCACCATAAGATTTAATTAAAACATCTTTGTTATTTTCATCTTTGTAGTAAAGTTCAAATGAATATTTAATTTGTTTTACCCATTTAGCATAAAGATGAACGCCTTCTTTAGTCATAGTATTTTTGCTAAAATCCCATTGATCAGAATAAGTAGCATCATCGCCTTCGCCAGTCTTTGTAAGGTACCAGCCATCTAAATCATAGCCTTTACGTGTAATATGATAATCTTCTCTAGTTTCAATAACGTTTGGATCACCTATTTTCATTTCAGTTTTATCGCCGAAATCATAATAATAAACAACATCATAAATACTATTTTGACACATACCACCTTCGAGATGGAAAGTAGCAGGTATTTTTCCTTTAATGTTTTGTGAGCCTGTTGAATTGCAACCAGTAAGTGAACAAATTGTTATCACACCTAGAAAAGCAGCGCCTAGTTTTCCTAGTTTCATTTCTTACTCCTTTTTTTTATAAAATTAGCAACGTTACAAAAAGTAATTATACTATATTTTGCATGTTTCTTAAAGTCTAATATCTATTGTAAATGCAAATATATAACTATAAAATGTAAAAAATAGCTAAAACGTGTATTTTGTTTAATATTCAGGAAGAATTATTAACAAAATACGTTTCTTTTTGAAATGTTATCTAATTATTAATTGATTTATTCTATGCATAAATCATTTAAAAAAGCTTTAATAATTAAACTAACAACTAAAAAGCAAAAATAAAAAGCAAAAAAATTATTAGATTCTATTTTGCTATGCAAAATATATCACTTATGAAACAAAAGTACAACTAATAATTAAATTAAGTGAAATATTAAATTTTGTGCAGGTATTTTAAAGCACAAAAAAACCGGCGATGACCTAATCTCCCGCAAAAGCAGTACAATTGG
>ERZ779896.1170-NODE-1170-length-24279-cov-2.987285_pt1 | contig 24279 bp, 18 predicted proteins | sample MGYA00511067_ERZ779896 | MGnify/ENA primary metagenome ERZ779896 (study PRJEB29588, sample SAMEA2161597) | human gut metagenome | biome: human gut; feature: human-associated habitat; material: faeces | place: Denmark | collected 2008/2010 ... | reverse complement strand
CGCCATTTTGAAGATTCCGAAGTGTCAAGAATGCCATTTATGGTTGCCAAATAGGTGATAGGAATCGAATCATCAGCGACAAAACGAGTTCTGCACACATTTTCACCATCCGTTTTTACAGCCAAAGTTGCAAAAGGCAAATAATTCAAAACATTGCTTGGCAGTATGTAAAGATGCTTCAGTTCCTTTTTAGAAAACTCCAAATGGGATGACTTGAACAGTTCTTCATACAGCACATGGGACATATTGAATGCTTGAGGCACAATGTTGTAGTAATTTCCATAACGCATATATGCCTGAATATGACGCATATCGGAATATACACTGATGACATTCCAGCATATTTCAGTTAATTCCTGTCCGCTGCGCTTGGATTGAGAAATGGTCGCGCTGTCGCCTGTAAACTGGATCGTCCAAATATGATTGCAGCCGACATAATAGGCGACGAGCATTCCCCGATTTTTCAATAGAAGCTGCTGCAATTGAGACATTTTGGTAATTTTATCTTTGACAATAATGTCCTGAAGCGCGCGGGAGCGGATCTGATTTATCGTCAAAAGCATATCAAAAGGACGATTCTGCTTTGCGTAAAGCATCATCAACGTCTCATATAGACCTGTCCGAGTGGTAAAATAATTCTTTTTCGCGGTGAAATCCATATCTTTCAGATTGTTGGTCCGGAGTTCCTCGATTTGGTCTATCGATTTTCGAATATCGTTTTCAAGCTCCTTAAAATTCACGGACCCGGAATTCAATGTAAATTTTGCATAGACTGAGAAGACAGAGAGATCAAGTTCGGTATTCCCCGATTTGATGTCCAATGCAGTTTTGAGCAAATTTTGAACTTGGGCGTTTTGATTCTGTTTCTGTTCGGCCGGTATTTCCATGAGAAGCATTGCCTTGCGGAGGAGCAGTTTCTTTTTCACATCAGGAGCAATTGCTTTCTCTTTCAAAACCAGGTCCGCCACTTTCATGGCTCGTGTCCGGGCTCTTTGCGCGGATTCCGTTTGACGACAGGCTTCCCAGAGATGGGATTCTGCAAGAATCAAATCCACTTCCAAAAGAGATACATCACTGAGCTGACCTTTCGGATAAAAGCCTTTTGCTTTGCGCAGTGCTTCCGCAGCCGGATTCAAATAGTTTTTGAGATACTGGAACGGTATTGTCTGTATTCCCTGCAATTTCGCCTGACTGAGCTTGTTTTCGCAGTCCGTCAGAAGACAATTGGCCTTTTGATACAGCATGAAACCATATTGTTTTCTCGCTTCGGAAGAAGGATTCTTCTGCAACTCTGCTTCAAAAAGCTTCATGGATGCATCAAAAGCGGGGAGATACACGTCTCCGAGCCGGAATAAAACCGTTCCAAGATGCTTATAAGCAATTGCACGCTCCAAGGGGTTGTCGGATGCGGTATTGGTAATTTTTCCCAGCATCGTCTTGGCTTTGAGAAGTTGCCCATTGTTGATTGCCAGAACAGCATCATTTATCTTCGATCCAGATGCCGAAAAGGTGCAACCGACAATTGTGGCGAGAAAAACGATAAAAAACATATTTGTGGGAAATGATTTTCCTTTTCTCATTTATACCTCCCATGTATTTCAAAAAACGCACTATTCCAGGTCTGGACTCCGCATGGCACAAGATATGATTCCACAACTCAGCAGGTCTCTACTGAGTAATATAAATAGCCTCTTCACCAGAATTTGTGGGCGAACTCCGGTTCTGGGAGTTCGCCAAGCTGGTGATATAAGCACACTTTTGCAATTTTGAGCGTCCGAAATCCGAACGATTTTCTGATAGTCAGATTTATTTTCCTGTTCAATCCCTCGACAATTCCGCTGTTGAACTGTTTTTTTGCCCTGAAATAATTCAAGATCAAAAGACGATGAGCAGTCAACATTTTTGCAAGGTCTTTCATTGGTTCAATCCGGCTAAAAGTTGCGGCATGACACCACTGGTCAAGAAACTTTCCCGCCCATCCCGGCGAACGATAATCCCAAAGCTTTTGAAATTGTTCTCGCAACAGGTATGCTTTTACCGTCCGCAGATTCATCTTCAAGAGTTTATTGAGTTTGAAACCTTGCTTTTCTGTCAAGTTTTCTCGGCGTTTCAGAAAGCACCAACGAGTTTTGGACAGGAGCGGAGGTTGTTTTGCTTGACGCAAACGCTTTGCCTCGTCCGCCCGAACTTTATCAAGAGCCTTTCCGAATTTTTGCATGATATGAAAGCGGTCAAGCACGTTGATTGCCTGAGGTAAATGTTTGGCAATCATCTTCAAATACGGCTTCCACATATCCGAGCAAATCACCTTGATTTGAGCAGAAAAGTCAGCTTTCCACATTGCCATATCTGCAAAAAACGATGACATGGTTCCTTGCGTTCGATTTTCTCCGATCCAAAGCAACCGGCGTGCTCCGGGATCAATTTGGTAGACCAGTGTCAAATAGTTGTGCCCTTTATGCCATGCGATTTCATCGACGCCTAACGCCGTTACGGAATCTATTTTTCGATGTGTCAACCCGTAATCCACCACACATTCGACTGCGGTGCAGACTGTTTGCCAAGAGGTATGAAAATGTTCCGCCACGCTCTTCCATGAAAGTTCTTTTGCCCAGGAAGCAAGGAACGCGGCGTAATGATTGGTGAAATGATTTTTTCCATCACTCCACGGAACTTTCTCAACCACAACACGCTGACAGCGCGGACAACTGACCCGACGCATCGCATAGCGAAAGAAAACACGCAATCCCCACAGCGGGACGAATTCAAACAACCGTTCCGGCAAGGAATCATAGCCAGGCGAAGATGTCCCGCAGATACTGCAAACAGGCTTGCTGTTGGTTCGTGCCTTAATTTCCACTATGATGGAATCTTTCTTTTCGTTAAATTCTGACTTTCCAATGCAAAAGCATTTGAAATTCAGACCGGAGTTGAGTATAGTTTTCAGGCGCATGGTTCCTCGTAATACATTGTTTGCAACAAAATATTACGCCATGCGCTATTTTTATTCAATGGTTCGGATGAAAAAATCATTTTTTTCCGAACCGGCAAAAGCCGTATTCACATCAGGTTCTGGCGGCTGTCAAACGGCAAACGGAATAAAAGCAACCCGCAGGGGAGTGGTTATGCCGGATTGCCGCTTGACTGACGACGGGTTCTGATGTATCTCACGCTGATTTACCCACAAATTCCCGTGAAGACCCTATAAATATATGGGAATAATAACCGGAAAACTTCGGTTGAACACTTGCTTCTGAGGTTCCGAAACAGGATACAGCGGGATATCGATGACGCTGAATGGCATCACCGAAACTGTCTTCGCTGTTGCACTCATGGTCCGGAACTCCTCAATAATGAACAAGCAGACGATCCCACAACTTTTGCTGCGAAATCCAGCTGAAATATACGGTTTTCAAATGAGCCCAGCAATACACCCTTCAAAAGAGTCTACCACTATCTCATAATTTACACCATAAGTGAATAAAATACAAGGTAAAACTTGTTGATCAGACGCTTTTTTCTGACTTTTTCTGGGAGATACCGTGAGGCCCCCTTCAAACTGCGGCCTCACACAGCCTCTTTCCCTGATCTCCCACCCTGTTTCCCGGCCCGACCTTGAACTCGCGCGACACGGCCCTAAAAACGCAAAAAGGCGGCAAGATTTCTCCTGTCTCCAGTTCGTGGTGGGGTTACCGTTCCGGAAGGAAGCCGTAAGCCGCCGCTGTGTCCTCCTAGATCGGCTCATGGTCAGCTTTACGATGGAAAGACCGTCCGGTTCAGCCCCCCGAACGGGTATGCGACATTATTTATCCGATGTCGCCATATTTATTTCGGCTCCAATAATGACTGATAAACCACAGGCTACTGCTTATTCATCAACCAATCTGTCAGCAGTTTCTTGCACTCCAAGCGGCGCTGTATGGCCTGTTTTTTTGTCCAAGTGGCAACCTTGTCCTTCAATTCCAGTATGGCGGAGAAGGCACTTTGAGCATAGGCTTCGGGTTTCGTTTTCTTACGATTCCCGATGGAACGGTTTAACGTCCCTTCCAAAATGGCCAAATTGCCAATCATGTTCAGTTCCTCTCCCCAATCTTCCCAGATTGCATCGCGGTCATCTTCGTCGGTGTAACACTGCACATGCTCAATTTCAGTCCAATCGGAAAACATTGCATGAAAGTATTTCCCATCCCATTCTGCCGTTTGGGACGCACCATGTTTCAGCACCTCGACCAAGGAGCACATGAGGACTTTCCAGGGACGACGCAGCGTGATCTCAAGGTCCGTTGCATTACTCAACAACTCGACCAGCGTTTGATCTTCCAGACGCCAATCCTGCAAAGTTTGTCGCAGGAGCGCCACTCCACTCCCTTTTTCCGTGAATTTCCCTACGATTTCAAGCATCTTTCTATGAACGGGGTTGATGACCCTAGCAAAGTAAAGACTGGGTGGGGTCAGCAGCTTCAGGAGCAGCTCGTTGAACTCGGGGACATCTCCAGGCGTAATGGCTTCGAAGAAGCGGGCAACGATGGAAAAATCCTCGTAGGTGCCATAGCGAGTACGCCAGAGAAGACTGCGAGTCACCCGCAGACGACCATTGTCGCGTATGGCAGTCTCTGCTTCGATGTACATGTCAATCACGCGGTTTACGTCCGCGATTGACAGAATGTCATCCGCAGAAACAAGTCGCTTGAATTCTTGCTCTTCCCGTAAGCCAAGAACAGTGTCGAAGAGCTTTTCAAAGAAACTTTCAAACGACATTTTGAGGGTGGAAACACCCAGTCCGTTCCTCGCGATGATGATGCGCTGGCAAGTGCTCAGTATATCCCCCATATTGAGATATTGTCCCTCAAGCAAAGGCGCGCGGTTGTATTCCTCAATGCGGGCATAGAGCGCGGATATCTCGTCAAAGACCTGTTCGCGAGCTCCTTTCTTGTTCAGGTATTCGTAGAAGCGGAGTTTAAAGAGATCTGTTGCTCCAAGATCCATGCCTGCGGTGTTGATAGTATTGAAGATCTTCAGCGTCTTCGATAGTCCTGCATGAGTCTCAATGACAACGAATACGACTTTCTCGCCGCACAGGAAATCAAGCAATTGCTTCAGAGATGGCAAGGCATCCTCGCCATCCGAATCCTCCATTTGGAAGTATTCCTCCAAAAGGCTGTCCAGCAGGATGAGATTGGAAAGATACTGGTTGCGCTCGAAGTTATTCTGTGCAATGACGTTCTGGATTTTATTGGCTTTGAATGCCTTGAATAGATCTTCCAGCTTCAGCTGCTCTTCTCCCTGGGCTACGACCGTCCGGAATGTCTTCTCAAAGTCAAAGGGCACTGCAACCCCCAATTTCTGTGCAAGAAGAAGACGAAGCAGCATGAACGTTGTCAGACGCTGCTGTCCGTCAATGATGTCGTAGGCTCTCAACTTCCCGTTTGCGCACAGGGGAATCGGCTCGGTAAGTTGCATGGTTCCCATGAAGAACGGCTCGTCGGTCTTGACTGCCTGCTGCAGCTCCTCCATAAGGCGACGCAACTCGAATTCGCCCCAGGAATACGGACGCTGATAGATTGGCACATGATAATGAGTTTCCGCTTGAAAAACAGCATCGTCCCCGCAAAACAACGATGACTTACGCGGGAGAATGTCAAACTGGCCATTCAATCGTGCATTCCAAAGAACCTCAAAGCGCTCCGCAACAGCATCGGGCTTGGTTTTGTGACGACAGAAGCGACGACGGGTTTCATTGTGCCAGAGTTCTTGGCTTCGCTCGTCCTCTGGCAGAAGCACAATGTCGGCGGGACAGACGCGGACATCTTCATCAATCCATTCTGCTTTATCTTGGGAGACAAAATTCACACCGCATTGCGCGTATTCAGCAAAGATACCGCGAGCCTTGCCAAGTGCCACTGGCGTCACTCCATCGCAAACGACAAAATAGTCGCCCCTAGTAACATCCCGCCAGGAACCGATGCCACTCTCTTCACATGAGCCGAAAAAGACGCAACCGTATTCAAGACACACTGGAAGATTACTGGGACCGTAATTTCCCTTATGGGTTCCGACTTTCCAAACTTTCAACATAGTTTCATTCTCCTGGGGCATTGGTGAAACTACGGGAGTTCATTCACCTTCCCCGGCATCCTCGTCATAATCCGGATACTGTTCCGGGATTTTGCCGGAAATCTTGATGATCTTGGGGTATTTCTCCTTCGGGTCGATGGGAACGACCTTCTTCACGGTGATGTCGTGTTCCCAATCATCGCCGTAGTCGAAAATGTAATTTACCTCGCTCCCTTTCGTCAGGTGATGACCGAGATAGCAGTTCGCCGCCCGAACCGCATCATCTTCGTCTTCGATCTCCTCTTCCGTGCGGACACAGGTGCAGCCATCGTCGCATTCAAAGCGGTAAAGGTGATCGTCTTCGCGTTCGAACAGCGGATTCAGAAAGTTATGGAGATCCTCAAAAGTGGTGTCTTCCCGGACAAGCACATCCGCCGAACAGCGGTATCCACACAACTCGACGTGGAGCAGCAACGCATGGAGGTCGTCTTCATCAAAATCGTATTCTTCTGCACCACCGCCGTCATGCTGCTCTTCACGTGTGTCGCCGAGAATTAGTCCCCAGGCAAGCAGAATGCCGAGTTGTTTTTTGAACTCCTTTTCCTGCAGCCCCAATTCCCTGATCCGGTCGACTATGAAGTGCAGCATATTTTGCTCGGGTTCGAACCTGATCGCGTTGTCGAATTCATCTTCAAGCAGCGCCTTGACGAGTTTTTTGCCATCCCTCAGGTATTCCTTGAAGCGTTTCTCATCGTATGGTTCCAGATCGGTATCGTCCGTGAAAGCCGTCAGGAGGGTCAGAATCAGTTCGGGAACGGAGCCCGGATATTTTGCTGTTTCCCCGGTTTTCCGTTCTTTTTCATAAATCTTTTCCGATTTCTCGAAACAGGCATCGGCATCCTGGCAGAGCGGCGCGAGAAACGGCTGGTATTCCAGCAGTTCCTTCAGGATTTCCAGCTTGGATTCCTTTTCGACGCCTCTCAACGTGTGTTCATAGAGTTTTTCAAGTTCCTCGTAACTTAAAGGATACCCGAACAATCCCTCGCATTCATGATCGTCATCATCCGTATCGTCATCGGACACGGGAAGACTCGCATTGTAGTCCGCTATGACTTTCCCGATCTCTTCCTCAATATTCTCAGGTGCAGTGTTCTTCAACCGTTTCTGAATCTCCGGGGAGTCCATGAAAGTTTTGAACGCATCGGAAACAGAATCGATCTCGGGGCGTTCCCCTTTCAAATATGCCATGGCTTTCGGTTTACCGTTCACGATTTTTACCTCGACACTGGTAATGGTTTCTTTGTCGTTCGGGTATTCGTGCCATTTCAGTTCCGCTGTTTCAAGCAGAGGGATCAGTGCACATTGACTGCTTTCATAATTTTCCGCTGCAAATTCCCGCAGAACTTTCTTCGTATCTGGAAACGATTTATGAATGAGGCACATGTTCCATGCGATCATTGCAAAATTCACCACGATCTGACGCATGCTTTCCGCATTCTCGGAATCGACCTGCCCCAGGCTTTCGATCTTATCCCAAATGCACTCACAGAGTTCCGCAAAAGGCCGTTTAGTCTCTTCTTTACTCATCGTATCACTCCTTTTCCGGGGTGGATGAATTTATCTTTTCAAGTTCCTCAGCCGTCGGCGTTGCCTTCCCGTGTTCCCACGCAGAGACCTTCTTCACGGAAACGCCGAGCGCGGCGGCGAATTTGGCCTGCGACAGCCCCAACCCCTTACGTTTTGTAAGGATTTGATCGGGCGTGAGCGGTTCAGGCTTATCGTTGAAATCCGGGATTGGCAGCGCCGGGAATGTGTCTCCGAGGGAGACTTTCAGTCGGGCTTGACCGGCAACGAGCAGCACGGACACATCCGTGATCGCCGTCCGGAGTTCGGGGAATTTCTCGTATTTTCTGCGGACGAGGCCGTTGATTTCATCGCGGACAATCTTCTTGGATTCAGCATCTACCCTCATTTCGTCTACTGAGGAATCGTCGATTTCCTTGCGTCCGGTAACGGCGATGTTCCACGCGACCATGCCCAACCGCCAGATAATGTTTCGCCCGACAAGGTCTGGCCCCTTGGAATCGTCCACATATTCCGGCAGAACATCGGCGCACAGATCAACGAGAGCATCGGCGATACGCCCGTTCAGATGCAGACGATTCTGCTCGGCGACTCCCTTTTTCGCCTTCAATTTTGCTTTTCGTTTGGCTGCTTTGTCCGGTTTGCGGCTCATCGGGTCCTTTGCGTGAGACTCTGTCCGTTATACAATCTTTGGCCTAATATACACGGCAAGAGGTATTTTTCAAAGCGGAATCAGGGAAAATCCCCGCATTTCTCTCAGACCCCCGGAATTTTTCGTCCGGAAGTTGAAAAAAAGCCATGAGGGAGTATATTCTCAAATGGCTATACCGAGTCTTCGAAAACAAAGCACAGGAGGATACTGAAAAAGATTGACGGCTGACTGATTTCCCGGACTTCGATCCTTTATATTTCTCGCATTTTCCGAAAACTACCAGGTAACGATAAAACGTGGAGGTCGCAGAATTTTCTGCGAATGTTCTCTCAGCCTCAAATCGTTCGCAGATATTGCAGAATGGTTCCTCATTGCAATTTAACGGAAAAGTCCTCCGGAGAACGGTTTTGAGGCTGACCAAAAGGACGGCGTTCCGTTGAAATGCAATTTGCCAGCATCAAAAGGAACCATGCAGAAGTTTAACGAACCTGTTCGGACCGCACCATGCAGAAGTTTAACGAACTCCCGACCTATAGAAATCGGGAAACCGAGCTCAAACGCCGGATTTCCTCGCGCGCGCATAACGGGGTTGCAAAAATTCCTCCTCCTCACGCGGCGAGCCTTTCCCGGCGGTATCCGTGAAGCAGTCCGCCGAGGAACGACACCTCCCAGACCGGGTCGTCCATGTCCTGCGGATACGGTATCACCATGTTGCCGCCAAGCCTCCTTGAAAAGTTCTTTGATTGTGCTATAATGCTATTCTGTTGGTCCTCCGGCGAACTTTTCAAACATGCAGATATCTTTTGCCGCAGTGCCGGAGAGACAGTTCCAATTTTCAAGGAGGATACTGTATAATGGCGGAATCAAAAACAATCCGGAATGTTGTCGCTTATTTGGGGGCGGGGAAAAATCCATCCCCGGAATGCCGTCAGGCGGCGGTCGATTTTGCCGATTATCTGACGGCGCATGACATGACCCTCGTTTTCGGCGGCAGCAATAAGGGCATGATGAAAATTCTGGCGGATGCCATGCTTCAGCGGAACGGCCGGGTGGTCGGCATCTTTACCCGCTGCCTTTCGGCAAGACTGTTCCGGGATGATTTGACGGAATCGGTCATCACGGACACGCTGGCGGAACGCAAGGCGGAAATGCTCAGGCGGGCAGACGCTGTGGTCGCTCTTCTCGGAAGCATCGGGACGCTGGATGAGCTTTTCGATGCGCTGGCGCAACGCAAACTCCGCACGATCAACTGCCCAATCGGTGTGCTGAACATCAACGTTTTTTATGATCCGCTCTTTTCTCTGCTGGGAAACAGCAAGGAAGCCGGACTCACTTCCTCCAAGACGCTTTCTCTGCTCTGCAGCGGCAGTACACCGGAAGAGCTTTTTGAGAATTTCCACAAAGCAAAATAATGGTTCGGCAGGATATCAGGTCAGCGTCTCACGATGCCGATAATCTGCTCCGCGGATCTCACAGCGGAACTTCCCATCGACATACTCCAGCGCCCCGTGGCCATCCTCAGCATCCGGGAGGTTGATGTGCCGAATGATGCGGTCGCCCGGTTCCGGGTAAAACGGGAGCAGTTCCGGCTCTGCTTTCGGATAGAGCCGCAGCAATTTTTCACAGGTCTGCCGCAGCACGGGAAGACGGGATGAGTCCGTAACTCCGGTTTCTCCATTTTTGTGCCCCATGTGACCGCTCACGGTCAGGTCCGCACCGACCTGCCATGCGACAAGTTCGATAAACGGCTCGACCAAAGGACTGACATGGGTAACCAGGATCCTTTTTCTTCCGACCGGGATGTTCTTCGCCGTTTTCAGCAGTTTTGCATATTGGGAGAGGACGCTGGATGGACGGCATCGCGCTCCGGGCAGTCCGGCACAACGCATGGTGAACGCCTTTTCCGGTGTGCAATTTCCGCCGATGCCGAGAAGGACAAAATCTGAGAGGTCGTAGAATGTGTTTTCGTGCAGGATCCGCAGATTCGGGATGGGGGATTTTATCATCCGTAGAACCACCTCGGCATCGTCATGATTGCCCCAGGTGGCATATACCGGCCTGCCGAACCGTACTTTGTCGGCAAGAAAATCCGGGAACACTCCGAGCAGGCGCTTTTGGATGATGGCTTCTTTCCAGTTTTGCGCGTTCCCCTTCAGGAGAGAGGCTTTCTCATCGTCCGGCAAAGCGGAATGTTTTACCAGCAGATAAAGTTCCCGCTGCGACATGGCCTCCACGCTGGTCGCATCGTAAAAGCCGAAGTCTCCGGCATGGATGCAGACATCCGCCTCCCATTCCCCGGCGTAGGCGGATATCCGGTCTATGTGTCTCCCGTGGGTGTCGCTGATGAGCAGTATTTTCATTTTCGGTCTGTCGCTTATTTGCTTTGCAGGAGCCGAAAGCTCCTGTCCATGCTCAAAGTTCCAACGTGAATGTTTTCAGGTCGTCATAGTCACTGCCGACGTTCACGCCCATGAATCCTGGGACGACCTCGCCGATTACCCGGCGATGTGTGTGTCCGCAGATTAGATAGTTGTTGAACAGCGGATCGAAGGGCAGTTCGTGGACTAGAGCCTTCATCCCGGTGTAAAAGCTGTAGTGACTGGGAGCATGACCGTTCAGCCGGACGTGCGGAACGTGGTGTGTGCAAAGAGCGGTCGGCATTCCCGATTTCATCTGCGCGCGGATCATGTCGACGTAGTATGCATTGATTTCCATATACCGGGTCTCGATGTCGACGATGCGACAGTCCTGCCAGCCGTCCCACTGGTCAATCCGCTGATTGTCCCGAATCCGCATGGACCCGTCGAAGAACAGCGTCCCGCCGACGAAATTCACTCCACCGAGTTCGACCGCACCGATCAGGTCGAGAAAAAAGATATTCGGGTCGGCCAGCGTCTGTTCTTTCAGCTTCGCCAGCGTGTCTTCAAAGGTGCGCCCCCAGAACTCGTGATTGCCCAGCGTGGCAACCACCGGGAGTTCGGCCGGGATGAACGTCCGCAGCGTTGCGGAAAGCAGGCGGACCTGTGCCGGGGAAACGGTGTCCCCCGTCACGATTACGGCATCCGGCGAAACCTCGGCCACAGTCGCCGCAATTTGCGCCGGAAACGGTTGTAGATGCTTCCGGTCGATTGCCTCGACCACTGCGTCAAAGCGCAGATGAAGATCTGAAAGGCAGAGCAGTTTCATGGTAAATCTTTATGTTCTTTTATTTTGTCAGGCAGAGTTTTAAGAAATCCATCGATTTTCAACTCGCATTGCCAGATAACAATCAGCCTCCATCCAAGCTCTTTCAATCGTTTTTCCGTGTTCCTGTCCCTCTCTACATTCCGGCTGAATTTCTCCTGCCAGAATTCGACATTTGTGGTCGGTGTCGTTGATTGACGACATCCCGGATGCCGATGCCAAAAACAACCGCGTACCTCGATTACAGTTTTGTATTTTGGGAGAACTATATCAGGAGAGCCAGGCAGAATTTTGCTATGCAGTCGGAATCTGAAGCCGTTTTCATGAAGGAAAGAACGTACAATACGCTCAGGAGTCGTATTTTTTGACTTAATGCGACTCATATTCCAACTGCGTTTTTCCGGAGAGATGCGATCCATTATTTCAGCTCGTTCACATACTGTTGCAGATCGTCAGCCAGCATGGATAGATTCCTGCGATTAATATGTGGTAATCCCTCCATATATCTGCTGGCAATAACCTTTTTATCCAAAGGCTGGTTTGCAATGACTTTCCTTATGGCAGCAATAACTTGCTCAATTTTTGATAATGTCCCAAATTTTGTGAAAGAATGGATGTCTTGTCAATGAGCATTGATTTGCCCTGGTTCATAATAGCACATGGAATTCTATTTTTCAAGTCCATAAGGATTTCCCCTCATTTCTTCCTCAAAGAATCCTTGGAAATTCTCTGTTGATTGTTTTCGGAAATCTAGTGGTTTATTTTTAATGCATAGAAAGTTCACTGCTTGAAACAATCTTCGTCTTCACAAGATTTGGGACAAAACCCAATTTTTTTGATTCTTGTTATTACAATTTTTTCACGGGGTTCAAAAAAATTCAGAGTTGAAATATCGGGCAGGTCAACATCAACAAAACCGTCCGGGGCGGGCAACTTGCTCCACAAGTTTCGTACCCTCTCCTGTAATGGTGACTTAAAGGAACAATGTTCGTAAATATGCCGGGATAAGACCTTGACATATTGTTGCGCCCATCCATCCTCCCGATCTGTCATTTTCGAGATTTGTTTTGGAAGCCACACCAAGTTTGGGATGAAAGTATTCAACCAGGGGTTCCTTGAGGCCAATTCGGCATCACTGGAAGCGTGGCTTGTTTTGCGCCAAATGTGAGAGGCGACAAAACCATTCCCGAGAGTTATGTCTTTGTACAGGTTGCCATTGGATATAACGGGCATGCTCTTTATAATTCCCTTGACCAAACTGTTATCATCTCTCAAAAGGCCCCTGCTGTTGGGAGATGCCCACTCATCTTGGCCGGTCATCTTGTTCTTCCTGCATGACGGATCGCGCACTGCGAATGGAAGAATCACGGGTATTTTTTGGTAAAAGTCCGGATGAATCCATATCCCAAGCGCATTGATAGCCTGCATTATAAATGATTTTGCAAAATCAGGATTATTGGCCATCAATTGCTTCTGAAAGAAATGATAAAGGATATCATCTCCGCTGTTTTTTACGCTCATGCGTCCTCCAATGCAATTTGCTGCAGTCTTTTTTGGGGGTAGTTCGAGACAGGCCGTTATTGCGGATTTCGAGAATTAATGAAAAGACAGGCTCAAGGAGCTTTACAGGAATACTGTTTCCTGCAAGGCGATGGACCTTGTCGCGGGTGAACAGGGAGTATTTGGAGGAGGGCCAACAATCTTTGTCCACTAAAATTTCATAGTCTTCCTCGGTGAACCCCATGATTTGGAGACATTCCCGGGGCGTGAGAAAACGATATTTGCTCTTTCCGTTATTGGGATCGAAGAAAATATTTCCGGAATTCGGATTCCTATCCTGTTTTGTTGTTATTGTCGCAACATGATCTGTCAGCAACAAACCATTTGCCCCGACAATTTGAAGATTATCGTTCCATATTGTTCGGCGGGATGGGGTATCATTGGGCTGACAGGCGAGAGCCTCATCAAGATAGGTCCTACACGCGTAATCCAAATGCAGACATGAATACAATGTGTTTTCCTTTATCTGCAGAGATTTCCTGAATTCAGCATTTTCAAGGTCATGTGTCTTATAAAAGTCATCAAGGCGCAAAGCAATATCGCTTCGCCCCCCTATATAGGTGCTGATCATCAGCATCCGATAACGATTTTGAGGACATCCGAATTGGGTCGCGTTCAATTTGAAATACTTGCTGTGATATCCAAGTCCGCTGAGGACAGAAATCCATTCATCGAAATATTGCTTGTGGCGATCGGATAAGAGCGTTGGAACATTTTCCATCAGGAGAAATTTCGGAAGCGCCATCCCTGTGGCGTGCCGTTCTTTCAGCAGACGCTCGACTTCCCAAAGCATACAGGAACGGTTACCTGCATCCCGCGCAATTCCCTTGTTATATCCATGAAGGGCGCCAACATTTGACAGATCTTGACACGGGAAGGAGTATGTCATGATGTCAATATGACGGGGGAGGTCACTCCCCTTCACCTCCTGGATATTGACCAAATTTTTTGTCCTTTTTATGGACGAAAGAATTCTTCGTTTGGACTCATCGCTCAAGGCATGTAAAGTATTCCGATCCATTGGACGCTTCCCCTCCGAACTGATATTCAGGGCCAGAAGCGTCTTGAACAGCTCCTCGGAATTCATTTTTGCAAATTCCGGCTCAACTTTGTCTGTCCTGTTGTGGATCAAATCATAGGCAACAATAGCATGGATGTCCCACTCGCATGTCGCAGCGATTCTGATATTTGCTCCGATATTTCTCAGGGCCCTTGCCTGACTTCCGATGCCGCTGAACAGCTCAACAATCTGCAATGGAGAACTCATTTTTTTACCGAAATTCCTGCTTGTTCAAGTCGAGTTTTGATCGCCATCATAAGCTTGGCCTGTTTCGGGGACGGCAATCGCGGCATCGGAGCATTCAGGCGGCATCCTATGTTCAGCAGATCCATATCTTTTTCTGAGAGTAAACCATTTTGCATTCCCTCTTCAAGGAGTCGATTCCAAAAATCAGCTCCCAAATTGTAGACCTGTATTTCGAGTGACAGCTGATTGTCCAAATTCTGCTCCCGCCGCTGTTCTGATTCCTGTTCCCGGATGGAATCAATTTCAACCATATCATCAATAAAATCAGGAGGCAACTCCAAGTTGATGCTCCTGAATTTTTCCCATGTGCTTTCCTGTTGCGCAAAAGTCCGGATAAGCCCGCCTCGAGCGTTTTCGGTCAGGAAGTCAAAGGTTTCTTTCGCAACAAACTCGATCGCCATCACAAAGGACGGGTACAGTTCTTGCGCATTCCATATTCTGTTTATATCAATCCACTTTCCCGGGGGAATCGACGAAATGATTTTGGAGATGGTATAAGGGACCAACTCAGCCTTGCAACCACCTCGCGGATACCAGTCCTGGGTGTTTATGATTCTATCGGTTTCGTCAAACAATATTATTGAAACTATCGCTTGCTTGAAAAAGAAATCGTTAATATAATCTTTCTTCTTCTCCCAAAGATCCGAGATGTATGTTGCGAAAACCTTCATATTCCTCGCGGCACCCTTTGCCACAGAATACGGTCTCATCAAATAAGCATTGTAGCACTTCGCAAACTTCTCTTTTGTGACTTTCTGGTTCTTCGGACTTTTTCTCAAAAAAGCCTTGCGTTCGCTGGGCTTCATCTTCATTTGGGCCTGCTCCCATTTTCCGCGAGAGCGCTCATAAAACCATATCGTCTGCAATGTCGCGCCGGCCTTGGGCGGTGCCAGCAATTTAAGAGACTTCTTTTCCATAAGGACGTGAAACGGATGGTTCGAATAAAAATCAGCGTCCGAAACAGCATTCTGACTGTTTGCACAGCGCGATATTTTTTCAATCATCTTCTGAAAACGCTCCTCAAAGGAATCGTTTTCAGCATGTCCATCTCCATCCGCCCAGGATTCACTATTGTCTTCATCCGGGTTAACAACAGTGAGCTTCATCGGGACAAAAATGCCATCCAATTTTATATTGTCGCCCTTCAAAATGGCACTGGCCAAGGAGGCCGTTGTTTGACCTCCATTAATGATTTGAAGGTTTGAAAGTGCTGTGATAAGCAGCCCGGAATCACTCTTTTCCACCGTCACAGATTCCGCTGTTGTCGCAATCCCGTTATTGTAGGTGAAAAAATATTGTGGTTCGTTTTTGATGGTTGACCTGATCCCGACATTGACTTTCTTCTTTTCTCCCAGAAATGCGCGAACATTACCCTCCAAAAGTCGGCTGCCATAGTCAAGATATATGTCTGCCAGCAATTTCCCAGGAATAATGGCAAGATAGGCTTCGTAACTCGTCACGTTCCCGAGGTCAGCTTTTATGCATGGTATTCCTGCGACGCCATAATTGGCAATGGTTATGTTCAATGGTTCAACCATGGAGGACATTTTTAACTCATAAAAACGCTCGAGCGCCCAAATGTTCACTTCAGTCGGGCGTCCCATAAATTCCCCGGCTTTCAGGGACTTCACTTGGCTGCTCAACATCGCATTTGAGACAATAATCAGCCGTATCCGGAGGATTTCGCTGTTTTCAATGGACGCTCCAAGTTTGCTTTTCATTTCCGCTGCGACACGAATGGTCTCGTCAGAATCGTCGCAGAATTGTGAAATGTCGCCGTTACAAGCCTCATCCAGAAAATTCAACAATCTTTTACAAAGTGTGTCTATTTGAGTTTGGGTAAGAGTCTCTGCCAAATTGGAATCTTTGAAGTAGCTGATTATGAGAGATAAGGACCCTTCCGCAAGATCATAAGCATAGCCATGCAGTTGCATCATCCGGTTGCGGCGTCCATTCTTACCGAAGTAAAACCTTACCGGATCTGAAATGGCACCGCTTTCCGATAGCGTTTCAAATGTGTCATTCAAAAAGATATCTTCTGTATCTGTCTCATAATAATCGGCACTGAGACGCAGATCTTCCATCATCTCAGAGCGAAATTCTTCAATCGTCATTGCCATTTCATCAGTCCTTATTTTACTTGAGACGGTATTTGAAAGGGAGCCATTTCTGTCAGCGCTATTTCGTATGCGGCCTTCAGTATTGCTTCAGGAACATCCCGTTTTGTCAGTCGAGGGAATCTTTCATCAACAGAAAACAGCATGTTTTCTTTTTTTCTGTAAACAAAGTCATCGTATTCTTCTCTGAAAGAAAATCCCTGCGATGAGACTTTATCCAGAAAACTGTCCCGAAATTCTGTGGTAGAGAACGAGGCGGCGGTTTCCCGCACCAGAGAATTTAGGCTGATCCCAGAAAATTCCGGACTCATCTTTTCCATTTTATAAACAGAGAGGATGCCGGGAAGATCGCTGTCAAGTTGCTCCAGAGATGATATTTTAACGCTGACAGAGGAGTCAAGAATTGTTTTTATTTCGTACCATTCATTTGCGTAAGAAAAGTCCTTATGGGTCAGCTCCTGCCCACTCCATCCCAGAAGCGCCATTTTCTCTCCGTATTTGGGAATCAGAAACTCTCTCAAAAAAAGGATTTCTCCCATAAGCCCGAGAATTTGAAATTCGGACAGCAGGTCCCGTTTTGCGTTGATGAACATCTTTTTCCATTGCAGAAAACGATCACGCAGGAGACGATAGCAGGCCGCCGAATCCTCCAGGGACATTGTCATTTCAATGAGATCTTCACAAAAACGGAAAAAAACTTCCTCGGAAGAATTGTCAAGCAGGCTGAACAACAGCGTGTTATACTGCGGAGACTTGAACTGTTTTACTGAAATAAGGGCAGTCCCCAATATCTTTTCATAGGTGAATTTTCCACGGAACTTCAATGCTTTGTTGCCCTCGGCATCCAACCCGATATACAGAGTCAGTTTGTGCTCCTTCGTGGCGAGAGAAAATGTGTTGGGGGTATGAAATTCATAAAATCGTTCACGCAAAGAATTCATCTTATTCCTCCTCGCTGTTATTTTCTGCCGCCATTGCCTGTTGCTGCTGGTTGTCGAAAACAACATTTGTCCTGTACTTCAAGATACGCGGTGTATCGCTGCCATCTGTTGGGAACCCCATCGCAAATCCCAGGAGTGGATTTTGGGATGCGGGGAAATCTTTCAGCGCCTTTTCCATATATTCTCTATCCGCATCGGCTGGGATCGCGGATTTCAGGTTTATGAAATAAATCAGCAGCAGGGGCTTTCGATCCTTGATATATTTGAACCATGCGTCGCTGGGATAGTTGTTTCCCCATTTACGATCAGGATATTGTTCTTTGAAGTTTCTTTCGGCAGCCGCCATCGCTTCTTTTATTTTCAGCAGATCATCCTCGTTTTTGCGGCTCAAACCGGTTTGTCCTTCATATGTCCCGGCGAGCTTGCCGCGCGTTCCGATGTCAATTCTCGCTCTTTCTTCTCTTGATACAGAGAAGCGTCGTTCGATTGGGAATATCGATTGTCCATAAAATGAATATGGGCCAGCCGATTGATTTCGCTTGCCTTCAATAAAAGCAATATCCCAGAAATCAAACGACGATCCAGAGGTTTTCTGAATATAATCGATAATCCCAGCGACCGGGAAGCGCCTGTTATAATCGGAAACTTTTATTTCAGACAGAAATTTCAGCATATCTCTTCGGGGCACATCTGGGATGAAAAAACGCCCATGCCCGACATCATCGTTTCGGGATAATGCATCCTTGCTGGGGAGCACTCGGTCCAACAGAGAAACCACTGCCTGGCGATTAGCCGTATTTAGAGGAACATCATTTGCAATATAGGGCGTTTCCAGGAAGGCGCCACTCATGTTGATTTGCTCTTCCTGCATCCTTGCGAAACGCATCTTTATGGATGCAGTGATCTGTAATTCATCAGAAATCTGCCGAACCCGAATTCCGAAATCTTTCGGCTTCAGGTGTTGTTCCTGCATATGGCGGATGTCTGTCTTCAATTCGTCTGTCGCTTCCGCAATATCACGATACCACCGGATCGTCTGCGAACTTGTCCATATGCGGAAAATATCTTCGTATCCATGCCGATAGCCGAACCATCGTCCCATTTGCATCAGAACATCATATGTACACGTGTTCCGGTAAAAATATGTGACGACCAATCCCTCCAGTGTCAAACCACGGGAAAGCGCCAATCCGCCAATCGCAATGACCCTCAGTCCGGTATGGTTCATCCTCTTGTATTGGTCGTAATTGAGGACATCCTTCGATTTGCTGTTGACCACCATTGTTTGGAGGTTTTCATTCGACTCACACAATTTTCTGGCCACGTCATCCCACGAAAATTCGACACGGCGACTGCCCGATTCGTACTGATCCTCCCAAACCTCATGTATTTTTCTTAGCGTCGGATTGGTCAGCCGTTCCGGATGGTGGGGATCAAAGTGGTAGCAGAGAGCCGTGTGGAGGTCGTCAATGATTTCATCGACAGCAGATTTTATGACGTTGTGAACAGGCACAAAACGTGAAATATTGATCATCATGGTGCGATGAGAGTCCCGATCCCCTCGCAGATCACGTATCGCATTTACAATAAAGAAGCTGTAGATGGCGTCCGTCAAGCTTTCCGGCAATTCCCCGGTCCATTCTTTTGGATGCTTGTAAAAGAAGCTGTACCCGTCATCCTCTTCAACACCGGCATCCTCTATCAGATTCAACGCCGAGTGATATGGGGCGTCCTCGGGAAATATTTTTGTCGACCCGATATAATTCGAGGGGGCCTCGAGCGAAAATATGAAATTGGCAGGAAAGAGATCCTCCTTTTCCATATCGCCGGTCACTGGATTTATGAAAACATTTGCAAATGGCGTTGCCGTAAATCCGACATAAGTTGTTCTTGTAAAAACATCCGCCAACATACGAATGTGTCGGTTGATGACAGTCGGATCTTCATCTTTCTTGTGTGTGTTGATCGATGCGTTGTCTGCTTCGTCGTCAATGAGAAGCAGGGGCGCGTCTATTTTTCTGGTGATCCGATCCGCATTCATGTCGATCAACCAGTTAATCAGTTTTTCAAGCACAGAAGCATTTTTCTTGATCGCCAGAAAAAATATGGTATTATCATCCAGCTGCAATGCCTGGTCATTTCCCTTAAAATCTCCACCCTGTGATGTCAAAGAATTTATTTTGGGGATATGAAGTCTCGGGATGTCTCTATTGTCAGGATCTTCCCCGACACCGACTCGAACATCGTCACGCCCCTCGGCTCGCGCAGTCATATCAAATCCGGTAAAACCCTCTTCCAGCCGTTTCTGGGTCTGTTTTCGCAGGCCTTCGATGGTCCCCGTCAGCAGAATAATGATCTTATATCCGGCATCTGCCGCCTTGCATATCAGGCCTGTATATGTTGCCGTTTTTCCGGATTGAACGTCTCCGACCACGAGCCCCCTCTTCAAAAACGGCTCGCTTCTGCGCGGATTTCCAAGCTGATTCATGAGATCATTTAAGGTGACGGTATCCAGCTTATTGACAACCGTCAGCGGGAATCCATCCGACAGGAGATGGGTTCTGTAGCGCAGCCAGAAAAATCGCTTTTTTCGATCACCATCCTCTTTTGAGAAGTTTTCATCGGGGGTTGCGAGAAAATCGGTGAACCATTCCGGATCATCATAATCATCGCGTATGATGGCTCCATCATCCTGGCTGATTTTATGTATGTATTCTTCCTCGCGGCGGAATTCTTCTTTTTCTTCTTCTGTCAAATCTATCTGTTCGGTTGCGTGAAGAACAGATAATGTGTTTTCGATGTGGCGCGCCAATGTGCGTTCATTTATATCTTCTCCCGGGTGCAATTCAATGGTATTCCGGCAGAAGTTTTCACATATTCTTATCGCAGCAGACACTCTCGCGTTCGGCATGGTTATTCTCCCAACAGTTTTTCATAAAGCTCGGGGAAGCTGCGGAACGGCTCATCAGAAAAGATTTTTTCGAGAACGACCTTTCTGTCTGTTGCCCCCGCTTCCATTTCTGACTTCAACAACATTTGGACAAGGCACTCTATGCTGGCAAGCCGATCTTCATCCATAGGCAAGTCTGCAGGCGAATTGCCATGTTGAGCCATTTCATTGTAAATGTCGTTGTACGGGATGCTTTTTTCAATTTCATCCAGTATCAGATCAAAATATTTGCGTGATTTCTCGTCGGCCCCGCTGAGCAACCCGAAAAGAGAAGAATCCCGATTGATGCGAAACTCAGAGATTCCGCGATTGTTTACTGGGAACCAAAGCCTTTTTTCCATCGGAGCTTTCGATCCCCGGTACGTGATCTTTTTCTGTGACTGCTGGGTAACCTCGAGCACCGTGTTCTTCAGTCGATCCTGAATTTTGCGCGGAATGGTCGCATTCTGTTTCTTTATGTCGATGTGCCAAATATCGTCGAGTGTGTTCGGAATATCAACCTTCACTCTCGCGTATTTGAAAATTTCCTCACGGGGCATTCCGAACCAAGATCCCCAAATGATTAGGCGCAGCCCACGATATACATAAAACCCCTGTTGGGTTTTCATGCTTTCAATTCCCCCCAGCAGTTTCTGGTCTTCCGGCGAAAGATCGTGAAGGTGGGGAAGATTAAAAGTTTGTGCTCGGATCATCTGTTCTTTCCCGTTGGAGTCCATAACGGGAATAGAAATCTCCTTGTTAATTCGAGTCTTTTTGTGCCTGTGGAGAAACGGGTCTAACGGGACCAACTCATGAAAGTTTATGAAAATATTGATTTTTTCAGTTTTCTCGCCCTGTAGGAATCTGTGAAAAATCAACGACAGGTGGGTGCAAAGCGGTTGAATTTGTTTGTTGAGGCATGTATATATTGATCCTCTGGTCGTATCCAGCGTGTCGAAATCGCTCCAAATAACCCCCGTCCCATGTTTTATATCTGCTATGTGGTCTATATGAGGCAGGCTTTGGATTTCTGCTTCTGATAACTCCTTCACGACCCAGTCTTTTTCTTTTTCGACGAAATCAAGATCCCATTGCAGCGCCGAAACAATGTTATCTTTTTTGCTAACGACAGTTAGTTTCCGGCATTGTGAAAGTGAAGCGGATTTCAATCCCAGCCCGAAACGGCCCAAATCATTAGATTTCCGATCTGGAACATTGCTTCCATATTTCATAGCCTCCATCAATTCGGCGGGCGACATCCCAGAGCCATCATCAAAAATGCATACGTCCTTTTCCAAAGGGGATAATGGCATCAAAATTTTAATATTTTGTGCCCCTGCACAGATACTATTGTCAATGACATCAGCGACAGCGGATTCAAAAGTATAGCCCATCGCCCTCATAGAATTCATGAGAATATTGGCTTCAGGAAGATTTCGTTTGGAGGTGGCCATTTGTTCACCTAAGGGTTAGCCTGCACATACAAATTCGAGCCTGCAGAAACGCCTCCAGCATCTTGAGACGCTTTGCCGGGAGGTTGTAGTTGCGGTCGCGGGTGAAGCGGAAGTCGATCAGTTTCCGGAGCTGTTTGCGCTGGCGGTCGGTCATGAATGCCGCGGCAAGCTCCGCAAACGACGAGCCGAAATACGGCGTACGGGTCTTGGCGTAGGCGTCGAGGTCGCGTAAGTCGGTCTCCATCGCGAACGGGAAGAGCGCCATGCCGTTGTCGAAGATCGGCGCGAAGGCACACGGTTTGTTGCTCCGGTTATCGACCAGCAGTCCGAAGTTGCCGAAATGCCGGTCCGTGTTGCAGACCAGAGCATCGAAGACCATCATGTCGCAGAACGGCTGGTAGAACTTGTCGCCCAGCTTCTTCAGTTCGGCGGCGATCTCGGAAAGTTTCATCTCCGGAAAACAGCGGTGGATCGGCACAAAGGAATGGTCGATGTCCGTGAAAAGCTCGCAGGTGCTGCACAGCGTGCCCTTCCATTTCGCCAGCTTGTAGGTGGCGTGGTTCAGCCCCATTGCCTCGGCTATCTGAGATGCGTAAAACTCGGAATACGGCTCATTGCCGGTGTTCGCCGCGCCGGAACTGCCGCCCTTGTAGAGCAGGATCTTTCCGTCGATCCGCCGCCAGCCCTTGCGCAGATTCCCGTTAGTGGTGAACTCCGGCGACGACGAAAACGCGCTCGGCCGCACACTGCCGAACCCGGTCCAAGCGATCAGCGACAAAGCCTTGTCGAAGCCGTTCTCAAAGAGGTCGTAGTCTTTGAATTTCCCTTCGAATCCCTCCGGCACGATCCAGTAGCTGTCGTTCACGGAAAGCCCCATGCACAGCTTGACGATGCCGAGGATGTTGTTGTGGTCCAGCCCGTAGACGGAGAGGATCTTGTCCACGAACTCCCGGTTGCGGGGGATGACGCGGGACTTCAGCCACTCCAGCAGGCCCCGGTCGGTGACTTCGAGCCCCAGCGGAAACAAACGGCGGTTTTTCTCCGTTTTTTTCAGGATCGTACAGACAAAGCCGTCCAGCCCCTCCGACCGCAGGTCGAAGGAGATCAACTCCGTATCGTATTGTTTGAGGACGAATTTCATTGTCAGCACCGAATTTTTCCGGTTCGCGGATCTTCCCCGGAGGGGAACACGACACACAAACCCACAATAATATACTGCTCCAAACGGTAAAATTCAATTCGGAAATAAGGCAATTTTCAATAATGTCGTCTGCGAATCAACGGAATACGTCGCAATTTGCGTCCGCGTCCTTATCCGGAGCGCGATCCGATGCAACAGGGGCGGCAATCCGATACCGGGGAAACAGCAGAGAGCAGCGTTCATCCGCGATTTCAAAGGGCCAATTTGGCACTTTGAAATTGCACTTTGGGCAGAATCGCCGTGGACTTTGAGCTTATGCCGTGGATTCTTCGGCAAGCGGGAGATGTCGAGCCGTTCTCCCCCACCCGCGGCGGTTGCGGCGGTCCTGGCGGCGTCTGGTCGATGTGTGCCAGGCTTACGATCCTGCCGAAATCAAGGCAAAAGTCAAAAGACAGGCTGGCAGCAAGAGGCGTGATACCCCCATAGGATGAATTTTCCGCGCTGGTTGATCTACTGCCCTCTGACTCCAATACAAGGGAATTGATTTACGGCATCGGTTTTATAGAAATATGCATGCTTTTTTCTATAAAATCAGGCAAGTCCAATCAGTATTCGAACATGCTGTTTACCCGTGCATCCACCAGCGACAGGTTCGCACCAGACAGAAAGCGACGAAACACAGTAACGTAAGAAGAAAGAATCCCAAACCGAGCGGAACGGCGATGTAAAGGAGTCCGAATCCGGCAAGGAGAGAAGCAAACAGCGTAAACAGGACGATCCCTTCGGCCAGTTTGATTTTCTTTGAAGTCAGTTCAACAAGGACGGTCTTTTCCATGGTTCACCTCACTTTCCAGTCACCGGAGGGGATGATTTTTGCCTGCACCGGCAGATGATTCATTGTGTAGATCCATGCTTGAACAGTCGAACCATCCGGCAGGCAGAAATCTGTCAGGATACGATCATAGAGCCGTGGATATCCTTCCAGCCGGTCGACATCCGCCCAGTCCCGGATCGGAATCTCAATCAGCTCGACCGTGACCGGGGTATCACCTTCCGGCACGAAAGCCGGGAACCCCCATCCCGTGTCATAGAGCGTTCCGGAAATCGTTGCACTTCTGCGGGAAACGGCATTCCGGCAGAAGCGTTCATTGTGTTCGCCGGAACGGAGTGTTCCGTATGCGGCGAACAGGACCGTTTCTATTTTCATTTGCGCCTCCTCTTTCTGATAAAGTGATTATGGATTCTGTGAAGATTCGCTCCCTCACGGCAGATCTTCCGATAATCTTCCGGATAGGGTAGACCATTGCGGATCTCCTTGGTTTTCGGAGTCATTTCGTAAATCAGCGCGGGCAGTTCCG
>ERZ779896.1165-NODE-1165-length-24400-cov-80.344301_pt1 | contig 24400 bp, 16 predicted proteins | sample MGYA00511067_ERZ779896 | MGnify/ENA primary metagenome ERZ779896 (study PRJEB29588, sample SAMEA2161597) | human gut metagenome | biome: human gut; feature: human-associated habitat; material: faeces | place: Denmark | collected 2008/2010 ... | reverse complement strand
GCATATCTGAAGAATCTGAAGGCGCCTGCCCAGACACACTTTTTGAAACACTACCTTTCGTTTAGAAGTTAACAACGTCATCCATGGTGATTTCGAATCCCGACGAAATAAACTGCCAGTCCTGCGGACGATTGGCTGCATTATCCGGAGTGGAGCTAACGCTGACGGTTTTATTCCATATTCTTGAAGCAATAGTGTTAAACAATGATGTCGTTGAAGGTCGCTCAGATATTGTTCGCAAATTAAAGTGCATAATAGCTCCGTAGCCGTCATTGGCTAATGAAGATGCAAAATTGCCATAACTAGAAATATTACCAGGAGTTAAAAAATTTCCAATGTTTATTGCCATAGGTGCATAATGTTCTTTGGTTACTCCTGCAACCTGAATATAGGTATTATTAGTTGCAAAATTGGAATAGACATAGTCGATCAAAGCGCCGTCCGATGACGTAATCTGAGAAGAACCTACATTGTTATACTGGAATACAGTGATCATTTTATCCGGCATCAAGTTATGCAGTTTGGAAATAATATCACCAAATGAGCCACTAACTAACGATCCGGACGGATAATCGGAATATTCATCATCGAATCCGATTCCATCCAAATTATAGTCGTAAACCACCTGCGCAAGAATTTTGGCAAATTGGGTAGTCTGAGTATCATTCATATTGGCAACACCAATTCCCTGCCAATCGCCGAGAACCGTAAGCAGCACCTTGATCCCTTTTTCCTGAAGCGGTTTCACATATTTGTGGTAACCGGTAGTTGTCGGTGCCGACGGATCCGGCTCCAACAACCGAGTCATTTTGTCATTCAGATAAAGCGTAGGCTCGACAACACCGTTCACGGTTCTTTTGTGGATGTTCGAAGCGAAGAATTCCACAATATCGGCATAGGCCTTACCATCGGAAAGAAGGTAATCTCCGGCATTGAGCGGGTTGATATCATTCGTCTCGACATAGATAGCCACAATCGGCGTCTTGTCTCCAAAGGCGCGGGTTGCCGGAGCAACAGTCTGATCCTGTTCCATCACGGGCTCTTCAGCCTGCTGGCAAGCACCCATCAACATTGTTCCAATGAACAAGGCAATCGTAAGTTTCAAAGTCGTTTTCATAACATAAACTGTTTAAGGTTAGTTGAAATGCTCTTTACAAAAAAGCGATGAGAGATTGAAAGAGAATCGACCGATCTATTATTATTTATTACCAATCTTTTAACCATTTGCCATAACCTGAAATTCCGCCACCTACTGTCTCATACGATGTGAGTCTTCGGTTAATATCAAAGCTATACATACACCCCTCCTCAAATCCAATTATGAAATAATTCTCTTTGTCGAAATAAGTACAACAAGTCGCAAAAGTTACATCCCATGATCCTTCATAATTGTCTTGCAGATTCGTTCGCAGATCACTAAATACGAGAATATTGTTGGGCATGTATCCCCCCAAAATCCAATCCGTCAAGAAATAAGCATCTTGCATCAATGCCTCATCCCATGTTATCGGTGATGGATATATCGGGAAATTAACACATCCGAACTTTGAGGCATCCAACCCAGCAATCGGCTTTTGCGTATAGGCTGATACATACGACTCATTGGGGTGCCAGGGATCAAGTAGTTGTACAGCTTCCGTATTGCTGTTATACCCCGACCAAGCGTAATCAAGGTAGTCGCCAACGGTGATTCCACCCGTTGCTTCGGTATCCCAGAAGGTCGCGGTCGGCTCCTCATAGACGGTCAGCGTCAGCAGCTTCTCCGTGCCGAGAGCTTCACGCATGGCCTTGATGAGTTTCGGGTAGGAGGTCGTGTTCACCGCGGGCATACCCTCCTTGCCATATCCTGAATTGCGGTCCCACAGGTTGATGCCGTCCAAATTATATGTCTCGACAACAGCCTTGACCTGCGCCACAAAATCGGCGATCTGCTCGTCCGTAAGGTTGCAAAAGCCGAGACCGGTTCCGCCGCCCTCAAGACTGATACAAACCTTGCGTCCCTGTTCCTGTAGCGGCCAGATATATTTGGAAGCATGGTCAAGAACATAGGTCATATCCGATCCCAAATCCAGCATGGCCCGGCCGGAGAGTTCTTCGTACTTGACTACCACGGTTCGCAGATTGATAATATTTCCGACAGTTCCATACCAAATCTCTGATCCATTCGACTTTGATTTTTGCATTAAATAGTCTTGAACCAACAAAGGCTGATACTCTTTTGTGTTTATGTAAAAGACAAAGAAGATATCGGATCCATCGTGCAATGCGAATTCATCGACATAGGGTTCACGCACGGAAACCGTATAATACACCGTTTGGCTTTCATTCGGAGCATCTTCCGCGGCAACAGTCAGCGGCAACAGATATTCGCCCGGCTGCAATCCGTCAGCGATGAATTTAATGCGTAACGCGGCAGAACGCTGCATATCTGGAGCCAACGAAAGCTGTGTCCCGTCGGGAAATTCGTAATTCGCGGCAGGAAGCAGTGCCCGTTCGACTCCAGTCTCCGCATTGTAGGCGTCAAGCAAGGTTTCATCAGCCCTTGCCTCCAATAAAAGCGCTCCATCGGCAGGCCGGGTCTGCTGATAATAAAAACTCCTCATCACATAGCCCGCAGAATTTTGCGTCAAAAGAATACGGGTCTCATTTTCGGCCGAAGCAGTGATGCGCAAAATACCATGTGATGTTTCAATGGTCTCTTTATCGGGCAATTTGCCGCCATCCTGCTCCACGGTGTCCGTCTCGCAGGCCGTGAAGCCTGCAAGAACGGTCGCCGCAAGGAGCATCATTCCTATTGTTCTGAACTTTTTGATTTTCGTTTTCATGGTTTACTCCTCCGTTTCGTTGATTTTCGGAATTTCGATGCCCGAAGGCCATACGATATCGGTTTCGGCCACGCCGTCGTTGCCGTACATCGAATAGTCCCTGACGGTGTTGCCTGTCCCTTCGTTGAATTTCCAGTAGCCCAACAGGGTCGGGTCGTCGGCCGGGTTCTCGACGTTGTACATGTTCTCCCAAATCTGCTCGGGGGTGCGGGCCACGGACCAGACGCGCGCCTCGGCAATCTTGCCGTTCAGCGGACGGTATTCGTTATAAGACCGGCCAATAAAGAACTGGTAGGCATCGCCCAGCTTGTTATATCCCGTTTCGTCGGTTTCGTACTGCGGTTTTTCCGTCTCCGACGCCGAATTCCATAAATCGTACAGAGCGCGCATCGCCAGATTGATCTGGTTCTTCTTGCTCGGTGCAGAGATGCCGACGCCCGTCTCCTCACTCTGGATCTTGCCGTCGACATAGACGCGCACGGTCTGTGTCGACTGGTCGTAGGTGCAGGCCACATGGTACCAGCGACCGGCCTCGAGGTTCTTCGTGACGTCCCGGCCCGGGAATTTGCCGAACTGCGAACCGCTGCCCGAACCGTCGAACTGCAGCTGCTGCCGCTCGAAGTTCGTGTCGCCGATACGCAGCAGCAGGTACTGCTCGACACCCATGATTGTGGAGATACTTACCGGTGTGGAGGTCTCGTCCTGCGTGGCAAACTCGTCGATGTAGATCAGCGCCTCGTAGGTCATGGCCGTAAGGCCGTTCCACGCCTTACTGTTGGCGCCGTACTTGTCCAGAGTCGGGAAGTTGATCCAGTTGCCCGCGCCGAGCTGCGCCGCCACGGTAATGGCCGAGGAGCGCTTGACGACGTACCAGGCCACATCCGAACCACCCAGCACGTCGATCGACGCGCCGCTGATGCGCACCGGCACCAGATAGGTTTCGTCCAAAGGCAGGGCCCCGGTCTGCTCCTCGCCCTCGCCCATGAGCTCCTTGAGCTGCAGGGTTACGACCTCCGAGACGGTGCGCCCGGCGGCGATGGTCGCGGTTTCGGTCGAAAGGGCGTAGTATTTCGCGTCGAGCATTGGCCATGCGGTGCCGTAGCGGGCGTTGTACGCCGCCACGAGCGACGGATCGACCTCAAGCGAGACCTGTACGTCGCCGTCGGCGGGATAGGCCAGCGCCGCCTGCAGCGTACAGTCGTAGGTCGCGCGGTTGTTGCTGAACGTAGCCAGCTGCACGGGGCTCGTCTGCGAGACATCGAGGTAGACCACGTTGCCGAACTTGTGGTCGTCGGCATCGTACCGCTCACAGGCCGTCAACGCCCCGAGCAGCACAAAAAGCGTTATGATATATCGTTTCATGACTCTCTTATTTTGAGGGGTTCAACGTCTGGATCGCCTCGCGGATCGTGCTGTAGTTCCGGTCCGCATGGTAGTAGTCCCCGGCGATGTTGTAGGCCGCAAAGCCCGCCAGCGGCCCGTACTCCACCACGCAGCGCGCCATCAGCGCCACGGCGGCATACTCCGTGCGGTCGGCGTCCTGCAGCGGCGCGTCGATCTCCGCAGCCAGCAGCAGCCGGTTCGCCGGAATGCCCGCATAGCCCGTGGCATTGAGGACCTGCAGCCGTACGTCGGTGGTGTTTTCGGCCTTTTCGGTATCGAGGACCACATAGTCGAGCTTATCACGGTCGGCGGCAGCCACCGACAACGGGTTGCCCTCGAAGACGAGCAGCTGGCCGTCCGTCTTGGCAGCCGAGAGCGTCGCTACGATCGAGGCCGTGGCTGCGGCATCCAGCGGGTCCGCCGTGAACGAGTAGCCGTCCAGGCCGTGCGCCGCGACGGAGGCGATCACCCCGTCGAGGTACGATGCGAGGGCCGCGGCGTCGGCAAACTCTGCCTTGCGCCCAGCATAGTCCACCTGGTAGAGGACCCGCGTCCCCTTCTCGCGCATCACCGCCATGTCCTCGGCGTCGTAGGCCGAGAAGTTGTCGGCATTCGTCAGCGTCACGATGTCCAGCGAGTCCGGAAGGCAGCGCATGAAGTCCTGCTCGCTCGTGGCCTGCGCGGGCGAATTGTAAAGCCGCGCATACGACAGGTAGTGCTCCGACTGCTTGTAGGCCCGCAGCGCCGCAGTATAGTCCGACCACAGCGCCGGGTCCTGTTCCCAGGGTTTGCTTACGGTATTATCGACCGTCTCCATCTCCGTCCAGTCGCTGCACGAAACCGCGGCAAGCAGAAGCGCAGCAAACGGGAGGATCATTCGGTATATTCTCTTCTGTTTCATATCGGTCAGTTGTTATAGGGTTTGCAGTCCCACCATACGCGCGTACCCATCTGGTCGCCCGTGCGGTTGCCGTTCGTCTGCTCGGCATTGAGCTGCTGGATCGCAGCCTGCAGGTTCGCATTGTTCTGCTGGTACTCCTCCACCGGGTAGGGAAGACGTCGCGCACCCTGCGCCACATCGACCCCGCCGCCCGACTTGTCGGCTACGACCGGCAGCAGCCGCGGATAGCCCGTGCGGCGGTGTTCGGACCACGCCTCGACGCCCAGCGGGAAGATGGCAATCCACTTCTGGGTGATGATGCGCTCGAGGTTCGCCTCGAAGTTCTCGGTTCCCGGCGTCCAGGCAATGGTCACGGTGCTCTGCGCCGCGGCGCTGTACGAGCCCAGCGGGTCGGTGTAGGCCGCCGGGCGGCTCGTGGCGTCGGCCAGATAGGCATCGGCGCCGCTCGCACCCCGCTCCTCGAACGAGAGGCGGATGGCCTCCTCGTAGAGCTCGCGGGCCGTCTCCTCCGAACCCCAGCGCAGTTCGTATTCGGCGCGCAGGAACGTCGCCTCCGCAGCGTTGAACCACAGGTAGGGGGTCGTCGACTCGACAATCAGGTTCGAATACTTCGTCATGGCCGTCGACTTGCCCGCCACGTCGATGCCGATGCGGATGCCGACGTAGTTGCCCGCGTCGTTCGGCAGGAACATCTTCTCCACGCGCGGGTCGTTGTAGCCCGTCATGTAGCAGAGGATGTCGGCACCCACGCGGTGGTCGCCCCAGTCGTTGTAGATGAGCGTCGTGCGGTTCTCCGCGGCGTGCATCGCCGCGTTGTCGGCATTCGACGTGATGACGCCCCCGGCAATCGCTTCGGCGGCCTTCGCCTTCGCCAGCTCGGGCTTCACCTCCGTCAGGCGCATCGCCATGCGAAGCTTCAGCGAGTTGGCATACTTCAACCATTGCGCGATGTTGCCGTAGTAGACCCCGTCGTAGCGGCTCCACGCATCGGACGAAAGGGTCGTGTTGCGGCCCAGCGTCGCGATGGCCTCGTCCAGCTCCTCGAACATCTTCGTATAGACCGCCTCCTGCGAGTCATACTCCACGTAGACCGATTCGTTGCTCTCGAGCTTCGAGTAGGGAATCGGACCGTAGGAGTCCGTCACCCGCTGCATAATCGCCACGCGCAGCAGCCGCGCAAAGGCGATGGCCACCTCGTCGTCCGTACCGCCGACGATTCCCTTGTAGGGGGTGTAGGTCTCGGTGATGACATTGGCGAAGGGCCACTTGCGCCAGTCGGCCGAGGGGTTGTAGGTCTCGAACTTCGTCTGCCACGTATCGACCGTGGCGCCGATATAGCCCGCGAACGGCCCGCCCGTCAGCGACTCGTTGAACTGGTACATGTGCTCCTCGACGGGAATCACCAGGCCCTGCAGCGTGCGGACCTTCGTACCCGTCTTGTAGTTCAGGGCCTCCATCTGCTCCTCGGTCACCTGGTTCGGGTTGCGGTTGATATCCTCGAAATCACCCGTACAGGAGGCCAGAGCCAGCAGTGCGGCCGCCAGAAGCAGCCGGCCCGTTGTTGTCGTTATCTTTTTCATGCCCGTAGTCGTTTAGAATTGGAATTTGACACTGAAGCCGAGGCTCCTGAGCGACGGCATCATGAAGTAGTCGATGCCCTGGTAGTTCAGCCCCGTCGAGGCCACGGCCTCGGGGTCGAACGGCGCCTTGCAGTAAATCATCCAGAGGTTGCGCCCGACGAACGAGACGGTCATCCGCATCTTGTCGCGGAACCACTTCGCGGGGAGCGTGTAGCCCAGCGAGAGCTCCTGCAGGCGGAAGTTCGTCGCCGAATAGGTGTAGTACTGCGGCAGACCCGACTGCGAACCGATGGCCTGGTACCACTTCTGCGCATCGACCATCTCGCGGCCGTTAATCCACACGCCTCCGGCGTCGCGCGCCGCGGCCGAGGCCTCCGAAACACCGTACAAGTCGAGGTTGGCCTGCGTCGCGGAGTAGCAGATGCCGCCGATGCGGGCCGTGAACAACACCCCGAGATTCACCCCCTTCCACGAGAAGTCGTTGCGCCACGCCAGCATGTGGTCCGGGAAGACCGAACCCAGGTAGATGTCATCCCCCTCGTCCGTCAGCAGCAGGTTGCCGCTCTTGTCCACCTCGATGTAGCCGTTGTCGTTGAAGCGCAGGTCCGACGTCGTGTAGAGGTCGCCCAGCGTGCCGCCCTCCTTGAGGATGTACTTCGCCTTGCCCAGGCCCTTGATGTCGAGCTTCTCAAGATTCAGCGGTTCCCCCGTGATGGGGTTCACGGCATTGGCCGCCAGTTCGATAATCTCGTTGCGGTTCCACGAATAGGTGAAGTTCGTCGCCCAGCGGAAATCCCGCCACGTGTTGTCATACCCCGCCGAAAGCTCGACACCCGTATTGCGGACGTGCCCCGTCTGCAGGTAGATCGTCGTATAGGAGGAGGAAGGCGGCAGCGAGGGGTCGAACGTCTGGTTCTTCGTATCGGCCTGGTACCACGATGCCGAAAGGTTGATATGGCGCCACAACCGCGCGTCCACGCCCACCTCGTAGGTCGTCGTCCGCTCGGGCTTCAGATCCCCGATCGGATAGTGCGTCTTGTCCTTCCAGACCCGATTCGTGGCGTCGTACTCGTAGGTCGGGATGGTCAGGTAGCGCGGGAAGGGCATACCCACTGAGGCGATCGAACCTCGGATTTTCAGGTAGCTCAGGGCCTCGCCCATGTCCCAGAGCGACGTGGGGACCCACGACAGGCCCACCGACGGGTAGAAGAACGATGAGGAGGAGGAGCCGGCGATTTGCGAGGCCCAGTCGTTACGGCCCGTCACTGTAAGGTAGAGCATCTGCTTCCACCCCACCTCCACCGAAGCGAACAGGGACTGCGTCTGGTCGTGCCACCCCGTCTTCTCAGCCCGTTTCTTTGTGTCATCCAGGTCGAAGACGTTGAAAACGTTCGGAAGGCCGTTCTCCTGAATCGGGCCCCGGTACGAAAGCTCGTCGCTCTTGACGTTGTTGATCGACGCGCCGACGTTCGCCTGCAGCGTCCAGTCGTCGCCGAACGTCTTGTTCACGTTGACCATCACGTCGGCATAGGTCTGCGAATCGTATGTCCGCGCCTCGGTGTAGTGGCCGTTCCGGCCGCCGTCCGTAATGGTCGTGTTCGACGAGGCATAGAGCTTCTGCGTGTAGAGCGAGTTCATGTTGTCGATCCTTACACGCCCCGTGACGTTCAGCCACGGCAGAATGTCATACGAGGCCGAGAGCGAGAGCATGTAGCGCTTCTTGTCCGTATTGCGCAGGTTGCGGTAGGCGATCCAGTAGGGGTTCTGCATGCGCAGATCACCGCCCTCCATGTCCGACGACCAGAACTGCTCCATGAGCTTCGTTCCCTCGTTGTAGCGCTCGAAGCGGCGGTAGAGATCGAAGTTCTCGCCCCGCGGGAAGAGGTAGGCCGAGACCAGCGGGTTCGAGTAGACGCCCTGGTTGGTCATGTTCTGGTCCTGCTGGTAGATGTAGCTCGCCGAGGCGTCGATCCGCAGCTTGTCCTTCAGAAAAAAGCTGGTGTTGCGGAAGGTGAAGTTGTAGCGGTCGTACTCGTTGTTGGGAATGATCCCGTCGGAATTGACCGCCGCGGCCGAAAAGTAGGTCTGGTTGCGGTCCGTGCCGCCCGAGAGGGTGAAGGCGTTCGTGTAGACGTGTCCCGTCTCGAAAAAGTCATTGGGCGTGTAGCCGTAGCGGGCCGACGGGGCGAGCCGCTCGCCCCAGCTGTAGATGTTCGACCCGCTGCGCACGCCGTTCAGGCCCGTGCCGTAGCGGTTCTGGAACTCCGGCAGCACAAAGGGATTCAGAAACTCCGTATTGCTCGTAAGGGTCACCTTCAGCGCTCCGGCCTCGCCCTTCTTCGTCGTGATCATCACGGCGCCGTTCGCCGCCTCCGAACCGTAGAGGGCCGCGGCCGCAGCACCCGTCAGCACCGAGATCGACTCGATGTCCTCAGGGTTGATGTCGGCAATGGCCTCCGTCGCACCGCGCGAGTCGAACTCCGTGCCGCCTCCGCCGCCGAAATTGTACATCGGGATACCGTCAATGACGTACAGCGCGTTGGACGACTGCGAGATGGACTTGTTACCGCGCAGCACCACCTTCGTGGCACCGCCCACGCCCGACGACGAGGCGTTGATCGTCACACCGGCCACCTTGCCCGAGAGCGAATTCATGAAGTTGGCATCCTTGACCAGCGTGATATCCGAGGCCGCGACCTGCTGCACGTTGTACGAGAGGGCCTTCTCCTGGCGCTTGATTCCGAGGGCCGTCACGACCACCTGTTCGATTTCGGACGAGGACTCCTGCAGGGTCACCTCGAACGACGTGCGCGAGCCGACCGGCACCGTGGCCGTCTCATAGCCCAGGTAGCTCACCTCGAGCGTCTGTGAAGCGGCCGGGGAGGGCACCTCCAGCACAAAGCGCCCTTCCGTATCGGTCGAGACACCCACGGTCGTGCCCCGCACGATGACCGAGGCGCCGACGATAGGCTGCCCCGAAGCGTCGGTCACACGCCCCGAGACCGACACCGCGCGGCTCTGCGGAGCGGCCGGACGGCGTGTCAGCAGGATATTGGTCCCTTCGACCGTGTAGACGATGTCCGTCCCGCGGAACATCTCGTCAAGGACTTTTTTCAGGGGTTCGTTTTCGGCATGGACCGTGACCGGAAGATCGGTATTCACCTCGTCGTCGATGCCGAACAGATAACGGGTCTGTCGTTCGATTGCGCTGATGACCTGTTCCATCTTCGCCCCGTTTTCCCGGATCGTAACCCGCACATTCTGTGCACGAAGGGCGGATAGGGGAAACAGCAGGGCCGGAACGAACAAAAGAATAGACAGACGGATTTGCTGAATAATCTTTTTATTCATACATTTGTGAGTTAAGGTTCAAGTAAAAATCGGTTAGTATTTTTGATTGGACTGCGGCCTGCGGGTGTTGCCTCACTTGCAGGCCTTTTCGTCTCAACCAAAAAGTCGTCGGGGGTCAGTTTTTCAGCATTTGATCCATAGGCAGTTTGATTTGAGGTTGGACATAAACGGATGGAATCGGTCGATTCTATCGGATGACGATCCTGTTCTCGAGGTCGTCGTATTCATACGTGAAGTCCGAGCCGCGCTGCAATACGCGCAGGATATGGTCCACCCCTTCCGACGTGCGGACCTTCAGCCGCTTGTACTTCCCCTCGGGCAGCCGCGCTCTCCGGATTTCGATCTCGACGTCGAAGTAGCGCCTCAACTTGTCCATGATCTGTCCGAACGAGTCGCCTCCGAACGAGATGATGCCCTCGGTCCAGAGGTAGTCGTCCCGGTCGGTCAGTTCGTCGAGCCACAAATGGCCGTTCCGCAGATTGACAACCGTATTGGGCTCCATGAGGATGTGTTCGTCGTTCAGCTTGTTGCGCACGGCGACGCTCCCTTCAAAGAGGGCCGTGGAGAACGCCTGCGTCTCTTCGTCGGCCATGACGTTGAAGTGCGTGCCGCGCACCTCGACATCGCAGGCATAGGTCTCCACGACAAAGGGATGCTCCTCGTCGTGCCGCACGTCGAACATGGCCTCCCCCTCGAGCCGCACCCGGCGCTCCCGGCCGGTGAAGAGAGCCGGATAGACGATGCGGCTCTTCGAGTTGAGCTCGACGACCGTACCGTCGCTCAACGCCATGCGGACATGCTGTCCGGCCGGCGCCTCGATGCTGGTCGGAGCTCCGGCCATCCGCTCCATGCGCGCATCGAAGAAGAGATAGCTGGCGCCGACGGCGACGAGCAGGGCCGCCGCCAGGCCCACGACCCGACGCACCGGCCGGGAGTGCAGCAGGCGGTAGCCGATCCGGCGATCGGCCTCCGGGACCAGGTCCGGCTCGCCCATAATGCTGTTGACAAAGAGCTCATGGGCTTTTTTCATGCGCTGCTGGTGCTCTTCGGGATTCTCGTCCAGCCAGGCGGCTATCCGGTCGGTCTCCTCGTTCGTGGTCTCCCCCAGAAAGAACTTGAAAAGCAACGTGTCCGATATTTCGTTTTGCATCATACGGGTAGTTTGATTTCGTGTCATACATCGGGGCCCTCTTGTCTGCCCCTCTATAATAAATGATCCACGAGCGGGACAAATTCCCGATCCCGCATGCAAATAAATATTCTTATTAAATTTCGCAATTTTCTTATTTTCACAACGGCACGACCGAGAGGACGGCCGGTACCTGTTGATTTTTTAGATTATTTTTTGTTATCTTTGTTTTGAAAGCAACGACATGCAGGTATCCGAAACAAGAGAATTGACCCGCGAGTGGTTTGAACAGCTTTTCCACCGATACGGACAAAAGCTGGAACGGATTGCATACTCCTACGTGCGCGACAAGGATACCGCGCAGGATATTGTCAACGAGTGCTTTGCGGCCATCTGGGGGCGCCGGGAGAGCATCGAGATCAGGAACATGGAATCCTATCTCTACCAGGCCGTCCGGAACGAAAGCCTGAAATATCGCCGGGACCGGAATCTCAAGAAGGCCGTCTACGAAAAGATTCTGATGAAGGAGCGCTGCGTCATGGATTACTACACGCGCACCATCGAAAGCTGCAACCCCGAGGAGATGTTCAGCGCGGAGATTTTGGAGATCTGCCGGCGTCAGATCGCCCAAATGCCCGAACTGCGGCGGCAGATCTTCACGGCAAACAAGTTCGAGGGGAAGAGTTACCGGGAGATCGCCGACCGATACGGCATCACCACCCGAAAGGTGGACTACGAGTTGCAGCGGGCCATCAGCTCCCTGCGTCTCTCCCTGAAGGATTATCTGACCGTTCTTGCGCTGTTTATCAGCATCAGGCATTAGGCCGCACGCCGGATATTCCGGCCGTGAGCCGGATGTTTCCGCCGTCAGCCGGATGTTTCCGCCGTCAGCCCGCCGGACCCGCTATTTTCCCCACACAGTTCCGCCATCCCTCTCCGCACAGTCGCCACCCTTTTCTCGGCATAACGCCGCCGGGCGCACGCCGGATGGCCGGGCACATACACATATACGCTGTCGGGCCGCAAATTCCTTTTCGGATTTGCGGCCCGACAGCACGTCAAGGCGGAAACTCCGCCGCATGATAAACCGGCGGCAGCGCGGGGCCTGCCCGGGATCACCGTCCGCCGTTCCGCTCCGCACCGGCGGGCGATTGCGGAGCGGACGCCCCGGCACGCACGGCCTTCACGAAGCCCAGAAAGCGGTTCAGGCCGTCCATCAGCAGCACCCGCGGACAGGCAATGTTCCAGCGCATGAACCCCTCGCCCTCGGCACCGTACATCGTGCCGGCATTCAGCCACAGACGGGCTTCGGCGATCAGGCGCTGCTCCATCTCATGCGAGGGGATGCCGAGCCGGCGGCAGTCCATCCAGACCAGGTAGGTCCCTTCGAGCTCGGTGATCGGGAAATCGGGCAGATGCTCCCGGCAGAAATCCCGCATGCAGCGATAATTGGCATGCAGGTAGCCGATGAGCTCATCCAGCCACTCGGCCCCCTCGTTGTAGGCGGCCCGGGTGGCAAGCACGCCGAACGGATTGACGTCGCAGACCTCGTTGTCGTTGACGGCGCGGTCGATCCGCGCCCGGCGTCCGGCATCGGCCGAGACGATGTTTGCGATTTGCAGCCCGGCGATATTGAACGCCTTGCTGGGGGAGATGCAGGTCACGCTGTGATGCAGAAAATCCTCCGAAAGCGAGGCAAACGGCGTGTAGCTGTGCCCCGGGAAGACCAGTTCGCAATGGATCTCGTCGGCTACGACCACGACGTCGTGGCGGAGGCAGATCTCGCCGATCCGGAGCAGTTCGGCGCGCGTCCAGACCCGGCCGACGGGGTTGTGGGGATTGCACAGCAGCATCAGCTTCACCCCCGGATCGGAGGCCTTCGCCTCCAGGTCGTCGTAATCGATCACATAGGTATTGCCGACCGGCACCAGCGGAGAGGTCACGATTTCGCATCCGTTGTTGCGGATCGACGAGAAGAAGCAGTTGTAGACCGGCGTCTGGATGAGCACCTTGTCCCCGGGAACGGTCAACGCCTTGATGATGGCCGACAGGGCCGGCACCACCCCCGGCAGGCAAATCACCCAGTCACGCTCGATCCGCCAGCCGTGGCGGCGGGCAAACCACCCCGCGACGGCCTCATAATAGCTCTCCGGAACATGCGTATAGCCGAAGATGCCATGCTCGACCCGACGGCGGAGGGCCTCCGTGATCGCCGGCGCCGTCCGGAAATCCATGTCGGCCACCCACATGGGCAAAACCCCCTCCGCGGCCGCACTGTCCCACTTGCAGGAGTCGGTCCCGCGGCGCGGAACCGGCGTGTCGAAATCGTACTTCATCGCTCGTCGGGTTTGTCGTAGACGCAGGCCCGGCCGTCGCGGAGCCTGATTTCACAATCCGCCGGGGCCTTGATATTGCGGTCGATGGTCACCGATCCGATCTCGTCGGCCACGATGCTGCCCGACATCGGATTCTTGATGTTGGTGATGGCGCCGCGGATGTCGGCCCGGAGGGTGCTGTACTCGAAGGCCCGGTCGCAATCGGGTCCGAAGGTGCAGTTCTCCAGCACCAGGTCGCGGGCATAGCAGAGCGGCTGCTCCCCCGTAATGTGGCAGTTCACCAGACGCAGGTTCCTCGAATGCCAGCCCAGGTACTCGCCGTTGAGCTCGGAGTCGTAGATCGTGACGTTGTCCACCTCCCAGAACGCATCCTTGGTGGTGATCCGGGCGTTGTGAATCTCCACGTTGCGCACGTACTGGAAGACATACTTGCTGTCGCTCTCGAGCCCGTCGACGCGGATGTCCCGGCTGAACATGAAGGGATAGGTGCCGCCGTGCAGGACAAGGTTCCGGACCCGGATTCCGTTGCAGCGCCAGAACACCTCGTCGGCATCGTTCATCGTCACGTTTTCGATCTCGATCTCGCTCATCTCCCGGAACATCTTCGGTGCATCGATCACCGTGTCGGTCATCTTCAGGTGGTCGGAATACCACAGCGCCGACCGGCCGCCGACATCGAAATAACAGCGGTCGATCAGGAATCCGTGCACATGCCAGAAGGGATAGTTGCCCTCGAAACGGCAGTTGACCGCCTCGATGTTGCTGCACTCCTTGATCGCCGACTCTCCGGCCCGGATGATGACATGCTCCAGACGCAGGTCATGGGACTCGAACAACGGTCGTTCGCCGCCAAATTCTCTGTCTTTAATCAGTTCCATATTTTCGTCTTAAGGTTTTGTTATGATTCTCTTCATGTTCTCTCCGCATGTAGCGCCTTCGCCGCCACGGCGGCCGGGGACGCATCCCGGCGGCAGCCTCCGCAGGCGGGGGTTCCTGCCGCTTCGGGCGCTCATGCCGTTGCAAATATACGGCGGATTGCGATGAGTCACCTATATGAATTACGGATTATATAACCCCGATTACGGGAGTCCGCTCACAGCCGTTTCATCCATCGCTCCCGCTTCAGGCGGACAAGGAAGATCACCCCGCGGAACGAGAGCTCGACGCACATGGCGATCCAAACGCCCTTCAGACCCAGCGTCGGGGCGAGCCAGGCCGCCAGCGACAGCCGGACGGCCCAGATGCTGAAGAAGTTCATCACGCACGGCACCACCGTATCCGCCGCCCCGACGAAGACGCCGTAGGCGACGATCGAGGCCGCAAACATCGGTTCGGCGAACGCCTCGATGCGAAGGGCCATCACGCCCAGCTGCCGGATCTCCTCGACCGGGGTCATCAGTCCGATAATCCCGGGGGCGAAGAGATACATGAGCACCCCCATCACGCCCATGACGCACATGCCCATCGTCACGGTGATCCGGGCGAAGCTGCGCGTGAGCCTCCGGCGTCCGGCGCCCATGCTCTGGCCGACGAGCGTCGTAGCGGCGTCGGCGATGCCGTAACCGGGCATGTAACACAGGCTTTCGGCCGTGATGGCGAAGGAGTTGGCCGCAATGGCAAAAACACCCAGCGGCGCCACGATGACCGTCGTCATGATCTGCGCCCCGCAGATCACGAGGTGCTCGATCCCCATCGGGAACCCGATGCGGAAGGCCCGGCGCAGGGTGGCCCGCCGCGGACGGAAGCGGCCCCGCTCGCCGCGCAGCTTCAGCTCGGCCGACGAGGTCCAGAGATACCGCAGCAGGATGGCGGCAACGACGGCTTCGGCGGCCGCCGGACCCCGTGCGGGCCCGCCCACGCCCAGCCCGGCCCCTGGTATGGGGAGGGTGATCCCCGCCACGACCCATTCGCGCGACGGGAAGATCAGGAAGAAGTTGAAGACGACATCGAGCACGCACATGGCCACGCCCATCAGGCTCGGGATGCGCATGTTGCCGCTGCACCGCAGCATGCCCCCGGCCAGGAAGTTCAGCTGAAGGGCGGGCAGAAAGAGGGCAAACAGGAAGAAATAGAGCGACGCATTGCGCCGGATCGACTCATCGCCGCCCAGCCAGCCGGGCAGCGCGCCGCTGATGGCCATGCCGATCAGCGCCAGCAGCAGGCTGAAGAGAAGCGTCGAGAAGAGCGATTCGCGCAGCACGGCCCGAGCATCCCGCATGTCGCCCGCTCCGATCCGGTGGGCCACCTGCACGGAGAAGCCCGATGCCGCGGCGGCGCACAGCCCCCAGAAGAGCCACGTGGTGGTCGACACCAGGCCGATCGCCGCCGAGGCCTCGGCCCCGAGGTGTCCCACCATCGCGGCGTCGATATACTGCATGACGATGGCCGAGAGCTGCGCAATGACGGCCGGGAGGCTGAGCCGCACCGTCAGGCTCAACTGTTGGGCCAGCGTCATTGGCCGGCCATTGCGGATCAGGGCAAGCAGCCGGGTGGTCTTATCGGTCGGTCGCTCCATCCGCTCCGTTTTTAAGCAGCCCGAACACCTTTCCGTAGGTCAGCATCCGCCAGAGCCACTCCAGCGGACCGAAGCGGCAACAGGCAAGCCAGAGCCTGCTGAAGAGGGACTGCACGATCCATACGCCCGCGGCGATCAGTACCACCCAGACCAGTCCCACTTCGGCTCCGAAGCCGAGTCCTATGCCGTAAAAAAGTCCCATGCCGAATACGGATTGCCCGATGTAGTTGGTAAGCGCCATGCGCCCGGGCGCTGCAAAGTAACGAAAAATTTTCCATTGCGGATGCCGCATGCAGCAAAGACTTGCTCCGGCCACATAGGCGAAGCCCAGCGGGAAGACGCTGACCAGATAGAGTACGGAGTGCAGGCCCGTCCCCCACGGCCGGCCGTGCAGGGCGCTCCACGCATAGAGACACGACAGGGGCAGACCGAACACGAACCCCAGACGGGCCAGACGTTCCAGCTCGCGCCTGCGGCCCGCAAGATCGGCATACAACCGGTTTCGTCCGATGTAAAAGCCCAGGAGAAACAGGCCCATGACGCGGAAATAGCGGTTCCCGTCGATGAACTCCTGCACGCGCACCCAGGCGCCCTGAATCAGAAACTCGAACGTCTGCCCGTAATGCGTGGCATCGCGCAGCCAGAAGGCGAAGTTGCTCTCCGTGATTCCGTACCGGTCGCAGCAGCGCCATTGCAGCTCCACGAAGGGGGCCGAGGGTGAAAAACCGGAGTACTCCACGAAGAAATCCACGGCGAGGGGCAGCGACAGCAGCCCGAAGGCCCAGATCAGCAATCCGCGGTTCGACACGTTGCGGAAAAGGGGCAGCAGCATGCCGAGCAGCGCGTAGAGCACGAGAATGTCGCCGCTCCAGAGGAACATCAGGTGCAGGAGGCCGATCAGCAGCAGGACCGCCATGCGCCGGTAGAAGATCCGGAATCCGTCGACACCGCGCCGTGCCGCATTGGCGAGGATAATGGAGAAGCCGACGCCGAAGAGCAGCGAAAAGATCGTGTAGAATTTCCCGTCGACGAAGAGGTACTGCAGGTAGCGCACCACGCGGTCGAAACCAGCCGTGGGCAGGGCTTCAGCCGCTTCGGGCGGGAGAAAGGAATACAGGGAGAACTCCGGGAAGTTTGCCAGGGCGATTCCCAGCAGGGCCAGCCCGCGCAGCACGTCCAGAACGACGGAGCGTTCGGACGGCCCGACGGGACCGGCCACCCGGTTCTCTACGGATGCGAATGCCATGGGCATGTCTGTTTTGTTGTTCGTTTTTCCGGTTTTTCCATCGGGCCAACCGACGCTGCGGTCTTCTGCCGCGGGGCGGCCCGGGCACGGACTCCCCGTACCGGGCTCCGGGTTCAATTTTTGACCGCAGGCTGCGGCGCCTCCCGGGAGGCAACTATCGGCTGCAGATCGACCGGCTGCCCGATGCGGGCGACGATCAGCCGCAGCGAATCCCTGCGGGCCGCTTCCGCCTCGTTTTCGAGCGGTTCGTCCCAGCGGTGTCGGGCCAGCGCATACTTGGAGTGGTGCACGGTGACCACATACCGGGCCTTCAGCTCCCGGCATGCACGGCCAAGGTATCGGGGCATCAGGTGGATGTACCTCCACTGCTCGTCGTACTGCCCGTTCTCCACCAGGGCAAGATCAATGCGGGGAAAGGCCCTGCCGATCTCCGCAAAATGGGTGTCGTACCCGCCGTCGCCTCCGATGTAGACCGTAAGCGAGGGCGTCTGCAGCAGGAAGGAGGCCCACAGCGTCCTGTCCTGCCTCAACCCGCGTCCCGAAAAATGACGCGCCGGCAGGCAGTGCACCACAAAGGCCGAATCGGCATCGAGCGGAGCCGTCTCCTGCCAGTCCATCTCCCGGATGACGTGCGGGTCATAGCCCCAGTACTCGAAGTGCTCACCGACCCCCAGCGGACAAATCACCGCATGCACCCGCTCCTTCAGAGCCACGACGGTCCGGTAATCCAGGTGATCCCAATGGTCGTGCGTGATAATCAGGTAGTCGATCGCGGGCATCTCTTCGGGTTTGTAGAGCTCCGTTCCGGGGAAAGCCCGGTTGAGGAACGACACGGGCGCCGCCTGGCAGAAGACCGGATCGACGAGGATACGCTTTTCGTCCAACTGAAGCAGGTAGGAGGAGTGACCGAACCACACCAGCCCGTCGAACGTCGGGGAGAGCTGCTTCAGATCGGTCTTCAGCGCCGGAACGGGACTCTCGGGAACCCGGCCCGTCCGGTCGGCAAAGAGAAAATCCCACATCGCACGCAACCGCCCCCGGTCCGAGGTCATCAGGACGGTGAAATGCCGGTTTCTGAACTTGCCGTCCCTGAAATTGGGCGACTGTCTGATGCGTTCCAGCCGCTCGCCCCGGGGCAGGCGGCCGAAACCGGGCCGTATGCTCCACACCAGGGCGGCGACGGCCAGTGCGGCCGCCGCACCGATCATGATCCATGCCGTCATGCCTGTACGTTTCATTCCGATTCGTTGGTTGTCCGCCGGCCCGCACCTCCGCACGGGCATCCGCCTCCGGTCCCGGCCGACTCCCCGCTACGGCGAGAAGCGGCGCATCCGACAAAACCTCCATTCGTCCGAATGGAGGTTGTCCTTCCGGCCGCGGCACCCCGCCCGGCGCGGCAAAACGGGTTACATGCTTTCACGCAGGATGGCCAACACCTCGTCGCGCGTCATCCGTTTGTAGCCGCCGTCGAGCAGCAGCGTGGCGTCCGCTATGCCCTCCAGCATCGCCTCCGTCACGCCGAGCGAACGGATCCCGGTGGCCACGCCGATCTCCTTCATCCACGCCAGCAGGGCCTCCAGACCCTCGTTCGCCAGCTCTTCGTCCGTTTTGCCGGCTGCCGGAATGTCCCACACCGCCGTGGCGAAGCGGGCAAACTTCTTCAGCCCGCAGGGCAGGATGTGACGGTAATAGGCCATCGAGACGCCGGACAGGGTCATTCCGTGCGTCGCATCCGTGTAGGCGCCGATCGCCTGACCGATCATGTGTACCATCCAGTCCTGCCGCTTGCCCATGCCGATCAGCGTATTCAGGGCCCATGTCGCGGTCCACATGATATTGGAACGCGCCTCGTAGTCCTCGGGATTGACGACGGCCAGCCTGCTGCTGTGGATCAGCGACCGCATCAGCCCTTCGGCCAGATAATCCGACGTGTTGTCATCCTCGCCCGAGAAGTACTGCTCCAGGATGTGGCTCATGATGTCGAAGAACCCGGCCACCATCTGACGCTGCGGAACCGAGAAGGTATACCGCGGATTGAGCAGCGAGAAGCGGGGCATCACACGCTCCCCGAAGACCTTTCCGATCTTGAGCTTCGCCTCGTGGTTCGTAATGACCGATCCGCCGTTCATCTCCGAACCCGTCCCGACCATGGTGAGCACACACCCCACGGGAATGATGCGCTGGTCGTGGTCGGGCTCCTCCTGCCGGATGTAAAACTTTTCCCACGGGTCCTCTCCGCACCACGCGGCCACGCTCACCGCCTTGGCGTAGTCGATCGTCGAGCCGCCGCCCACGGCCAGAATCAGGTCCACGTCGTGTTCACTCGCCAGCTTCGCCCCTTCGACGAGTTTGGTCGTCGTGGGGTTGGGCATGACGCCGGAGAGCTCGACGACCTCCTTTCCGGCCTCCCGCAGCGAGGCGATCACCTCTTCATAGATTCCGTTTCGCTTGATGGAGCCTCCGCCGTAGGTCAACAGGACCTTCGGCCCGTAGTGGGTCAGCTCGTCGTTCAGGTTTTTCCGAACATCGTCTCCGAAATAGAGCTTCGTCGGATTGCAGTAGGTGAAATTTCCCAGCATCTTTTCGTTATTTAACAGTCACACAATGCGTCCGCACACCGACAGGCGGGCAGCCCGGTTCGTCCGGCGGCAACGTGCGACGGTCTTTCCGGCGTGAAGCGCCGCTTTTCGGTGACCGCGGCCGCCTGGAGTCCCGGTCCGTCGTCCGCCCCCGTCCCGGGTGTTTGGACAGTGCAAAGTTGGGCATTTTTTCGATAGCCCGCCATAGACGGATTACGGTTTTCACCTCCGATTCTAACCTCAATTACAGAATTTGCACCCCGGCCGCACCCGGGAAGGGCCGCCGCTTCGTGCAGGGACCGATTCCCGGGCAGCCGACGCAGTGCTTGCGATATGCTCCGCCTTATTCGCCGCGGAGGAACATCCGCTCGTAGTTGATCGTCAGCCGCCGGAACGAACGGATGAAGTCGGCACCCAGCGACCCGACGGTGAGCAGCGTGTCGCCCGCCGCCTCGTTGCAGATCACCTCCGTGTCGTGCAGCGTGATGTCGCGCCCTGCCGCGCGGATGCGGAATTCGGGAAGCGTCACCGCCTCGAACTCCTCGATGCCTCCGAAACCGCCGTGACGGGTCTTATGCCGGGCAAGCCCTGCCACGGCATCGGGAAACCGCTGCGCAAAACCGCTGTCAAGGCTGCTCTTCACGTTGCCCGTGTCGAAAACCAGCTCGAAGGGCTCCCCGTCGTATTCGATCCTTACGCGCGGAATGTTACCCGAAAGGTACAAGTCGGGTTCCCCGTCGGAGGGCTGCGCCGGAAAGCGGAATACGCCCGCTTCGTTGTCGACGACGACCTCGCCGACGGCCCGGAGCAGGTCGCAGCCGATGACGCCGTCGAACGCAAATTCGGCATCGACCTCCGGGTCGGGCGGTGCGACCAGAAAGTACGGATGGCGGTAGACCATCTCGCCGACCCGCAGCGAGTCGGCCGTGGCCAGCCGAACGAAGCCGACGGCCATGCCCGAGACGGGGATGGAGTCGGCCACAATCCGCAGCCCGACCTCCTCGGCATAGTGTTCCGAGACGAAACAGCCCGACGAGCAGCCCGTGTCGAAGACGAAGTCGCGCGTCTGTCCGTTTACCTCGACCGGGATATAGAGATGGTGGCCGCGTCCGACCGCTTCGTATTTCAGCGGCACGGTCACGGTGCGGTCGGGGCGCTCGAGACTCGGTGCCGGCACGTCGGCCAAAGCCTTGCCGATACGCTCGACGAAGACCAGCCCGAAGTAGGATTCAAACGGCAGGGAGCCTTCGAGCGCCCGCACCAGGTCGCCTCCGGCGGCCCCGGCCTGGGCATACATTCCCAGATTCAGCAGGTTCATGGCCCGCAGCGCCGCCATCGAGAGGGTGCTCTCCGCGCCGAGTGCGTCCTGATGGAGCAGCAGAAGCGAATCGAGTGCCGGGGCAGCCTCCTCGGGTCGGTTGAAGGCGACGCCGAGCTGGCTGCGGGCAAGCAGGTCGAGCATGTCGATGGAGAGTGAATCCTTCAGCTGCGGATACTCCTCCCGAAGGCGGAAGAGATCCCCGCCGTTGAGCAGTTCACCCAGCCGCTGATCAGCCGGGGTCTGGGCCGGGGCGTGGAGCCCGCATGCGAGTGTCACGAGGAGGAGCAGCACCCTCCGAATCGTCGAAAGTTTCATGGTTGTCCAGATTTGCAGATGATGGAATAAGGATGTCAGTGTCCGAATCGCGAGGTGTCGACCTCCTTGTGCTTGCGCTCCTTGTAGCCGCCGAAGCGGTAGGAGAGGTGAACGGTTACGGTACGTGTGTAGCGCTGCGCCCCCATGTCGAGCCACTGCCCGCGGTAGCGGACCTTGGTGTTGGGCATGCCGCTGTCGAAGAGGTCGCTGCAGCGCACCGAGAGGGTGGCGCGCCCCCGGTCGAAGGTCCACTTCACGGCAGCGTCGGCCGATCCCAACGGTTCGATATCGAAAGTGCCCTGAATGGCCGCGGACTGGAAGAATCCGTTTACCTCGAGGTCGATGGCGGGTTTGCGGCTCACGTGAAAGGTGTTCACGAGACGGGCGATGCCGACCCACTTCGAGCGGTCGAACGACATGTCGTGGAACGGGTCGCACCGCTGCCGCATGCGCATGCCCGTAAGTGTCAGCCGCGAGTCGAGCCACCGCCCGATGCGGAACGGGAGGACGGCATTGGCGCCCCACTGCCGGTTGAAGTTCCAGTTGAGCGACTGGTAGATGAGCGCCAGCCGGTCGGATGCCTGCCAGGCGGTCTGCACGAAGTAGTCGGGCCGCTCGTTCCAGAAGAGGACGAAGATGTACTTCTGGCGGTAGATGTAGACGGCCTGCGCCTCGTAGCTGCGCGAGGGGCGGAGCCCCGGCGTGCCGTGGATCTCCGAATAGCCGTCGATGTAGGAGACGGCGCCCTGCATCTCCCAATAGGAGGGATACTCCTTGTCCGAGGAGAAGTTCAACTGCACGATGTGCCGCTCGGAGGGCGTCCAGGTCATCGATGCCTGCGGATAGAGCGACCAGTTCTCGTAGTCGCCCAGCCGGTAGTACTCCCCGGCGAGCGATGCCGTGAAGCCCGCCTTCCCGAACTGCCGTCCGAAGCCGGCATAGAGGTTGGCGGTGTACTCGTCGAGCCGGGCGTCGGTGTCGGTCGTCGCGGGCGAGCCTTCGAGCACGGTGTAGTGTTGCCAGTCGCGCGAACGTGCGAAGCCGAAGGCGCCGCCGGCCGTCAGTTCCCAGCCCGACGCAAATGCGTGGCGCTCGTCGGCCGTCACGTTCAGCCGGTCGATGCGCTGGCCCGACGTGACGTCGAAGGCCGTGGCGGCGGCGGCATAGTCGTTTTCGAGCCGCGTCCGCTCGGGATTGTCGTAATGGGTGTAGTCGACGCCCAGATCGAGGCCGCAGGCCGCGACGTAGCGCAGCGCAAGGTTGTGCAGCGTCTGGTCGCTCCGCTTGTTCGAGAGCGAATGGACATAGGTTCCCGTCGAGCGCGAAAGGCCGTCCGTATTCGGCGAGAAGGAGCCGGTGTAGGCGGCGCTCACCCTCCCCCGCTGCTTCGGAGAGTACTCCACGGCGGCGCGCAACCGGTGGCTCCACCCCTCGTAGGTCATCCACTCATCCTGCCGGATGTCGTAGGGCTGCCCGGCGAAGGTATGCCGCGAGTGCAGGTCGAAACTCGACAGCTCCTTGCTCCGAGCCGCCGAATAGGTGACGTCGGCCGACCAGCAGGGCGAGGAGAGCGCGAAGCTGCCTCCGGCATCGTAGGTGTCGTACCAGCGGTTCGTGTAGTTGGCATGCACCTCGCCCGAGAAGGCCGTCTCGTGGCTGCGGCGCAGCACGACGTTGATCGCCGCCCCGCGGACGTGGTACTGCGGCGGGGCGCTGAATATCACCTCGGCCTTCTCCACGCGATCGACCGGAGTTGAGCGCAGCAGCGCGGCCAGCTGCTCGGGGGTCATCGTCGAGGGGCGCCCGTTCAGAATCACCGTGACGGACGAGGCGCCGGCCAGCGTCAGCGCCCCCTCCTGCTCCGAGACGCCCGGCAGGCGCGTCAGGGCCTCGTAGGCGTTGTTCACGGCCTGTCCCTCGGTCAGCCGCCCGAGGTCGTAGTTCAGCCGCCCCTGCTCGACCTTCACCACGGGCCGCTCGCCCTCGACCACGACGGCATCGACCGCCGTCGCGGCCTCCGTAAGGCGGATGTCGCCCAAATCGGAAAGGTCAGACTCGACGGTGCGGAGCTCGTAGGCCAGATGCTGGATCTGCAACCGGTAGGGACGCACCGCCGAACGGAGCTCGAAGCGTCCGTCCGCCCCCGAAGCGGCGGCCCCGAGGTAGACCGAGTCGCGGTCGAAGAGGATGACGGCCGCCCCGGCAACGGGGGCATCCGCCGCATCGACGATCCGTCCCCGGATTGCGTCGGCAGCGGCCGGCGGAGGTGTCGTTCGGGGTGTTGTTTGGGCTTGCGCGGCAGCGACCGTCCACAGGATCGCGAGCGGAATCAACAGAAAAAATAGGGTGTGCTGTTTCATCGTTTTTGCAGTTTGCGAAAGGGATTTTCCTACTGCAAAGATAGGCTCCGCGGGGCCTTGCCGGTGTGCTTTTCATCTTGCGCGCGAAATCGCAACACAATGATTCACAACGCATATATCGGTAAAAATCTTGCCCGCGGCCCGAAAAGCCTTGCCGGCGGGCGGGGTGGCGGCCCTGCCCGGACAGTCAGGCGAAGAAGCCGAGCAGCCGGTCGCGCTCCGGGGCTGCCGATTCGGCGATGCGCCGCTTGAGTTTCGACTTGAGCGTGTAGACGCCGTTGAGCGACATGCCGAGCATGACGCAGATCTCCTGCGGCGTGAATCCCGCGATGACCAGCGCCGCGAAGTCGTAGTTGCGCGCCGTCCAGTCGGGAAACCGCTTTCGGAGGAGGGCGACGGCCCGGTCGCTGTACAGGTCGGCCATGTCGACCACGTCGGCCAGCATCGCGGGGCTCAGGGCCAGCTCGCGCATCTTGGCCGTCAGCCGTTCGCCCTCGCCGTAGGTGTAGCACGTCGCGGCAATGTCGCGCACGGCGGCCACGCGTCCCTCCAGCAGCCG
>ERZ779896.1163-NODE-1163-length-24411-cov-2.838192_pt1 | contig 24411 bp, 22 predicted proteins | sample MGYA00511067_ERZ779896 | MGnify/ENA primary metagenome ERZ779896 (study PRJEB29588, sample SAMEA2161597) | human gut metagenome | biome: human gut; feature: human-associated habitat; material: faeces | place: Denmark | collected 2008/2010 ... | reverse complement strand
AATTTCTCAAAAAAATATGATTTTTTCTGGCCCGCTGACAGGAAACACGACCGAGAAGACGGAGAAAATTTATAAAACAACAACAATAACCTGCCATAAACAAAGAAACTTCAACGTCACTGACACCCAAAAAAAGGATGACCATTCCTGGCCTATGAGGGAAATCATCAGATAAAAAGCGTGTCCCTGACACTCATGCGTTTTTCACTGGGACGCCTGACGCAGGTTCTCATAACGATTCCTGACGAAGAAAATAATTATCAGCTTGCCAAACAGTATGTTGAAGAAAACTTCTCAAATGAAAATGCTCATTATTCCGTCTTCATTTCACGGGACGACGGCAAGATTTTCATCAACTGCAACCACAAGGCACTGCCAATTCTCCTTAAACTCCCCGGTCCGTCAAACCGTGGGCTGGCACTCTGAAAAATCAATATCTCAGAAAAGGCATTTCGGAAACAACTGAAAAACAGGCATGGAGAAAAATTCATCTCCATGCCTGTTTTTCAGATCCGGAATATCATTGCTTCGACTCCAGGACATCGACAATCAAACCGGAAAACAGATCGGCGGTTTTGTCTACAATCGGAATATTCGACGCCTCACGCTTAAGCTCGTCCAAAGTCTTTTTATGAACCTTCGCCTCGGGCGTCCTGACTCCTTTTTTGCGAATCAGACGCAAAACCGCACTGGAATCCCTGGACATCTGTTTCAGGCAGTTCGTCAGGAGATCTTTTTCCTTGATCACGGATTGATAGGCAATATCGCCGTAATCCTCGTCAAATGCAACGGTCAGGGTGGAATATTCCAGCTTCAGCGGAACGCCTTCCGTCATAAGATCGGGAATGCTGAAAAGATTCGTATTCTCACGGACATCCTTCACCAATTTTTCCCAGAGAAGATCCGGAGAGAAACGTTCCGACAGCGGCATGACCGTATCATTTTTCGTATCAGCCAGCAACTCTTCCGCGGAAAGCATGTCCTCCTCTTCCGGTTCGTCCTCGGACTCGTCCTCAGGCTCCTCCTCTTTCAGTTCAACAGCAGCCGAAACCGACGGAACAGCAACCGGTTCCTCATCAGCCGGAGGTGCAGACGGCGGAGACACGGCTTTTTTTTCCTCTCCCGCCTGGGGAGCCGTTTCCTTTTCAGGGACCGGCTCAGGCTGAATCTGAGGGGGAACCGCCTGAGACTGTGTCATCTGTCTGACTTCTTCCACAGGTTTTTCCATAGCCGGAACAGGTTTTTCCATCTGCGGGACCGACGCAACGGGTACAGCCGGTGCCGGTGTCTGCCGGACTTGCGGTTGCGGAGAGGTTTGGGCAACCTGCGGATGCGGTATCTGAGACGGGACCGGTTGAGACGGCGAAGTTACAGGTATCTGCACGGCAGGTGCGGTTTGGGCAACCTGCGGATGGACGGCAGGTGCGGTCTGTGCCACAGGCATCTGAGCCAGAGACGGAACTTTCGCCAGAACATCCAGCTCTCCGTTACGGCGGATCTGATTCAGACGGACCAGAAGATCCTCAATTCTGACCGCATGGGCGGAACGCATTGATTTGAGCATGATCGTCTCAATGAAAATCTGTTTGTTGATCGCTTCGCGCAAAAGATAGGACGATGCGGAAAGTTGTTCCAGCAGAGTCTGCACCATATTCACATTACGGTCCGTGGCAAGTTTCTGGTAGATCAGGATTTTTTCCGGATTCTCGTCCAGCACCGACTGCGGGTTCGGCAGGATGATTGAAAGCATGATGCCGCGCAGCCATGCAAGCACCTCCTCGAAAAGCGTTTCAAGGTTTTTCCCCTGTTCCGCAAACTTGTGAATCGAAAGAATCGCTGCGGCACGGTCATTGTTGAGAATCGAATTCAGGAGTTCCTCCATCTCCTCCGGCGCGGTCAATCCGAACAGGGAAAGCGCCTGCGCCTCGGAAATTTCCTCATTTCCCGCATTGGTACCGAAAAAGGAAACGAGCTGATCCAGCAGCGACTGCGCATCACGCATGCCGCCGTCCGCCGCACGCGCAATCACATTGATCGCGGAAGGTGAAATATTGATCTTCTCCTCATGGGCAATATAGGAAAGACGCTGAGCGATCAGCTCCGAAGGAATCCTGCGCAGATCGAAACGCTGACAGCGCGAAATCACGGTCGGAAGCACCTTGTTGACTTCGGTTGTGGCGAAGATGAATTTTGCATGGGCAGGCGGTTCTTCAATCGTCTTGAGCAAAGCGTTCCATGCGCTCTTGGAAAGCATGTGCACTTCGTCAATGATGTAAATCTTGTATTTGGACGCAATGGGAAGATGAAGCACGTCTTCACAGATTTCACGTGCCTTGTCCACCTGCGTATGGGTCGCGGCGTCGATTTCAATGATATCCACATTCGTTTCGTCCGCGATGGATTTGCAGGAGGAACATTCGCAGCAGGGCTCGCCGTCAACAGGACGTTTGCAGTTGAGCGCCTTGGCGAAAATTCGCGCCGATGTGGTTTTGCCGATTCCGCGCGGCCCCACAAACAGATATGCATGTGCAATATGCCCTGTCCGGATGGCATTTTTCAATGTTCGTGCGATATGCTCCTGTCCGACCATGTCGGAAAATCTCTGCGGACGCCATTTTCTGGCTGTTACCTGATACGCCATTTTCGATTACCTGTCAAAAAAATTCATATTCAAATTCAAAAATCCGAGTCTTCCGCCATCATGCTTTTCAGGACTCCGGGCTCCGCCAGAACCGAAAGTTTCTGAATCAGCTTTTCCGTAAACAGGAATTTAAGGCGGACATTGTTTCCGTCTGTCTTGATCGACGCCGACTGATTGAAACTCTGCGCCAGATCGGGGTCCATATTGTTGATGAACATTCCGGCTCCGAGCTGCAGCTGCTGCGCCATCATCATGGTCTGTCTTGCCGCATCGGCATTGACACAGGCGACATTGATACTGAGAAGAAGATCGGAATCTGCCTTGCCCGCTGTTTCAACCATATAAGAAATCAGCTCAACCGGCGCCGCCACGGGATTGGCTTTCTTCAGTTCAGCGGAAAGCACCATGAATCCATTGAAAATCGTTTTGGAACCGGTATCGGCAAGAAGCTGATTGAGTTTCGGAGAAAGCCCTTTCTTCGCAGAGAAATAAGTCTTCATGCCTGTCCCGGTGGAAAACAGCATCAGATTATCCGCAAGGAATGCAAACTCAACCCCGTTGTCCATGCGATAAAACGTATTGCCTCCATATTTTACCGGAACCGCCTGTTTGCTCTGAATCAGCGCCGTCTTCATCTCTGCGGCATCCGGCAGTTGAATCAGCACATTGAGGCTGTCCGGCGTCAAGTCAGGAGAAGTGACCAGCATATACTGACCGAACTTGCGATCCGGGGACTTTGCCCTGATATTCTTTTCAAATGCCTTGACAAAAAAAGTATTTGCGAAATATTTTTGAAAAAGCGGCAGGCTGTAAAGTTTAGCCGTGTCGATGCCAAGCGCAAATGTCGTGTCGGCAGGCACGTTTCTGAACAGCTCCGTTTTATTCTGAGCGGAAAGCGCCGCCGCCAGAAAAACAAGGCAGAGAACGGTAAAAAGTTTCTTCATGATTCTGTTTCCTTATTCGTTGTCGGGTTCCTCTTTCGGGGCAATGAAAAACGGGTTTCCTTCGGGATCATGCAGACGGTAAACCGTAAACCCGACCTGGTCCGTCGGAATTTTCTTCGGAACATACCCATAAGACGCCAGAATGTCCATCAGACTGTCCGGATCATCGGTTTTGTAAATCCATGAAATACGCCCGCCGTTCCGGGAAGTGTCCAGAACTTCGGACTTCTCAAGGAAAAGGGAAGACTGTGAATCCAGCCTGAACTCCACCCAGAAACTGCTGTCCATGACAGGCGCGCCGAGACCGAGCACATCTCTGTAGAAGGCTCTGCACAGCTCAAGGTTCGAAACCTGAATCACGACTCCGAAAAGAGAATTTTCCATATTTGAAAGTTCCATTGTTTTAACAAACCAGTAGAGGAGTAAATAGAACACCGCATTGCAGAAAAATCAAACTCCGAAACGAATTATTTTTCGAGACTCCGCTTGAAGTCTCGATGATTTCATGGAATATTAATGAACAAATCTTCAAATCAGCATGGAGACGGCTGGACATGCGTTTTTTAAGACTCGGAAATCTCGGTATGCGCGGCGTCGCAGGAACCGGACTGACACCGCATAACGTCATTGCTTATGCGTCGGCGGTCGGCACGTATTTCAACGGCGGACGCATCGCCGTGGGCATGGATACCAGAATCTCCTCGAAAACGCTCCGCAATGCGGCGGTTTCCGGCCTGCTCGGCTGCGGCGCGGAAGTCATCGATGCGGGAATCTGCCCCGCTCCGATGCTTCATCATCTGGTCCGGCGGGGAAAGCTCGACGGCGCAATTCTGATCGGAGCGGGACATCATCAGGCTGGCTGGAACGCAGTCGCGCCGCTCTCTTCCCGCGGCTCCTATTTCAGCAATCTCCAGACGCAGGAGCTGCTCGGCATTTATCACAGCGGAATCTACCGCACGGTACCATGGAACGCAGTCGGTAAAATCAGGCCATGCCCGCAGGGGCTTGTCGGCTCCTATCTTGACCTGCTCAGCTCTCTGGTCGATGCGGAAAAGATCGCCTCGCGCCGTTTCAAGGTCATAGCGGACTTCTGCAACGGGTCCGGTTCGACAATCGCGGAGGCATTCGCAAAACGTTTCGGCGTGGAGATGGTCCCGATCAACAATATTCTCTCCGGCGTCCTGCCGCATGATCCTGAACCGCGCCCGCGGACCGCAATGCAGGTGCAGTCGCTGATCAAAGTTCTGAATGCGGATATCGGATTTGTATTCAACAGCGATATGAGCCGCGCATCCGTCGTGACGGATTCCGGCGAAACGCTCTCCGAAGAATACAGTTTCCCGATTGTCGCCGACCATGTATTGCAGCGTGCGGGAAAAGGCGCGGGGGTCGTCAGCAACTGCTGTACCACGCGGACACTGGACGACATCGTCCGTATGCGCGGGGGAGTGCTCCACAAAGGCAAGGTCGGGCAGGCGCACACGATCGACAAAATGTTTGAAACCGGCTCCGTTCTTGCCGGCGACGGCTCCGGCAGCATCGCCCTTGCACGCGGCGTACCCGGATTCGACAGTTTTCTCCTGATGGCTCTGGTTCTGGAATCCATGGCGTTCAGCGGCGAGAGTTCCTCGCAGATCGCCGCAAGGCTTCCCCGTTATTACATCATCAAACGCGCGGTTCCATGCTCCTCATCCCACGCCTATTCCATTCTGCGGAGTCTGCGCGGACGCCTTTTTCCCGATGCGGAGTTCAGCGAAGAGGATGGACTGCGGTTCGACTGGGAAGACGGCTGGGTTCATCTGCGCGCCTCCATGACCGAGCCCATCGTCAGGATGATCGTGGAATGGAAAGGGCGCGAAAAAGCCGAGGAACATGCGGCAAAAGTCTATTCGATCATAGAAAGAGTGGTTGCATCATGAAAGGGACATTCAGGCGCTTGAAAATCGGAGTAAGCGGCGTCCGCGGCGTGGTCGGGGAGAGTCTTTCCCCGGTTCTCGTCGCCGATTTCGCGGCGGCATTCGGCGAATTCGCGGGCGGCGGACGTGTCCTCGTCGGACGCGATACGCGAAGTTCCGGCGAGATGTATGAAAATGCGGTCGCCGCGGGACTGCTCTCCGTCGGAATCCAGCCGGTTTTAACTGGGATTCTGCCGACGCCGAGCCTTCAGGTCGCAGTCCGCGAGACCTCCGCATCCGGTGCAATCGCCATTACCGCCAGCCACAACGGCAATGAATGGAACGCGCTCAAATTCATCGGAGCGGACGGACTGTTCCTCAACCAGATCGCAAACGACGAGCTGCTCGACATCTACAACCAGCCGGATTCAAACTATGTGCCGGAAAACCGCATCCGGACGGAGAAGCTGATGTATGATGCGTTCCGCATACACCAGGAAAAAATACTGCGCTCCGTAGACGCGGACGCAATCCGGAAAAAACATTTCAGAGTCGCGGTGGACTGTTGCAACGGTGTCGGCGCGCTTTATTCGCGTAAATTCCTGGAGGCATTCGGATGTGAGGTCATAAGCATTTTCGACACCTGTGGAAACGGTTTCGAGCGTCCGCCGGAACCCGTTCCCGCAAATCTCGGCGCGTTGTCGGAATGCGTGAAAAAGCATCATTGTGCGGTCGGGTTTGCGCAGGACCCCGACGGCGACCGCATTTCACTGGTTTCCGGAAGCGGCGCCATTCCCGGAGTGCAGAACTCGGCGGCGCTGATTGCGGGGCATCTGATCCGGAACAACCGGTCCGGAACCGTTGTCCTGAACATTCAGACGACAACAGCTATCGAACAGATTGCCGGAGAATGCGGAGTGGAAGTGCTTTACTGCCCGGTCGGAGAGGTCAATGTGACGGACGCGATGAACGCCTCCGGCGCGTTTCTCGGCATCGAAGGCTGCAGCGGCGGCATCATTTATCCGAAAATCAGCATGTGCCGTGACAGTTACGCGGCGATGGCTGTTGTTCTGGAAATGCTCGCCCAGCGCGGCATGACGATCGACTCCATGCTCGAAACCCTGCCGTGTCTCTCATCCGTTTCCGCGAAGGTGCTCTGCCCGTCCGCACAGGCGGGAGTCAATGCCCTGCGCGAGATACGGAGCCGTTATCTGGACAGGAATCCGATTGTCGTGGACGGTGTGCGGATCGACATGGGCGGCGGGGCATGGGTGCTCCTGCGCCGCTCGAATACGGAGCCGGTCATCCGGATTCTTGCGGAGTCCTCCGAGGAATCCACAGCGGAAAGACTGGCGCGGGATTTTGAAAAAGAATTGCAGGGATTGCTGAAAAAATAATCGCGGAACCTTGAAAAGAAGCGGATTTATGATAGTGTTCCGTCTCGACTGGATCATTTACCATTTGGAGTTTGGATTATGCGTGAAGAAAACATGACGAAAACAATCATTCTCGGCGATCTGCTTTCCGCCGGCCGGATCGTGATCTTTAACGGGCGCCGCACCAAAGCGGAGGTTCTCAATGCGCTGATTGACCGGATCGCAAAAGAGGGTGATTACGGCGACCGCGATGATCTGGAATGGGCGATTTTCCACCGGGAAAGCCTGATGAGCACCGGAATCGGAAACGGAATCGCGACTCCGCATATCATTCTCCAGAACGGGGACAAGACCTGTATGGCGCTCGGCATCTGCAAAGACGGCATTGCGGATTATGAGTCTCTCGATTCCAAACCCGTGAGAATCGTTTTCATGATCATTGCCGGAAAAGATCAGAAGCTGACGCATCTGAAAGTCCTGGCGGCGATCAGCTCCCTGTTTTTCGACGGCCGTCTCAAAGCCGCTTTCCTTGCAGCCAATGATCCTCAGACCTGCCTTGAGATTCTCGCCCGCGCGGAAAAGTGAACACCACGGGATCGCCCGAACACTCGAACAGCTTCTTCCCGCAGACGCCCGCCGGCATTTCACAAAAAATATCGCCCGGCAGGAAATAAGGGAATTCCTATATAGTGGAAAACAGTTTTAACGGGGAGTGGGAAACAGTTTTAGCAAACAGTGCGGATGTTGTGAAAACTGATTGGAAATGATGGGAAGAAGAGTGGGGAAACGGTTTTCGCAGATTATGTGTGGCTGGAAGGAACAAAGCCACTATCAGTATTGATGATACGGGTCGGGAATTTTATTGTTATAGAAAAATGGCCCCCCTTGTTTTATACTGTAAGCGGCAATTCGTGTTTTACAAGGGTGGGATGGACATTTTGCCGGATTTTATGGAATGGTCCGGATTGTTCCGGGCATGAGGGAATTACTGTTTGGCGCCGATGCCGGAGGCTCCGGCAGAGACATCAAGGCTGCTGATGGGGCTGTAACGGGCACACCTTCGGATTCCGGCTCGCGGACGACTGGCCGGAAACTTATTATGTCGGATTCACCGCCTGCGAAGGGCGCAACCGGTTCTATGACTTCACGCTGGTCTGCGGAGAAAACCGGACGCCCGTCATGGAAGAACGTGTCTCGGACTGAATCTTTCCGGCAGACAATCCGGCACCGGCAGATAATCCGGGACATATCGGAAACCTCATGGTGCGTTTCCGCAAATATCCATGAGGCTTTCCCGATCCGGAATCTCAATCCGCCGGCGCAGATTCAATCAGTTCCGCAAGCCGCGAACGCCATACATAAAGATGCGACGGATCATTCGCATAATTCTTTAAATCCGCAACCAGCTCCTTCGGCACTTTGAGTGCCGCACGGGCATTTGCCGCCCATTGACTTTTCGGATCAGCCTTTGAGAGTTTTTCCTCCAGGATTTTCACATAAGCATAATCTTCAAGCCCGTCACGAAAGTTTTCCAGACGGATTGATGCAAGCGGTGTTCCATCCGGCCCCGGATAAGTCCAGTTGCCGTCCCCGTTGCGTCCCGGATGACTATGCGCATTCCAGTCTGTATAAGGGCCGGCGGTAATCGGGAATGTGTGCCAAATGGCGGTTTGATAGTAGAGAAAACCATCCGGGCGATATTTTGCCGTCATCGCTCCCATCAGAAGACGAATATCAAGTCCCGGCGATTCAACAAAATTATTGGCATACGGCTGAACTGGAAAATTGCAAATATACCACCAGACCTGCTTTCCGGCTTTACGTGCAAGCAATGCCTGTTTCATGTCATATTTATCAGTTTTTGGGCAAAACCAATCATAGGAATTCAACCGTCCATCCATGCCATACGTATTATCATAAGCCGTAGTGAAAAACGGCACATCCGGAAATTCCCGTTTCAAAATTGCAGCGGCACGATTTGCTTTTGCAAAATTTTCCGGCTCCACTTCATCGCAACCGTAAATATACGCATGACTTAACAGGCCAAGTTTTCTGGCTTTCTCATAACGTGGGCGAATGAGATCAATGAAACTCTTCATCCCATAATTACGGTCAGGATCATTCGTAACAGACTGCCAGAAATTGCCAAGATTGAAGGAAACAAGTTTACCCCGTTTTTTTTGTTCAAAGGCAGCATTCAGAATATCATCATAATTCATATAGTCACTGCCATAGTTGTAAAGGGAATCAAATTTAAGATAGTATTCAGAAAGCATTTCACTCCATTCGTTTTTATGCCGTTTCCATGCATGAACCGGTGCGGACTCCTTACTGCGCTCCAACGAATCATAACGGGGATCACAGGAAGGACGGCTGAATCTCGGACAGAATGTAATCGCAAGCGGCAACGGCTCCTTGTCCGGCAATACGAAGTTATAGACACGAATAGAAACCGGTATAGAAGCTATTGTTTTATTATCTACTGTAATTCCGGCATTTCCGATATAGACGCCGGGCTTCTGGTCCGCCGGAATACTTATCTTGACCCAAAACGGTTGCGCCTTGTTTGCCTTGACATCCACTTTCGGTAAAAATGACAGTAAGGGATCTGGCCAGTAACCAACATGTTCCGAACCAAAAGCAGGCGCAAATGTCGTCTCAACAAAACCAACAGGCACGACTGACAGAGCAGAAGCAGGAAGCGTTCCGGCAGTACCACGAAACGTTCCAAGCGTTATTCCTACCTTTTTACAGTCATATTCCAAAGGCAATACAACAAGTTGGAAAGCCTCTTTCTCATTACGTGCAGCCTGAAGTGCAATCACAGGAGGAAGCGGTTCAAAAACAGGAACTTCAGGCAAAACTTTCAATGTGGATGAAGCATAGCCGACCAGAATTCTTTCATCACCTGAGTTTTTCATCTTTGAGTTTTGCATCACTTTGGCAACCGCCTGAATACTACGCCACTCCAGAATATCCTTTTTCACGGCTCCAGCTAAGAATGCATTAAAGTCTCCAGAATAGAGACGCTCCTTGAAAATTTTAAGCGTGTTTATCAAATATGCAACACCTCCCGGCGGAAATCTGTCATCATCAAGTCTCAATTCGGCAATCTTCTTTTCCAGTTGATTGAGCCGGAATCCAAACTTTTTCTGTTGCTGTTGCCTGATTTTTTGCTTGAAAGCCTGACAAATCGTCGGAACCGGATCACCCGGTTCCAACAGTGTAATATTATCAATATAGAATTGCATTCCCTCCCTTGGATTTTCCGTGAATAAATGCAGGGCAGAAATATCCGCAAAATCAATTTTTTTTTCAATTTTTCCCGGATGCAATGCCTGGACTATGACTCGAGCAGCAAAAGGAGGAATCTTCATGGACTGCAGTTTTACCCCTTTCCGAAGCGATGTTTTTGAGTCTGTTATCCAAAATCCGATTCCGGCTTCCACCGGAGTGTTATTATAAACAGTTACTGCCAGACGATCATATTTTCTCCAATCTCTTGTCGGGATCATGCGTGTTTCAAATGCGGGCCAGACAGGCTTTGCACCATCCCACTTTGGTGTAGTAAAGAGTAGAGACTGCTTCCCTTCTATCGGAAAATCCTTTGATAACATTACTTTATCAGATGAGGAATTGCTTCTCCATCCGTCAAGTGACTTCTCAAAGTCATAGATATTCTCTGCCGCGACAATCGGCAAGGTAATGATTCCAGCCAACGCCAGAACAGCGGTTCTGATCAAGTAATTCATTCGGCATTCCTCCGTTTTCTTATTCAGCACTGAAGTTGTGATTCCGTCCCCAGAGACCAATAGTAATATCGTGCTCTCCATGAGCTGTATATTCCCGCCGGCATAACTCCCGGAACTTTACAGGATCGGAAATTGACTCGACATGGCCGTCAAGCAATAAAAAGTTCCCATTGCCGCCATGTTGCCCGAGATGGAAAAATGAACTCCCGCCAGCACTGCTGTCATCACGGGAACTGGTCACTCTGCCGGTAACGTGCATTGTCCCCCACTTACCCTGATCATGACTTGGATTGAGTTCTTTCCACCTGCTGTAGGTATCTCCATTGGTAATGAAGGAAGAAGGATATTTTACCCGTTGCGTCGCCCAATAAACATCACTGTTTTTATAGAGTCTGGATGAAAAAATAAGAAGAAGAGGAACCGGAACTTCTTTGTGACGTGAACCATAGGCCGCATATCGCAAATAATTATTGTAGAAGGTGGCCTTCGTAAATTTATGCACTTTATTGGCAGGACAAAGTGCCTCATTCGGGCCTTTCACCATGTATCCCTGATTCACAAGAGTTACAAACCAGTTGACATTGAATTCATAATCGACGATCAAAATACTGTTCCAATCTCCGATATAAGCATGTTGTGCCAACCCGCATTGTTTCAGATTGTTTACGCAGGCAGCCGATTTCGCTTTAGCGCGGGCCATATTCAACGCCGGAAGAAGCATCGCCGCAAGTATCGCGATGATCGCTATTACGATTAAGAGCTCTATAAGAGTAAAACTCGTGACTTTGCGGGTGCAGGAACAGGTTTCCCGTTGGAATTTTCTGTTCACGGAAGGAAAAAACAACTTTTTTTGCCGGATGCCCATAGGCTTCTCCTCTTTTTTATGATTCTTATATTTCTGACAACAAACAAAGTCTGTCCGTATCAACCTTTTCATGCCCGCTCTCCGCTCCGAATCTGTTTCCCGCCCGTGCCAGAGTTTTTTTGATGACCAGAGACGCAGGGACTTTCACAACGCTGTTATGCTCCGTCTTTCCGTTTTCATGGTAATCCAGCAGGGTGTTCAGCGCCTTGTAGCCGATGGAATAAAACGGAAGGCTGATCGTTGTCAGCTCGTCATTGTCCGAAAGCCCCGGAAGCGCATCGGAACCAATCAGGGAAATATCCTCCGGAACCCGGATTCCAAGTTCACGCAAAGCCTTCATCACAAGATTTGCACAATCGTCGTTATGGCACCAATAGACCGTCGGCAGAGTATTGTTCTTCAGTTTCTCCTGAAGAGAACGGTAAACGGAACGGTAACTCGTCGCATTATAACAGTGGCAGTCCGGGTTGCAGTGAAAGCCGTATTCCTCCAGATGCCGCCGAATCAGTTCCGGCTGTCGGAGTCCGGCATAAAAGAAATAATGATCCTGCCCGTAATCCTCAAAGGATTTTGTTCGGAGAACAAATCCGCCCTCCCGATGATTCATGGCGCGGAGACGATCGACAAGCGCCTGAACAGCCGGAACGGGATCCCACACCACGGTGCCGACATTCCGGAAATGCGAATAGGCGGAAATCATCACCTGCGGCAGCTTCTCGAACTTCATCAGGCGTTCCAGAGGCCGATCCGGGAACACGCCGCGATCACCGATATGAATCACGCCGATCAGACGTTTTGCCAGCTCCTCAATAAAACCGTCAATCTCGGCATAGGATGCGTCAAAGTCCGGAAGCTGGATCATGATCGTGGAGATGTTTCTTTCCGCGGCGCTGTCGATGATGCCCTTGATGTAATAGATCGGGCGCCCGCTGCTCAGCTCGAACAGGGAGGAAAACTGACGCGGAACAATGATCCCGATATTCGGGAACGGGGCAAGCTGCTTCCTCGGCAGAGATTCCGCAACCCGCAGAATGTTCGGAGATTCCCGCTCAATGACCCCCTTGCTCAAAAGATCGCCGTAAGTTTTTGCAACCGTTTTCCTGTGAACCCCCAGCAGCTCGGACAGCTTCCGGATGGAAGGCAGACGGGAATCCGTCCGGGAGGTCATGCCCTGGAACAGCCGCAGCAGCTCTTCCTCCAGCTGGACAAACAGCAATTCCGGCTTTCCATGATCCAGCCTGATCTCCGAGTAGTCCAATTTCTTTTTCATCTGACAAGATATTTCTTTACTGGTTTTGATTCCATTTTCGTTGTTAATTATACGAAAAAATCCGGGAAATGCAATATGCGGAGAAAGAAAATATGAATTTTTATTCCCGTTTCGGTACACTGGAGGATACCATATTCAAAAGAACATCCGCCCTGCGGAATATGCGGGCTCAGGATCTTCAGCCGCAGCAAGTGAAACGGCATTCCCGCACGGAAATGCGGGAAAGAAAACCGTTATTTGCCGGACTTCTCGCGGCGCAGACGATCCCAGTAGGCAAGGCGCCTGATCAGTTCGCGCTCGAATCCGCGCTCCGGCGGATTGTAGAACCTGCGGCGCGGCATTTTTTCAGGGAAATAATTCTGTCCGGAAAAACCTTCCGGCGTGTCGTGGTCATACTGATACCCTTTGCCGTAGCCGATCTCCTTCATCAGCTTCGTCGGCGCATTCAGAATATGCGGCGGCGGACTCAGCGTGCCGAACTCCTTCGCTGCTTTCCGCGCTTTACCCCATGCAACATCGGCACTGTTCGATTTCGGAGCGGTCCCTAGATAAATAATCAGTTCCGCGATGGCAATATCGCCCTCCGGTGAACCCAGACGCTCGTATGCGTCCCACGCGGCAATGGCGAGATTCAGCGCGTTCGGGTCGGCAAGACTCACATCCTCCATCGCAAAGCGCGTCAGACGGCGCAGAAGATACAGCGGGTCTTCGCCGCCCTCGATCATGCGCGCCGCCCAGTAAAGCGCGGCATCGGTATCCGAACCGCGCAGGGATTTGTGCAGAGCGCTGATCAGGTTGTAGTGTCCGTCGCGGTCCTTGTCATACCCCGGCGCTTTCTGCTGAACGATTTTCAACAAGCTTTCCCGGTTCAGAATTTCGCCTTCCGGCGTCAGGTTGAAGACGCTTTCCAGCAGATTGATCATATACCGCCCGTCGCCGTCGGCAAGGTCTTTCAGCGTCTCGCGCGCTTCCTCATCGGCAGGCAGTTTCCTGTCAAGCTCCTTCTCCGCCCGGTCGATGATTTTCTCCAGCGCATCGTGATCCAGCGGCTTCAGGACAAATACCTTGCAGCGGGAAAGCAACGCGCTGTTGAGCTCGAAGGACGGATTTTCAGTGGTCGCGCCGACCAGCACCACGGTTCCGTTTTCGACATAAGGCAGAAAACCGTCCTGCTGCGCCCGGTTGAAACGGTGAATCTCATCCACAAAAAGTAAAGTCCCCTCGCCCATTTCGCGCCGCCGCGCCGCTTCCTCAAAGGCTTTGCGCAGATCGGCAATACCGGAAAAAACCGCCGAAAGAGCCACAAAATGAAGCGAGGTATGGTTTGCCATGATCCGGGCGGCAGTGGTCTTGCCGCATCCCGGAGGACCCCAGAGGATGAAGCTGGAAATCTTTTTAGAGTCGATCATCCGCCGCAGAAGACCATCGGGACCGACAAGATGCTCCTGCCCGACGATCTCATCCAGTTTTTTCGGGCGCAGACGATCCGCCAGAGGCCGCCCCGCAAGAGAAGTAAACAATCCGGTTTCTTCGAACATATCAGCGCAATCCCAGAATAAAACGCCGGAGCGTATTCAGCGCGACCGCCGCCGTTCTCGCACGGATCTGTTCCCGGCTGCCGCGGAAATGGTTCTCAATGATCTGAACCCGCTCCAGATAACGGACTCCGATATAAACCAGCCCGACCGGCTTTTCAAGCGTTCCGCCGCCGGGCCCCGCGACTCCCGTCACTGAAATTCCGCAGTCGGAACCGAGTTTTTCACAGACGCCGTTCAGCATTTCCGCAGCGCACTGTCCGCTGACCGCGCCATACTGCCGGAGCGTCTCCTCCTTCACGCCAAGCGTTCCCGCCTTGACTTCATTCGCATAGGAAATCACGCTTCCGAGGTAAACGCCGGACGCGCCGGGGACATCGGTAATCAATGAGGAAATGAGCCCGCCGGTGCATGACTCCGCCATTGCCAGCTTATGCCCCGCCCTGCCGAGCAGATGAACCACCTCCTCCGCCACCGTTCTGGAGTCATCGGACAACAGAGAGTCGGCAAAAATCCCGCGCACTTTTGCGGAAGCGCTCGTCACGGACTCCTCGCAATGGCTGCTGAGGAAAAGTTTCACGAACTCCGGCGCGGCGCAGTAGGCGACGGAAAGTTCCGGCGTGGACTCAATGACCGGCTGCATCGCCTCTTCCACCTTTGATTCGGGTACGCCGGAAACATGAAACAGCTTCGAATAAATCTTCACATCCATATTCCGGATGATAATCGGCAGAACCTGATTGTCAAACATCGGATGAAGCTCGGAAGGCGGTCCCGGCAGCATGACGATCTTCCTGCCGGGGAAACGGTCCTGCTCTTTTGTCGCGATATAGATTCCGGGGGCAGTGCCGAATCCGTTCATCAGCACCTCGCATCCCTTCGGGACATATGCCTGATTCAGGAAATGGAACGGGAGCGTGCCGCGTTTGAGATTCATCCAGCGCGCCTTGATCGCCTCCGCCGCCTCTTCGCAGAGCTCCAGCGGATATCCCAGATGCTCCGCGATGCTGGGTTTGGTCAGGTCGTCCGCCGTAGGGCCGAGACCCCCGGAAGTGATAATGAAATCCGCACGGCTCATGACATAGTCAAGCCCGCGCACGACATCCTCCGGCCTGTCCGGCACTTCAAGCGAGAGTTCGGGGATAATCCCGAGCTCCAGCAGTTTTTGCCCCATATAAGCGAGATTGGTATTGATGACAGCTCCCTTGAGCAGTTCATCGCCGATGCATAAAACGCCGATTTTCATAATGCAAACACACTCCGTCTGTTTCCTGCAATATACTTTCCTTTCTTCAAAAAGTAAAGCGGATTCAGGAAACAATTCAGAAGCTTGCGCTCCTGTTTTCCATTACCATCAAAAAATACCGTATTATGCACGTTCCGCGCCTGAAAAGCAAAAACACCGCCGTAACCGGAGATACGGCGGTGAAAGAGTCAGGAAGAGACAGAAACGTCAGAAATCAAGCGGCGGATTTTTTACGGCGGCGGGCAAGATACGCAACACCGCCTCCGATCAGGAGGGATGCAAGACCCCCCGGAAGCGGCTGGCCGCTGGGCGCGGCAGTCTCAGAAAGCTGATATTCCCAATGGGAAGGAGTCAGGAAAATTCCGGCGGATCCCTGATAAAGACAGAAATCATCACCGGAGGAACCGCTTTTCCCGAACGTATAGTCCTGATTGCCGGTATTGGTGGAGGTAAAAATTTCGCCGGACTCATTGGCAATCCAGATTCCGATTTTGTCCCCGGAGGAAAAGGTCCCGAGAAAACCGTCCGCCTGCACATGTACAAGTTTCCGGTCCGACAGCAGATAATATCCCCATGAGTTATCCCCCAGAACAAGGCTGTTTTTGACAAACAGGTAATCCAGCCCTTTATGAACTCCGGGACGATCCATCTTGAGACTTGTCGTGCCGTCAAACGAAAAGTAGCCTCCGCCGTACCCGGACACTTGGTACTGAAACGCGGCAAACAGATTCAGTGAAAGCAATGCCAGAAATATCATTGTCATTTTCTTCATAATCAAACCTCCCTGATGTTTTCAGGAGATAATCTATAACTATGGAGTAACACCATAGCAAACGAAAAAGCGGAAAAATCTTGTTTTTTTATTTTTCCGTATTGAAAACAGAGGCGGCAACAGTTAAAATAAAACCGTTTCATAATCTCTTCTGCGGTCTGAGAAACAGGAAAAACGGATAAAATATGTCACAGAAATATCTTACGGCAGGTGAATTCGCCTCTCTCTGCGGGGTAAAAAAGGACACGGTCTTTTATTATGATGAAATGGGACTGCTGAAACCTTTTCTGGTTGATGAACGGGGATACCGCTATTATGTCTGGTCACAGTTTTTTACATTCTGCATCATTACAGCGCTCAAAGAAATCCGCATGCCGCTCTCTGAAATCAAGGATTATCTCGACAAAGAGCACTCCGTGGAACACTTTTATTCGACCCTGCAGGAAAAGAAAAAAGAGCTTGCCAGAGAAAAAAAGCGGATCGATCATCTGTACCGGCTGGTCCGCAACACCATCCGGAAATTGGAATACGCTCAGAATATTGTCCCGGGGCAAATGGAAATTCTTGAACTGCCGGAAGAATACTTTCTGGTTGCCGATCTTTCGGTATCCGACGGAACTCCGAACGACATCTTTGAAGAATACCGCAATTATCTTCTGAAACTGACCGGCTCGGATTTTCATGAAGAATTGCTGGGAGGGGCAATCATAACACAGGAAGACTTTGAAGACGACATCTTCCTGTGCAAGTATCACTATTTCAAAATCCCGCATCAATTGAAAAAGACGGGCTTTGCCAAGCCTTCAGGAACTTACGCCGTTGAATATCATACCGGACCGGAAAAAAATATTCCGGATACTTACCGCAGGATGAAGCAGCAGATCAAAGCACTCGGTTTCCGCATCGCCGGAAACGCATATGAAGAAGATATCATCAATCATGTTCTGGAACAGGACCCGGAAAAATATCTGACAAAACTCTCGGTACAAATAGAAAAGGTCAAATCCGAAGCACCTGGAAAAGTTGAAGAATGGAATTTTCCGTCCTGAAAGAATGCTTGCGCCTTCTTCTATCTTAAAGCCGCCCCGAAGGTCAGGGGATTGAATCCGATAAGATCAAACCGGAAAACAATCAAGGTTCAGGAATTTCTGAAATCTCATTCAAACGCCTCTGAACCTCCAGACGCCACTTCTCCAGTTCGTCATCCGTCAGATTCGGCGGTATTATGACGGGTTCCCCCAGTCTGAGCGTAATTTTCGCCCATGGTTTCGGTATCTGAAAACGGTCCCAACTGCCTAATTCCCAATATGACGAATAATTGACGGAAATCGGAAGAATTCTGACGCCTGTCTCGCTGGCAAGGTGAATCGGTCCCCGGCTCATGACATATTTCGGTCCGCGCGGACCGTCAGGAGTAAAACTGACGTATTTCTTCTCCCTGATGATCTTTCTCATTGCGCCGTGCAGAACCTGAACCGCTTTGCGGGAACTTGAGCCGCGCACGCTCTCAATGCCGAACTGTTTCACAAGGTCCGCAATATACTGCCCGTCACGCGAAGCGCTGATGACGGCTACGGTATGCTCCCGTTCCCATCTGGCGAACATCGCGGGGAAAAACAGAAGGCGGTTATGCCAGGTCACGGTAATCGCCGGCGGGCTTTTCGCATCAATCACACCGAACGGATCAACGATCTCCGTCCGCATGGTATGGCGGAGCAGAGAGAGAAATCTGGCGGGAAGCCAGTAAACCCAGTCCGGAAACTTTTTAATCTGACGGAACTGCTGTTTCAGAGTCATGACCTGCCCCCGAGCGCTTTCGAGCCGTGGGCGCAGAGATGACGGATCTCGCAACGGGCACAGTCGGGGCGCCCGGACGGACAGCGATTGCGCCCGTGCATAATCACCAGATGTGAAAACTCGCCCCATTTTTCAGGGTCGAGATGAGCACACAGGACCGCCTCGATCTTTTCAGGGTCCTCCGATTTGACGGCTCCCGCCAGATTCATGATCCGCTTTACATGAGTGTCGACGGGAAGGCCGGGAACCCCGAAAGCATCCGCAAGGACCACATTCGCGGTTTTACGCCCCACGCCCGGCAGCGAGGTCAACTCCTCCATGGTATCCGGTATCTGTGAATTGAAACGCTCCACAATGGCACGGGACGCCGCAATAATATTCTTCGCCTTGGCACGGTAATAGCCGCAGGAGTGAATCAGTTTCTCAAGATACTCCGGCTCAAGCGCGGCAAAATCCTCCGGCCCGGCATATTTCCTGAACAGAGGCTCCGTCACACGGTTCACCATTTTATCCGTGCATTGTGCGGAAAGAATGGTGGACACCAGAAGCTGAAACGGGGTTTCATGTATCAGAAAACATTTCTGCGGACCGTAAGTCTTCAGCAGAATATCGTAAATCTCTGCAAGTTTCCGTTTCAATGCTTCCGTCTTTTTTCCGGAGACCGCCATATACCCCCCCGTTAAATTCGAGTTTCTTCCGTATTCCTGAATACACCTATTTTTACCAAGAACCATGCAATCGGTCCCCAGATGATATATCCGTTGATCAGAATCACGCCGGTCCATGCAGGTTCAATGCACAGTGCAACCAGCACCACAAAGGCTATCAGCATACGCTTCTTGTTGCGAGGAATCGAAAACAGCCATTTTCCGAAATGCTGATAAGGAATCGTGCTGACCATGAGGAAACCGAGGATTGCCGTATAATACGGCAGGAAAGAAATCAGGTTCACCATGGCGGAACCGTCCTGCGGCTGTTCCAGTGCGTAGAAAATCGTCACGCTGCAGATTGCGCCCGCCGCGCCCGGAGAAGGCAATCCGGAAAACTTGTCGCTGCTTTTCTTCTCCAGAATCGCATGAACATTATATTTGGCAAGACGCAGCGCGGCGCATCCGAGGTAAATTGCGCAGAGGCACCAGACCAGGCGGAACTGATTTCCGGCAAGGGAGCGCATCGAATGCGCCATCACGGCAACCAGAGTCGCCGGAGCCACGCCGAACGTCACCATATCCGCCAGAGAATCCATCTGGATTCCATGCAGGCTCGCCGCATTCAGCAGACGCGCGGCATACCCGTCAAACGCATCAAATACCATTGCAAACAGAATCATGCACGCACTGAACGCAAAGATTTTCTCAATTCCGTCGGAACCATCGCGGTACATCATCTTCTCATAAACCTGAAGCGTATAGAGAATTGCCGCAAATCCGCACAGGGAATTGCCAAGCGTCAGAGCATTCGGAACCCATTTGATCCAACGGTTGCGTTTGATCAGGTCCTTGAAATGTTGTTTCATTTTACCGCCATTGTTATGATTGGAGAGAAGCTTACTTTTTCTGGACAGGTACAGACGCCGTTTCCTGTTTTGCGCAGAATCTGGCAATCACGGTCATCCCGCCGAACACACGGTCGCCAACGCTGACCGCAGGTTCAAAATTACTCTTCACCGGCAGATAAAGTTCTGTTCTGGAACCGAATTTGATCATGCCGTAACGCTCGCCTTTCTTCAGGAGAGTATCGGGTTCCACCGGACAGACGATCCTGCGCGCGATTGCACCGGAAACCTGCTTCACTGCGACAGGGAACTCATTTCCCTCAATCTCCCCGATGCCGCCCATGATCAACGACTCATTTTCCTTTGCGGCACGTCCGTCACGGGCATCATGGAAACACCCTTTCTTATATGAGGTGAACTTCACCGTCATTCTGCAGGGCGCACGGTTCAGGTGCACATCGAAAACGGAAAGGAAAATTCCGATCCGCAGCATATCTTTTCCCTCGAACAGCCTGGCAAGTTCCTCGTTGCCGCAGTTGCTGTTCGGGATCAACTCAATATCCCGCACAACGCCGTCCGCGGGTGAGGTAAGAATCTTTTCATCGGACGGGATTTTACGCTCGGGATCACGGAAAAACGCCGCGAAAGCCGCCCATACGACAATGACAAAGACAGCAAGGCAGGCTCCGGCTCTCCCGTTCACAATTACGGTCAGCACCGCACAGAGAATCAGGAGCACCGCTGCGCAGACAGTTGCTCTGAGCCACTCTTTTTTGCCATACTTTGTTAATTTCATAAGTTTTCTCTCTGTAAATGTTGCATACTAAAATTAAAGCGGTTCCGCAAGAAACGCCGCAAGCTCCGGCCTCACGGCAATATTGCCGTGGCAAACCGCCAGAGCCAGCGCATCTGTGGAATCGTTCGGAATCCCCGAAACCTCCAGATGGCAGACCGCCGCCAGAACAGAAGCAACCTGCTCCTTGGACGCAGTCCCCATACCGACCGCCGATCTTTTCGCCGTTTTCGGCGAATATTCATATACCGGAACACCGGCATTCGAGGCGGAAGCGATCGCCGCTCCCCGTGCCATGCTCAAAATCATCGTTGTCCGCACATTTTTGCCGACAAACGCCATTTCAATCGAAGAGGCATCCGGCTTGAAAGCATCGACCAACTCTTTGATTCCCATATAGATACGACGCAGACACTCGCTATGTTTCAGAGAAGGGGCGTTTTTAATGACGCCGCAGTCCAGCACATGGATCCGGTTCCCCTCCATGCGAACTACGCCGTAACCGGTCCGCCGGATCGCCGTATCTATTCCAAGAATAACCATTCTGCCTGATTCCGGAGATTACTCCTGAGCGTCAATCTCGTCCAACACTTCACTTGCAATATTCGCATTGTGATGAACCGCCTGAACATCCTCCAGATCATCCAGCTTGTCCACGAGACGCAGAATCTGCTGGGCGGTGGAAAGATCATTCACGCCGACGGTATTATCCGGGCGACGCACAATACCGGACTCGGTCGTTTCAATTCCGGCATCCTCCAAGGCCTTTGCAATATCGGTGAAAGCCTCCGGAGCAGCCCAGATTTCAGCCATGCCGTCTTCCACTTCAATATCCTCCGCGCCTGCGTCGAGAACAATGTCCATCAGTTTTTCCTCATTGGCATTCGCCTCATCGGTAATCACGAAATGCGCTTTTCTCTGGAACATCCAGCCGACAGCGCCGCTGGCTGCAAGATTGCCGTTGTTACGGTCAAACGTCAGACGCACATCGCCTATGGTTCTGTTTTTGTTGTCGGTCAGACACTCGACGATGATCGCGGTTCCCTGGGGTCCATATCCCTCGTAGACAATCTCCTCGTAAACGACATTGCCGAGTTCACCGGCGCCTTTCTTGATGGCACGGTCAATATTTTCACGGGGCATATTTGCGGAACGGGCTTCAATCAGAGCCATTCTCAAACGCGGATTCGAGTTCGGATCCTTGCCGCTCTGCTTCACGCAGACCATGATCTCTTTCGCGAGTTTTGAAAAGATTTTGCCTTTCTTCTTATCCGAAGCTTCTTTTTTGTGCTTGATATTCGCCCATTTGCTATGACCTGACATAGGCTGACCTTCCTTCTTTAATATGTTATTTCATCTGAAAAATACCTATGTAAAACGCATCCGGAAAAATCCCGGGTACATTCACCAATCTTTAAAATATCACATCTTTACTCATTTGTCAATTCAAAATTCTCATATACATTCGTACCAGCACATCTCCGAAAAAGATCCAGATCAGCATTCCGAATGCAAGAAACGGACCGAAACGGAGTGTCCGCCGTTTCCGGTATTTCGGAATCAGACGCAGAAACGGAGCGCCGGCCAGCCCCGCCAGAGAACCCGCCAGCACCGTGAAAAGCGCTCCCGGAAGCCCGGTCAAAGCACCGGCGGCGGCAATAAACTTCACATCCCCCCCCCCGAGAGCTTCCCGCCTGAAAATCTTTTTCCCCGCGACAGCGCAAAGTGCCATCAGCCCCCCCGCCGCAAGCATGGAGACCAGCGACAGCAAAAGCGCAGCCACACGGGAGTCAAGATTCCAGGCTGACGGAAACAGCGCGGCAAATGCCACACCGCAGATCATGCCGAAGTAAGTGAACTCATTCGGAATGATTCCGAGTTCGCAGTCCGTGAATGCGCTGCAGATCAGGATCGCAGCCATCACAAAATAAGGCAGAAGAACGGCAATCGGCTGCTGCATGGCAATGACTTTCAGAAAGATGAGGGCAAACAGCAAACCGGTCATAAGTTCCACAAGAAAATACCGGATCGTAATCGGTGCATGACAGGAACTGCATTTCCCGCCCAGAAAAATCCAGCTCAGAAGTGGAATGTTTTCCAATGCGGTGATTTTGTGATCGCATTTCGGGCAGTGCGACGGCGGCGATATGATCGACATCCCGCGCGGCACCCGCCAGATGCATACATTCAGGAAACTGCCGATACAGCACCCGAAAACAAAGGATATCACGACCCAGAATGTAAATATCTGTGGATACATCCGGAAATATTCAATCACATCTGCCGTATTCAGCATTCTTTTTTCTTTCTCCGTTTCTTAATTCTCCAGATAACTGCGGTAAATAATTTATATGTCTCTGAACTATTGTCAACTCCTTTTCTCCATATTCTTTCATCCGAATGACAATATCCCGGAAAAAACAAAACTGAAAGCGAAGAAAGCACTGTTCACAGAAAACAGAAACAGACCATCGGCTCTATTTCCGGAAAACCGATGGTCCGCCCTTGACGGCAGGCAATCCGCCCCCCTTATTCCAGCCGGCGCAACTGCCAGTTGAAGAAACGCTTGAAAAACCAGGCAAAAACAACCGCCGCAATGCCGAAGAGAAATGCGTCCAGGTATTCTCCGATGTAGGCTTTGGAAAGAGCCATGACAAAACTGTTGATCCATACAGCTCCCATGACGGCGGTAAAAACTCCTCCGAGAATCAGGTGTTTCGGCTCTTCACGCAGCTCGCCGCGTTCTCTCAGCATATCCTGAACCGGACGCCAGTATCCCATCGGGCGGGCGCGTTTGTAGAAGTTCATCAGAACCTCCGGCTTTTCCGGACGTGTCAGGAATGTGACCAGCAAAACGAAAGCCGTCGTCAGGAACATACTGGCAAGCGCCCAGTAAACATCCATCATCTGGGCATGAGTGACGCTGAGCGCCTTCTGTTCCGCCCAGAACTGCCAGCGGCTGAGCAGTGTTTTGCCGATGAAGTAAATGCAGGGCCCGCCGATGGTGGAAGCCACCCAGGAACAGAAATTGATCCGCCAGTACCACCAGTATCCCCAGCCGATCAAAGCCGAAGAACCGAACAGTCCGAGCAGAGTAATCGCAATTCCAAGCAGACTGTCGGACAGATAGACCACCAGCACAGACAGCAGCATCATGCCGACCATGACCATGCGCCCCGCCCAGACTTTCTTGTCGTCGCTGATCTTGAAGATCGGCTGAAGCACGTCATTTACAATCGTCTGCGCCCCGTAGCTCAAATGACTGCTGACCGTGGACATGACTGCCGCCGCCAACGCCGCAAGAGTCAGCCCCTTGAAACCGGAGGGCAGATAGTTGTTGATCAAAATACTGTATGCGCTCTCCCGTTCCTGCGGCGACGCCTGATGCAGTTCCGGGAAATCAGCCAGCAACCCCAGGGCGGGAAGCGTCAGCAGGAGGAGCATGACAAACAACCCCGCCTGCGTCCAGATGCTGACCTTGATCGCCTCGCCCGTATTCTTGCAGGAAATCACCCGTTGTCCTTCGATTCCGACGGAACCGCCGGCGCCGCAGCTGCAAAGGAAAAACCAGATCAGGACCAGCGCCGGACTGACCACCGGGTTCCCCTGCTGGGGCCATATCGACAAGATACGTTTGCTCTGTTCCGCAGGAAACGCATTCGATACAGCAGCCGCCAGTTCCGCAGGCCCGCCGAAATGATACAGCACCGCGCCGCAAATGAAAATACTGGAGACGACGATTACCAGTGTCTGTATGAAATCCGTAACCAGAACTCCTGCAAAGCCTGAAACCCATACATAAATCAGCAGCAGAGGCAGGATAATAACCAGAGTCGTCAATTTATCGGTATAACCGAAAAAATTCGAAAAGATCATGTGAATTCCAAGCAACCCCGCCCCCGTCCACGGGATAATTCCCAGCAGGACGCTGGAAATGGAAGAGTAGCTGCGGACAAAGGAGCCGCAGTTCCCGCCGAAGCGCAGACTGAAAAACTCCGGGCCGGTGGAAACTCCCAACTGCCGCCAGCGG
>ERZ779896.1161-NODE-1161-length-24423-cov-2.774335_pt1 | contig 24423 bp, 20 predicted proteins | sample MGYA00511067_ERZ779896 | MGnify/ENA primary metagenome ERZ779896 (study PRJEB29588, sample SAMEA2161597) | human gut metagenome | biome: human gut; feature: human-associated habitat; material: faeces | place: Denmark | collected 2008/2010 ... | reverse complement strand
GCTCTTCTTCACCGATCTCGCCTTTCATGTCGACCGGTTCGCCCAGTACGTTCATGATACGGCCCAGAGTCGCTTTACCTACCGGGACTTCGATCGGGTGTTCGAGGTCTTTTACATCCAGACCGCGACGCAGACCGTCGGAGGAACCCATTGCGATGGTACGTACGATACCGCCGCCGAGCTGCTGCTGAACTTCCAGCACCAGACGCTCATTACCATTTTGCACCTCAAGAGCATCGTACACGCGCGGTACGGCATCCTGAGGGAATTCGACGTCAACTACGGCGCCGATTACCTGGACAATCTTTCCAGTAGCCATCTTAAATCCTCTACGAAATAACCTGTTTAAACCGCGGCGGCCCCCGAGACGATCTCGGTGAGTTCCTGAGTAATGCTGGCCTGACGAGCTTTGTTGTATACCAACTGCAGCTCTTTAATCAGGCTGCCGCCATTGTCGGTCGCGGCTTTCATCGCCACCATACGGGCGGCCTGCTCGCTGGCCAGGTTTTCAACCACGCCCTGATAAACCTGAGATTCGACATAACGACGCAGCAGGGTATCCAGCAACGCCTTCGGATCGGGTTCGTACAGGTAATCCCAGGATTTATGTTTCAGATCATCATCATCTGATGCCGGTAACGGCAGCAGCTGGCTGATGGTCGGAACCTGAGACATGGTGTTAATAAATTTGTTGCTGACAATGTAAAGCTTGTCCAGACGGCCTTCGTCGTAGGCCTGCAACATCACTTTTACCGGACCGATCAGTTCGGACAGGGAAGGGTTATCCCCCATGCCGGTGACCTGGGCAACAACATTGCCGCCCACGGAGTTGAAGAACGACACGCCTTTCGAGCCGATCATTGCGAGGTCGCATTGAACGCCTTTGTCGGTCCAGGTCTTCATTTCCGCCAGCAGTTTTTTGAACAGGTTAATGTTCAAACCACCGCACAAACCACGGTCGGTCGACACCACCAGGTAGCCCACGCGTTTAACGTCGCGGTCTTCCAGGTAAGGGTGCTTATATTCCAGATTACCGTGTGCAAGGTGACCAATCACTTTGCGCATGGTTTCTGCATAAGGACGGCTGGCCGCCATGCGATCCTGCGATTTACGCATTTTGGAAGCGGCGACCATCTCCATCGCTTTAGTGATCTTTTGCGTGTTCTGGACGCTTGCGATCTTACTACGTATCTCTTTTGCGCCGGCCATGAGCTTCTCCTCAATGCCTTGCGGCCTGCCCTAAGGCAAGCCGCCAGACGTTACCAGGATTGGGTTGCTTTGAAGGAATCGAGGATGCCTTTCAGCTTGCCTTCGATTTCGTCGTTGTAGCCACCGGTCTGGTTGATCTCTTGCATCAACGGAGCGTGATCACGGTCGACGTAAGCCAGCAGAGCGGCTTCGAAGCTGCCAATTTTCGACAGTTCAACATCCGCCAGGTAACCACGTTCTGCTGCGAACAGAACCAGAGACTGCTGCGCAACGGACATCGGCGCATACTGTTTCTGTTTCAGCAGTTCGGTCACTTTCTGACCGTGGTCAAGCTGCTTACGTGTTGCATCGTCAAGGTCGGATGCAAACTGAGAGAACGCTGCCAGTTCACGATACTGTGCCAGAGCGGTACGGATACCACCGGACAGTTTTTTCATGATCTTGGTCTGTGCTGCACCACCAACACGGGATACGGAAATACCCGGGTTAACCGCAGGACGAATACCGGCGTTGAACAGGTTGGTTTCCAGGAAGATCTGACCATCGGTAATGGAGATTACGTTGGTCGGAACGAACGCAGAAACGTCACCCGCCTGAGTTTCGATAATCGGCAGTGCGGTCAGAGAACCGGTTTTCCCTTTCACTTCACCTTTGGTGAAGGCTTCAACGTATTCGGCGTTAACACGTGCAGCACGCTCCAGCAGACGAGAGTGGAGGTAGAATACGTCGCCCGGGAATGCTTCACGTCCTGGCGGACGACGGAGCAGCAGGGAGATCTGACGGTAAGCAACAGCCTGTTTAGACAGGTCATCGTAAATGATCAGCGCATCTTCACCGCGGTCACGGAAGTATTCGCCCATTGCGCAACCGGCATACGGTGCCAGGTATTGCAGTGCAGCGGATTCAGACGCGGTTGCTACCACAACGATGGTGTTAGCCAGTGCGCCGTGCTCTTCCAGTTTACGTACCACGTTAGAAATGGTGGACGCTTTCTGGCCGATAGCGACATAGATACATTTGATACCGGAATCGCGCTGGTTGATGATGGCATCGATAGCCAGTGCGGTTTTACCGGTCTGACGGTCACCGATGATCAATTCACGCTGACCACGACCGATTGGGATCATGGAGTCAACGGCTTTATAACCGGTCTGTACCGGCTGATCTACGGACTGACGTTCGATAACGCCCGGAGCGATTGCTTCTACAGCAGAGAAGCCGTCGTGATCCAGCGGACCTTTACCGTCGATTGGTGCACCCAGAGTGTTAACCACACGGCCCAGCAGGCCACGGCCAACCGGAACTTCCAGGATACGGCCAGTACACTTAACTTTCATGCCTTCGGCAAGGTCAGCGTACGAACCCATAACAACCGCACCTACAGAGTCGCGCTCGAGGTTCAGTGCGATAGCGTAACGGTTACCCGGCAGGGAGATCATTTCACCCTGCATACAATCGGCCAGGCCGTGAATGCGGATAACACCGTCACTTACAGAAACAATAGTACCTTCGTTGTGAGCTTCACTCACAACATTGAACTGAGCAATGCGCTGCTTGATCAGTTCGCTGATTTCGGTGGAATTCAGTTGCATGCTCCAGTCCCCTTAAGACTGCAAGACGTCTGCAAGGCGCTCAAGACGACCGCGTACGCTGCCATCAATGACCATATCACCCGCTCGGATGATAACGCCTGCCATTACAGACTTATCGATTTTGCAATTCAGCTTAACTTTGCGTGACAGACGTTTTTCCATCGCAGCAGAAATTTTCGCGAGCTGTTGTTCACTCAGTGCGGCAGCGGAAATGACGTCTACCTCAGCGGTAGCCTCACTCACGGCACGCAGGTGAATAAACTGCTCCAGAACATCCGGGAGCGCGTTAAGACGACCATTTTCAGCCATAACCCGAATCAGGTTCTGACCGTTTTCGTCCAGTTGCTCACCACAAACTGCGATAAACGACTCGGCGAGCGTTTCTGGCGCAAGCGCGCCAGAGAGAAGCTCTGCCATTTGTTCGTTTTTGGTTACCTCGGCGGCAAACGCCAGCATGTCCTGCCAGCGTTCTACACTTTGGTGTTCGACGGCAAAGTCAAAAGCTGCTTTGGCGTAGGGGCGAGCTACCGTAATAAATTCAGACATCAGCCCCTCCCTCCTTACAGTTCAGCGACAAGTTTATCCACGATGTCGCTGTTAGCAGCTTCATCCACGGAACGTTCGATGATCTTCTCGGCGCCAGCAACAGCCAGGATAGCAACTTGCTTACGCAGCTCTTCACGGGCACGTTTACGCTCGGCTTCAATTTCCGCCTGCGCCTGGGCCACGATTTTAGTACGTTCCTGTTCTGCCTCAGCTTTCGCTTCGTCCAGAATCTGCGAGCGGCGTTTGTTAGCCTGCTCGATGATTACCTGGGCTTCCGCTTTCGCTTTTTTCAGCTGGTCGGTCGCGCTGGCCTTTGCAAGGTCAAGGTCCTTATGTGCTCGTTCTGCGGAAGCAAGGCCGTCAGCAATTTCTTTTTGACGTTTTTCGATGCCTGCCATTAATGGCGGCCATACGTACTTCATGCAGAACAGAACGAACAGGACAAACGCGATGGCCTGGCCGAGGATTGTTGCGTTAAGATTCACAGCACAATGCCTCTATTTAGTTAACGTTCTGATATTGCTCTTTAAATAAAAGCAACGCTTACTACGCGACAGCGAACATCACGTACAGACCCAGACCTACAGCGATCATCGGGATAGCATCCACCAGACCCATAACGATAAAGAACTGAGTACGCAGCAGAGGAATCAGATCAGGTTGACGCGCTGCGCCTTCCAGGAATTTACCCCCGAGGATGCCGATACCGATCGCAGCACCGATTGCCGCCAGACCCATCATCACAGCGGCAGCCATGTACAGCAGATCCATATTCAGGTTTTCCATGACAGTCTCCAGTTTGTTTCAGTTAAAACGTAGTAGTGTTGGTAAATTAATGTTCTTCAGACGCCATCGACAGATAGACGATCGTCAGAACCATGAAGATGAAGGCTTGCAGCGTAATGATCAGGATGTGGAAAATGGCCCACGGCACATTCAGGATCCACTGTGACCACCACGGCAACAGACCAGCAATCAGAATGAAAATCAGCTCACCGGCATACATGTTACCGAACAGTCGCAAACCGAGTGAAACTGGTTTGGACAGCAGGCTTACCCCTTCAAGGATTAAGTTGACAGGAATGAACGCCCAGTGATTGAACGGCTGCAGCGTCAACTCTTTCGTGAAGCCGCCGATGCCTTTCATTTTGATGCTGTAGAACAGAATCAGGATAAATACGCCCAGTGCCATAGACAGCGTTACGTTCACGTCCGCAGACGGAACCACACGCAGTGCAGGCAGACCCAGTACATGTTCAGCAATGTACGGCAGCAGGTCGATAGGCAGTAAATCCATCAGGTTCATCAGGAATACCCAGACGAAGATCGTCAGGGCCAGCGGAGCAATCAGCTTGCTTTTGCCATGGTACATGTCTTTCACGCTACCATTAACAAAGCCGATCACCAGCTCAATCGCGGTCTGAAACTTACCTGGCACACCGCTGGTCGCCTTTTTGGCTACGCTACGGAATAAAACCAGGAACAACAGACCCAGCACCACCGAGAAGAACATGGAGTCAATATTGATTGTCCAGAAGGTGGCTGGGGGGTTTTGTGGATCCACCAGCGAGAATGTACGCAGGTCCAGCTGAAGGTTATTCAGGTGGTGTCCTATGTAATCCTGCGGCGTCATATTTTCTGAAGCCATGATGCCTTTTACCCTTTGTTGTTAATTACAGCCGGTGCCAGTATCTGAACCACCAGCACCAAAACCCACGTAACGATCAGCGGCAAGAATACCGCCTTTAAAACCGCCAACGCCACCACCAGTAACACCAACATCGCCAGAACTTTGAAAGCTTCGCCAAATGCGAATGTCCAGGCCACCCGGCCTTTCGCTGGTGTATGCGCCTGGTGACGCCAGGCAAATATCATAAACAAAACGTTAGTCAGAAAGACTGCCAGGCCCCCGCTTATTGCAGAGACGCCCCAGAAGGGGTCTTTGAGGCTGAACAGCAATCCACTTGCTATCACCACCAGTAACTGAACGAGCAGAAGCTTCCGAGCAACGTTTCGACTCACGAGCGACACAGACATCACGTTTTTCACTCCTGCTCCCTTCGAGGTATGCCGCGTGTCGTATAAAACTTTCTTTAAGGCTTAGAGTCAAGCATCAAAAAGCGGTCAAATTATACGGTGCGCCCCCGTGATTTCAAACAATAAGTAGCCAAAAGGTGAATAAATGTTTAAATATTTTTCCAGTGCATACAATTGCGACTTTTCTGCTAACCCTGTTCGATCATGAAAAACTGTAAATAACGCGTAAACACTGGTGATAAAGCGTGCTTCAGATCACATATTGCGCATGTTCGCGCACAGCATATTTATTTACTTGGCAAATGATGCCTTTGCAAGTTTATGATATTTCAGTCTAAAAACAGATACTGTTTTAATAAATGACATTTACACAACAAAAACCACCCATTGACATTTTTAATAATGTTTTAACAGCCAATGATGATTCTTAGCGCCGATTTTTAGCAGACTGATATTTTCACTAATGACTTATTTTCTGCTTACCAAAAAAAGCCACGTTATCTTGTTGATGCAAAAGAGTGAACGTGGCGTTAAATGTAACCAGTTATATCAGTAGAAAACCTGGTTGTTGTTAACAGTCTAACCGGTCAATTTTTTATGATTTTTTTGATAAAAATTAAATTTTATTTGCTTTAATCACCACCAGATGACGTTCGCCATCCAGGGCTGGAACCTGAAGTTTAACCACTGATTCGACCTGATATTCTTCGGGCAACAAAGCGATTTCATCTTCCGGCATTTGCCCTTTCAGCGCGTAGAAACGGCCTTGCTCACCAGGAAGATGGTGGCACCAGCTCACCATATCGTTCAGAGAGGCAAAAGCGCGGCTAATTACGCCATCAAATGGCGGCTCTGAAGGAAACTCTTCTACCCTGCTCTGTACTGGTTCAATATTCTCCAGTTTAAGCTCATGTTGCACCTGACGAAGGAAACGCACGCGTTTACCAAGGCTATCCAACAGAGTGAAATGGGCTTCAGGACGCACGATAGAGAGTGGAATGCCTGGCAGTCCTGGTCCGGTGCCGACATCGATAAACCGTTCACCTTGCAGATACGGTGCCACCACAATGCTATCGAGAATATGGCGTACCAGCATCTCATTAGGATCGCGGACCGAAGTCAGGTTGTACGCTTTGTTCCATTTATGCAGCATATTCACGTAGGCAATAAGCTGGTTTTTCTGGTGATCGGTAAGCGAAATACCTGCGTCTTTCAGCAGTAAGGAGAGTTTGTTGAGCACGGTGATTACCTGTTCTTGATGCGTTGCCTGGTAAGCGGGTGCTTACCAGGCATTTTTAATGCGTTATGCGCTACGACGCAGCATACCCTGTTTTTTCAGCCACACCAGCAGAATGGAGATGGCCGCAGGCGTGACGCCAGAAATACGCGAAGCTTGGCCGATAGAGGCTGGTTTGTGATCGTTAAGTTTGGCGATCACTTCGTTAGAAAGACCGGATACCTGGCGGTAATCCAGCGTCGCTGGTAGCAGGGTGTTCTCGTTACGCAGCTGCTTTTCGATCTCATCTTGCTGGCGCGCGATATAACCTTCGTATTTAACCTGAATCTCAACCTGTTCCGCCGCCTGTTCGTCTGTCAACGCAGGGGCAAACGGCGTCAGCGTGGTTAATTTTTCATAAGTCATTTCCGGACGACGCAGCAGATCTTCACCACTGGCTTCACGGGAAAGCGGCGCAGTCAGGTGAGCATTCCCTTCGGCTGCAGCTTCCGCCGACGGGGTTACCCAGGTCGATTTCAGACGCTGACGCTCACGCTCGATATTCTCAAGTTTCTCGTTAAAGCGCGCCCAACGTTCGTCATCCACCAGGCCCAGTTCACGACCGATTTCAGTCAAACGCAGATCCGCATTATCTTCGCGTAGCATCAGACGATATTCTGCGCGCGAAGTAAACATACGATACGGTTCTTTGGTTCCTAAAGTGCACAGGTCATCAACTAGTACGCCGAGATACGCCTGAGAACGTGCCGGAGCCCAACCTTCTTTGTCAGCAGACAGACGGGCAGCGTTAAGACCGGCCAGCAAACCTTGCGCAGCGGCTTCTTCGTAACCGGTAGTGCCGTTAATCTGACCAGCAAAGAACAGCCCCTGGATAAACTTGCTCTCCAGCGTCGGTTTCAGGTCGCGAGGATCGAAGAAGTCATACTCAATGGCATAACCCGGACGCACGATCTTCGCGTTTTCCATCCCCTGCATAGAGCGGACGATTTGCATCTGCACATCGAACGGCAGGCTGGTGGAGATACCGTTCGGATAAATTTCATTAGAGGTCAGTCCTTCCGGTTCAAGGAAGATCTGATGCTGATTTCTGTCGGCGAAGCGCATGACTTTGTCTTCGATCGACGGGCAGTAGCGTGGGCCGACACCTTCGATCACCCCTGCGTACATTGGGCTACGATCGAGGTTACTGCGGATCACATCATGGGTTTTCTCGTTGGTATGAGTGATATAACACGGCACCTGCTGGGGATGCTGGGACGCATTGCCCATAAACGAGAATACCGGCATTGGGTTATCGCCATGCTGTTGCGCCAGTACGCTAAAGTCGATGGTTCGAGCATCAATACGCGGTGGTGTCCCGGTTTTCAGACGACCAACGCGCAGCGGCAGTTCACGCAAACGGCGAGAAAGCGGAATGGACGGCGGATCACCAGCACGGCCACCGCTGTAATTATCCAGACCGATATGAATTTTACCGTCGAGGAACGTCCCAACGGTGAGCACGACGGCTTTGGCACGGAACTTCAGTCCCATTTGGGTAACAGCACCGACCACGCGATCGTTTTCGACAATAAGATCTTCAACCGCCTGCTGGAAGATCATCAGGTTCGGTTGGTTCTCCAGCGCCGTACGTACCGCCTGCCGGTAGAGCACACGATCCGCCTGAGCACGGGTAGCGCGAACCGCTGGTCCCTTGCTTGCGTTTAGTATCCTAAACTGGATACCCGCCTGATCGATCGCTTTCGCCATCAGACCGCCGAGTGCATCCACTTCTTTTACCAGATGTCCCTTCCCAATACCGCCGATCGCCGGGTTGCAGCTCATCTGCCCCAGAGTGTCGATATTGTGTGTCAAAAGCAGAGTCTGTTGACCCATACGCGCCGCGGCCATCGCGGCCTCGGTGCCTGCATGACCCCCGCCAATGATGATGACGTCAAAAGGATCCGGATAAAACATGGTGATTGCCTCGCATAACGCGGTATGAAAATGGATTGAAGCCCGGGCCGTGGATTCTACTCAACTTTGTCGGCTTGAGAAAGACCTGGGATCCTGGGTATTAAAAAGAAGATCTATTTATTTAGAGATCTGTTCTATTGTGATCTCTTATTAGGATCGCACTGCCCTGTGGATAACAAGGATCCGGCTTTTAAGATCAACAACCTGGAAAGGATCATTAACTGTGAATGATCGGTGATCCTGGACCGTATAAGCTGGGATCAGAATGAGGGGTTATACACAACTCAAAAACTGAACAACAGTTGTTCTTTGGATAACTACCGGTTGATCCAAGCTTCCTGACAGAGTTATCCACAGTAGATCGCACGATCTGTATACTTATTTGAGTAAATTAACCCACGATCCCAGCCATTCTTCTGCCGGATCTTCCGGAATGTCGTGATCAAGAATGTTGATCTTCAGTGTTTCGCCTGTCTGTTTTGCACCGGAATTTTTGAGTTCTGCCTCGAGTTTATCGATAGCCCCACAAAAGGTGTCATATTCACGACTGCCAATACCGATTGCGCCAAAGCGGACTGCAGAAAGATCGGGCTTCTGTTCCTGCAATGCTTCATAGAAAGGAGAAAGGTTGTCCGGAATATCTCCGGCACCGTGGGTGGAGCTGATAACCAGCCAGATCCCTGAGGCAGGTAAATCTTCTAACAGCGGACCGTGCAGCGTTTCGGTGGTAAAACCCGCCTCTTCCAGCTTTTCAGCCAGGTGTTCTGCTACATATTCGGCACCGCCGAGGGTGCTGCCGCTGATAAGAGTGATATCTGCCATAAACCGCCACCTTTATTAAGAGTGGCGTATTGTACGCTGTGAACGCGTTGGGATCTACCTGTGGAAAAGTATGGGATTCAAAAAGCCGATCAGGGCTTGATGGTACGCATGATCGGGTTTTGCAGGACGATCAATGTCTCGGTGGACTGAATTTCATCAATTGTTTGGATCTTGTTGATAAGTACATGCTGGAGAGCGTCGATCGAACGGCACATCACTTTTATAAAGATGCTGTAGTGGCCGGTTGTGTAATAGGCTTCAGTGACTTCATCAAGGCTTTCCAGCTTTGCCAGCGCGGAAGGGTAGTCTTTGGCGCTCTTTAATATAATGCCGATAAAGCAGCCTACGTCATAACCGAGCTGCTTCGGGCTGACATCAATACGCGCCCCGGTAATGATCCCCGCCTGCTTCATTTTCTCTACTCGAACGTGAATCGTCCCCGGACTGACGCCAAATTGTTTCGCCAGTTCGGCGTAAGCGGTGCGCGCATTGCCCATTAATGCTTCCAGGATGCCACGGTCCAGATTGTCGATCAGATAATTTTCCATAGGATTTTCTTATGCGGATTGATGATTCATTCTATTTTAGCCTTCTTTTTTAATGAATCAAAAGTGAGTTAGGCTTTTTATTGAATGATTATTGCATGTGTGTCGGTTTTTGTTGCTTAATCATAAGCAACAGGACGCAGGAGTATAAAAAATGAAAACCGCTTACATTGCCAAACAACGTCAAATTAGCTTCGTGAAATCTCACTTTTCTCGTCAACTGGAAGAACGTCTGGGGCTGATCGAAGTCCAGGCGCCGATTCTTAGCCGTGTGGGGGATGGCACGCAGGATAACTTGTCGGGCTGTGAAAAAGCGGTGCAGGTAAAAGTGAAAGCTCTGCCTGATGCCCAGTTCGAAGTGGTTCATTCACTGGCGAAGTGGAAACGTCAGACCTTAGGGCAACACGACTTCAGCGCGGGCGAAGGGCTGTACACGCACATGAAAGCCCTTCGCCCCGATGAAGACCGTCTTTCTCCGTTGCACTCGGTCTATGTTGACCAGTGGGACTGGGAACGCGTAATGGGCGACGGTGAGCGTCAATTCTCGACTCTGAAAAGCACGGTAGAGGCGATCTGGGCGGGAATTAAAGCAACCGAAGCTGCGGTTAGCGAAGAGTTTGGCCTGGCACCGTTCCTGCCGGATCAGATCCACTTCGTACACAGCCAGGAGTTACTGTCTCGTTATCCGGATCTCGATGCCAAAGGGCGTGAGCGGGCGATTGCGAAAGATCTTGGCGCGGTATTCCTCGTCGGGATTGGCGGCAAGTTGAGTGATGGTCATCGTCACGACGTGCGCGCACCGGATTATGATGACTGGAGCACCCCGTCAGAGCTGGGCCATGCGGGTCTGAACGGCGATATTCTGGTGTGGAACCCGGTACTGGAAGATGCGTTTGAGCTTTCCTCCATGGGGATCCGTGTAGATGCCGACACGCTGAAGCATCAACTGGCGCTGACCGGTGACGAAGATCGCCTGGAGCTGGAGTGGCATCAGGCGCTACTGCGCGGTGAAATGCCGCAGACCATCGGCGGCGGTAGCGGCCAGTCTCGTTTGACTATGCTGCTGCTGCAACTGCCGCATATCGGCCAGGTTCAGTGTGGAGTATGGCCAGCTGCTGTTCGCGAGAGCGTCCCTTCTCTGCTGTAATAATTTATCGCCGCCAGCGTCTGAGCAGGCGGCTTCGCATCCCGGTATCAAAGCGCCAGATATGATCGAAAATGCGCATGATGCCGGGTTTGCCGTGTGCCGACATCGCCACGGCATGAAAGCGATGCTGATGTACCCGCTGTAGCTCTTTCACTTTACTCGTCACGTCGTCAGGCAACCGCTGAGCGATAAAATCAGAAATCACCACCGCATCGGCATCAAACCATTCCCTGCTTTGCAAGCGTTCCATAATGGCGCGAAAACAACTGGCAAGATCGGTGCCGCCACGAAACTGCTGGCTTAAAAAACGGATTGCTTGTTCGATGCCTTGTGGGCCTGAAAGCTCATAACGGACGATCTCGGTGGAAAATAGCATAATATAGCAGCGCCGGTTTTCTGCGAGAGCAATGCGCATCAAGGCCAGGCAGAACGCTTTCGCACACTGTTCATTAAAGCCGCCCATTGAGCCGGAAGTATCCACACAGACAATAAACGGCCCGCGCGGCTGTTCATCGTAATCTTTATGTACCACCGGACGTTCGATCACTTTTTCACGCCACGACTCACCGTGCAGGCGATAGGTGAGCAACTGTTTTTCCACCAGCCGACGGTAAAACTCATACTCCAGTTCCGTTATCCCTAGTGTCGCCAGTTCTGGCGGCAGGAGACGTAAAATATCATCGCTTTGTTGCAGACCATCAACCTGCTCAGGAACCGTCGCCGGTTCGCGCACCATGGTGCGGAAGGTTTCCATCTGCGCATCGTTGCGCGGTATTGATTTGGCTTCCCGAGAACGCCCCAGCTGCTCTGCCAGGCGTTTCAGTTCCGGCTGTTCGTTAAGAAATTCACCGTATTTCACAATCAACTGATAGTCGCCACGTTTAAGCTGACCGGCGCTCATATCCCACAGACGACCAGCTGCAGTATTGTTATCTGCGAGAATCGGTTCAAGTTGTCCGCTCAGCGTCATGCGTTCCTGAACTTCACTCAACAGTTGTTCGCGTTCTTCTTCTAATAGCTGTTGATTTAACGTCGTTGCTTGCACGATCAGACTTAAACGCCAACGCTGGAGAAAAAGCGTGTGTAACGCTGAAGTGATCGTGCTGTTAGCATCAACCAACTGTCGGGCTTGTTCTGCCCATGGAGAATTCAGACGATGCAGTAAGTCCAGGATCTGTGGTAGCTGCACAATAAACTGTGGCGTGGAGAGGAGCTGGCTTTGCTGATAGCACATCACCTCTTCGGTGAGTTCCGGCGGGACTCGGGCATCTTTCAGCCGACTGCGCAGCGCTTCACGCCAGCGGGGAACATCATCAGTGATTGCCGCCTTCAGGCGTGGGAATTTTTCAAAGAAGACCGCCAGCTGCGGTGAGGCCAGCAGTGCGATGATCATCTCTTCGATCAATCCCTCTTCGCTGACGGCCAGCATCACATTAAGCGTATCCAGCGTTAGCATTGTTGTGCCTGGCGAATCTGTGCACCGACATCCTGTAGGCTGGCTTCAATGCGACCTAACCAGTCGCCAGGGATAAACAGACATTTTTGCTGTTCGCTGAATAAAGCGTGTTGCTTGCGCCAGTCGCTTTCAAGCTCTTCCAGTTGTTGTTTTATTTCACCAGGCAGACCTTCAGCCGATGAACCGGGAAGTGCCAGCGTACTGCCTTGTAAACTTACATCGCGAACGACAAGATGTTGGGCGCTATCAACTTCCAGATTCAGTTTCTGGGCAAAGCCGATACCGTTCAGTTTACCGCGAATTTCACCACCTTTGCTCAGCCACTGTTCCAGCGCGCTACGCTCAAAGGAGATATGAACCACTTCCATATCATGCAGTTTTAACGGTTTTTGCAGCAGTAGAGTCAGAGTGGAAGCAGTAACGTTAACAGGAAGTTGATACTGCTGACGACGGCTGAAAATGCCGCCCAGACGAATTACCGTTAAGGCTGTTTTATCGCTTTGTTGCTGCTGGAGTTGCAGGTGACGTTGCACAATCGCGCCAAGGCGAGTCAACATCCCTTGCTGTTGCCAGGCGTGACCGGTCATCAATACATCAATTTGTTGTTGTATCAAATTCAGGCTTTGCGCGTCATACCACAGGCAATCTTTCAGCAAAATGAGATCAACCGGGGCAACAGCACTGCGACCGCTAAAAAAGGCGCTGGCCTGCAATAATCGGATCGCTTTTTTCCAGCGACGATCCGAGACATAAGGCGCATCCGGTAATTTATCCAGTTGCTGGCGCAGCATAAAAATCAGCTCAAATACATGATCGGGCAGCGTAATTTCACCAATCTCTTTCTGCCAGCGTTCATATTCTTCATCTGTGACCTGCAAGGAGAGGAGGCAGGAACCGGATTGTCGTTTTCATCCTGTTGACTGGTCAGCATGGAGCGGAAATTCGCTTTATCCTGCACTTTATCTAACCACAGACGAATCAGCATGCGGTCATATAACGCTTCCAGACTGCTGTCTGCTTCCGGCAGCTCGTTGGAGGCCGCCACCAGCAGACGCATCGGGATTTTTTCTACGTGTGCACCGTTGCGGAACTGGCGCTCGTTAATGGCGGTGAGCAGGGTATTAAGAATTGCCGGACCCGCTTTCCAGATCTCATCCAGAAAGACAATTTCTGCTTCCGGCAGGTAACCGCTGGTTAAACGTTCATAGCGCCCTTCATCTTTTAGCGCCTGAATAGAAAGGGGACCAAAAACTTCTTCCGGCGTGGAGAAGCGGGTCATCAGATATTCAAACGCGCGGGCATTCTGAAAGGCGAATTTTAAGCGCCGGGCGATCAAACTTTTGGCAATACCTGGCGGGCCAAGGAGGAACACACTTTCACCACTTAATGCCGCTAATAAACACAAGCGGATGGCGTGGCTACGTTCATAAAGCCCCTTTTCCAACGAACTGCTCAGGCGGGAAATTCTTTCCGCTAATAAATGAGGGTGAGCCATAATGAAGTGGCGTCCTTTCGTCAAAAGTTCTGCGTAAATTGCGAGTATAGACGTTTCTTGCTGGTGGCTAAAATAGTCTCAAAGGGGGGGGATTTTTCTTTGAGCCAGGTTAATGTGGCCGCATTTAGGAGTACGATTTTGCCGTTAATCGTGCATACTGTGCGCTTTTTTGTGGGCCAAGGGACTAAGCACACATTTCATATTTCAACGAAAGACTAGTCTATGAGCACTGATAATAAGCAATCATTGCCCGCGATTACCCTCGCGGCGATTGGAGTTGTCTACGGCGATATTGGTACCAGCCCGTTATATACACTTCGTGAATGTTTGTCCGGCCAGTTTGGTTTTGGCGTTGAACGCGATGCCGTGTTTGGCTTTTTATCGCTGATCTTCTGGCTGCTAATCTTTGTGGTTTCCATTAAATATCTCACCTTCGTGATGCGGGCAGATAACGCCGGTGAGGGGGGGATCCTGACGTTGATGTCGCTTGCCGGGCGTAATACGTCGGCGCGAACCACATCAATGCTGGTGATTATGGGGCTAATCGGCGGCAGCTTTTTCTATGGTGAAGTCGTCATAACACCCGCTATTTCGGTGATGTCAGCCATTGAAGGTCTGGAAATCGTCGCCCCGCAGCTGGATACCTGGATAGTTCCCCTCTCAATTATCGTTCTCACTTTATTATTTATGATTCAAAAACATGGCACGGCTATGGTCGGTAAGCTGTTTGCGCCGATCATGCTGACCTGGTTTTTGATTCTGGCAGGACTGGGGTTACGTAGCATTATTGCTAACCCGGAAGTGCTGCATGCGCTGAATCCAATGTGGGCGGTGCATTTCTTCCTTGAATACAAAACGGTTTCTTTTATTGCATTAGGGGCAGTGGTGTTGTCGATTACGGGGGTCGAAGCGCTGTATGCTGATATGGGGCACTTTGGTAAGTTCCCTATTCGCCTGGCGTGGTTCACCGTCGTATTACCTTCCTTGACCCTTAATTACTTCGGTCAGGGAGCGCTGTTGTTAAAGAACCCGGAAGCGATTAAGAACCCGTTCTTCCTGTTGGCACCGGACTGGGCGCTGATCCCGCTGCTGATCATCGCCGCACTGGCGACGGTAATTGCCTCGCAGGCGGTTATCTCTGGCGTCTTCTCATTGACGCGTCAGGCGGTACGTCTGGGATATTTGTCGCCGATGCGCATTATTCACACCTCCGAAATGGAGTCAGGGCAAATCTATATTCCGTTTGTGAACTGGATGCTCTATGTCGCGGTCGTGATTGTGATTGTCAGCTTTGAGCACTCCAGCAACCTGGCGGCGGCGTACGGGATTGCGGTGACCGGAACCATGGTGCTGACGTCTATTCTCTCGACTACCGTGGCACGTCAGAACTGGCACTGGAATAAGTATTTTGTTGCGCTGATCCTGATTGCTTTCCTTTGTGTCGATATTCCATTGTTCACCGCTAACCTCGATAAACTGCTCTCCGGCGGCTGGTTGCCATTGAGCCTCGGTACGGTGATGTTTATCGTGATGACCACCTGGAAGAGCGAGCGTTTCCGCTTGCTGCGGCGGATGCATGAACATGGTAACTCTCTGGAAGCGATGATTGCTTCGCTGGAGAAATCACCGCCTGTTCGCGTGCCCGGGACCGCGGTGTATATGTCGCGTGCAATCAACGTCATTCCCTTTGCGCTGATGCATAACCTTAAACATAACAAGGTATTGCATGAGCGGGTGATTCTGTTAACTCTGCGCACCGAAGACGCTCCATATGTCCATAACGTCCGTCGGGTACAGATTGAACAACTGTCGCCCACTTTCTGGCGCGTGGTGGCAAGTTATGGTTGGCGAGAAACGCCAAACGTGGAAGAAGTATTCCACCGCTGCGGTCTGGAAGGATTAAGTTGCCGGATGATGGAAACCTCCTTCTTTATGTCGCATGAGTCGTTGATCCTCGGCAAACGCCCGTGGTATTTGCGTCTGCGCGGCAAGCTGTACTTGCTGCTGCAACGTAATGCGCTGCGTGCACCAGATCAATTTGAAATCCCGCCAAACAGGGTTATCGAACTGGGTACTCAGGTCGAAATCTAACGCCAGACGCCTCCTTTCTCCATAAGGGGGCGTTTTTGTTTTCATGGTTAATCACCATGTAAAACGTTTCGAGGTTGATCACATTTCCGTAACGTCACGATGGTTTTCCCAACTCAGTCAGGATTAAACTGTGGGTCAGCGAAACGTTTCGCTGATGGAGAAAAAAATGAAAAAAGGCACCGTTCTTAATTCTGATATTTCATCGGTGATCTCCCGTCTGGGACATACCGATACGCTGGTGGTGTGTGATGCTGGTTTACCCATCCCCAAAAGTACAACGCGTATCGATATGGCATTAACCCAGGGTGTACCTTCTTTTATGCAGGTGCTGGGCGTCGTCACAAATGAAATGCAGGTCGAGGCGGCCATTATCGCGGAAGAGATCAAACACCATAATCCGCAACTCCACGAAACGTTGCTCACTCACCTTGAGCAGCTGCAAAAACACCAGGGAAATACCATTGAAATTCGTTACACCACGCATGAACAATTCAAACAACAAACCGCAGAAAGTCAGGCGGTAATTCGCAGCGGAGAATGTTCTCCGTATGCGAATATCATTCTCTGTGCTGGCGTGACGTTCTGAGGCCGTCATGGAAGCATTACTTCAGCTTAAAGGCATCGATAAAGCCTTCCCGGGCGTAAAAGCCCTCTCGGGCGCAGCGTTAAATGTCTATCCGGGCCGCGTGATGGCGCTGGTGGGCGAAAACGGCGCGGGTAAATCCACCATGATGAAAGTGCTTACTGGCATCTATACTCGCGATGCCGGTACGCTTTTATGGCTGGGGAAAGAAACGACATTTACCGGGCCAAAATCTTCCCAGGAAGCCGGGATTGGGATTATCCATCAGGAACTGAACCTGATCCCGCAGTTGACCATTGCCGAAAACATTTTCCTCGGTCGTGAGTTTGTTAATCGCTTTGGCAAAATTGACTGGAAAACCATGTATGCCGAAGCGGATAAATTGCTGGCTAAACTTAACCTGCGCTTTAAAAGCGACAAGCTGGTGGGCGATCTTTCCATCGGTGACCAGCAAATGGTTGAAATCGCCAAAGTGCTGAGCTTTGAGTCGAAAGTCATCATTATGGATGAACCGACCGATGCGCTGACCGATACCGAAACCGAATCCTTGTTCCGCGTCATCCGCGAGCTGAAATCGCAAGGCCGCGGTATTGTCTATATCTCCCACCGCATGAAAGAAATCTTCGAGATTTGCGATGACGTTACCGTTTTTCGTGATGGGCAATTTATTGCTGAGCGCGAAGTGGCATCACTGACCGAAGATTCGCTGATTGAGATGATGGTGGGTCGCAAGCTGGAAGATCAATATCCGCACCTGGACAAAGCGCCAGGAGATATTCGCCTGAAAGTCGATAATCTCTGCGGACCTGGCGTTAACGATGTCTCTTTTACTTTACGCAAAGGCGAAATTCTTGGCGTCTCTGGTTTGATGGGCGCAGGTCGTACCGAACTGATGAAAGTGCTCTACGGCGCACTACCGCGCACCAGCGGTTACGTCACCCTGGATGGGCATGAAGTCGTTACCCGTTCACCGCAGGATGGCCTGGCAAACGGCATTGTGTATATCTCCGAAGACCGTAAACGTGACGGTTTAGTGCTGGGCATGTCAGTAAAAGAGAACATGTCGCTGACAGCGCTGCGCTACTTCAGCCGCGCTGGCGGCAGTTTGAAGCATGCCGATGAACAGCAGGCTGTGAGTGATTTCATTCGTCTGTTTAATGTGAAAACGCCGTCGATGGAACAGGCAATTGGTCTGCTTGCCGGTGGCAATCAGCAAAAAGTGGCGATTGCCCGCGGTCTGATGACACGCCCCAAAGTGTTGATCCTTGATGAACCTACCCGTGGCGTAGATGTCGGCGCGAAAAAAGAGATCTATCAACTGATTAACCAGTTCAAAGCCGATGGCTTGAGCATCATTCTGGTGTCATCGGAGATGCCAGAAGTATTAGGCATGAGCGATCGCATCATCGTCATGCATGAAGGGCATCTCAGCGGGGAATTTACTCGTGAGCAGGCCACCCAGGAAGTGTTAATGGCTGGCGCTGTGGGCAAGCTTAATCGCGTGAATCAGGAGTAAAAAAATGACAACCCAGACTGTCTCTGGTCGCCGTTATTTCACGAAAGCGTGGCTGATGGAGCAGAAATCGCTTATCGCTCTGCTGGTGCTGATCGCGATTGTCTCGACGTTAAGCCCGAACTTTTTCACCATCAATAACTTATTCAATATTCTCCAGCAAACCTCAGTGAACGCCATTATGGCGGTCGGGATGACGCTGGTGATCCTGACGTCGGGCATCGACTTATCGGTAGGTTCTCTGTTGGCGCTGACCGGCGCAGTTGCTGCATCTATCGTCGGTATTGAAGTCAATGCGCTGGTGGCTGTTGCTGCTGCTCTCGCGTTAGGTGCCGCAATTGGTGCGGTAACCGGGGTGATTGTAGCGAAAGGTCGCGTCCAGGCGTTTATCGCTACGCTGGTTATGATGCTTTTACTGCGCGGCGTGACCATGGTTTATACCAACGGTAGCCCAGTGAATACCGGCTTTACTGAGAACGCCGATCTGTTTGGCTGGTTTGGTATTGGTCGTCCGCTGGGCGTACCGACGCCAGTCTGGATCATGGGGATTGTCTTCCTCGCGGCCTGGTACATGCTGCATCACACGCGTCTGGGGCGTTACATCTACGCGCTGGGCGGCAACGAAGCGGCAACGCGTCTTTCTGGTATCAACGTCAATAAAATCAAAATCATCGTCTATTCTCTTTGTGGTCTGCTGGCATCGCTGGCCGGGATCATTGAAGTGGCGCGTCTCTCCTCCGCACAACCTACGGCGGGGACTGGCTATGAGCTGGATGCTATTGCTGCGGTGGTTCTGGGCGGTACGAGTCTGGCGGGCGGAAAAGGTCGCATTGTTGGGACGTTGATCGGCGCATTAATTCTTGGCTTCCTTAATAATGGATTGAATTTGTTAGGTGTTTCCTCCTATTACCAGATGATCGTCAAAGCGGTGGTGATTTTGCTGGCGGTGCTGGTAGACAACAAAAAGCAGTAATAACGACTACAGGACATCTTGAATATGAACATGAAAAAACTGGCTACCCTGGTTTCCGCTGTTGCGCTAAGCGCCACCGTCAGTGCGAATGCGATGGCAAAAGACACCATCGCGCTGGTGGTCTCCACGCTTAACAACCCGTTCTTTGTATCGCTGAAAGATGGCGCGCAGAAAGAGGCGGATAAACTTGGCTATAACCTGGTGGTGCTGGACTCCCAGAACAACCCGGCGAAAGAGCTGGCGAACGTGCAGGACTTAACCGTTCGCGGTACAAAAATTCTGCTGATTAACCCGACCGACTCCGACGCAGTGGGTAATGCTGTGAAGATGGCTAACCAGGCGAACATCCCGGTTATCACTCTTGACCGCCAGGCAACGAAAGGTGAAGTGGTGAGCCACATTGCTTCTGATAACGTACTGGGCGGCAAAATCGCTGGTGATTACATCGCGAAGAAAGCGGGTGAAGGTGCCAAAGTTATCGAGCTGCAAGGCATTGCTGGTACATCCGCAGCCCGTGAACGTGGCGAAGGCTTCCAGCAGGCCGTTGCTGCTCACAAGTTTAATGTTCTTGCCAGCCAGCCAGCAGATTTTGATCGCACTAAAGGTTTGAACGTAATGCAGAACCTGTTGACCGCTCATCCGGATGTTCAGGCTGTATTCGCGCAGAATGATGAAATGGCGCTGGGCGCGCTGCGCGCACTGCAAACTGCCGGTAAATCGGATGTGATGGTCGTCGGATTTGACGGTACACCGGATGGCGAAAAAGCGGTGAATGATGGCAAACTAGCAGCGACTATCGCTCAGCTACCCGATCAGATTGGCGCGAAAGGCGTCGAAACCGCAGATAAAGTGCTGAAAGGCGAGAAAGTTCAGGCTAAGTATCCGGTTGATCTGAAACTGGTTGTTAAGCAGTAGTTTTAATCAGGTTGTATGACCTGATGGTGACATAAATACGTCATCGACAGATGAACGTGTAATATAAAGAAAAGCAGGGCACGCGCCACCCTAACACGGTGGCGCATTTTATGGACATCCCGAATATGCAAAACGCAGGCAGCCTCGTTGTTCTTGGCAGCATTAATGCTGACCACATTCTTAATCTTCAATCTTTTCCTACTCCAGGCGAAACCGTAACCGGTAACCACTATCAGGTTGCATTTGGCGGCAAAGGCGCGAATCAGGCTGTGGCTGCTGGGCGTAGCGGTGCGAATATCGCGTTTATTGCCTGTACGGGTGATGACAGCATTGGTGAGAGCGTTCGCCAGCAGCTCGCCACTGATAACATTGATATTACTCCGGTCAGCGTGATCAAAGGCGAATCAACAGGTGTGGCGCTGATTTTTGTTAATGGCGAAGGTGAGAATGTCATCGGTATTCATGCCGGCGCTAATGCTGCCCTTTCCCCGGCGCTGGTGGAAGCGCAACGTGAGCGTATTGCCAACACGTCAGCATTATTAATGCAGCTGGAATCACCACTCGAAAGTGTGATGGCAGCGGCGAAAATCGCCCATCAAAATAAGACTATCGTTGCGCTTAACCCGGCTCCGGCTCGCGAACTTCCTGACGAACTGCTGGCGCTGGTGGACATTATTACGCCAAACGAAACGGAAGCAGAAAAGCTCACCGGTATTCGTGTTGAAAATGATGAAGATGCAGCGAAGGCGGCGCAGGTACTGCATGAAAAAGGTATCCGTACTGTACTGATTACTTTAGGAAGTCGTGGTGTATGGGCTAGCGTGAATGGTGAAGGTCAGCGCGTTCCTGGATTCCGGGTGCAGGCTGTCGATACCATTGCTGCCGGAGATACCTTTAACGGTGCGTTAATCACGGCATTGCTGGAAGAAAAACCATTGCCAGAGGCGATTCGTTTTGCCCATGCTGCCGCTGCGATTGCCGTAACACGTAAAGGCGCACAACCTTCCGTACCGTGGCGTGAAGAGATCGACGCATTTTTAGACAGGCAGAGGTGACGCTTGGCTACAATGAAAGATGTTGCCCGCCTGGCGGGCGTTTCTACCTCAACAGTTTCTCACGTTATCAATAAAGATCGCTTCGTCAGTGAAGCGATTACCGCCAAAGTTGAAGCGGCGATTAAAGAACTCAATTACGCGCCATCAGCTCTGGCGCGTAGCCTCAAACTCAATCAAACACATACCATTGGCATGTTGATCACTGCCAGTACCAATCCTTTCTATTCTGAACTGGTGCGTGGCGTTGAACGCAGCTGCTTCGAACGCGGTTATAGTCTCGTCCTTTGCAATACCGAAGGCGATGAACAGCGGATGAATCGCAATCTGGAAACGCTGATGCAAAAACGCGTTGATGGCTTGCTGTTACTGTGCACCGAAACGCATCAACCTTCGCGTGAAATCATGCAACGTTATCCGACAGTGCCTACTGTGATGATGGACTGGGCACCGTTCGATGGCGACAGCGATCTTATTCAGGATAACTCGTTGCTGGGCGGAGACTTAGCAACGCAATATCTGATCGATAAAGGTCATACCCGTATCGCCTGTATTACCGGCCCGCTGGATAAAACTCCGGCGCGCCTGCGGTTGGAAGGTTATCGGGCGGCGATGAAACGTGCGGGTCTCAACATTCCTGATGGCTATGAAGTCACTGGTGATTTTGAATTTAACGGCGGGTTTGACGCTATGCGCCAACTGTTATCACATCCGCTGCGTCCTCAGGCCGTCTTTACCGGAAATGACGCTATGGCTGTTGGCGTTTACCAGGCGTTATATCAGGCAGAGTTACAGGTTCCGCAGGATATCGCGGTGATTGGCTATGACGATATCGAACTGGCAAGCTTTATGACGCCACCATTAACCACTATCCACCAACCGAAAGATGAACTGGGGGAGCTGGCGATTGATGTACTCATCCATCGGATAACCCAGCCGACCCTTCAGCAACAACGATTACAACTTACTCCGATTCTGATGGAACGCGGTTCGGCTTAGATTTACGCTGTCTTTTGATCAAATTATTACCATCGGTTGTTTTCAGAAGCATGAACATTGCTGCTGAAGCAACAGTAATAATGCCCATTGTGATAAACGTATAGTGGAATTGTTCGACAGTCGTTGTGCCTTCCATTCCTTCATAAACGCGAAGGACGGCCGCACTTACAGCAACGCCTAAACTAATCGACAGTTGCTGCGTGACCGCCAGAACACTGTTACCGCTGCTGGCATTGTCATCGGTCAGATCGGCAAGTGTGATGGTATTCATCGCGGTAAACTGCGTCGACATAGCCATCCCTAATATAAACAACGGCAAGATCAGCATCCATATAGCCATTGCTGGTGATTGCAAAGAGAACTGAGCGATCATTAGCCCAATAATCACCGTGATCCCCACTAACGTATGGCGATAGCCCAGACGACGTAAGACTTGGGTAACCATCGATTTTGCAATAATGGAACCTAACGCTGTCGGTGCCATCATACAGCCGGCAATAAACGCCTGATAACCAAATCCTACCTGTAACATCAATGGCATAAGGAACGGTACACAGCCGGTCCCCAGACGGGTTGCAATATTGCCTACGATACCGATCGAGAAAGTGCGGGTTTTAAATAAATCTAATGAAATTAATGGGTTTGGCGTGCGTCGTGCATGGAGAATATAGAGAAGCAGTAACCCGATGCTGGTGACAATTACCGTCAAGGCAATCCAACTGGCGACAATCTTTTCCCCGAATAGCTCTATTCCGCTTGAGAAGAGAACAAGGCTGAGGCCAAACAGCAAAAAGCCAGTGATATCGAATCTGCGTCGTGCGGTGGTGAAATTGGGCATATGTTTGCGCGCGTAAAGAAGGCCCGCAATACCTATGGGGATATTGATTAAAAATATCCAGTGCCAGGTTGCCCAGGTGACCAGCACGCCGCCAAGAACGGGGCCTAAAATTGGCCCCACCAGACCCGGCATGGCGACAAAATTCAATACAGGAAGAAGCTCATTACGAGGATAAGCGCGCAGTAAGGCCAGCCGAGCAACAGGCATCATCATTGCGCCGCCTATCCCCTGAATAACCCGGAAGACAACCAGCTGTGGTAGCGAATTAGAAAGTGCGCAGGCCAGAGAACCCAATGTGAACAGACTCACGGCAAGGGTAAAAATGCGACGCGTACCGAAGCGATCGGCTAGCCATCCGCTTACCGGAATAAGCATCGCCACCGTCAGCGTATAACTGATGATGGCTGATTGCATCGCGAGAGGAGAACGATTAAGGCTATGAGCGATTGCGGGTAAGGCGGTATTAAGAATAGTGGCATCAAGTGCCTGCATGAAGAAGGCCATCGCCGCGATCCACGGCAAACCCGCCATACTGCGCTTCTTTTTATCGCTCATTCAATGTCCTGTTATCGGGTTATCACTTATCAGGTGAGCGTAGCAGCGCCTGACAAGCTTTAAATGCCGCGTCGCCATCGCTTTGGATAATCGCATCGACAATCGCCTGATGCAGATCCAGCTTTATCACTGTGTCGCTGGTAATTGACGTGAAGTAAGTGTGATAAACCGAATGGAATAGCGAGGCGAATGAGGTCAAAAACGGATTGGCGCTCATTTCATAGATATGCTCATGCCAGGCCATATCGACTTCGATCCAGCGTTCACGGCGAAAGTTCTCTTTTAATGCCGCCATTTCGGCCATTAACGTATTGAGATGCGCTTTCTGTTCCGCGGTGCCAACCGTTGCTGCCAGTAGGCAGGCTTGCGGCTCCAGACAGATACGCATAACCAGAAAGTGATCGATGACCTGATGAAAGTTCTCTTCTGTCATCCACCAGGTAAGCAATTCCTGATCAAGAAAATTCCAGTTCGATTGTGGCATGACCCGAGTACCAATTCGCGGTCGCGGTAAAACCATCCCTTTTGCCGTTAACGTTTTGACCGCTTCGCGTACCGCTGTACGACTCACTCCAAATTGCTCGCCCAGCTCAATCTCACCGGGCAAAATGGTGCCGGGTTCATATTCACCTTTTAAGATCCGTTGCGCCAGCTTCTCAGCCAGAACATACGAAAGGTTTTTCTGTGCAGCTAACTGTTGTGCGCTTAAAGGCATTACTTATCTTCCTTTTTCTTTTTATTCCTCCTTAGTATGCCACCAGGAAGTGTGATTACGGTTGCAAAAACGGCAAATTGCTTGTTTTATGGCACATTAACGGGGCTTTTGCTGAAAAAATGCGCGGTCAGAAAATTATTTTAAATT
>ERZ779896.1155-NODE-1155-length-24520-cov-110.555814_pt1 | contig 24520 bp, 25 predicted proteins | sample MGYA00511067_ERZ779896 | MGnify/ENA primary metagenome ERZ779896 (study PRJEB29588, sample SAMEA2161597) | human gut metagenome | biome: human gut; feature: human-associated habitat; material: faeces | place: Denmark | collected 2008/2010 ... | reverse complement strand
TCGTGACGGGACACGGCGGCTTCATGCGCGGCGAATACCGCTACCGCGACCGGCTGTCGCCGGAGGGCTATGCCGTCGAGGCAGCCGATGTGCTCCGTCCCGCAGGCGAGGGGGCCTTCACCGTGCTGCGCTACATCGAAAACGGCCGCACGGCGGGCGTGGCCTGCGATGCGGGGGTTCGCACGGTCGTCACGGGATTCCCGTTCGAGGCGCTGACCGATGCAGCGCAGCGCGAGCGGCTGATGCGCGACGTGCTGGACTTCCTGCTCATGCAAAACAACAGATAACCGATACAACAAACTAAAAAACAAACTGTCATGTCACTCGAACAACAGATTTCCAAAGGGATCATGGAGGCCATGAAGGCCAAGGATACGGTGCGCCTGAGCGCGCTGCGCAATGCCAAGAAGTACATCATCGAGGCCAAGACGGCCGGTCCGGAGATTGCCGAACTGCCCGATGCCGACGTGCTGAAGATCATCTCGAAACTGGCCAAGCAGGGCACGGACTCCGCGGCAATCTACGCCCAGCAGCACCGGCAGGACCTGGCCGACGAGGAGCTGGCGCAGGTGGCCGTCTATGAGGAGTTTCTGCCCAAACAGCTCACGGCCGAGGAGCTGACGGCCGAGGTGAAGGCCATCATCGCCGAGGTGGGCGCCACGTCGATGAAGGAGATGGGCAAGGTGATGGGCGTCGCGTCGAAGCGGCTTGCCGGCCGCGCCGATGGCAAGGATATTTCTGCCAAAGTCAAGGAGTTGCTGTCGTGACCTCCGGTACGGCGGGAGGTAAATCCAGGCAGCGAGCCGGACAAGAGGCCAATCCCGACAGCGAGCCGGACAAGAGGTAAATCCAGACAGCGAGCCGGCCGGCCGGTATGTCCGGTAAGGTTCCGGCCGGGAGTTCCATGCTCCGTCGGGCCCGGTCCGGGGCCGCTCCAAGGCCGCGGCACGGCTGCGCCCGGAGCGGCGCCTGCGAATCGTTGAAAAGAAACCGAAAACCATGCACATACTCGAACACCTGCACCGCAACGTCAAGACCGTCGCCATGCCGTCGGCCATGATCGTCGGCGCCCTGCTGTGCCGCCCCGTCACGGCACTGGAGAGCTGGTCGGGACAGATGATTACCCCGACGCTCATTTTCCTGATGCTCTTCGTCACCTTCTGCCGCGTGAAGCCGAGCCAGATGCGGCCCTCGATGATGCACCTGTGGCTGCTGATAATCCAGATCGCGGCCTGCATCGGCGTCTACCTCGTGCTGCGGCCGCTCGACGAGGTCGTGGCGCAGGGGGCGATGATCTGCATCCTGGCCCCCGTGGCGATGGCGGCCGTCGTCATTGCCGGCATGCTCGGGGCCAACGTCGCGACGATGGCCACCTACAGCCTGCTCTGCAATATGGTCGTGGCCCTCGTGGCGCCCGTCATCCTCTCCTTCACCGGAACGGGAGCGTGCAGCTTCACGGAGATTCTGGCCCGCATCGCCCCGCTGCTCATCATGCCCTTCGCCGCGGCGCAGTTCCTGCGCTTCGTCATGCCGAAGGCGGCAAAGTGGATCGGCGACCACAGCCAGATTTCGTTCTACATGTGGCTGCTGTCGCTCATCGTCATCATCGGCCGCACGACGGCCTTCATCATCGACCTGCACGGGGCCGACCTCTCGACCGAGCTGTGGCTCGCCTTCGCGGCGCTGGTGATCTGCCTCGCGCAGTTCAAGGCGGGCCGCGCACTGGGCCGCCGCTATGGCGATCCGGCGGCGGGCGGGCAGTCGCTCGGACAGAAGAACACGGTGCTGGCCGTCTGGATGGCCCAGGCGTTCCTCAACCCGATCTCTTCGATCGCCCCGACGGCCTACATCGTATGGCAGAATTTAGTTAACAGTTTTCAGCTGTTTAAGAAGGATAACCAAAGGTATAAATAATCAATATAAGAACATGAAATACAGTAAATTACAGACATAAATATATTTTCCTTTATTTATTTAATTTTCTTAATAATTCCCATTTTTTCGCAAGTTTTGTTACTATTTTGTTACTCGAAATCTTCGTCTAAATAGCAGATTTTCCTATCTTTGCCATTGAGAAAAAAGGGAAAAAAGCTATGGCGCGACTAAAATTATCTGACTTGAAAGTAAAGGAACCTGTCCGAATTCGATTCAAGGAATTAAAAGATGGTGTCCAGTCTATCTATCTGGAATATTATTCGGGTGATGTCATTCGAAAGAAAGGTTATGTGGGTGGACGCCGGAAATATGAATTCTTGAAGCTTTACCTTGTCCCTGAAAAGACTCGAGAGGATAAAGAAAAAAATAAGGAAGCTCTGGCTTTGGCAAGAGCCATACAGAGCAAGCGGATTGTTGAAGTCAAGAATGCTGCGTATGGTTTTAAGGACGTAAACAAGTCGCGGATGAATTTGCTTGACTATATGGACAACATGGCAAAGCAGTCTGTTGAATGTGGAAGTTCAAATTATGCACGGACTGTATTGAATACGATTAGGACATTGAAACTCTTCAGAGGGGATTATATATCATTTAAGGAGGTTGATAAGAATTTCCTTTCAGAGTTTACGGATTTTTTGCGTAGGGTGCCTAAAGCAAGCAAATATGGTAATTTGAAATCCGGAGAAGGTTTGAGTAATAACTCGATTGTTTCATATTATGGAACATTGAGAACAGCCTTGAATCGAGCATATAAGGATGGTATTATAGTTACAAATCCAACGAAAGAGTTTGACTTTGCTGATAAGGTAAGACAAGAGCCTAGTAAGCGTGAGTATCTGTCACTAGACGAGATAAAATCTCTCATTAAAACTGACTGCAGGCATGAAAATATAAAAAGAGCATTTTTGTTCAGTTGTATGTGTGGTTTACGTATAAGCGATATCAGAAAGTTGAAATGGGGGGATTTGCAGCATACCGGCGAGCATGTTCGTATCGAGATTAAGATGCAAAAGACAAAGGAACCGCTTTATTTACCAATATCTGATGAAGCTTTGAAATGGTTGCCCGAACGAGACGGAGCCAAGGATCGTGATCTCATTTTTGAATTGCCCTATGAAGGAACAGTTAACGATAATTTACAACTTTGGGCAAAGAATGCCGGTATTGCAAAACATATTTCTTTCCATGTTGCTCGCCATACCCATGCAACGATGTTACTCACTTTAGGTGCTGATTTATATACGGTAAGTAAACTGCTTGGTCATAAGAATATTGAGACTACTCAGATATATGCGAAAATCGTAGATAAGAAGAAAGATGAAGCAATTAGTTTGATTCCTGATCTAACCTTGTGAATCACTTTTATCTTCCCTTTTCTTGGATAATTTAATGGCTTAGTGATTTGTACCTATGGTAGGATTGGAGCATAAACATCAGTTTGACGGATTACAGCAAATCTTCAATTGTTGTATTGATAGGGTTCTTCAAGTCAATATAGACAAGTTTAATTCAGAGACGGAGTTTCTTGATGGAGAAGATTTGTCAAGAAGGTATCAGGATGATTTTACTCGCACGACATCAGAATTGGCGGAGATATATGAGCGATACCCGTTTCTCATGGAAATACGGACCTGCTTCTCGAAGTCTGATTTTTTTTATGATAGCCGGATTTTTGAGGCTTTGGATTTTTGTGAAAAGAAGCAATATCTGTCATTCTCAATTGTTGAGTTTTCATTCCGAAAATATGCAGCTGATAATAAATCATACGATACCAGTTTACCTTATTTTTCGTCCATAGTTAGAGCTGTTGTTTTGGAACGATTTGCTGACTATATTCATAGAAAGAGAGGATTTAAGACTGATAGAGTACAAGATTTAGGAAAGGAGAGTTCCCGCATTGAGATTGCTATGGCAAATCCAGGTAATCCGTTTTGTGCAAATTTCTCGGATGAGCAGTTTGCTTTTTTAGCTGAAGGAATTAACGAGGTGCAGATGTTTAATGTACCTATTTCAGTCGAAGATTTGAAGGCCATTTTTTCTGGGAAGCCTCGTGAGGTTTTACGCACAAGCAATAATAGACTTTTAGCATTTTTCTTTGCAGGGTTAAGTGATAGGGGGTTGATAACTCCGTATTGGCAATCAATAATTGCAAATTACAAGTTGTTTCTTTCGAAGAACCTTCAGACAGAGAAGTTTATTAATCAAAGTGATTTGTCTTCGGCCACCAATTATATCAGAGATCTAGGCGTTAGTGGAAAGTACGCAATCATTGATAGTTATCTCAAACAAGTGAAAAAACATTGAGAATAGCTTGATAGCTCAAGTATTTGTCAATCCTTTATCAATCTTTCTGTTTCTATATTTGCCTCACGGTGCTATAAATCAATGTTCTATCTAAATGAAGCAATTATGGAAAAGAGTCTTGAATTAAGGGTAGCTGAACTTGAACGGCAAATATTCAATGCAAAAGAAATTCTCAGCTTTGGGGAGGCCAGTTGTTTTCTGAATTTGTCTAAAAGCTATCTTTATAAACTAACCTCTAACAACATGATCCCTCATTATAAGCCTCAAGGGAAAATGATATATTTCGAACGTAAAGAATTGGAGGCATGGCTGCGTCGACATCCGATTAAGAGTCGAGACCAAATCGAATCAGAGGCGCAAAGCTATCTTTTTGGAAGGGCTACTCGTAAGTAGTAGTGTTTTTAGATTCCCTTTCCTGACGACAAATGGCATCCCGTTTGTCGTCTTTTTGTCGTTGAGATAGATGAAATTTTAAGTGAGCCTTTTGTTGATCTTTATATCCATGCGATTATGGTGTTTGGCTTGATTCTCTGACCACTTATCTGCAGTGTAACTCCAAATGTTGGAGAGATTATCAATAGCCTTACGGGTATAATGAAATTTTGTCATTAGCTCGCTTCGCTTTGAGTGTTTTAAGGTGGTGCACAGAACTGTAATCGACTGCCGTTTGGGGCATAGTTTCTCGCGGCAGAAGTCGGTTGCACGTACCTTTACCTGTAATAAAGATTGAGGTTTTGCAATCGGATTACTGTTATGCGGAATAGCAAGGCAAATTTAAGTGTTCTCTCTGGCGTGTGTAGATCTCCAAGTGAGACTATGCAGACCCGTTCGATAAGGCTGCGCTTCGAGGGATGCAAGTCCATCGAAATAACCTGGAAGCTACGCGGCGACGAGTTCTTTGTGCTGATCAAGGCATTCGAGCTGCATCCGCGTGTTAGTCACGTGCATAGGAGAGCTCTGTAGACACGGCTACATCGAGGCCGACTTCTACTTTGAGAGGTTTACCGCACTGTCGTATGTGGTTTCAACCTGTTTTTGAGCATCTCCTTTATGGATTCAGCGAGTGGGCTTTATTACCCTTATGGGCATATCATAGACCAGCGGAGTCTGTTGTTAAAAGTTAACGGCCAAGGATCGTGATCTCGTCTATGTCATCGGGAACGAGAATTTTAAGACGAAAATTCTTGTATATAATTTTTGTAGAAATTGCACAAGAAAAATGATATTATTTTTAATGCAATTTTCATTCATTTATCACGTTTCTTTATAAAAAAGATGTTGTTTAGTTGATAAGTTAGAAGATACCTAAGAATGAAAATAGGAAGTATCTAGTTGCCGGATTTTCATAATTAAATTAATTTTACGATATTTGCTGCGCTTAATCTGTTTAAGATACAGTATTTAAGATACAGTGTTTTGGAACGAAAAATGTATCATACTCAAGAGAGGAGGGCTAAAAAACTGACAGAGCCAATTATCTGTAGAAGGGATAATGCGTGGCTGGGAGTCGGATATTACTTTTGGGATGAAGAAGTCGATGCAATTTTTTGGGGACATAATAGCAAACGAAAGACAGGATATTTTGAGATTTATACGGCGGATATCATTGTCGATGATGTTTTGGACACTGTTTTCAATGAAGAACATTACAAATTTTGGAGAAAGCAGATAGAGAAGGTTGCATCAACGATAATTAAAAAAACGGGAAAGAAGCCGACGTTAAAAGAGTTAAATACATATATTGCTGAAAGAGCGAATTGGGCCGCTAATATAACAGGAATTATGTTTCAGGATTTACCCAAAAGCCCTGATTTATTGGTTCCTGAACTCTATTATAGAAAGAGAATACAAGTAGCGGTGTATAATAAATCAATTGTTAAAAACTTTACATTCTATAATTCGATGGAATGTAATTAGATGATAAGAATATGTTGGACTTAAAAGTTTTAGAGGCATTAGTCGATGAGGCCTTGGCAAAAGAGACTGAATCAACATTACTTGAATGGTTATCTGAGCAAAGAAATGCTAATCTATTCAGTTACTATGGCCGAGGCGATGTGGAAAGTATTGGCTACTTTTTGCATCCTAACTTTGAAGTTTCAAAGGTTGGCAAAACGGATTTTTCAAGTCCGCAGGAGTCCTCTGATATTGTAAAAAGTTATGACAACTCCCAATTATCAATTGCTGCATGATGGAAATAAACGAACAACCCAAATTAAGATTTGTAGGAGTTGACATTTTGAATATTCAATTTACATCGCATGCACCTGCAAGTAATGTTGAGAAAAAGAATATAAACGTCAATTGTGTCCCTAAAGTTTTTTTTCCGAGTGAGAGACCCTCGCTATTCCATGTAATAATGGATTTGGAGTTGAATTCGGAAAATTTATTTGATTTGGCATTGCGAGCTGTTGGGACATTTGAGTTGAATCAACGTATTACAGATGAGCTGAAACGAACATTTATAAACGTCAATGCTCCGGCTATTATGTTCCCATATGTGAGATCTTTTATCACGACTTTGACTGCCAATATGGGACAGTCCGTTGGTCCGTTGGTTATGCCTACGCAATTTTTTTCTGGGGCATTGGAGGAATTCAAAGAAGAATAATAGGCCATATCTTAAAGGAAATAGAAATGGACTGCCATAATGCAGTCCATTTCTATTTTCCAACGACAGCTAGGTATTTCTGTGAAATGGAAATACCGCTTCCTTCATCTCTTAAAAGAATTTCCCGTATGAATGGATTCCAGCGCTCCTTAAATTGACTGTTGGGGCATTCATGGTTACCACATCTTTTTCTGCGTTATAACGAAGCTCCTGTCGACAGCCAAGTTATAGCTGTCACTGCCGATACGCACGCTTCAGTTAGGCGAATATCGTATTCCACAGTTGTGACAGCTCTTTCCTTGTCGGATTCTTCCTGGACAAAATCTCCAGTATACGGGTATTACGTACCCCGGCTTCAAAACTATATTGGGCACGCAATAGGTCGGTCATGCACCGCCCGTTTTTTTCAAATACTCCAGCATCAGCTGTAAGCAACCGGTGTTGTGCGTGTAGTGAATTTATTCCACGCGAGGTATCTTCGCACAAAAAAAGATGCTTACACGAGAAGCAATTGCAGAGATAGTTCAATACTGTAAGGAGCATGGAGTCTCTTACAAGAACCGTCTGAAAGAAATCGGGATACCCGAGAGGAGGTTTTATGAAAGCAAACGCAGATATGCCGAGGCTCAGGCCAGTGAGCGGGAATCCGGAGAGTTTCTTCAGCTGGTGCGTGGGAATAATAGTTTTCCGGAACCTGTGCTGACAAACAGGAAAACAGGCAAAGGCAGGAAGTCGGGATACCGATGAGCATAGAGATGCGCACGCAGACAGGGGCTGTATTGCGGATCAAGGTCAATATAGATGCGACGATGATACAGGCCATAATCCAGGCGTCGTCGAGCCATGTTTAGCCTGAATGACAGCATGAGGTATTGGCTATACCGGCCTACTGACATGCGGAAGAGTTACTACACACTGAGTGGAATAGTGACGAATGAGCTGGGATGTGACCCGTGCAACGGTGATGTCTATATCTTCATGAACAAGTCGCGGAACAGGATCAAGCTTCTGCAATGGGAGCCGGGCGGTCAGGTCCTGTACTGCAAGCTTCTAGAGTCGGGGACCTTCGGCATGCCCTCCGGCATGGAGAAGGATACTGTCAGCCGGAGAATAGAATGGAGCGAGCTGGTCATGGTAGTAGAGGGCATAATCGAACAGCCGGACTGTCACAGACAGCGACTGGAGAATCTGAAGAGACTACGTAGATAAGTGAATGGAAAAGTGCCACAGACTTGCGTATATGGCACTTTTTCGCACCTTTTAGTATTGAAAACAGAAGATGATGTAAGTAGCTATGACAGTCGAAGAACAGCTGGCGGCAGCACTTGCGGAGGTAGAAAATCTCCGTATGACCATTGCTGAAAAGGACTGCATGATCCAGTATCTCCAGAACAAGCTTCTGTGGCTCCGCAAGAAAGTCTTCGGCCAGATGAGCGAGAAGGCCCTTCCCGTAGATTCCTCCCAGCTGTCACTGTTCGAGGAGAAACATCTCACCGACGAGGAACGCGCCCAGCTTGACAGGGAGGTCTAAGAAGTGGAAAAGGCCTTCACAAAAACGATAACTGTAAAAGCCAAGCCCTCGCGCAGACTTCTGGACATCACCGGCCTTCCGGAGAAGGTCGTCCACATCTATCCCGACGGGGTTCTTGACGGAAACGGCCTCCTTAGGGATGAATATGTTGAGATAGGAACAGATGAAACCTCCCGTCTTGAGAAAAGGCCGGCTTAGGTATACATCCACAAGGATGTCTTCCACAAGGTCATCCTCAAATCCGATATAGAGACAAAGCACCCTGAAGACAGGGAGATACTCTCACCGGAACGGCCTCTCTCCCCGGTAGCCAGGTGTATGGCAGGGGCATCGGTCCTGGCCGATATCATAGTGGGAAAGTCCGTCTACCATCTTCCGTTCTACCGCCTGATACAGCAGTACAGGGAGTCCGGAATAACGATAAGCGACTCCACGATGGGAGGATGGTATGAAGCGGCAGTGGAGAAGCTCAAGCTTCTGTACGACATCCTGCGGCGTCAGATCCTCTCAAGCGAATACGTCCAGATCGACGAGAGCGTGATACCGGTAATCGACAACGAGAAACATAAGGCCAGAAAGGGTTACGAGTGGTGCGTCCGGGACGCGATCACAGGGGATGTCATGTTCTACTATGACAGGGGCAGCCGAGGCCATCACGTTGCCCGGGAAATCCTGGGTGGATACCGGGGAAACGTACAATGCGACGGCTATGAGGCGTATGACCAGTTTGAAAAGATGCCGGGGATAACCGTGCATGGCTGCTGGACGTATGTCCGGAGAAAGTTCGTCGACTCGCTGAAAGAGAACGAACGGCTTGCCATGGAGGGCATACTCTTTATAAGAAAACTGTAGAACGTGGAGAGCGATGCGGATGAGTGCGGAAGAGAGTGCGAAACAACGCCGGAAGATATCCTATCCCACAATCCTGATATTTGAGAAGTGGATCAATGAAACCGATGCAAGGGTTCTTCCCAAGAGCAGGCTCGGAGAGGCCCTTGCCTATGCCTACAGTCTTCTTTCCCGGCTGTCGTGCTATGTGAATGACGGCAGGATCAACATCGACAACAACCTCATCGAGAATGCCATCAGGCCGTTGGCACTCGGCAGGAAGAACTATCTCTCCTGTGGTAACGAAGCCTCTGCATATCGGGCAGCCATCGTATTCTCCCTCATAGGCACCTGCAGGGCTGCAGGGGTTGACCCGAGAACATGGATGGAGGATGTCTTCAGCAAACTGCCTTACTGGCAGCGCGACGGCAAGGACCTCGCGGGGCTCCTGCCAAGAAGCTGGGCAAAGGAAAACCAAATCGATCAAAGTAGCACAAACTAGGTCCGACTAGGTCCAACTTGTATAAAGCTGGCACAAGTCGGACCTAATAGTAATATTGCCTGTCTAAATCAATACGGTATTCACCGGTTGCTTACGTTTGATTATAATGATAAAGATAAACATTCTTTACATCTTCACCTACTGGAAGAACGATTTATTGAAGAATTCCCGAAATATGGTTATGCTATGAACTGATGCTACTTAAATATCTTGTGATATACACTACCACCGACATCCGTTTAGAGGAGAATATTCGAAATAGCTGTACATGAATTCCAGGCTATACATTATGAGGTGTTAAAGTCGTCGCTCATAGCAAACTACGTTTTTTTGTTTTATAACAGGTTACAATGAAAATTCAACTAAAAGGTGAATGATTTTTTGCAAAGTTATTAGGGTATTGTCGTAAATAGTTTCCTAGCTTTTAATACCGAAATACCTGATTAAAAAATAAAATAAGAGTATGAATATGACTACGGGACTAGCAACCTAAATAATCTTTATTGTTTACGGACCTTTATTCTTCATTGTTGTAGTTTGTATAATAGCTTAATGTCTTTATTTTGAACAGATATTCGTACTTGGCCTGCAACAGTTGCGAACGGGCCTTGACCCGGGTGGTCACCGCTGCGTTATAGTCTGTTACGGTCGCGGCTCCGAGATCGTATTTCCGCCCCACCTGACGGGCCGCCTCTTCAGCCGAAGCGACATACTCCTGCGCCCCCAAGTATCGCGTCCAGGCCGTACGGGCATCCAGGAGCGCCTGCGTCACCTCTTTCTCCACCTGTTTCTCGGCCGTTCGCAGCGCATACTCCGCACGCCGCAGGGCCAGTTTCTGACGCTGCACGTTCTTCCGCGTCGTGAACTTCCCGAAAATCGGAATGCTGAGCGACAGCGACACATAGCTGCTCGCATTGTCCCGGTACTGTTCGAAGAAGGGATACGCCTCGTAGCGATAGGTCCCGTCGGCCTGCTGAAACATCTTCTGCCGCGCATCCGAGTAGCTCGATCCGTAGCCCGCCGCGAGCGAAAGGGTCGGCCAGTAGGCGGTGCGAGCAAGCTGCAGGTCGCGCCGGGCCAACTCAATCCCCACCCGGGCCGACTCCACTTCGGGCAGCTGCTGCGCGGCATCGAGCACGGCGTCATCCTCCGCAGGAGCTCCGCGAACCAGCCGGGCGGTATCGGGAGCCACGGTCCGGAAGGAGGCGTAGTCTTCGATCTCAAGCAGCTGGCAGAGCTCCAGCCGGGCAATCTCGTAGGTGTTCCGGGCCGTCAGCACGTCGTTTCGGGCATCCGAAAGCTGGGAACGGATCTGCAGCAGATCGGCCATCGTCACCTTGCGGGCCTCGACCATCCGCTCCGTCTTCCCGGCCTGGACCTCCAGCTCGGAGACGACCTGCTCGGCATCGCGGATCGTCTCCTCGGCGCACAGCACCTCCAGGTAGCGGGCCGTGACGTTCAGCCGCACGCTGCGGCGCGTCGTCTCCACGGCAAGCAGCGACGAACGCAGGTCGAGTTTCGCCCGCTGGAGGTTGTAGTGGTTGCGCAGTCCGTTGAAAAGCGGCAGGCTCACCCCGACCGAGGCGTTGTTGTCCGATACGGTCTGATTCTCCACGAAGTCGTAGGTCGTGGGGTCCAGCACGCGTCCCGTCGAAAGCGAGTAGCCTGCCGAAGCCGAAAACTCGGGGGCGTAGCTCCACTTCGATTCGGAGAGCGAGAGGCGCTTCTCCGCAGCTGCAAGCTCCTGCGTCTTGATCTCGATATTCTGCTGGTAAGCATGTGCGATGCACGCTTCCAGCGTCCAGCGCCGCTCCTGAGCATGGCCGGAGGTGCCGAAGAGCAGCAGTGCGCCGATCGATAGGATGCGTATTCGTTTCATGCGGCTATCGGTTTTTGAAGAGGGAGACGACGGGCTGAATGAACTGTTCAATCAGGCGCATCTCCTCGGTGACAATCTCGCCCGTTCCGTCCATCTGCTGGATGAGCGGCAGTTCGCGGCGGTAGGAGGTCCGCAGGTCGGCGGGGAACTCCACCTCGACGGTATAGACGATGCTCGTACCGCTCTGGGTCTGCTGCTGCTCGGGAACCGCCGAGATCGAATGGACCGTGCCGTGTAGTACGCCGAACTCCATGTAGGGGAATCCGTTGAGTTTGACAAGAACCTGCTGTCCGGTGCGGACCTTTCCGAAGCTGGCCGAGGCAACCTGCATGCGCCCGACGACGGCCAGCTCCCCGTCGGGAACCACCGATGCGATCACCTCGCCCGTCGAGACGTGCTGGTTGCGGCTCCAATAGCGCTGCAGCGAGACATGCCCCTCGGCCGGCGACGTGATGACATACTGTTCGCGCCATTGGGCAATCTGCGCCAGCAGCTGCTGACGTGACTGCTCTAGCGCTCGCTCGTATTCCGCCCGTTCGTTTGCCGTGTCGAGCGTCAGTTCGACAAGCTGCTGCCGCATCTGGAGGATTGTCAGCTCGGTGGAGGTCAGCGTGGCATCGAAACCCGCCTGCGAATTGCGTTTCGAGAGGTAATTTTGTGCCGTGGTTTCGTAGTCCGCCTCGGAGATCACCGCCTCGCGAAGCAGCAGCGAATCGCGTTCCAGCGTGCGGCGTCCGTAGTCCATATCGGCGGCAAGCAGCGAGCGTTGCGTCAGCAGCCGGTCGTAGTACTCCTCATTTTTGGCAATCTGCGCCTCGAGCAGCCGGCGCTTGTGCCCCGAATAGTCGATATCGAGGTAGTGGCGGTAGTCGCGGCACTGCCGCAGAAAGTCGGCCCACGAGGATTGGAGTTCCCCAAGCGCATAGCTTCCGTCGAGCCACGACGAGCGCACCAGAAGCGGATACGACAGGGTGTCGGCCCCGCGAAGCGAACGTTCCAGGGTGGCGACGTCACCGTAGCGGGCTGCGGTCGTGAAAAGGGCGATCACTTCGCCCGCATGCACCGCATCGCCGTTCGAAACGCAGACCGTATCGAGCAGCCCGTCATAGCGGGCCGCAAGGTCCGAGGGCGGATTGATCGTCGTGATCGAAATCGGTGCCGTAACCGTCTGCGGGTATTTGATGAAATAACAGCCCAATACGATCCCTGCAAGAATGCAGAAAACAACCGTCACACCCCACCGCACAACCCACGACGGGGCCCGGCCCAGAATCGCCTGGGCCTCCTCGCTGTAAAAATGTTCTCGTCTGGATGGCATAATCGTCTCCTCTTTTTATGGTTTATCCGCCCGGGCGTTTCGCACCTCGAAGCGTCGAAACGTTATTCGTCTTCTGTTTCGATGGGATTGTACGGGATGGACCAGGACTCGTCCAGGTAGACCGTCTTGCCCAAGGCGTCTTTGGTCACGATCAGGGCCGGTTCCCCGTTGGCGAACGTCTGGAACGGGTGTTCGTAACAACTGCGCTCATAACGCAGGTAGTTGTGCAGCGTCTTGAGGTCCTGAACATTTTCGTACGCATACCGCATGACGGGCGCCGGACGTTGGTCGATCCCTACACAATCGAAGGTAAAGTCCCGGTTGTCGGTCGCCCTCAGGATCAGTCCGGGCAGACCGTTCAGCTTCCAGGGACCGGTTGCCAGCGGAATCTCGGGGGCATACCATACGGTCCAGTTGCGACCGCCGAAGCGGGCCTCGGCTTTGCGGCAGGTGTAGCCGCAGATCATCTGTTTCTCCTCGGAAAGCCTCCAGGTGATTTGCGGAAGGGGTTGTGTATATCTTTTCGCTGCATCCTGGAAAAAATCGCCGCAGATGACCTGCATCTCCCGGCTTTCGCGATCGCAGACGATCTCGGAAAAGAGATTCGAGGGACGGATCCCCGCCTTCTCGCGTGCTGCGAAGAGGGGTTCGGAGGCAGCCGGTGCGGTCCAGATCAGACAGTCGTAATGGAGGCACAAATCCGTTTGTTTGATATAACGTTCTCCTACCTGCACCAGAATATCGCACCAGACAGGAGACCCGCCCGGGGATGGATGCGCCGTCGAGAATCGATAACGGACGGTCAAAAAGCTCCGGTCGATCTGCATGGAATCCCGGATCCGGCTCGCCTTCATAAGCAGGAAATCGGTACTCCCGCCCAACACCATGAGTTTTTGGCCACACGCTCCCAACCATCCCATTCCGAGCAAGAGTGCCACAAGAAACATCTTTTTCATCTTCTTTCAGGTATAGTGGTTCTCCGGATGTGGTATCCGGAGAACCTTGTTTACGTTATTCAGTCCAGACTCTGCAGAAGCGTGCATTATTGTTTCCTATTTCCTGACTCATGGTATTCATGGCCTCTTGCAGAGTCTCTGCCCGAACCACCTTTTGTACCTGTACGAGTTTGCCGTTTTGATCATAGATACTACATGCCACGGCAACTGTCCCACCCAGTACCTAATTCATCTGCTTTTTCGAAAGCTGCTGCACAGCAAAATCTTTCATCGTTGTAGTTTTTTATCGGTTTAAAATTTGCATTAGTCCGGACCTTTGCGTCTCGGCCGGTGTCCGAAACTGCCGTTTTCCGCAGGCGGAGCCGCCCGGTTCGGAAAAAGTTGCTTATCTTTACGATGCCTTTCTGCAGTTTAGTTGAACTTTTGAGCTGTCACACTCGGTTTTGCTTCCTCGCGGGATGGCTTTTTTTTGTTGTCGCAGCGGCGGGCAAGGCCTCAGCAACGGATTATCTTAAGGTTTAATTTCCCAATTCCAGCTGATTTTTGACCAGTTCATAATAATACCCCCGTTTTGCCGTCAGTGCGTCGTGTGTCCCCTGTTCGACTATCCGGCCGTGATCCAGCACGATGATCTTGTCGGCGTTCCTGACGGTCGAAAGGCGGTGTGCAATCACCACGACCGTCTTCTCCTCGAACAACCGTTCGAGCCGCTCCATGATCGTGCGCTCGTTGTTCGCGTCGAGCGAGTTAGTCGCCTCGTCGAAAAAGAGGTATTTTGCTCGCTTGTAGGCCGCCCGGGCAATCAAAAGCCGTTGCTTCTGTCCAACGCTCAGTCCGTGACCGTCGGCTCCAATCTTGGTGTTGTAACCCAGCGGCAACTCGTCGATGAAGGTGTCGATGTTGGCGATGCGCGTGGCACGGCGCACCCGTTCCATGTCGGGGCGCTCGTCCGAAACGCCGATGTTGCCCGCAATCGTGTCGGAGAAAACATACCCCTCCTGCATCACCGTGCCGCACGCTCGCCGCCAGCACGAGGGGCTGTACTGCACGATGCGGCGGTCGCCCAGCAGCACCTCTCCCGCCGTAGGAGTATAGAAGCCCAACAGCAGCTTCAACATCGTGGTCTTCCCCGAGCCGCTCGCCCCCACGATGGCTGTCACCTTGTGCGCCGGAATTGTGACCGACACGTCGTCCAACGCCTTGGCCGAGTGCGGCCCGTCGTACTGGAACGTCACACCCCGGAACTCCAGGTCGGCCGAATCCGGAATCTCGCGGATTCGTTCCTCTGTGGTGGGTTCCTCGTCGTCCTTTTCTTGTATTTCAGAAAGGCGTTCGAGTGAGATCTTTGCATCCTGCGTCGCCTGCACGAACTGGATGAACTGCGACAGCGGCGCATTCAATTGTCCGATGATGTACTGCAGGGCGACCATCATGCCGAGCGTCATCTCGCCCTCGATGACAGCCGAGGCCGCCAGAAACGAGATCACGACATTCTTCGTCTGGTCGATAAACGTGCCACCCACCTCCTGTGTCTGCCCCAGCACGAGCCCTTTGATTGAGACCTGGAACAGTCGTGCCTGGATGCGTTCCCACTCCCAGCGCTTCTGCTTCTCGCAGTTGTTGAGCTTGATCTCCTGCATGCCGTTGATGAGCTGCACGATGTTGCTCTGGTTGGCCGCTGCCTCCTGAAAGCGCATGTAGTCCAGTTTGCGCCGCCGACGCAGAAAGAGCAGAATCCAGCCGACATAAAGGACGCTGCCCAGCAGGAAGATCCCGAGAATCGTCAGGTCGTAGCCTCCCATGACCGCCCCGTAGATGGCGAACGTGAGCACGGCCATCCCCATGCTCAGCAGCGAACCCGTGAGGAACGACTGGATGCGGTCGTAGTCGCCGATGCGCTGCATGATGTCGCCCACCATCTTCGAGTCGAAGAAGGCGATCGGCAGACGCATGAGCTTGGCCAAGAAGTCTGAGATGAGCGAAATGCTGATTCGGGTGGTCATGTGCAGCATCAGCCACGAGCGGATGAGGTTGTTGGCCAGCTGCCCGAGCGTCAGCACCACCTGCGCCACAAGCATCATCACCACGAACGAAAGGTTGTTCGTCCCGATGCCCTTGTCGACCACCGACTGCGTGAGGAACGGCAGGATGAGGCTCAGCACACTGGCCGTCAGCATCGCCAACGCCAACTGCACCAGGTAGCTCCTGTAGGGCCGCAGGTACTGCACCAGACCGGAGAACTTCAGCCGTTTGTCCTCGTCGCCCTTCTCCTGGTAGAATTGGGGCGTGGGCTCCAGAAGCAGCGCAATGCCCTTGCCTGCTGATAGAGAAGAAGAACGGGTGACGTCCCCCGCCTTGTCGGATAGCTCTGCCGCATCAGGAAGCTCCCGGCTCTGGATCCAGGCCTTCAGAAACGCCTCTTCGCCGTATTTGAGCAGACCCGAAGCCGGGTCGGAGATATATATCCACCACTTGCCGCGGTGCCGGGCGATGCGGTAGACCACCACGAAATGCTGCTGGTTCCAGTGGACGATACACGGCAGCGTGGCCGCATCGCGCAGCTGTTCCCACGTGATCTTGACCCCCGTCGTGCGGAAACCGATCGACTCCGCGGCGTCGCTGATGCCCAGCAGCGAGACCCCTTCACGCGTGATATGACACCGCTCGCGCAGTGTCTGCAGCGAGTAGTGGCGGCCGTAGTGTTGCGCAACGATCCGCAGCGACGTCGGGCCGCAATCCATCGCATCGAGTTGGGTGTAGTGGGGGAAAGGCATTATGCGATTAATTTTTTCTAATTTTTACTTTTGTAGCACCTTCTCAAGCCACTTGCGCAGCGCATTGCCCCGCAAATCGACCGCCACAACCCGGCGATCCTTGTCCAACAGCAGGTTGTGTGGAATAGTCCGGATACCGAATCGTGCCGCCAATGCGCGATACGAAGGATCGTCACTTCCGATTCGGACATGCACGAACGATGTCGCCGCCTCCTCCGAGATTGCCTTCCGCCAAGCCCCGGCATCGGTATCAAGCGAAACAGCAAAAACCGTCAAATCGTCCCTATAACGTCTCCAGGCCTCCTGCAGAAAGGGAATCTCCTCCCGGCACGGTCCGCACCACGAGGCCCAGAAATCGATCAAGACATACGCCGTCGTACAATCCGACAGCCTCCGGACAACACCGGCCGTATCGGGTCCTGCTACCGGGATGTCGATCCGATCGCCCAATCGGTACGGTTTGATTTGCGTCAGTGAATCCGGCTCGTCTGGCGATGAAGCCGCTTCCGATTCCGGTTCGGGACGCGGCGGCGGCAGCAGGGGCAGCCCTTTCAAGGCCCGGATCCGGTTCTCCGCCAAATGACCCTGAAGGCTCTGCGGAGGAAATTCCCGGGCAAAACACCGATGTCCCGGGAACCGCAATCGGCACACCTCCGTCAAACTATCCGCAGTCGAATCATCCAGTCCATAGGTATACCGTGCCTGCACGATGATCATGCTACAGGCCTCAGGACTCTCCCGATACCGAGCGCTGTCCAATAAAGCGACAAATTGTGCCCCCTGTTGGGCTTTCAGTTCCGAAATGCTGTCGGAAAGCCGGTCATAGGCCGGTGAGGCAAAAGGCAAAAAGGCAAGCGAATCCGACCAGGTACTGAGGATTTGCCCGTTACCATGAAGGGTAAACATCACCGAACGCAGAGCGGTTGTTGCATACGACTGCGGAATATCCAGATACGCGCTTTGCCCGCTGATTGAATCCAGATTCACCCGCAGACGATCCCCGGGCCGTAAAACCAGATATAATTGAGCGTGTGCATCCGGAATCAGCAGCCGATAGAGCTCCTCCTCCGGCAGATCAGCCGTCAATCGATAACGATGATTCAGGATCTGGCAGGAATCCGCAATATAATAATCGTTGATACGAACCGTGTAAAGATACATCCAGCTTGAATCGTCGCCAAACAGTCTGGGATCAACCTCTCCCGACAGGACTATTTTTCGCGGGTTGCACGCGGTCGACAAAAACAGAAGAAGCGCCAGGAAAACGAGAGTCTGCAGATGTTTCATAGCGGGTCAAGATAAAAAGGGTACATTGAGAAGGAAAATCGTTGTTCACAAGCGAACCCTCATTCAATAGGGTTCGCTCACATTTATACTTACACGGGATTGCTACACACAACTCCATAGCCCGGGCCAAGGCCGGTTAGTAATTGCATGGCCATTTGTTCGGCCTGTTCCTTGCTTTCGGCACATACATAGGCAACCTCACCTACACCCAAATCATTGATTGTCGTTACACAACCGTATCGCTTTTGACCGGGCTTACAACCATTCGCACCTTTCACCTCGTTCATCTGCCACGTCGAGAGCTGCTGCGCTGCAAAATTTTTCATGGTTTTCATAGTCGTAGTTTTTCATCGGTTTAAAATTTGCGTCGGTCCGGACCTTTGCTTCCCGACAGGCGTCCGAAAGTGCCGTTTTCCGCGGGCGGCTCTGCCCGGCTCGGAAAAATTGATCGTATGATTCATATCCATTTTACATGGCTTATCTCAAACTGAACTTGACCTTGAAGAGCACCGCTGCCGGCCGCAGGCGGTAGGAGTAGACGTAGTCGGTGATATCCGACTGCGTGGCCGAACGGAAAAGTCCCGTATCCAACAGGTTGCGCGCCTCGACGGAATACTCCATGCGCCGCGTCCGGTACGACAGCCCCGCATCGAGGAACAACATCGTGCGGTCCGCACCGCCCACGGCCCCATTGTAGTAGTATTCGCCCCCGACGCAGCAGATCCACCGCTTGCGGATCGTGAAGTTCACCGCGGCATCCTGGCGCACCACATCGATCGGCGCGATCCGATCACCCCCTTCGATGCGGCTCCGGCTCTGCGAGTAGCTCGCCTCGTAGTCCAGCCGCACAGCTTTCGAGAAGCGTGTCGAGAAGCCGAAGCCCGCCGTCACCCGGTCGTACGTCGTTTGCATCGCAACGTCCTGCCGCAGCACCTCGCTCCACGTACGTGAAAAGCCGCCCGAGAGGTTCACCGTCGTCGAGAGGGCGTCGAAACGCTTGCTCAGCCGTCCGTCGATGTTGTATCCCTCCGAGGTGTTGTCCCGCAGCCGGGCCTCGATGCGGCTCAACGATCCGTAGTAAGTCGTGCTGTAGGTCAGGTTGTGCCGCGCGTGCCGGTAGCCGACGTCGAGCGATCCGAACAGCGCCCGGATGGCGTTGCCGTAGGAGAGCGATGCCGTGTAGTTCTGCTGCCGTGTGCGGCTGATGTCGCCCTCCTTGCTGGCGATCATCCGGTAGTCGGTGAGGATGTAGCCGCTGTAGGTGTCGTACAGCCCCCCGATCTGCTCGTTGTACGCCGCCCGGGCCGAAAACTTCAGGTTGTAGGTCAGGTTCGACTGCAGCGTCAGCGACGGCGTGACGAGCAAGAGGTTGTCCGAGGTCGTGCGGCCGAGGTTGCGATCCTCGGTGCGCAGCGATACGAAATCCAGCGGCACGTAGAGGCTCACCGAGAAGCGGTCGCCGATGCGGTAGCCCACGCTCGGACCCACGATGAGGTCCAGCCGCCGCCAGTAGATGTCGTTGCGCAGGGTGTCGGCCGCCGGAAGGGTCCCGCCCGCGGCGTTCATCGCCGAGAGCGACGACTCCATGCGCTCCACCTGTGCGTTGAGTGCGGCATTGAGCGTGAAGTTCCACCGGCGCACGCTGTAGGCGGTGAAGGCCGAGTTGCGGGTGCGGAAGCGCCGGCTGTCGAGCGTCTGGAGGGCATCCGGATAGTCGGCCGGAGCGTCAAAAACCTCCGGATAGAGCATCGGACGGATGCGCAGCGACGTAGGCTGCGTCGTGTAGTCGGTCTCCGAGCGGAAGTTCACCGCCCAGCGACCCCAGCGCCGCACATCGGTGAAGAGGTTGCGCAGCGTGATCTTCGGCAGCCGGAAGCGCTGGTCGACCCGCTCGCCGTCGCTCAACACCCTTCCGTAGTCGGCATCCCACTGCCCGCCGAAGGTCAGACGCTCCTGCAGGTAGTGCCGCTCGGTATTCGAGCGCAGTTGCAGGTTCACCTCCGTGCGGTCGGTGCGGTGGTCGGCAAGGCTCTGCTCTGTGACCACGAGCGGCGCGGCATCGGGCAGGTAGTAGGTCGTCACGGAGCCTCCCTCCGAGGTCTGGAAGTCGTGCACGTAGTGGGCGTTGGCCGTCAGTTCGAGCTCCTTGCGCAGCTTGACGATGGCGTTCGTCGCGACCGTGTGGATCTCGTTGTCGAGGTACCGCTCCCGTTCGAGCGAGGGTTCCGTCGGGCGGTGCACGCCCAGCAGCGTCGAGGCCTCGTCCAGCCCCCCGTAGAAGCTCGTCAGCTCGCGCGAAACGTCGTCACCCGTATTGTTGGTCTTGTAGGTGTCGATCGTCTGGAAGTCGCGCCCGAAGTACATCGCCGTCGCCTCGCCATTCCACATCCACGGCTTGTAGCCTGCACCCAGCTGCAGCGTCGCGTTCCACGTCCCCTTCGCCTCCTCCTTGAGCTTGAGGTTCAGCGCCGCGCGGTCCGAGGCGACGAGCTCCTTGAGCGCCTTGATCGGCTGGTGGTTCTCGAAAACCTGCACCGAGGCGATGTCCCGGGCCCGCACGTTGTTCGTCGCAATGCCGTAGCGCCCCTCGAGCATGTCCAGACCCTCGATGTAGAACTTGTTGATCGCCTTGCCGTTGTATTTGATCTCGCCCGACTTCGCCACCTCGATGCCCGGCATCTTCCGCAACACGTCGCCGATTGAGTGGTCCGCAACGTCGGCATACTTGGCCACCGTGTAGGTCAGCGTATCGCTCTGCCGGACCACGGCCGGTGCTTCGACCCGCACCTCGCGGATCTTCAGCTCGCCCGTCTCGACGGCAAGATCCACCCGCTGCGTCCGCGCCGCCACGCGCCGCGCCTGCGGCTTAATGTTGAAGCCCGTAACGGCGACCACCAGCGTATCGGCCTCACCCCGGTATTCGAGGCGGTAGGCGCCGTCATCGCCCGTGATGGCGTAGCCGTACATCAACCGCCGGGAGGTATCCTGCAGCATCACGTTCACACTCCCGACCGGACGCGACGTCGAGGCATCACGCACCGTACCCGTAATCGTGACGGCGTCCCGGCTCTGGGACCGGGCACCCGAAGGCAACAGCAGAAACAGCAAGAGCAGCATCGGCAAAACGGTATTTCGGAAGGTGCGGTTCATGGCGGAAAAGTTTTCAGGATGAGTTTTTATGGCATCTCAAGGCGACGAGAAGAACCTCATTCCAGTTCGAGCGGCGGAATATAAGGCCGTTGAACCGCTCCCCGTTTTTGGATGACGGTCCGTCCCGAAGCATCGCGGATGGCACTGACAACACCGTGCATCTCGTTCAAGGCTACCGGGTCTTTCCAGAACAACGACTGCAGCATACGGACCCGATCGCGCGTCGTCTGCCTGATCTGCATGCCCGACCCTCCGCCGGACGGTTGCGCCTTTTCGTCATAAATATGAATCGGATGGTTGCGGCCGAGTTCCACACCCGTGGCCTCAAATCCGAAAAGACCCGTTTCATCGCAGGCCTGCAGAATCAGCCCCGGCAGTCCTCCCAGCTTCCACGGGCCTCGGGAGAGGGGTATCTCCGGTGTGAACCAGACCGACCACCTCCGGCCCCGAAACTCGGCTGTCGCCCGCTGACAGGTATAGCCGAGAATCCGGTGGGTGGTGTCGGCATGCAATGTCCAGTCGATACGAGGTATCGGTTCGTTGTACCGGTATTCGGTATTGACGATGCAGAGCGATGCAGTCAGGAGCCCCCTACGGGGATAATCCATATAATAATCCTCACAGAACCCCCGCTCTCCGGGTCGCAGCCAGCCGTAGAGATCGACTCCGGCATCGGCATTCTTGCGGTAGGCCTCGAAGGCCAGGCTGTCCGATCGGTCGGCAAAAAGGCTGTAATCCCGGCTATACCTGCTCCCGATTTCCAGACGACGGTGATCCCGGTAACGCTGTCCGCTTACCGTATCAACGGCCCGGACAAACAGATAATCGACGCGGAGCACGCAGGTATCAATAACCCGTTTCAAAGACTGGTCCCGTCCCGACCGCGAAGACTGGGCTAATGCGACTGCCGAGTCTGCCGCAATGGACAGGAAAATGGAAAAATACAGAAAATATTTCATAGTTTTTCTCTTTTCTGAGCCTGCGAGTGCTTGTATAGCACTCGCAGGCAGAAAACCTACCAGTTTCCCCAAGCCGTGTGGCCATCGATCCGGATTATCGAATTCTTAGACCACAGGTTATTTTCATAGTTAGCATTACCGTTATCCATCGTACTGGAGCCGCCATTGTTTTCATAGTGGCATCCACATCCACAACTATTGCCGCCTTTCACGCAATCCATCTCTTTTTTCGTGAGATTATCTTTCTCGATCCGATTTGCTTTCAATGATTTCATGATTCTCGTGTTTTAGGTTTTGTAAAATATATTTCGGATTTTTGTCCTGCGACGGAGTCTCCGTATCCGCCGTTTCCCGAATAACGAATTCCTTAATTCGGAAAAATAATTCTATTTTTGCTATGCCTTTCTGCGTTTTAGTTGAACTTTGGAGCTGTCATATTCGGTTTTGCTTCCTCGCGGGAAGGCTTCTTGTATTCGGATGGCAAGTCCGAATATAGAATTCAATTCATCAGTTTTCGCGTAATGTACAAACAGTCTCCTTTCCTGCGGCACGTTCATACGATGTTGGTGAAGGACACAACCATTGGTAGATACAATTTTTACATATTTCGGAATTGCGGACTTTACGCCACGCATAATTATTTTGTAGCTCACGGATAAGAAGGTCATATATCGAGTCTTCGACAGTTCCGAGAGCAGGAGCTGTTACTTCTGAGTAAATCCGACCGTCAGGCATTACTGTCAAATTTCCGAATGCTTCGATATTGATTGCTTGATGAGCGAAAATTTCACGACGAGACAATCGGATTTGTTTGAGGTCTAATTCGGAAAGGAATACGTTACAATCAAAAAAATCCCGATTGTTGTCATATACAGGGACCATCGTAAAGTCTTTCAATTCGAGATTCTCCACCAGTTCATTCCATCCTTGGTATTCGCGCTCGTTTCGAACAATGAAATCATATCCAACCGGGAGCAACATCCGTTGTTCGTTCTCCATCAAATTCTTGAGGTCGAAAATCTCTTGCACATTGCAGGGCAATTCGCAGATAAAGCGCACCCGGTATCCAGCTTTAGCGAGCATGTAGGGCAGCATCGCTTCATGATGTAAATTTTCATGAAGAAAATAGAATATAATTTGCTTTTTATATGCCTTCAAACGTTGTTCCATCTGAATGATGTTTCGATCGGTAACATCCGAAACAATCAGATTAATCCGTTGTAGCGACGAAGTCCACACTTTATCTAGGAACCGGGCAATCGTTTCGCTACTTAGCCGCTCATCCGAACAAATCGGATATATAATCTGCTTGAAATAAGGCTTATTACGACATGCACCCCCGATGTATATGGTTAATGAAGACAGATATTCCAAAACATCTTCTCCAATTTCACGCTCCGGATTCTGCTTCAGTCGTTTGACATCATGCTGAATATTGAGTATTGGCGGCAGAGAGATAATCGGAGTTTCAGGAGACGTAATCCGACCAAATCCCCGGGTTATGATTTCATCAATAAAGGATTGAGCATCATTATCGAGTATTTCCGGATCGAACAATGCAGAATACAGATTATCGTAATCTTCGAATACCCGGCATAATTCTCCAATCGAATCCGTGACGTTGAAATGGAACATGGTTCCTTGCGCCGACTCGTATAACAAACCTTCCGTTCCTTTTCTCCAAAGAAAAGTATCGGGAGAAAGCGTAAGTCTTTGTTTCATGGAATTCACAATTTAATCGACCAAAACATCTTCCATCAACTTCTTGTACAAATGTGGATGACGGGCCAGATGAGCCAAACAATACGACGTATATTGTTCAAATGTCTCTTGGTTCATATAGCCGCGGCAAATTGGTTTTGCAGCATCTAGATTTTCAATATAATACATACATTGAATACAACTTTTTTTTCTGTAACAGAGCGAACACTGGTGTTGAAGTTTCTCCAAATAGTCATTGAATCGCGCTACAATAGCATCCAGATCAAGGAAAACTCCATTTGCAGATAACTGCCCTAGAGCATATTTATGATCGATACGTTCACACTGCAGGATTTTACCGTTAACCGTAACAAACAGTTTCTTACTGAATGGTGAACAGGTTCCCGTTGGAGTGTAGTGCAGTTTGGATTCGTCCAAAAAAAGGCTATTGTAGTCCCTGTACACGTTTCCGCTGTATTGATGGAGAAACAGCAAAAGATCATGTGTATTAGGCTCAGACATAAACATCTCTTCTGATAGTTTTTCATAGTTCTCCGATTCATGCAGACTTTCCGTAATATTGCGGTATGTTCGATTGAACTCCTCTACTTTTTCCGGTTTTATTCCCGAATTGTTCAATTCCGTGATTGTCGGTTTTTTCCCGAATTCCTGCATGATGAAATTCAATGTCCTATCAACACTGTTTCGATTGTGCAGAACCGAATTGAAATTTATCTAAGTATATGACAAAAAATTGAAAATATCGATTCGATACCGGTTAGTGT
>ERZ779896.1154-NODE-1154-length-24533-cov-18.394844_pt1 | contig 24533 bp, 22 predicted proteins | sample MGYA00511067_ERZ779896 | MGnify/ENA primary metagenome ERZ779896 (study PRJEB29588, sample SAMEA2161597) | human gut metagenome | biome: human gut; feature: human-associated habitat; material: faeces | place: Denmark | collected 2008/2010 ... | reverse complement strand
GAAAGTATTCCGATATGCCACATATCCTGTCATTCCTCAATGAGAGTTACCAGACCATTTTCGAGGTGTTGGAGACCGACAACGAGGTGGCACCGTTGCTCGGTCCGTTTCAAACCGCTCTGAAGAACAAGGCAATGGAACAGTTGGAAGGTATGATTGGTACACTGCGTGTCTATACCTCGCGCCTTGCCACCAAGGAAAGTTACTGGATATTCCACAAGGACGGTGACGACTTCGACTTGAAAGTTTCTGACCCGAAAAGCCCTTCTTATCTTTTGATTGCCAATGACCCGGAAATGGAAAGCATTATCGGGGCGCTCAACGCCCTTATTCTCAATCGCCTGGTCACACGAGTGAACACGGGACAGGGCAAGAATATCCCGGTAAGCATCATCGTGGATGAGCTGCCGACTTTGTATTTCCACAAGATAGACCGCCTTATCGGTACGGCACGAAGCAACAAGGTGTCAGTGGCGTTGGGATTTCAGGAACTTCCGCAACTCGAAGCGGATTATGGCAAGGTGGGTATGCAGAAGATTATCACCACCGTCGGCAATGTGGTCAGCGGTTCTGCCCGTTCCAAAGAGACCTTGGAATGGCTGTCTTCCGACATCTTCGGCAAGGTGGTACAGCTCAAAAAAGGTGTTACCATTGATCGGGACAAAACCTCCATTAACCTGAATGAGAACATGGACAGTCTCGTTCCTGCATCCAAAATCTCCGATATGCCGACCGGATGGATATGCGGTCAGACAGCCCGTGACTTTGTGCAAACAAAAACAGGAAGCGGTGGAAGCATGAACATTCAGGAAAGCGAGGAGTTCAAGACCTCCAAGTTCTACTGCAAGACGGATTTCGATATGAAGGAGATAAAAAAGGAGGAAGCCAGCTATGTACCGCTTCCCAAGTTTTACACCTTCAAATCAAGGGATGAACGGGAGCGCATCCTTTACAAGAACTTCGTACAGGTCGGCGAGGATGTTAAGGAAATGATACAAGAGATTCAGAAGTATAAAGTCAAATAAATATGTAATCACATGGCATCAATAAAATTAAAGTTTAGAGTGTCCTCTCTCCCAGAGAAAGAGGGCACTTTGTATTTTCAAGTTATCCACGAAAGAGTGGTAAAACAAATAGGAACATCTTATAAGATATATGAATCCGAGTGGGATGAACATCGTAGTGATATTGTCATGCAATCGCTTATTGCCCCGAACCGAGTGAAAACCATCAAATCTGTTCGGGAGAAAATTGCATGGGAGAAAAACAGACTGAATAAAATCATAGAGCAATTTAAGAATAAAGGAAGATGTTTTTCGGTAGATGAAATCATACGAGAATATAATGCCCGACCTTCTAATAATACGACTGTTTTTGAATATATCAAAATTCAAATAGAAAGATTAAAAAGTACAGGAAAAGAACGGACAAGTGAGACATACAAGCAGATGCTTCTTAGCTTTATGAAGTTTAGGAATGGAGAAGATTTGTTTTTTGACATAATTGACGAGGCATTGATTTGTCAATATGAAAGTCATATGCGCATATTCGGTTTATGCCGAAATACGACCTCTTTCTATTTAAGGGTTTTCCGCAGTGTCTATAATCGTGCGGTAGATGATGGACTTACTGAACAGACCAATCCTTTCAAACGGGTTTATACCGGAGTAGACAAAACCTCCAAACGTGCCATTAGTCTGAAAGAAGTCAAAAGGATTAAAGATTTGGATTTGAGTCAAACGCCAACCCTTGATTTTGCAAGAGATATATTTCTATTCTCCTTTTATATGCGTGGAATGTCTTTCGTTGACATTGCATATCTGAAAAAGAAAAATCTTGCAAACGGCTTTGTTGTATATAACAGACGTAAAACAGGGCAACAGTTAGTTGTAAAATGGGAAAAACAAATGGAAGCGATAGCCAATAAGTATCTTGATTCAAACAATCCTTTTCTTTTCCCTATTATCACAAAGGAAGATGGAACTGAACGTAAGCAGTATTTGAATAAAATGATGCTAATCAACAGGTATTTGAAGAAGATTGCAGAACTTGTGAAAATTCCTATTCCACTAACCATGTACGTGGCGCGCCACTCCTGGGCAAGTATCGCCCAATCGAAAAATGTGCCTATGCAAGCTATCAGTCTTGGTATGGGACATGATAATGAGGAGACAACACGCATCTATCTTGCATCTATCCAAACCTCCGTAATCGACAATGCAAACAATAAAATCCTAAACCTATTAGATAAAGGGAAATAAAGCTACATTCATTGGAAATAACGATGAAAGTCGGATGTTAGCATAGACATAAAACTGGCATAAGATATTGTTTAGCAGAAGTTTCCACTCTTACATAGAGTGCATACATGATTATAAATGCTTGATTTTGTTTCATATTGTGTAAATGTTTGAATTATATCGCAAAACATTTTACCTTCCCCATAAAAATTTTGCAAGGAAAAGCATACTATCTGCAAATAAGTTTGTATATTTGCATATGATTTATGCACTCTATGTAAGAGTACATACAAATAACATAGTTTCAAACATCAATATAAATAAAATTAGAGTATTATGATTAACCTGCAAAAAGGACAGCGTATTGAGATTGGCTTGTCAAAAGTCGGTGTTGGTTTAGGATGGGATCCTAATGAGAGTACTGGATTTGATTTTGACTTGGATGCTTCCGCATTCATGTTAGGCAGCAACAAGAAACTTCCACAAGATGAGTATTTTGTTTTCTACAACAATCAAAAATCACCAGACGGAGCTGTTGAATCTTCTGGCGATGACTTGACTGGTGGCAATAGTGATGGCGGTGATGATGAAACATTAACAGTAGATTTAACAAAAGTCGACTCTCGTATCGAAGAAATAGTCTTTACTGTAACTATTCATGAAGCTGTTGCAAGAAAACAAAATTTTGGACAAGTTCATAATTCATATATCCGAATTTATAATGCTATCACAAACGAAGATATTGCTCGTTATGATTTAGATGAAGATTTTTCTATTGAAACTGCCGTTGAGTTTGGACGATTATATAAAAGAGGCAGTGAGTGGAAATTTGAAGCTATGGGTATTGGTTACAAAGGTGGACTGCAATACTTTGTAGATAAATATGCCTACTAATGCGGTTTGTAAACAAAATAAAGTTTCAATGCCTTTGACAATAAAGGCATCAATGACACTAAAAACGATACAATATGATCAATCTTGAAAAAGGACAACGGGTAAATGTTGATTTACCCAAATTCACAATTGGTTTGGGTTGGGATACCAACTCATCAAGTACTGGCGAAGATTTCGATTTGGACGCATCGGTATTCATTCTTGGAGAGGATAAAAAATTGATTTCAGATGACTATTTTGTCTTCTATAATCAGCTTGTATCTCCAGATGGAGCTGTTGAACACACTGGTGATAACCTTACAGGTGAAGGCGATGGTGATGATGAAAGCATCAAGATTGATCTAATTTCCATCACACCGCAAGCTTCAGAAATTGTAATCGTCGTTACGATTCACAAGGCTGCTGAGCGTAAACAGAACTTTGGTCAAGTTCACAATTCTTTCATCCGTATTTTCAACACAGATACACAGGAAGAAATCTTAAAATATGAGCTTGAAGAGGATTTTTCTGTTGAGACAGCCGTTGAATTTGGTCGTATCTATAAAAGAAACGGACAATGGAAGTTTGAAGCTATCGGTATGGGACAAAAAGGTGGCTTACAAGAATACCTTAATAAATACCAATAAAATATCATGGCTATACGATTAGAGAAAGGACAGCGCATTAATCTTGAAAAGAATAATGGCTCTAAATTGACCTCATTTTGTGTAGGGTGCAACTGGGGTGCAATCATCAAGAAAACCTTCTTCGGATTAAGTTCTACAACCGTAGATGTTGATTTGGATTTAAGTTGCCTTATGTTTGACAGAGAAGGCAAACCTGTGGATCACATATATTCTCCATTATACAAATTTGGGGACAGAAATATAGGTTTGCCAAATGGCAAAGTAGATTCTTTTGACAGGGCACTTCACCATACGGGCGATGATAGATCTGGGGACACTAATGGCGATGATGGACTAGACAATGAAATTATTACGGTTGATTTAAACAAGGTAAATCCGAATACAAATCAAATCGTATTCTTCTTGAACATCTATAACAATGATGATTTCCAAGGAGATTTCTCTGAAATTCCTTATGCGTCAATTCGTATGTATGAAGGCACTTCCACAAAAGTTCGAGAAGTCTTTGCCCAATACGATGTTGCAACAAAAGATAATTGTCGTGGAATGAGAGCTTTGATTATGGGAAAATTGTATCGCCGTAATGGAGAATGGAAATTCGCAGCAATCGGGGATGCCTTTGAAGACAAGAATATCGTACAAACAATCGCAAGGGTTTTTAAGGATTATTCAAAATAAAAAAAGTTATGGCAATACGATTAGAAAAAGGACAACGAATCAACCTTGAAAAAAGTAATGGTTCTAAATTAGAGAACATTTGCGTTGGTGTCAATTGGGGGGCTATCAAGAAAAAGAATTGGCTTGGATTTACCACAACCGAAGCCGTAGATTTGGATGCAAGTTGCGCCCTGTTCGATGCAAATGGAAATGTTATTGACAAAGTTTGGTTTAGGCATCTAAAATCAAACGATGGCGCAATCAAACATAGCGGAGATGATTTGACTGGTGATACAGATGGTGATGATGGATTGGACAATGAAGTAATAACAGTTAATCTTAATCAATTGAATCCTAAAACGGAGAAAATTGCTTTCGTGCTGAATAGTTTTAGAGGTCATGACTTTAAGACGATTCCTTTTGCTTCAATTAGAATCTACGAAGGCACTCCAACTAAAGTAAAAGAAATATTTGCAACTTATGATATTGCAAACGATCCGACTTTTGCAGGAAATGTCTCAATGGTAATGGGCGTTTTCTACAAAAGAAATGGAGAATGGAAATTCAATGCCATTGGAGAACCGACAAAGGACAGAGATTTTGAAAGTACATTACAAACTGTTAAACAAAGATATTTATGAGAAGATTACCCGTTTATCTATTGTTAGACACGTCAGGTTCCATGTATGGCGAGCCTATCGAAGCTGTCAAAAACGGCGTGCAGGTTCTTGTTTCTACATTGAGGCAGGATCCATATGCGCTAGAAACGGCTTATTTGAGCATTATTACATTCAATAGTAGTGCGCAACAAGTAACACCTTTAACAGAGTTGTCCTCTTTCCAACAGCCAACCATTGATGCTAGTGGTTGTACGGCATTAGGAGAAGCTTTGTCCTTGTTAGCAACAAAAGTTGATAGTGAGGTTACAAAAACGACAGCGGAAGTTAAGGGAGACTGGAAGCCATTGGTATTTATAATGACTGATGGAGAACCAACTGATGATTTGAATAAAGGTATAGCGGAATTCAAAAAACGAAAATTTGGAATGGTAGTGGCTTGTGCTGCCGGTCAAGGGGCAAATACCGACACCCTAAAAAAAATAACAGAGTGTGTTGTACAGCTTGATACAGCGGATAGTGCAACCATAAAGTCATTCTTCAAGTGGGTATCTGCATCTGTAAGTGCAGGTAGTATGAAAGTAGAGGAAACTTGTCAGGAAGTAGGCGGATTAAGCGAACTGCCACCTCCCCCTCCTGAAGTAAACATTGTTGTGTAATGCTTAATAATTCAGGATATGAAATCTTTAGAAGAACTTAAAAGCAAACTTTTGGCTGATGGAATCATAGACTTGGACGAAGCCAACGAACTTGAAAAATTACTTTTCGCTGATGGAAAAATTGATTCAGAAGAAGCTGAATTCATTTTTGCAATCAACGATGCTGTTTCCGGGAAAAGCAATGATGTTGCTTGGAACAAATTATTTGTCAAGGCTATTGCTTCATTTTTGTTGGATGATGAAAATTCACCAGGAGAAATTGACGAAACAGAATCTGATTGGTTGTACAATAAAATTACAGGAGACGGTCAAATTGATGCCGTTGAAAAGGAGCTGCTCTTGCATTTGAAATCTAAGGCTAAAAACTTTCCAACGAAGCTAGAAGAATTACTGTAATCAGATCGAACTAACAGTAGGTATTTTAGTTGTGAAGCATAACCACCTTACAATTGAAATACCTATTATTTCATATCCCATTCAAAAAGAGAATAATTAAATAAATGAGACGACTACCTGTATATTTACTTATAGATACCTCTGGTTCAATGAAAGGTGAACCTATTGAATCTGTTAAGGTCGGTATAGAGTCTATGATTGCGACTTTGCGTCAAGATCCGTATGCTCTTGAAACAGTCAATATCAGCATTATCACTTATGATAGAGACGTTAAAATCCTGATGCCTCTGACACCATTGGAAGATTTTCAGTTACCAGAAATTATTACTCCTGATTCTGGCCCTACGCATACAGGGGCTGCACTGGAAATGTTATGCAAGCAGGTGGATAAGGAGGTTACATTAAGTACACCTGAGCGCAAAGGAGACTGGATGCCTCTATTGTTTATTATGACTGACGGAAGGCCGGCAGACACAATGCTATACAATCAGATTATTCCGGAAGTCAAGAAAAAGAAATTTGCAAGTATTATCGCTTGTGCGGCTGGAATGAAAGCAAAGATTGAACCGTTAAAATTATTGACGGATCAAGTGTATTCCTTAGACACAATGGATAGTTCCAGCTTCAAGACCTTTTTCAAATGGGTTTCTGATTTAATTGAGGTTGGCAACAAAAGTGTCGGAGCTACCGATGATTTAATCTTACCTCCTCCACCGGAAGAAGTTAACGTCGTAATTTAACAGCAAGATGAATGTAAAGTTAGTTGGAAATTTCATACAGCATATAGAAGTCGAACTTATGTACGGCGAAGAATTTTATGCACAAAAAGGTACTCTTATATACTTAGAACAAGGTATTGAGAAGGATGTTTTGTTGAATGGCGGTGGAAATGGGCCTCTTAGTACTATTGGCAATTTATTAGGTGCAAAATTTACAGGAGAATCTATCTTTCTCGTCCGTTACATTAATAAGTGCAATAAACCTCGTAAAGTCGCTTTCGGTGGAAGTTTTGGGCTACATCCAGTTAAGATACAAAACGAGTCCCTGATTTGCAATAGAGGTGTGTATGTAGCTTCCAACAACTTAGTTCAAGTATCTGCTAAAATTTCAATTGCAGGTATAGTTGGCGGTATGGGTGGACTTTTACAGAAAATATCAGGAACATCAACAGTATTTCTGGACTGCAAGGGACAACCTATAACAAAGGAGTTATGTACAGGAGAAACCATTGAAGTTGATGAAGACCATATTATTGCTATGCAAGGAATTTCAGAGCATCAACTTTCTTCTGCTTGGTCACTGAAAAATGTATTCGGAGGTGAAGGACTTAGTATGCTTCGCATAACAGGCCCCGGTAAAGTACACTTAAGTCCTGGTAGTATTATACCTCAAACAGTAACGAGGTAATAACCACATATGGATTAAGAAAGGAATTAATATCAGAAAATACTAATTATATGAGACGATTACCTATATACTTCCTCATTGATGTATCGGAATCAATGGTAGGCGAACCAATAGAAGAGGTTCAAAACGGCATACGGACAATCATACAAGAGCTACGATTTGACCCATACGCTTTGGAAACTGTATATGTATCCATAATTGCTTTTGCAGGAAAAGCAAGAACACTTTCGGAATTAACTGAATTATTCAAATTCTATCCACCCAAATTCCCTATTGGCGGAGGAACATCATTAGGCGTAGGTTTAAATCATCTTATGGATAGTATAGACCAGGATATTCAACAGACGACACAAGAAATAAAAGGCGATTGGAAACCGATAGTCTTTTTATTCACGGATGGAACCCCTACAGATAATCCGGATAGAGCGATTCAACGTTGGAATACAAAGTACAGAAAAGGTTGCAATTTAATAGCAATTTCCATCGGAGACAATGTTGATACCAAGATGTTTGGTAGCATTACAGATAATGTTTTAAGATTAAAGGACACAGATGCAAATTCATTCACCGCTTTCTTCAAATGGATAACTGCATCTATTAAAACATCGAGTGTATCTGTTTCTGAAACAGCTAATGATGAATTAAAATTAGCTCCCATAGATGGTATTAATCTGGAAAAGGTTGATACTAATCAGCCATGTCGTATTGATGAAAATTTCGCTGTTGTCATAGGAAAATGCCAAACTACCAAACGTCCTTATCTAATCAAATACGCAAAAAGAATCAGGCCATTGGATGTAAAAGGATTAGAGCATTTCAATGTCACGGATTTCAAATTGGTAGGAGCATTTCCTGTAGAAGAAGAATCATACAAGATGCTATCTGATGAATCGCAAACAAAAAGGAATATCAACACAATAGAATTACTTGGAGCACCGACCTGTCCATGCTGCGGAAATCAATTTGGATTTGTAGTCTGTGAGTGCGGTAATATATTTTGTGTCGGAGATGCAGAACACAACAAATGTCCTTGGTGTGGATTAGAAGGAACATTAGGAGAAGGTAAAGCAGAGGGAATGAATATAAATAGAGCGAGGGGGTAATAATATGACTGGTATAATTGATCAATTAATTGAAAAGTATTTTCCTCAAGGAGTATCTTCAGAAAAACGTTCCGACATACAAGAGTTCTTTCTAAAAAAAATATATAACGAATACAACGAGTACTATATGGATAGAGAATTGGTTATAAAAAATCGGATTGATGCCTTAAATTTAGCGTTGCCCAATGCCAAGGTCAGAGAGGAATATTCTCAACTGATAAAAATAGATGATCCTGATATCTGTGAATACTGGTTGGAGGGATTAGAAGATACGGGGTTACAAGCAGAATTGGAAATCATCTTAAACCCAACGGAAGAAAAGATGATTCCAGATAATTATGTATCTGAATCAGCTATGTCGTCTAATGAAGACAATGCACCAAGCAAAACCACAAATTCTACAGATTTCAATAAAGGAACAGAAGTGGAAAAAACAGATGCACAAGTGCTTTCTGACACAAGAGTCGTTGGTACCAATGTGCGAGGAATCGTGGTTAAGGGTATTCCGTTGAAAGCTGGTGATTATGATATTACTCTAAAATATAAATATCAGAACTGGAGCGAAGGATGTAGTATTTTGGATCGCAAATTCAAAGTTGCAGTAAATCCAGACCCACGCTCACTTTGGAAAGACATTCCTACAGACAAGAATATCAAATTTTTCAAAGAGGACTATGCACACGACTATATAACCGTTGTGGAAAATGAAAAAGGTCCTCAAAAGGACATAGTTGCAGCAAGTAAACGTGGACGCTCACATGCTCATGAAGGTAAAGCACGCGATGATGACTTTAAAATTTTCCATAATAACGATAATGGATGGTATATCATAGCTGTAGCAGATGGTGCAGGTTCTGCCAAATATTCACGAAAAGGCTCTGCTGTGGCTTGTGAAACCTGCGTTGAGTTCTGTAAAACTGCATTGGATAATCCTATTGAGCTGGAAAAAGAAATCACTGCACTAAATAACACAACAGAAAGACAATCAAACAGAACTATCAGTACACTTATTTACAACATAGTGGGAGGTGCTGCTCATAAGGCACACAGAGCCATACTCGAAACCGCCAATGCTAACGAAGATCAATCACGTGATTATTCAACGACGCTATTGCTTGCCATCTGCAAGAAGTTTGATTTCGGTTGGTTTGTCGCTTCTTTTTGGGTTGGCGATGGAGCGATGTGCATTTACGACAAGGAACGCCAGTATATTAAATTATTGGGAACTCCTGATGGAGGCGAATATGCTGGTCAGACACGCTTCCTGACGATGAAAGAAATTTTCACTCCGGAATCAATTATGTCTCGATTGAAGTATTCTATCGAGGAGGATTTTTCTGCTCTATTATTGATGACAGATGGTATTTCAGACCCATTCTTTGAAACAGATGCCAATCTTAACAAAGTAGATAAGTGGAATGAATTGTGGGATAATATTAACTCAGAGGTTGATTTAACTGATGATAATACAGAGTCTCAATATCAATTATTGAAATGGTTGGATTTTTGGTCACCAGGTAACCATGATGATAGAACCATAGCTATTCTATATTAAAAAGGGAAGATATGAGTAAGACTATTACATTGACAGCGACTGATGGTACGAAAGTCGAATTTATAGATGATGTCATTGGGTCTGGAGCCATGAAAGATGTTTATTTCAGCCCGGACAAAAGCTACGTTGTTGGATTTTTTAGAGAACCGCAAGATGCAAATTCTAAAGACCGTCTAACAAATATAACAGGAACATACAGGGAGAGAATATTTAATCAAGTTGGAGGTGAGTATTGGAAGAATTTGTTTTGCTGGCCAACTAAAATGGTTGAATGGAACGGCAAAATAGGAATCGTATGTCCGACCTATCATAAACACTTTTTCTTTAGTTCCGGTAATTTCAAAGGAAAAGAAAAAGAGGGGAAATGGTTCGCATCTGCAAAACTTAGAAATCGTTTTCTTCCTGCTTCTGAAAAAGGAACTTGGCTTACACATTATCATATGTGTATTCAAATAGCTCGTGCCGTAAAAAGATTACATGCCGCTGGTTTGGCGCATTCAGATTTGTCGTATAAAAATGTACTCGTTGATCCTGTTACCGGTAAAGCTTCAATCATTGATATTGACGGATTAGTGGTTCCGGGAAAGTATCCGCCAGATGTAGTTGGAACGCCTGATTTCATAGCTCCGGAAGTGCTTGAAACTCGCAGTCTGAAAATTGGTGATCCTAACAAAAAACTGCCAAGTATTCAAACCGACAGACACGCATTAGCAGTCCTTATTTATATGTATTTACTTTATCGTCATCCTCTTAGAGGCGGTAAGGTAAACGATTTGGATGCTGCCAAAGACGAAGAATTGTCTATGGGAGCAAAAGCATTGTTCATTGAACACCCGACAGACAAAAGTAACAGACCCAAAATCAATCAGTTGGCAAAAAGCGAACTACCCCAAGGAGATGTAACAAAACTTCCTTATAGCATTTGTGGTCCTTATCTAAAAGAATTATTCAATAGAGCTTTCATTGACGGATTACATAATCCATCAATGCGACCAACTGCAGATGAATGGGAACAAGCTCTAATCAAGACAACAGATTTGATGCAGCCGTGTCAAAATCCGAATTGCGAATCAAAATGGTTCGTGTTTGACAACTCAACTAAACCAAGATGTCCATTTTGTGGGCAAGAATATCATGGGCAATTACCTGTTCTAAATTTATATTATTCTCCCAAGAAAGGAGTATTTAAGCCTGAAAATTACCGTCTTATGGTATATGATAAGCAAACTTTATATAAGTGGCATGTGAATAGGTTTATAACACCAAACGAAAAAACGAGTGATGAAGACAAGAAGCCAGTTGGTGATTTCCACTTTTTCAATGGTAAATGGATTCTTATCAATCGGAGATTAGATAGTCTGTATGACAAGGATTTGGATAAAAAAATAGAAATAGGGCAATATGTTGAATTGACTGAGGGTAAGAAAATTCTCCTATCTACAGAGGATGGAGGAAGACTTATTATTGTGCAACTGGTTAATAATTAATTATCACTATGATAAAAGAGCAATGTGAACAATGCAAGAGGAATAACATCAATTGCCAAGAAAATATAGAATTTAATGGTCTATCATGTGAACAATATGTTAAGCGTATAAATTTGGAGAAATCTGAAAAAAATGAGGTTCCAAATAATAACGTTATACAGCAAAATCAAGATACATCTGCTGCTATAGAATATCCAGACCCAAACTATAATATTCATGGATGGCTTAGTTTTTTCTTGCTCTCGATAGGACTTGGCGGATTAGTTAGTGCGCTTTATCCTATATTTACATATAACATAGCAGAATACGATGGTAGCCATTTTCTTGCTATATCAGATGTGTTTTTAGGAGTAATGTTGCTCATTTTAGCTGGCTACACAATTTATTCATTCTGCAAGAGAAGCCCAAATGCTGTATTCTTAGCAAAGATGTATGTTGTGGTGACATTTGCAACTAATATATTAGCATTAATAAGCGGAGAGTTTGAAGAAACTGGACTCGGTAGTTTGCCACGTATTGTTAGGAGCCTTGTTTGGGGCGTTATTTGGTTCTCATATCTGACCTATTCTGAACAGGTAAAAACTATAATCCCTAAATCATACCGTAAGGTCTTTAGTCGAGATTATTATTTGATGACAGCATTTATCATTATTCCCACATTATGCCTTGCCATAGGTGTTGGAAATATATTTTCTCAAAGGGAAGAGCTGGAACATAACTTTATATCAGCGACTAACCTTGATTACAATGAATATACGGATGGGCGCATAATATTTACGAAACCGGACGGATTCACATGTGAAAAGCAAGAATTAGACGACCCTAAAATCACCGTTTTTGATTTAGAATCAGAATATAGCTATATACGTATTGTTAGCGACTATGATTCTGATGTTTCAGTAAAGAATTTCAATACTTATTGGAACGGTTGGAATGATGACGATCTAAAGGATTATTCGTATAAAGAAATCACAAACGAAAAAAGAGAAATTAATGGTAATCCATACTTTATAAAATCAGTGAAATACGAAACAGAAACACCTATTATATGGCACTTCGCTTTGTTGTTTAGCCCTAAAACAGGTAAAGTTTGTGTCATTCATTCCATACAAACAGATAATGAGACATTTGATGTTGCAGACCTTATCAAAACTATTCGTTTCTAAACTATGATATATGTAAGAAGAAATAATCAGGAGTTTGGCCCTTATGATGAACCTACCCTTTTGGTATATGTCAATTCCGGGCAGATTCTCAGGAGTGATTCAGCTCGCAACGATATTACAAATGAAGAAAATACGGTAAAGTATTTTTTAAAAAAGGCAGGATTAAAAGCAAAAGTTCCTCACAAGGGAAATCTCTTTCACCAATTATCAGTGATTGGTAGTGAGTTGATACTGCCTAAATCAACCATTATTAGCAAGCAATGGCTTTCAGATAAGAGACTATTGCTTTTGGCGATAATCGGTCTATTCCCGACCATTTTCATGGCAATACCATTTCCAGCAATGGGAATATTTTATGCGATTGCATTGTATTTTTCATGTATATGGGGGATATTCTTTTACTATTTTTTCAAAACAAAGCAAGTGTCGTTAAAATATACATTAATTGTATTTTTTATAACGCAACTCTGTATATTTTTTCTGTGGGATATTGTAGGTTGGACAAGACTTAATCCATTTTACAATCTTATCAACTTACCCATCCCATTCAATTTTATAGGCTATACTTTAGGTGTTGGAATAACAGAAGAATTTGTAAAAGCAATACCTCTTTATATTCTTATAGCCCGTGCGAAAGAGCCATTAATACCACAAACTTTAGTGTTTTATGGTTTAATAGCTGGAATTGCATTCGGTGTATATGAGGGAGTTGGATATCAAACTTCTGTTAATACCCAACTAGATTACACCGGAGCATTTTTCATGAATATTGCGCGATTGACCAGTTTACCGTTCCTTCATGCAATATGGTGCGGTATCGGCGGATATTTTATTGCTTTCGCCAATTTATATCCGAAGTATCGTATATCATTGTACTTCCTATCATTAGCTATTCCGGCTTTGTTGCATGGACTATATGATACGTTGTGTGGTTATAGCGTATTGATATTTATCGCCGTTAGCATATGCTTCATCGCTGTACTGTTGCTAATGACTTACTTAAAGCAAGGAGTAAATTATCAGTCTAAACTTAGAAACTAATATACTATGGGAAAATGTCTATACTGCGGTCAGGATGCTGGTTTCTTTCGTAACAAACACAGTGAATGCGAAGCAAAACATCTTAAAGGTTTGTCCTCTATTAAACAAATTATAATAGATTGTTTTACACATAAGGAGGATTTTTATCTAAAAGATTCAGAAATAAAAAAAATCGTTCAAAATTCGCATATCAACAAAACGTCTTTAGACAATATATTTTGTTCTGCATTTGATGAAGCTATTGACAACTATCTTAATGATGGAATAATTGATTCTGCAGAAGAAAAAACTGTTGCCAGATTCATTCAATATTCTGGACTTTCACAATTATTCCTCAATGCCAATAAATCTCTTGAAAAGGTCTTACAGTCAAAAGTCCTTCGTGATATTTTATCAGGGAATATTCCAACACCTCAAATCACCATTGCAGGTGATTTTCCTTTTCTGCTTAATAAATCAGAGCATTTAGTATGGCTATTTCGCAATATCACACTTTACCAACAAAAGATTCAACGAGAATATGTAGGACGAAGTAGAGGTGTTAGCGTTAGAGTAATGAAAGGCGTTTATTATCGCACTGGTGGTTTCAAGGGCCATCCTGTTGAAACAACCGTTATGCAAAAAATCGGTTCTGGAAGTGTTTGCCTCACCGATAAACATATCTATTTTGCTTCTCCTGAAAAAAGTTTGAAAATACCATACTCAAAGATTTTGAGTATGGAATCATATTCAAATGGAATAGGATTGCAAAAGGATGGGGCTAATGACAAACCTATATACCTTGAAGAAATTAACAGTTGGTTCGCTTATAATGTTGTTGCAAATTACAAATAATTGTTATGTATAATTTAGAACAGATTAAACAAACTATCATAGCAAACGGAAGTGTCACTTCAAGTGATATTCCGGACTTGCGCAAGATTGTATATAAAGATGGTCGAGTAAGCCGAGAAGAGGCGGATTTTTTATTTGACTTACGAAAAGAGATACTAAATTTTGGCAATCTAAAAGAATGGGATAATTTTTTCATTCAGGCCATTTGTGATCATCTATTAAAAGATAAATCACATGACACAATAACTGACGACGATGTATTTTGGCTCATAGACAAAATCGGTGAAGATAAATATATTGACCATGTAGAACAAGAACTACTTTACAGGCTGAGTTATAAAGTAAAGTATTTCCCATCAAACCTAAAGGCAATTCAAAAACATACAAACATTGCATATGATTTTGGGCGCAAAATATTGTCGTTATTGTGCAGAAATTCAAAAACAGGTCGTAGTCTGCAATTTGGAATCAATAAAATCGGTTGTAGAAACAATAAAATAATAGCTTGAATATTTATGTGCTATATATATGATTAGCGGAATTTATATTCTACTAACATCCTCAATATTGCACATAAACACACATCTGGAAAATAATTAATTAAACAAATCATAATATGGAACAAAAAAAACTTCACGTTGGTTTAACTGATGCTCAGGTGCTTGAAAGCCGTAAAAAGAATGGAGCAAATATTCTTACCCCGCCAGAAAAAGATCCGTGGTGGAAAGAATTTCTTGAAAAATTTTCAGACCCGTTAATCATCATTCTCCTTGTTGCCGGAGTGCTTTCAATCGGAATTTCATTCTATGAATTCTTTGGATTAGAACAAAATTGGAAAGTGTTTTTTGAACCAATAGGCATCTTCGTTGCCATAGGATTAGCAACGACTCTTGCTTTCATCTTTGAACAAAGGGCAAACAAAGCTTTTAAAATCCTCAATCAGGTCAACGATGATGAATTGGTTGAGGTTATAAGAAACAGTGCAACTACTACAATTCCTCGAAAGGACGTAGTTGTAGGTGATATTGTCATCATTAACACTGGCGATGAAATCCCTGCCGATGGAGAACTTTTGGATGCCGTTACTCTCAGTGTAGATGAGTCAACACTCACAGGAGAGCCTCTTTGCGCCAAAACCATTGACTCTGAACACTTCGACAAAGAAGCCACCTATCCTTCAAATCATGTCATGCGTGGTACAAAGGTAATGGAAGGACACGGTTTGATGCGTGTATTGAAAGTTGGTGACGCAACAGAGATGGGTAAAGTATTTGAGGAAGCGCAGATTGATGATTCCGTAAAGACACCGCTCAATGAACAGCTTGACGGACTCGCAGATTGGATTACGAATGTCAGCTATGGTTTTGCTGGATTGATTATTGTTGGTCAGCTGATTCATTTCCTCGGATGGAGTAACTGGCAAGCATGGACGCTTATTGTTCCTGTTGCCTTATTCTTCTGGCTTGTCATCAAAAAATTTGAAGATTGGTCAAAGGCTAAGTGCATCCTTACTATCATCGGATTTTTCGTGCTGTTCTTCGCTATGGTAATTGGAGCGTTCGCAATGATACACACTGGTGCAGATAGTGCCACTTGGTCGCAACTCCTTGCTCATACGCTCAAAACTCTTATGGTGGCTGTAACCTTGATTGTAGTGGCTGTACCAGAAGGATTACCTATGGCTGTAACACTTTCACTTGCATATAGTATGAGCCGTATGCTTAAAACCAACAACCTTGTCCGCAAAATGCACGCTTGTGAAACAATGGGTGCTACAACCATAATCTGCACAGACAAAACTGGTACACTGACCCAGAACCAAATGCAAGTCTATAAGACTAATTTCTTTGGAGAGCCTTCCGATGAAATCCTTTATGAGGGTATAGCTGTAAACTCAACGGCTCAACTTGATTTGACAGGAGATAAGCCGCAAGTTCTTGGAAATCCTACCGAAGGCGCATTGCTCCTTTGGCTAAAGAAACACAATGCAGACTACAAGGCACTGCGTATGAATGCCACGCGCATCGAGGAACTGCCATTTACTACTGAGCGTAAGTACATGGCTACCGTTGTGAAATCAGCAACAGGCAAGAACATTCTTTATATAAAAGGTGCACCGGAAATTATTTTCGCTATGTGTAAAAATACTTGCGGTGTTTCCAAACAAGAGATAGACACTCAGTTGCTTGCATATCAAAATCAAGCGATGCGTACTCTTGGTTTTGCATATCAGGAACTTGGAGACAAGGATGCTACCATTGAAAACGGTAAGGTCGTGGCCGATAAACTTACATTTCTCGGAATTGTTGCTATCTCAGACCCTGTGCGTTTAGATGTGCCTGATGCCGTTAATGAAGTGATTGCTGCTGGAGTCAAAGTCAAAATCGTAACAGGTGACACACCCGGAACTGCAAAGGAAATAGGTCGACAGATCGGACTTTGGAATGATACGACAGATACAGACCGCAACATCATTACAGGAATAGAGTTTTCTGAACTTTCCGATGCACAGTTACGCGAACGTGTAGGCGAGTTGAAAATCATAGCTCGTGCTCGTCCTATGGACAAGAAACGTCTTGTAGAAGCATTGCAAGCCAATAATGAAGTTGTGGCTGTTACCGGTGATGGAACGAATGATGCCCCAGCTCTGAAGACGGCTCATGTAGGCTTGTCTATGGGTGACGGCACTTCTGTTGCCAAAGAAGCATCCGATATAACAATTATCGACAACTCATTCTCATCAATCGGTCGTGCCGTAATGTGGGGACGTTCTCTTTATAAGAATATCCAACGTTTCTTACTTTTCCAGCTTACGGTCAATGTGGCAGCCTGCTTCCTTGTGCTTTTTGGCTCATTCATGGGTACAGAATCACCGTTGACAGTTACTCAGATGCTTTGGGTAAACCTCATCATGGATACATTTGGAGCAATGGCACTTGCTTCGTTGCCACCCTCTCCAAGTGTGATGAACGAAAAACCGCGTCGTCGTGAGGCATCAATCCTGACTCGTTCAATGATGACGGAACTTCTTGGTGTAGGGTTGTTCTTCTTTACTTTGACGTTGGGTTTCTACTGGTTGTTCAACCATGCTGAAGTAACCTCGATTACACAGATGTTCTCAGCAGTTGTAGGTGGTGAAAATCCGCTGACAGCATACGAGGCTACGCTTCTCTTCTCTATCTTCGTGTGGACACACTTCTGGTATATGTTTGATGCACGTGTATTTGAGACAGGAGAAAGCGTCTTCAAAGTAAAAATGAGTAACGGATTTTGGACTATTGTCGGTATCATCGTCATTGGCCAGCTATTCATCACAGAAATTGCATATGAGTTCTTCAATGTAGAACCCATGCTTCATACCCATGATTGGCATTTCAATTTCACAAGGGCTATTGACTTGTTGATAATTATTAGTGTATCTTCACTCGTCCTTTGGGTTCGTGAAATTTATCGATTGTTTACAAGAAAATAATACGTAATTCTATTGGTGAATGATATTCAAGTTCACCAATAGAATTATTTCACTTATTGTGTATGAAAAGAATATTTATCATATTGCTTGGCATTATTGGGCTAACAAATATTGTTTCAGCCCAAAACATCAAACGTCCGGATAGTTATAATTACAATCGTGGTGTAGAAGCTATTCAAAACAACAATGCAGAAGAAGCACTGGAGTACCTTAACAAGGAATTGGAAGATAATCCTAACAACGGATATGCGTTGGCTTGGATTGCAACTGTGCGCAAATATCAAGAAGAGTATGGTCGTGCGCTAACCGCTGTGGACCTAGCATTAAAGTATATCCCCAAAAAGGACAAACAATACATGGCTTTTGCATATACTGTGCGTTCTGAGGTTTATGTAGGACTAGGAGAAAAAGATAAAGCACTTGCAGATTTATCATCTGCAATTAAAGAAACCCCTGATGATGCAGATGTATATGAAAAACGTGCCAATTTGTATTATTACATGGATAAATATGATTTGGCAGACAAAGATTATCGTAAAATCATATCCATTGACCCGGGCAGTGTGATGGGATATATGGGTATCGGTCGAAATGCCAATGCTGAAAAAAGATATGATGACGCTATTGAACAATTCAACTATGTAACAAAATTGGCATCTGACTATTCTTCCGGGTATTCGTTTAGAGCTGAAAGCTATACCAGACTTAAGCAGTATGACAAGGCTATTGACGATATTATTAAAGCTTTGGATATTGATGGAGATAATAAAGCATTTCATCTAATGCAGCAGGTAGCAGATTCTGCAATGGTTCCATTAGTAGCAAAACTGAAAGTACAATCCGTCAAAAATCCCAATAATGAGTATTGGCTTTATTGTTTAGGCGTTGTGCATGAACATACGGATGCTTATAAGAAAGCTATTGAATACTATACAAGTTGCTATGAAAAAGATGCGTCTGATGTAGTAGCCTACCGCATATCCCAATGTTATAGCGACATGGGGGATTTCGCCTCCGCATTGAAACATATTGATAATGCGATTGCGTTGGACTCTACCGATTATGACTACGTAATGGAAAAAGCAGATCTATTATATGAATCCGGAAATGTAAAAGATGCCATAACAGAGTTAGGTAAATATATTAGCCATTATCCTGATTATTTCGGAGGATATTATCGCCGCGGTTGGTTTAAAGATAATAGTAAGGATACAGATGGAGCTATTGAGGATTATACAATGGCTATAGTATTAAGACCGGATTACGCATACGCATATTTGGGACGTGGTGATATGTATAGTTTAATGGGCGACAAGAAATCCGCAGATGCAGATTACAAAAAAGTTATTGAATTAGACACAATACCGTCCAATAGTTCTTGTGCGCAATATGCCTATTGGTGTTTAGGACAAAAAGAAAAAGCTATTGAATTTATGGATAAAGTGATAGCCAATGATCCGGATAATGCAGGCAACTATTATGACGCAGCTTGTTTACATTCAAGAATGGGTGAATTAGATAAGTCTGTATATTTTTTACAAATTGCGCTAGAAAAAGGATATCGCCGTTTTGCCCATCTTGAAATGGATGACGATTTGAATGCAATAAGGGAATTACCAAAATACAAAGAGCTGATTCAACAATATAAAAATATTTTTGAATCTGAGATAGATGATAAAATGCAAGATACTTCCGTATATGAGGAACAAACCGTAGAAATACCGTTTACAAAAGAAGACGGTGTTTGTAAGGTAAAATGTGCTATCAATGACCTGCCTTTATATTTCGTGTTTGATACGGGAGCATCAGATGTTTCTCTTTCATCTGTTGAAGCAACTTTTATGATGAAAAACGGATATTTGAAATCATCTGATGTCATAGGAAAACAAAATTATATGATGGCTAATGGGGAGATAAATGCAGGTACAGTCATTAATCTCCGCAATGTAAATTTCGGAGGATTAGATTTGAACAATATACGTGCTTCTGTAGTACATAATCAAACAGCCCCGCTTTTGTTAGGACAATCAATCCTTGGGCGTTTGGGAAATATTGAAATCGACAATACGAGAAGAGTTTTAAGGATAACATATAAAAAGAAAGTTGAGGGAGACAGATGAAACAAGAAATCAATAGGTTAAAAGTTGTATTGGCTGAGAAAAAAAGGACTAATCGTTGGTTAGCAACTCAATTAGGAAAAAATGAAGCCACCATATCCAAATGGTGTACGAATACGACTCAGCCAAGTTTGGATGATTTAGTCGCCATCGCAAGATGTTTGGAAGTCGATACAAAAGATTTACTCCATTCAATAACTGAATAATTAACGTAGATACCACCTGTTTTGGGGTGGTATTTTACTTTAGAGTCAAATAACCATTACACAATAAAGTATTTGGATTTGAAAATTTGCTATTTTTGTATAAAGATTTAAGACACTAACGATATGACCTCAGCAAGATACAAAGAATATATTTCAAAATACAATTTAAGGCGATTTGTTGATGCGCATCGTCAAATATACAGTTCTGCTTTGAATGAGATTCGATCCAGCGAGAAGCAATCGCATTGGATGTGGTATATATTTCCACAGCTTCGAGGACTTGGGCATAGTCGCAATGCTGAATATTATGGTATTGCAGACCGTGATGAAGCGGTAATGTTTCTACACCATCCTCTGTTAGGTAGAAACCTCCATGAAATCACAATGGCAATGCTTACCATTGACGGAAAATCTGCCGAGGAAATTTTAGGTGGAATAGATGCCTTGAAGTTCCGCTCATCGATGACACTTTTCGACAACATATGTCCTAACGATATTTTCTCTGATGCCTTACAGAAGTATTACGATGGTAAAGTTGATGAACGTACATTGGAAATGTTGCAAACAGGTAAAATCGGGGACGAGCAGCTTATTTCAGGAGGAATTATAGGTGCTATAATCGGAGATATTGTCGGCTCATTTTATGAGTTTTACAATCACAAGTCAACCAATTTCGCTTTATTTACGAGAGGAACTCAATTTACGGATGATACTGTAATGACCATTGCAGTAGCAGACTGGCTTTTGAGTGGAGTCTCGTTGCAGAAAACCATGCCTGATTGGGGAAAAGAATATCCGAACAGAGGATATGGTGGAATGTTCTATGAATGGATGTTTTACAGTGAAAATAAAGAGCCATATAATAGTTTTGGGAATGGAGCAGGTATGCGTGTAAGCCCTTGCGGTTATTATGCCACTTCGATTGAAGAAGCACTTGACCTCGCAAAGCAATCTGCTGAAGTCACTCACAATCATCCGGAAGGAATAAAAGGTGCACAAGCAATTGCTTCAGCAATCTTCTTGGCTCGCCAGCATAAATCAAAGGATGAGATTCGTAAATATATTGAGCAGAATTTTGGCTACAATCTTCATCGCTCATGTGATGAAATACGTCCGACATATCAGTTTGACGTAACTTGTCAAGGTTCATGCCCGGAAGCGATAATCGCCTTCTTGGATAGTCACGATTACGAATCTGCCATCCGGCTTGCAGTATCCTTGGGTGGTGACAGTGATACAATCGCCTGCATGACAGGCGGTATTGCCGCTGCATATTATGGCATTCCATCGTGGCTTGTTAAGTATGTTACGGTTGAGTTTCTGCCCCAGTATATCCGGGATATAATAGAGAAATTTGATAAAGTGTGTGCAGAACGCATTGCTATACAATCGAAATTTGACAATAAAGAAACGAATAGATAACACAAATCGAACTCTTTTGAAAAAGTATTATTGTTTATGCTGGATGATATCATAGTCAAATTGATTGTAATAACATGGAGGATTTGCAGATGGTTCTTTTTACAAATCATTCTCATGTTCTTGATGCCATATTTGTGGGCTGACCATTATAATGGCGAGACAATTTGTTTGATGCTACTTTACACAGCTTTATATGCAATATACTGGGAAACCGTACCGAAAGATAAAAGATTGCGTTGGCTGTTTTCACCATATTTCATGTATTCCGGCATAGCCATTTTGTTTTATGGCTTGATTAAAACTTGGAATGTATCTGTATGGTATTCCTTTTTATTGCCCATATATGGCGCAACTTGTGTAATCCTTGTGAAAATTTGTGGAAAGCAGATTAGAAGAATCCGGAAGAAATACAAATTTGGCAAAATAATAACATATAGTGCAGTTCTCTTGTTTTTTGTTGCGCTGAAATCCATCTCCGTTTCGTGGGAATGTTCAAAACGAAATTCTTCTGAAAAGGAAGACATTTTGGCGAGGAAAGATTACTTACTGGGAAAGTTGATGGTAGATCCACAGGTAGTACTGAACGAAATGCCTGCTGCAATAGGAACACAGTTTCAGGGAGAATGGGCATTGTATTCTTGTTCCATGTTTTCCGCGGCATTGGTAAACATATCCCAATTATATCCAGAAACAAAAGCCAGGAACATTCAACTCATTGACAGTCTCATCAATATTGTAATGTCTCCCGAACTTCGCTATTATGATACAATGCGATGGTATGAAGATCCATTGGAATCTTTGGACGGCGATGAAAGCCATATATCCTATCTCAGTCACTTGGCTTGGATGATTTGCGGCTACAAACAAATCGGAGGTGATTCAAAGTACGATAAGTTATTGTTATCTTTGTGTAGTACAATGAATAGAAGACTTCTTAATCGAAGTTCCTTGAATTTGCCCACTTACCCCGGAGAGTCAATCTACATTCCGGATATGCTTGTTGCCATTGTCGCTCTAAATCAATATGCAGACATGAATAATGGTAAATACCGTAGCACTGTCAAAAAATGGATAAAACAAGCACAAAAAGAATGGATTGATGACAAAACCGGTTTGTTGGTTTCATTCCTTCAGGAGAATGGAAACCAGTACGAAGAAGTTCCAGTTAAAGGTTCATATTCAGCTTTAAACTGCTACTATCTGACTTTTATAGATGAAACTTTTGCCAAGCAACAATATGAAACACTCAAATCATTGTTTTGGAAAGACGGTGTTATTTCCGGACTAAAAGAATACTATGACAGAACCTGCTATTTGGGGTTGGATATAGATGCCGGACCAATTTTATTTGAATTAAGTCCATCAGGCACTGCATTCATGACTGGAGCTGCGACCTATTTTAATGATTTAAAAACGAGAAATGATATTTTGACAACAGCTGAGATTGCAGGTCATACCGTTAGGCTAAATTGTAAACGTCATTATCTTTTGGCTAATGTAGCTCTAGTTGGTGAAGCTATTATGTTGGCTATGCGAACACATTTCAAATAATATTTTTGACTAACTCCATCACACAAGACTCTTTAACAGAGTTGATATAATCAAGGAAAATCCTGGGATTGACATATTCTCCTTTTTGACGTATGGTAATGTGCAAATGCTCCCCAGTGCTGCGCCCTGTGTTACCGGTGATTCCAACAACATCACCCGACAGAACGTCCTGCCCCTGTGATACAGAGATTTGAGACAGGTGGCAATAACTAACGGTGAAGTTTCCGTGCCGGAGAGTGACATATTTCCCGGACACCTTATCCTGCCCAACAGCAATGACTCTCCCCTGCATCATGGCAAATACCTTGGAACTTCGGGCATGGAGGTCAATACCGTTGTGAAACTTTCTCTTCCCTGTAAAAGGGTCTTTCCGATAACCGTAAGGCGAATTTATCTTGATATGTGAGAGCGGGTAGCATACGCTTAGATAGCGTGCTACCTGCTCTTCCTTTTTTGTATCCGCACTTGACAATGAAACTTTGTCGGGTACGGACTTTTCATTTTCAGAGGTGATGCTTTCGGGTGTCACCTCTGCTTTGCTTGTCGTCCGGGTGAGATTCTCAACAGTGACTCTATAGCGATTGCCCGGACAGGAAACCGTGTTGAACTGCGCTTTCACATGGTTCCCGGATAATAACAAAAGAAGGGCTATAACGATTCGTGTATTACTCATAGATGCAAATGTAGGAACAGTTCTCCGACCATGCCAAAAGATGTCTTGATTTACCTCCAAAATATAACATTAAATAAGTTTAGAGTATGAATACTGCATTATAATCATACTTAAAGCATAAATAAATACAAATAATCAAGCTATTTAGAACTACGCAAATTGAAGTATGAACAATAGTATATACCTTTGTCAAAGTATAATCAAAATATCATATTAAAATATGAAACAAGTACGATTTGAATTTGAAGAACTGCCTTACGAAACTCTCTCGCAGTTCGGACTTACACGGGAAATGATTGAAGACCTTCCTATGCACATCTTGGAAGAACTCAGCCACGGCAGGCACTCGCCTGTCCTTCCCATCAAGGTAAACGATGATAACGGAAACACGGTCACCGACCGTAGCCGAT
>ERZ779896.1122-NODE-1122-length-24986-cov-21.159801_pt1 | contig 24986 bp, 21 predicted proteins | sample MGYA00511067_ERZ779896 | MGnify/ENA primary metagenome ERZ779896 (study PRJEB29588, sample SAMEA2161597) | human gut metagenome | biome: human gut; feature: human-associated habitat; material: faeces | place: Denmark | collected 2008/2010 ... | reverse complement strand
TTGACGGTATTATTATAGCATCTTTTCATTTCCGTGTCATCGGCTTTTCTGTGCCATTTTTTCGCCATTTTATGCGCAGGATAAGGAATGGGGAAGCTTGTTGTATGTCCGAGAAAATTGTACAGTTGAACGAGAAAATTATCAAGGGGCAGATCAAGGAATTGGTGCGCGTCAGCTGTAGGACTACAATACATATTGGACAATTGAAGAAAAAAGCTATGAGGAATATGGTCTCATGGGTTATAGTTAAGTTACCATACCAAACCAGCCCGAAAGGAGACCATATCCCTCATGAGCAAGAGTATAACACAAGACATGGCCTATCGGCAATCCCTAATGAAGTACGCAGAAAAATACGGCGTCAGCCGCGCCAGCCGGAAGTACAACAAGAGCCGGTCGTACATCTACTTCTGGAAGCAGCGCTGGGATGGTAGTGTGGCATCCCTGGCCTGCCAGTCCAGACGGCCCCACAGCCACCCCAACCAGCACACAGAGGCCGAGCTGAAGCTCATCCGCGATATGCGCCGCCGAAATCCAACCCTGGGTATGGTCGAACTCTGGCACCGTCTGCGGCAGCGCGGCTACACCCGCTGCCCGGAGAGTCTGTTCCGTGTCATGCGTAAAATGGGGTTGTTTCCGCCAGAAAAGCCGAAAAAAGCGTACAAGCCAAAGCCTTATGAGCAGATGACCCGTCCCGGAGAGCGCGTGCAGGTAGATGTGAAGGTCGTGCCGCGCAAGTGCATCGCGGATCCGGAGCTTCGGCTGTTCCAGTACACCGCCATCGACGAGTTCACGCGCCTGCGCTTCCTCGCCGCCTATCCGGAGCAGTCCACCTATTCTTCGACTGATTTCCTGCGCAGACTGACCGCGTGGTATGCGCGCCGTGGGATCAAGGTGGAGTGTGTCCAGACGGACAATGGCTTCGAGTTCACCAACCGTTTTTCCAACAGTAAACGCGATCTGCCGACAATGTTTGAGCGGACGGCTGCTGAGCTGGGCATCCGGCATAAGCTGATTCGCCCGTATACCCCGCGGCACAACGGTAAGGTGGAGCGCAGCCACCGCGAGGACCAGAAACGCTTCTATTCCTGCCACGCATTCTATTCTCTGGACGATTTTGCAAAGCAGCTTGCTGTCCACAACCGCCGCTCCAACAGCTTACCTATGAGGCCCATCCACTGGCTCTCTCCAGCAGAGTTCTCTGTCCAATATGTTTGACAAACCTACACAGATCAAGGAATTGGTGCGCGTCAGCGTGGAAAAAACGCTGAACGAGCTGCTTGAAAAGGAGGCGGAGTCGCTGACGCAGGCGGCCCGCTATGAGCGCAGCGAGGCACGGCGGGGCTACCGCAGCGGACACTATGACCGGAATCTCACCACGACCTCCGGCAACGTTACGCTCCATATGCCCCGGCTCAAGGGCGTGTCCTTCGAGACGGCCATTATCGAGAGGTATCGCCGCCGGGAGAGCAGCGTGGAAGAAGTCCTCATCGAGATGTACCTGGCAGGTGTTTCCGTGCGCCGAGTAGAGGACATCACAGAAGCCCTGTGGGGCAGCCAAGTCTCACCCGCCACCATCAGCGAGCTGAACAAGAAAGCCTCCCGTGAAAAAGCGAAAGCTGTTGTTGCCGAGCTGAGAGCGATGAAGCTGAAGGAGGCGGCCGAGAAAGTCGAGGACAGCATTGAGGAACCGCTGACCTACTGTGACTTTCCCGGTGAGCACTGGACGCGCATCCGCACCAACAACGTGATCGAGCGGCTGAACCGTGAAATCCGCCGCAGGACTCGCGTGGTGGGGACATTCCCCGATGGCGACTCTGCTCTGATGCTGGTCTGCGCGAGGCTGCGCCATGTGGCAGGCACCCAGTGGGGCAACAAGAAATACATGAACATGAAGCACCTGGAGGCGGCTCTGGACGACGTCTCCGTTGCCGGCTGACCTCATTCAGCCGGAGCCTGCAAACAATTTTGCGCATAAATCTTGACGGTACCTTTTATACGCGATTACGTTTTACGCTTACATCATATTGCCTATACTGCCCGATAACTGATATTTAATATACAAAGGCCGTCCAGCGAAAGCTGGACGGCCTTTGTATCGAAGAAGCCTATTTGCTATCAGGTAAACACTCTGTTCTATGTAACCGTCAGCCCTTCAATTGTGTTGTAACGAGGTTATATATTTTGAAATAGCTTCGGGCCAGGAATCAGTGGCGGGGCGGACACGGACGCTGCCGGCATCCTGCGCCGGTGCTGCCGCTCGGCCCAAACGTCGGCGGAGTCTGATCACATCCAGGTTTGTCAGCGCTACCGGATGCCAACGGTTCAGCAGCGCCGCCGTGATCCCGGGTCCCCACCCGTATTCCGTATATCGACGCAAGTCCTCCAGAAACTCCGGTGTCAGCTCTGGAGCATCCTCGGTCTGCATGAAGGGTCACCTTCGTTCGTTTTTTGTTGTTACGGTTTTGCGGTGTTAATAAGCTTTGATGGAGGTTTCAGCTGTCTGGGTCTCCACCAGCTTCCCCGCAGAGTTATACACATAGGCCGTGACCACTACCTGGTACACATGGCCGTGAGTGATGTTGCAGGACGTCGCAAGTGTAATGTCATCATACGTAACAGTATCCTCCCAACGCGCATATTCCACGTTGCTGCGCTTCAGGACCATGACCAAATTAACGGTGTATCCCTTGTACGCACGGGTAGTTCCCCGGCAATAAGCAGCACCATTTTCAAAATACAAATCAGCAGATATTTGTGAAATACCAATGTACTGTAGTACGATCTCATCCTCCGTCGCAGCATAGGCCTGCACCGGAACAGATACCGCCAGGCAAAGCGCGGCCATGACGGCGCACATAAAGGAAACCAGTTTCTTCTTCATGTCTTCTCTCCTGTCTGTCATTTTTCTGCAATAAGGGTCCTGACTGTCCGTCAGGACAAAACGATGCTCTGGGCAATTCTCAGGGCAGTCTCTGTGGAGATGTTATCGCCATAAAGCATGACGATGCAATTGGATTCCGGATACATCCAGGTAAGCTGGATACTTCCTTCTCTCTGGATTACTGTGGCAAGTGTGTTCTGCACGGAAACCTGGTATACCTGGTCAGCTTCCGTATCAACTTTGAAAATACCTGCGTCGGAGAAATTCATTACCTGAATTTTAACACTTTGCTCTAAGCCATCGCTTAGTTCGATATAGAGTTGTGAAGTTATTCTATTGGCCGTCCTACTTTCCACCAGCTCATATCCCTCCGGCAGCCAGCCCACTTCGATGCCCTGATACTGAACACCTCCTTCCGTTTGGTTGAATCGGTACTCCGCATGATCGCCGAAGGTCGCCACAGCCCACCGCAGCGCGTCGCTGCGGAAAACGGGTGACACGGCGAACGCAGCCGTCAGGCAGGAAATGACCAGCAGCATAACGACCGCCGCCTTGCTGAGGAACCGCGACGCCGTCCGGGCTGCGGCGCGGGCGTGGCCCCGCCTTACCTGCCGGGAGATTGTCCGCAGACACCGGTGCTTCGCCGTCTCGGAGGGGCCGCCCTCCTGCGCTTTCAGCGCCTGGTTTTCCTCCTGGTACTGCTGCCCCTGATGCTGTGCAACACTGTGCATCAGCAGCCGGAACAATGCATCATTATACTGCTCATACAGCATTTCCTGCTTTGTCATGCTGGTACCTCCTCAAATCCCTCTACACTAATAGAACTGTTGAAACGGCAAAATGCAACAGTTTTTCTAAATTTTTTCCAAAAATATTTTCTTCCATGGAAGCACTATTGTCAAGATGCGATTTTTTTGCTATAATTTTTCTCAGTTTTTATTGCTTTTCTGAAAAGGGGAGAATACCGAATGATTCCCATCTGCATTCAGACCATAGAGAATGATGATGACCGGGATTTTATGGAGTGGCTGTTTTTGGAATACCATCCGCTCATGTACGCAACCATCCGGAAGGTCATACATGACCAATGGACGTGCGAGGATGTGCTGCAGGAGTCTGTCAGAAAATTCATCGACCATATTCCTCAGCTGCGGGAGATGGACGCGGCCTCCCGCACCAACTACATCGTTGTGGCGTGCCGGTATAATGCCATCGAGGAGGAAAAGCGTCAGCGCAGAGCCCCCTTCCCTGTGGGGAATGGGGTGATCGACATTGCCTCCCGGGATGCAGAGGATCCGGAACGGCAGATCCTGCTTTTGGACGATGCCGATGTGCTTTGGCGGATCTGGCCGCAGCTGGATTCGCGGACGCGGCAGCTGCTGGAGGACAAATATATCCTGAACATGAGCGATGCGGAGATTGCCTCTGCCCTGGGCGTCAAGCCCAGCAGTGTGCGGATGCTGCTGACAAGGGCCAGGAGCAAGGCGCGTAAGGCGATAGAGAAGAAAATGTGAACAAAACTAAGCCTCATATATAAGACAGGTAAGCTGTTATACCCGTCTTATATATGAGGCATTTTTGTGGTAAGAGGGACTCCGTTTTTGGCGGTCAGCCCCGTCATGCGGCTGAAGCTGTCTGTACGTTGTACCGTTGACCGTCTTGGAAATACGCTTGCCGTCGGCGTTGTAGCCGTAGGTGATGCTGCTGCCGCTCTTGCTCATGGACGCCAGCTGACGGCCATGCTGCCAGGCGTAGGTCCACGTGCCGTCGGACAGGGGATTGCCTATGGCGTCGTAGGTGATGGACTTCCCGTTGAACGCCGTCAGCAGGTCCGGCCAATCGGCGTTGCCGTAGGTGTAGGTGCTGCTTACTGTCCGGACGTGGCCGTCTATTAACGGCCACGTCCGTCAACCAAGACGATTATTCCTCCTCGTCGGGTTCCTGATCCTCCAGGTCAGGAGGTATTTCCCCGCGCCGCAGGCTTTCAAAGCTATTCAATCACTTCGCATGACATCAAGCCTTTTGCCTACCTCTTTTTTATCAACGGAGCATGGGCTGGCATATTGAATTTGCACTTTCATAAAGTCACTGTCCAGAACTGTCATGTCCGACTGCCGACCACTCTGTACCAGATACTTGTTTAAGCAGCGCAGCGCCGACAGGTGGTTATTGACTGACTTCGGACTGTAACCTCGGATATTGCGCATATAGGAGATGTACTCCAAAACATTGGAACGATAGAGTTCCTTTGGTTCGGAGCCGAAACTGTCACGGCACCAACTAAAATACATTCGGATGTTACGGCAATATGTCAAAGCAGTGTTTTCGGATTTTCCGATGCGTCTCAGATACTCCTCAAATTCTTTCATATACGATCGCCTCCTATCCTTATTACACGAGGAAAGGAATGCGTTTACAACCGTTTTGACTATGCATAACTGCGCGTGGACAAACTGACATTTGATTATGTTTAACTCACCGACGAAGAAAGCTACGCCCGGGTGGTTCAGTTCGCCATAATTCACATTATGTTGAGGTGATAGCCCTCGCACTTTAACGGCCGGACGGCGGTGTCAAAAAGAAAATTTGTGCCTTTTTAGAGAATCCTCTTGATATTATTCCGCATACCGAATATAATATATATAATAGCGGCGGAAAGGAATATTGGGGAATATGAAGTTTATCACTACGACCGAGGCAGGCAAAAAGTGGGGTCTGTCATCCCGCCGTATAGGTGTTCTGTGCAGCGAAGGGAGAATTGCCGGTGTGCAAAAGGTCGCAAATACCTGGTTGATTCCGGAGGATGCAGAAAAGCCAACAGATGCTCGCATCAGAAGCGGCAAATACATCAAGGCAAGCCATACGGAGGGGAAATAAATGGTTGATATCGTTTCTATATTGCAATCGCACGAGCGTGTGAACATTGAAGTTAAAGCAGCTAAAGGAGGAATCCCGAACAGTATTTGGGAAACCTACTCTTCATTTGCCAACACCTTTGGCGGTACGATTATTCTCGGTATCGAAGAAGATAAGACCACAAAAGAGTTCATTCCAAGTGGCGTGGCAAACCCGCAGCAGATGCTTTCTGATATCTGGAACACGCTGAACAACAGTCAAAAAATCAGCACCAATATTCTTCTGGAGCATCATGTATACAGCTTGGAATACAACGGAATGCCCTTCATTGTAATGGAGGTTCCGCGCGCGGATCGCCGAGACAAACCTGTATTTGTTGGTCAGAATATGTTCAAAGGTACCTTCCGCAGAAACCATGAAGGGGACTATCACTGCTCTGATGCAGAAGTAAAGGCCATGCTGCGTGACCAGGCCGACACACCGCAGGACGCGCTGATGTTGGAAAACCTCCTGAACAGTGATTTGAATCCGGAATCGATTCGCCGTTACCGCATCATGTTTAATAATTTGAAGCCAGGTCATATTTGGTCAAAATTTGATGACGAAGAGTTCCTTCTGAAAATTGGAGCAGCAAGGAAGGGACAGCACGACGGAAAGGTGCACCCTACATTGGCAGGTTTGTTGTTCTTCGGTGATTATATTACTATCACGAACGAGTTGCCTCATTATTTCCTCGACTACAGAGAGCGCTTGTCAAACGATACCCGTTGGTCTGACCGTGTCTGTTCCAGTGACAGTGATTGGAGTGGCAATATCTTTGATTTCTACTTCAAAATAATAGATCGTCTGACTGCTGATGTGAAACGTCCGTTTGCATTAGACTCGGATTTGCAGCGCATAGATGATACTCCGGTGCATAAAGCGCTTCGTGAGGGCCTTGCCAACGCATTGATCCATGCAGACTATTATGGTCGCCGCGGAATTGTGGTTGACAAAGAGTTCCGTAAGATATCCATCTCAAATCCCGGCACATTTCGTATCAGCGTTGATGAAGCCATTGCGGGTGGTATCAGTGATGCCCGCAACGGTCGGATCTTCAATATGTTCTCCCTTATCAATGTAGGCGAGCGCTCTGGTACTGGCCTGTGTGATGTCTATAATATTTGGGAAGACAGCGGATTCAGACGGCCTGAACTGATCGAAACTGTAGATCCGGATCGTATCACCCTCACTTTGGAAATCAAACTTGATAGTGCAATCAAAAATGATGGAGAAAATGATGGAGAAAATGATGGAGAAACAGTTGACGAATATACAGATCTGAACAAAACCCAGCGCCGTGTTTACGAAGAGATCAAGAAAGGTCCCACGGCTCCTGCTGAAGATATTGCCAAGTCGCTCGGTGTTTCCAGACCAACCATTGAACGTGCAATATCCGTTCTAAAGAAAAAGGGCTATATTATACGAGATGGAGGGGCAAAGGGCGGAAAATGGACTCCTCAAAAATAAAGAAGGGGGCGATGAGATGCCAAAGCGATATAAAGAAGCTCGGTTGATGCACAAAGCCAAATTAACTGAAATGGCTGCAAAGCTCGGTATCTCACAGCCCACCCTAAGTGCTTGGGAGAGCGAGCGAAAATCTGCTCCGGTTGAAGCTGTTATTAAAATGGCGACACTATATGGCGTAACAACAGATTATTTACTTGGTTTGGACGATACCGTTTCCGTAATGCCGGGGCAGCCCATTTCGGTACAATGCCTTAAGCTATTCCACGAAAAGCCGGTTTGGTCCTCTGATCACGGCTGGATGTTAGTAAATGCAATAAATGAAACTCTGTGTACCGCTGACGGAAATACACTTTCATTTACAGGGGCCGACAAACTATTTACAGCCGCTGCGCCTTTTGCAGAAGCTGTCTATCCATCGGAAAATCCACTGCCGGTAACAGCTCTCGCAGATCATACACTTCTTTGGGTTGAACCGATTTCCGTAGATGAGTACCTCAAAAATGAACTCAGAGGTTACTACCATGTTAAACAGCAATATGTAGAAAACGATGCCGGCAATCGTTTCTTATTTAATTCCTACGGTGTCAAGTGGCTCGCCTTTGAATACCAGTCGGAATAAACAGCCTCAATAACACGGAAAGCCTATGGGGATAAGTTCTCCATAGGCTTTTCTTATAGTGCCTGTTTTAAAAAGGTATCCGCCATCAGGGGAAAACCGCCAAAGGCATAGGCAGCATTCAGTCGATTATCAGAATAGCCGCCCGGAATCTGCACATACAAATCGCGGAGAAATGAAATCATTGACACCTTCTTCGTTTTGGGGTTTATGCTACAGAGAAGCATTGTATCCGAACGCTGTCGGGCTGTCCCAACATAGCGGTCCTGACCGACCAGGAGAATATTGATCAGCTTATCGTCAAGGAATGGCTCGATTTCACCCCAGTCGATGTCTTCCGGCTTAACAACCGGAGCAGTTGTCGGGCTTTCTTCTGGGGAATCTGTTTCAAAAAACTCGTTGGACGGATCCACCCGGCTAACCTCCGGAATTTTTTCGATTCGATCAAAAATTGAGTTAATGTAAAGGATAACGCCTGCACAAAGAAGCATCAGAATTGCCACGAGCACACTGCTTGTTGTGATAATTCTTTTGGTCGTTCGTTTCATATTCTCCCTCCTCGTCTATTCAAATTTATGTGTTTTCCGTGCTGTGTGTTGAGTATGCAATCCCAATCACCGCATAAATAGGCAACAGGAAAAACTCATCAAATTGCAGTATATCAATGCCCATCCAGGGCAATGCAACTCCAACACACATCAGCAGTACATGTTTCCATTGCACACGGCCGACATTAAATTGGGCGAACAGGTTCCGCAAAGAAATCACGACCCATGAAACAAGAAATGGTATTCCTATCAACCCAAATTGATAGACCAACTGGATCAAGGTATTGTGAGATCCCTTGTTGTTTAGGTTGATGCTTGTATAGCCTTCGCCGAAGAGCAGCGTGATGGGATTATATAAAAATTCGTGAATGTAATTTTTCCACAGGTCCGTTCGGCCGGTTGTTAACTCAGACATGTTGGATGCTTGAGCAAAGCGGTCATCAACGATCTGAAGCAGTGCTTGGAAAGCTGATGAAGAAGCAATGACGATTCCTGCACACAGGACTCCCATAAACAAGTGAAAGCGGCTGCTGGAGGCTCCTTTTTCCAATAGGATCGGTACCCATAAAAGAAATAGGCATGCCGTTACGATAATAAACGACTTTGAGGCGGAGAGAAGCCCGCAATATAGCAGTATCAAAGCCAGTATAGCAAGCACAATTTGGTTGCGCCGGCCTTTTTCATAACATAGCAGCAGCTGGATTCCGGCAAGGCATGCGGAGATATGAGCAGAATAGAAATTTGGATCTCTGTAAAAACCGGACAACCGTGTCACAGTCAGGTATGAATTAACGGTGATAAACTGCGATATATTGGGAAATGTTGCAATTTGCTGTGCTGTCAATGCTGCCGATACGATTCCGCACGCAAAGAATATGGTGATTCGATAGAAGGATATATTTTCTGTGCTTCCTTGCATAACGCACGGAAAGAGCAACAACATAATGAGAAAACACAAATAGTCATTTCCAATCGGGTTATGTTGTATGGCCTTGGTCACTAATGTCAGCGCCATAAGGAGCGCAGCAAGGATAATCTGGTAAAGCCGCAAAGACATTTTGTTCTGCAGAAGGGAAACCATGCAGCATAATAGAAGCGCAATCGTAAAAAATGAAATTCCGCCGTTATACATCTTGAGCAGAGGGCTCCACGGGAGAAAATACAGCAAAACAGGGAAAACGATGCCTTTGTTACATGCCCATACAGTAAATACCAGATATCCAAGCAGGCATAACAGCAGAATGACCGAATTCCCAAGAACTTGTGCCACACAAACTGCTGCAGAAAGCAGCAGGCAACCGCCAAGCACCGGCAAGGCTTTTACATGAGGCAGTTTATTGGTATTATAGATGATTGCTGTATTCTGCATAGTTTCATTCCAATCTGAGGAAAGCTCAAATGCAAGTTACGCTTCTAAAGGTAACGGCATAGCAGTTTCCTGCATTTTTCAAAGTCATGGTAGCCCGGCCCGAACTCATGAATATCGCTGCCGAGATAAGAAACATAACCTTTTTGAATCCACTCAAGGTAACATTTTCGATGCAAATGTTTTCGAAGACACTCCGCATTCAGTTGTAACGGGATCCCTTCTGAAATCAATTGATGGATATCCTCCGGCGGGTATCGATCCGCATGAGCGATCACGATCTGTATATCTCTCAGATCATTTAGTCGATACAATGTATCCCAAATAGAAGCCGGCCAACGATAAAACGGCATCTCCAACAAAAGCTCGTTTGTTCCTTCAAGACAGAGTTCGTGAATGGCCTTCAACCGTTCCATTCCGTCGCAAATCAGCACCTCGGCTCCTAACAAAACACGCGGTGCATTTGTCGGAATTTGTGCCCACAAGATGTCTGCGGTTTGTCTTCGTCTTTCGATAAATGACGACACGCTCTCTTTATGCGGGTAAAAATGGGGCGTTGCACAAATCGTCTGTACGCCCGCTTCCTTTGCCATATTGATCTGTTTGAGCGACATATCTACACTGCTGCTGCCGTGGTCGCACCCCGGCAAAATATGTGCGTGATAATCCAACGATAAGTCAATCATAGAACTATCTTCTTTCATACGGGTCTGCATAGGAATACTTATATCCATACTTATCTCCATATTTACCGCCATACTTATACTTATAGGAGTAGCGCATAGACTTCATATTCAAATCATTTAGTACTACGCCGCACAGATTTCCCTCTGCCCGTTCGACAGCATCGACAGCAGCCCGTAGCTCATCCGATGTCGTAGTTCCAGACTTTGCTACGATCAGCACACCATCTACGAATGCAGAAAGAATCTGTGCATCAGCAACTGTATTGATCGGTGGCGTGTCAATAATGACATAGTCGTACCTCGTGGCAATTTCTGCAACAAAGGTCTTCATTCTATCTGAAGAAAGCAGTTCGGATGGGTTTGGTGGTATGGTTCCGGCTCCAATGATCCATAACGGAAGCTCCTTCACCTCTACCAGTTCCAATTTCCATATGCCTACAATGAAATCACAAAGTCCGGAGGAGACATCCAATTTCCAAAGTCTTCTTTGTGTCGGCTTTCTCAAATCGGCATCAATTAAAAGGGTCTTTTTACCAAGCATAGCGTAGCTGATTGCAATATTGGCTGCGGTCAGGCTTTTGCCTTCTGAAGGATTTGCGCTGGTGACAGCAATGGTCTTGCAGGCTCTGTCCCTATCCTTTGTCATGCAAAACATGAGACCTGTCCTCAACTTGACATATGCCTCGCGAATAGCAAATGGGGTATCGTTATTCAGGAGGCGTTTCCGGTTGCTTGCAATGATCTCACTTTTGCTCTTCATGTTTTGCCGCATAGTCGTTCGTTTCATAGCTAATCGTTCCTCCATTTGCGAGTTCCCAGTATTTATAGTTTTTCTCCGTTCCTTCAATTTCCGGAATCTGTCCGATAACGGCAACACCAACCAATTTCTCAATATCTTCCGGCAGATAAATTGTTGTGTCAGAGAGTGTTTTCAGGATAATGATCACAGCAGCAATAATCACGCCAACCACAACTGCGATTGCGGTATCAAACGCCGTCCGTGGAGAAGCTTGTTCCGTTGCAACCTCCGGATGGTCTACAACCTCAACTCCGCCCGCTTTCGTAATGCGAACAATTTCAGCCGGTGCTACACTGGCAAAGGATTCTGCCACTTTACAAGCGAAATTTGCATCTGTCGAGGTGATTACCACTTCGAGGAGCTGGGTGTTCGTAACGACTGCTACATCAACCATTTGCGCGAGCTCTTTTCTTGTCAGAGCGCTATTCAAATCACTCAGCACCGCATTTAAGACAGAATTGCTCTCCAATATTTTTGAATAAGTCGTTGCAAGGCTTTCGGCCGCCTGTAAGTCGCTCTTGTCGATTGACCCGGACTGCGATGCACCGCCAGAATTGTTGTACACATAAAATGTGACGCGTGATTCAAAGGTCGGTGTGACCAAGAGCGATAGTACAAGGTATACGCCTATACCGCATGCCAGTCCTGCGGCAATCAGCCAATGGATTTTGCGCAGCAAAAGCCCGACAATGCTCCAAAGCGACACTTCTGCCCGTGCTGTGTCTTTCTGTGATTTTTGGTTCTCATTCATATTTGCAGCTGTTCCTCTCAATCTCACTTTTATTGTTTATTTTCAGAATCGATTTGCCGAAGAAGGATGTTGGGTTTAATCGGTTCATTACTTCCTCCACACAAAACGATTCACGATGCCGGTATAGCTCTGGATGATCCGCGCGACCTTCACGGACACATTCTCGGCGGTATAATCCGGCACCGGGGTGCCGAAGTCGCCGTTTTGCTGCATCTGCACCGCAAGGTCGATGGACTGCAGGAGCTGCTCCGTGTGGATGCCGGAGAGGACAAAGCAACCCTTGTCCAGTGCCTCCGGGCGCTCGGTGGAGGTGCGGATGCACACTGCCGGAAACGGCTTGCCCACCGACAGGTAGAAGCTCGACTCCTCCGGCAGCGTGCCGCTGTCGGACACGACGCAGAAGGCGTTCATTTGCAGACAGTTGTAATCGTGAAAGCCCAGCGGCTTGTGGGCAATCACGCGCTTGTCCAGCTCAAAGCCGCTTTCCTCCAGCCGCTTGCGGCTCCGGGGGTGGCAGGAGTACAGCACCGGCAGGTCATATTGCGCCGACATGGCGTTTACCGCCGTGAACAGAGAACGGAAATTCTCCTCCGTGTCGATATTCTCCTCCCGGTGGGCAGAGAGCAGGATATATTTGCCCTTTTCCAGATCCAGCCGGGCGTGAATGTCGCTTGCCTCGATCTGCGGCAGATTCTGGTGCAGCACCTCCGCCATGGGGCTGCCCACCACGAAGGTGCGCTCCTTCGGGATCCCCGTGGCGTTCAGATAGCGCCTTGCGTGCTCGGAGTAGCAGAGATTCACGTCGGAGGTCACATCCACAATGCGGCGGTTCGTCTCCTCCGGCAGACACTCGTCAAAGCAGCGGTTCCCGGCCTCCATGTGGAAGATCGGAATGTGCAGCCGTTTGGCGGCGATGACGGACAGGCAGGAATTCGTGTCGCCCAGCACCAGCACGGCGTCCGGCTTGATCTCCTGCATGAGGGCGTAGCTCTTGGAAATGATCGTGCCGATCGTCTCGCCGAGGTTTGCCCCGGCGGCGTCCAGATAATAGTCCGGCGCACGAAGCCCCAGATCCTCAAAGAACACCTGATTCAGCTCGTAATCGTAGTTCTGCCCGGTGTGGACGAGAATCTGCTGAAAATAGCGGTCGCAGCACTTGATCGTGGCGGACAGACGGATGATCTCCGGCCGTGTGCCGAGAATCGTCATCAGCTTGAGTTTTTCCATTTCAGACCTCCTCGAAGAACGTGTCCGGATGCTGCGGGTCGAAGCACTCGTTGGCCCACATTACCGTCACCAGATCGTCGGTGTCACTCAGATTCGTGATGCTGTGGGTGTAGCCCGGCAACATGTGGACGGCCTCGATCCTCTCGCCGCTGACCTCGAACTCCAGAACCTCGTCCGAGTCCAACCGCCGCTCGCGGATCAATCCGTGTCCGGCTACAACGATGAAAAATTCCCACTTGCTGTGGTGCCAGTGCTGTCCCTTGGTGACGCCGGGCTTCGTGATATTGACGGAAAACTGCCCGCAGCTCTCCGTTTTCAGCAGCTCCGTGAAGCTGCCGCGGGCATCGACATTCATCTTGAGCGGGAAGGCCGTCTTCTCCGGCGGCAGATAGGAGAGATAGGTGGAATAGAGCTTTTTTTCAAAGCTGCCCTCCGGAATTTCCGGAAGCAGGAGCGTCCCCGGCTGCTCGCGGAAGGAATGCAGCAGCCGGGCGATCTCGCCCAACGTCACACGGTGCGTCACCGGCACGCGGCAGAAATCCCCGCCGGGAACCGGTGTCAGCCCGTCATAGTTGCAGCGGTGCGCCTTTCCGGACAGCGCCGCCAGCAGCTCCGCGACAAGATCATCAATGTAGACCAGCTCCAATTCCGTTGCCGGATCGTTGACCGTAATCGGCAGGTCGTTTGCAATATTGTGGCAGAAGGTAGCCACGGCGGAATTGTAATTCGGGCGGCACCACTTGCCGAACACATTTGGAAAGCGGTAGATCAGCGCCTCTGCGTCGGTCTCGGCGGCATAGGCCCGCAGCCGCTCTTCGCAGGCCAGCTTTGCCTTTCCGTATTCGCTGCCCGCGTAGCGCCCGATGAGGGAGGCCTGTGCGGAGCTGGCCAGCATCACGGGGCAGCGGTTGCCGGCGTTTTGCAAAGCACTTAGTAGTGTTTCCAGAGAGCCGGTATTGCTGGGGAGGTATTCCTCCGCCGTTTTCGGGCGGTTCACCCCCGCCAGATGGAACACGAAGTCCGCAGATGTCGCATACGCGGCAAGCTGCTCCGGCGAGCCGTCGGTGTCATATTCGTAGATTTCCCGGATGTCCAACTCCGGGTGGGTTCGGTCCTTACCGTCGCGGATGCTTCGGAGCGCCGCGACGAGGTTCTTCCCCACAAAGCCGCGCGCGCCGGTAACAAGAATGTTCATCAGCAGTTTCCTCCAAAGAGCTTCAGCTTCTGCAGCAGACGCTTCATGCCGTCAAGGTCCAGCCGCTGGGTGTTATGGGAGGTGTAGGGCTCGATCTGGGACAGCTCCGCGTTCCCCTTGGAGAAATAGTTGTCGTAGTTCAGGTCGCGGCTGTCGGCGTGGATGCGGAAAAAGCCGGGCAGATCCTCCGCCCGCAGCATTTCCTCCGAAGTCACCAGCACCTCAAAGAGCTTTTCGCCGTGGCGCGTGCCGATGGTCTGCACCCCGAGATCGGAGTGCTTCAGCTCTAGAACGGCCTGCGCCAGCGTCTCGATGGTCGCGGCGGGGGCCTTCTGCACGAACAGGTCGCCCTGCTCGCCGTGCTCGAAGGCGTAAAGGACAAGATCGACGGCGTCGCTGAGCGTCATCATGAAGCGAGTCATATTGGGATTCGTGACGGTGAGCGGCTTGCCCTCATCGATCTGGTCGCAGAACAGGGGAATGACCGAGCCGCGGGAGGCCATGACGTTTCCGTAACGCGTCAGGCACAGCACGGGGTCGTCCGCCAGCATCTGTTTCGACCGGGCGACGACGTTCTTTTCCATCAATGCTTTGGACATGCCCATGGCGTTGATGGGGTAGGCGGCCTTGTCGGTGGAGAGAAAGATCGCCTTTTTGACCCGGTTTTCTACGCAGGCGTCGATGACATTGTTAGAGCCGATGACATTGGTCTTGACGGCCTCCATGGGGAAAAACTCGCAGGAGGGCACCTGCTTGAGGGCGGCGGCGTGGAACACATAGTCCACCCCGCGGAACGCCGGGGAGATGGAACGGTAGTCCCGTACATCGCCGATGTAGAATTTGATTTTCTCTGCACAGGCGGGGCAGGCCAGCTGGTAGGCGTGGCGCATGTCATCCTGTTTTTTCTCGTCGCGGGAGAGAATGCGGATCTCCCGGATATCCGTGGTCAAAAAGCGGTCCAGAACCGCATGACCGAAGGAGCCAGTGCCGCCCGTGATGAGGAGGACTTTATTTTCAAACAGAGGCATTTTCTGATACACTCCAATCAATTTTTTGTCTTGGGGAAGGGGTTAGAAAAATGCCCTTCCCACAGTTCTTTTAGGTTTCTTGGATCAATCCCCTCAATAATCAGATGTCCAACGGGACGCAGGGAAGGAATCGTAAAACACAGCACAAAATTGACGAAAAGCTGTGCTGCTACCGAAGCAATTGCTGCTCCGTTGATACCGATAAGCGGTATCAGGATATAGTTGGCTATCACATTCAAAAGAGCCCCGGATAAATTGATTTTCCATAGCATCTTCTGCTTCTGTTCTGCCAGGATCCATATATTGCGAACGGAACCCATATAGGAGAATGCTGTGTACCAGGTGATGATTCTCAGCGTAGGTATCGCCGGGGCATATGCGGCTCCGTAAATAATCCGAATAACAAGCGGTGCTGCTATGGTTAGCACAATGCTTTGCAGCACCGCTAAATATATGATAATAGAATAGAGTCTGGCTATATGTGGACCGTAATTGGGAGAGCTTGTCTTCTTGGCTTCTAAAATAGAAGGTCGCATAGAATCCACAATAGCCGCAAACACGAATTGACTTAGTGCTGCGCAACTCACCGCAGCTGAATAATAGCCGTTGGCTTCTTTCCCCAGCATCAATGTGATCATGACCCGATCTGTTAGAGAAAAGAAAGTAACCATGATGCCGGATACAATATAATATCGGCTTCTCTTAAAAAGTTGTTTCGCAAGTGGAAATGATACTGTCAGTCTTTGCTTTGAAATTCTTCTGTAGATCCCGTACAGAGAAGCAGAGATCAACAAATAGTCCAGTGCCTGTGAAAATGCAAACCAGTATACGCTCTTTTGCGTAATCAGTAGGAAACAACGATAGGCTGAAACGACCACATATGCGGCCAGTGAAGTGATCGCGATGTATTTTGACAGCAGCTTTGCCTGGAACCAGTATTGAAGTATTTCGGTTGCCTGGAAAACCAATGAAATGCTGTACAGCGCACAAACAAGCATCGTTTCCGGGTCATTTGGATTTGCAATCGCAGTAAACGCAATCACTCCGAAAATCCCCAAGAAGCTCGTTGCCGTACTCATAAAAAGCGATGTTCCGAGCGTCTTTCCTTCACTGTCAGGCGCTGAAATAATTTCGTGGACAAGGGTCGAGCGAAGTCCGAGCTGTACAACCGGAACCATAAAGCTGACAATTGCTGCAGCATAATCAATGATTCCGTAATTCCCCGGTCCGAGATACCTGGCAGAAAGTGTTCCAATTACGAAGCTCAATAAGGACTGCACAACTTTACAAGCAATCAGCCAGGTCGCGTTCTTTACAATTTTTCCGGATTCTGTTGGTTTCTTCATCATCACAAATTCCACCCGCAGTCCCCACAGCAGCAGGGACTGCGGGCTTCATTTATCCTATTTGTTACGAGATAATCATTTTGCCATCTTCTCCAAAGGTATAGGTACCCTTCGGGAGGAGATCATTGGTTTTAGAAACATAGTAGCTGCCGACCGCAAGGTTTGCACCGCTGCGGACATAGATGTAGCTGCCGTCGTCAAGCTGTACGAGGCCGGTATTGACCTGACGCACATTGTTCACATAGTAGAACAGGTACTCGTTTCCATCGCCGAGCTTCTCACGGTAGATGCCGTTCTTGATTTCCATTTTGCCGTCCGCACCAAAGGTATAGACAGCATTCGGCATGAGACCATTGGCCTTTGTCACATAGTAACTGCGCCCGCAAACCACGGTACAATCGCTCTTGACATAGTAGTAGGCATCATCAATTTTAACCAAGCCGGCATAGTTCTTTACGCCATCCTTGTAGTAATACTTCGTGCCGTTATCTTCGCGAATTCCCTCAAGGAACATCGTACCGTCAGCGTTGAACCAGTACCAGCCGGCAGGTTTCAGTCCATTGGCCTTGTCTGCAAAAACATAGTGCTTGGCATCCTTTACTGCCTTTAGGTTGCTGGCGATATAGTAATAGTTGCCTTCCCATTCAATCAGGCCGATCGCTGTTTTTGCGCCATCCACATAGTAGTACAGGTCGCCATTTTCCTCGACCAGGCCATTCTTGATGATCATCTTGCCGTCAGCATCAAAACTATAGAAACCAGCATCTTTTAGTCCGTTCGTTTTGGTAACATAATAGGTGCCGTTCTTGACAGCCTTGAGATCGCTGGCGATGTAGTAGTAGCTGCCGTCCACTTCGACCAAGCCGGCATAGTTCTTCACATAGTCGACATAGTAGCAGAGGTTGCCGTTCAGATCTTCATGGAGTCCTTCCAGCTTCATCAGCTTACCTTCGGCATCAAAGGTATACTTAGCTGCTGGCAGCAGGTCGTTGGTCTTGGCCACATAGGTTTCAACGCTTGTGACCATACCGTTGCGCTTGAAGTAACGATAATCATCGCCGTCCTTCACCAGACCCGCGTGCCATACCAGCATACCGTTGTTGATCCAGCGGGTAATGCCGTTATCGTTGTACATACCGCACTGATTCTTCTGGAACACGCCATTTTCGTCAAAGACGAACACTGCACTCTCACGGTCCGGATAGTCATAATTGTCGGGGTTGCCATCCTTACCGGGGACATTGACTTTGGCATCTTCCGCATCAGGGCCGTAACTGGGCAACAGATCCGCTGCAGGATACGGTACACGAACCATGCCGGTGACGATATATCCGTTGCTGTTGAAATAGTAGAAAGAGTCTTCAATGTTATCCCAACCAGCTCCGTGCATAACGCCATTCTGGTAATATGTTGTTCCTTGATCACAGGTGAACCATCCATCGAGCTGCAGGATGCAGTTACTGTCGAACGGATAGTAGCCCTGCGGGAGCAATCCGTTGGTTTTGCTCAGATAGTAGGTGCCGTTGGCCTTCAGCGTAGCATCGGCGTTCACATAGATCATGCGGCCGTCTGCCATTCTGACCAACCCAAGGTCATACTGGACATCATCATTTACATAGTAGACCAGCACACCGTTGCCATCGAGCGGCAGTATACCGTTTTTGGCAATCATTCTACCCTGTGCATCAAACTCTCGCTGATAACCGGCTTTGACAATACCATTTGTTTTGGTGACCCAGTACTTTCCGTTCTTGACTGCTTTCAGGTTTGCATTGATGTAATAGAGATATCCATCATCACCATAGACAAGGCCAGCATAAATAGCCATACCGCTTTCATCAAAGCAGACAATATCGCCTGCACTGAATCCACTGGCGATGTGGGACAAATCGCTGCTCAGCTGGTACAATCCAGGCTGGACAATCAATGCGCCCTCTGCATCAAACAAATAGTAATCAGCACCCTGACCGCTATTGCCTCTCGGAACCTCACTAAACCCAGTGAGGGCATCGCCGTGGTCGCCAAAGAAATAGCGGTCACCGTCTACTGTCCACCACTTTCTGGCAATCGGTTGTCCGGCCCAGTAATAGCGACGACCGGTACTGACCGTGATCCAGTCTCCTCGCACCAGAACATGATCCGCAAAGGTATAGTTTAAGTCCTTGGGGTATTGCTTGCCATTTTCGGTGATCATCGTGCGTATTGTTTGAGCACCGTCAACCGCCTTGAATGTAGTTGGATCAAAATAATAATACTGACTGCTTCCATCGGATGTTTTGATCTCACGCCAGCCGTCCTTGGTCTCACCGTTGACGGCATAGTACAAATCATTCTCGTAGGCAAACAATCCGGTTATTTTTCCGACAGAGATGCCATCCGAGCCGAGATCGTACCAATATTCACCGGTTTCACCATCCACATTGCTGGGAAGCTTATGAATGCCAGTCAGCGCAGCGCCGTCTTGCCAGTAGGACCACTTTCCGTTTTCCTTGACCCAGCCGTCCTTGGTATTCTTTTGCAGCTTGAAGCTGTCTGTGAACTCCGTAACGGTATCAAAGAAATGGGCTCCGTAGTCTCCGTTGATATTCTCGCTGTTGTCATAGGGATACAGACCATATTTGATCTGATATTCTTCCTGCTGTGCCAGTGATTTCAGAACATGGAAGTGTGCATAAATGTCATAGCCGAGATCACCGCTAACCGTGCAGTCGAGCAATCCGTTTTCGTCCCATGCTGCGCTGTCTGTGGGGATAAGCTTCAAGCCGCTGAGTACGCAAAGCGGGTTTGCAGTAGCGGGGTTGATCGGTTCGCCCTGCTGAATGAAGTTGCAGACGACCGTCAGCTTATTGTCTTCCACCTCAGCAGAGGTCATGGTGAAATACTCATTTGCCAGACGGAGCTTGGAGGTATCGATCGTAACGCCTTCCGGTGCAGTCAGTGTGATTGTGACCGTCGTCAGCGGGCTGATACGTTCGGCAAGCTGCAGCAGGAAATCCCATGCTGTGCGTCCCTCCTGATCGCCGCCGGGGAGCATATACAAAAGAGCTGTAAGCTTCTCCGGAATCGGCATCTTGGACATATCCACTGCAAAGGTATAGGATGCTTCCATCCCGGTTTGTGAGTCGATCTGATAATAGGTCTGCTCGTCCTCTTTATAGTTGGAATTGGAAACGGTGCGGTTCCATGCGAGCAGGCCACTGCCGCCGGTTGCCTGATTAAAGTCGAAGTTTGCTTCGTCGCTCTTATACAGGTAAGTCGTAATCTTTGTTGCCGTTTCCAATGCTTTATTGATCGCGGCCGTCTGCGCCTGAATTGCGGCTTCTTCATCACTGTAGCCCTTGCCTTTGGCTTCCTGATATGCACGGGCATATTCCTGATTGATTGTCGCCTGGAATTCGGCCAGCTTGTTTTTCAGAACTGCACCGATCGTCAGAGTACGCAGTTCGCTGTTTGCATTGGGTGTGAAATCAAAGCCGGAAATCGTACCTGCCTCGGGGTAATCGAATACCAATTCCGTTTTCGTGGTATTGACACTCCCACCCTCGACTTCACCGATCGATTGCAGTGTGATCTTCAGGAAGCCGAACTGCACATCATTGGGGTTGATCTTTACGGGGTTGCCGTTATAGGTAGCCTCCAGCGGGAGCTCGGTCGATTCGCCGTAGACCGCATTCAGGCTGTCTTTGGTGAATTTCAATTCCGTCGGTTCAACAATGTGCAGCGTTTTTGTGCCCAGCACGCTGCCATCTGCTGCAATGAGTTGGATCTGCACATCACCGAGCGCCTTCGCTGTGAACACCTCATCCGACAGCGTTCCGAGGCGTTCATCGGACACTTTCAGTACTGAGCCCTCAGGCAGCGCAATTGCGCCGCCGGTCGAAGTTACACCGGACGCATTGACAGTCAGCTCGGTTCCGACCGTCAGGTAGTCATAGTCTGCGGAAACGACCGCATGGTCGAATACATTGGAGGGCTTTGCCGTAGATACAACGAGGAGGGAGGAGCTGACTGAGCGCTCATACCCGTCTGACGGGCGGTTGACGACGGAAATCGTTTCAGAGCCCTCGCCTCTAGCGGCAAAGGTGGAGGAACCGCCGCCATCCAGATTTATGGCGGAGACGCAGCCGGCATCCAGCATAATCTGTGCGATCTCAATGGCGCTGCCGCCTGCGGAGAACGGCTCCTGACGGCCATCAAGCACCATCAGCACGACTTGACCGTCATAAGTAATACCAACACAGGTACGGGAAGCACGGTTGTTGTAATAATTGACAGGTGCGGAAGGTACAATTTTACCGTTCCTGACAAGCCAAATATCACCGCCGACAGCTTCCTGAAGCTCACCCTTGTGCGCATTCCACTCGGCACTTCCACCGATAATGGGCGTTCCGTCCTTGAGAATGCCGAAGAAGTTTTCGCTGCCAATGCCGTGATACTCAACGCCTTCCATAACCAGCGCTCCGCCGGGGCAGCCGTTACTCATGTTGTAGAAATCGGCATTTGTTCCGACAACCGCACGATAATTAGGAATATAGTGCTCTGTGTTGTTCGGATCCGTATGTTTTCTTTCTGCGGCTTCCATCTGATCTTTCACGCGAGCCATCTTCCAGACGGAGGCGTCATTGTCGTTATAGTTGGCATAGATATTGACATCGCTGCGTGTAATGTCTGCAGTCGCGAGATAATAAACAATCTGCTTATCATCCTTCGTCAGAGCCATTTTCACTTCTTGCTTTATGCCGGGAGCCAGTATGGAGGAGGTGCTGGAAAAGACCTTATAATAATTGTTTTCCAACTGTCCCTTTGCCGTTTCGTAGAGGTAATCGGCAAAAGCATAGCAGCAGGCACGGCGCAGATCGGCATTGACACCATTCGGAAGGTAACTGCCTTCCAGCGTGCGGATGCCCTCGTTTCCGTAATAGGTATCATAGACGGAAGCGCGAATGTCATTCTTCGTCGAAACGCCGCCAAAACGATTGTCCAGGAAGAATTTTGCGCGTGCGGCATCGGTCAGGCTGGTCGTAAAGTAATTCTTCATGACCGCGCTGATTGTCACACCGGTGCCAATCTTCTTTAGAATGTAAAAGGCGTCAAGATCGCCGTACAGATCGAGAATACCAAAAGAATGAATTTCCGGATCGGGATTGTCGTACAGGAAATACTTATCATTGTTTGTCCGGATTTCTTCGGTCATCTCCTCGACTGTACCTGTCACTCCCGCATTGGTCGTAAGCTGAAGCAGGTCACAGATATCGCCGGCCCAGCTGCCAAGGTCGGCAGTGCTCTGATTGCCGGTGTGGTACGCCATATCCATTGCGCCGAACATGTGCGCAAAATCAACCTCATTCCCGTTGGGTACCGTGAAAACCTCCAGGCTGCGCAGAGCAGCGGCATTTGTTCCGTTGGCTGCGTCCTGCTCGGACACATAACCGGTAAAGGCTGTATTTTCCGGACCGCAGAAGGTCGTCCATGTACTGGATGTGTATTTTTCCACGCCGCAGCGGATGTAGTTGATGACAAGCGCCGTAGCATCTTCGCCGGAATGTTCCCGGGCGTAAGCGTCGGCATATCCCTCAAGGGTGGTCAATGAGGATAGGAAGTCAGTATACCGTGCATCATCGGTTGAGGTGTCTACCGCAAATACAGACAGCGGGAGAATACTGAAAACCATCATGACCGCCAACAGGAGAGATATCCATCGCAGTGAAAATGATTTTTTCATATGAATTCCTTCCTGGATATTTATTTCAAGTTTTCGACAATGACATTCACAGCCTCCTGCATGGCATAAAGCTGATCCTGCTTGTCCTGTGTCAATTCGCTGATGTCACCGAGGTCGTAAACCGTAATATATACATCACGAGAAGTACCGCGTTTGTCAGTCAGTGTTCCGGCAAGCTGTCCAACTTCTTCGCCGATGCTGAGGTCGAAAAGAGTGTAGGTCTTTCCGTCTTGTTCAGTAATGAACTTGACTGTATCGCTGTCTACCTCGGCCTTCAAAAGCTGTTCGTATTTTTGGGGAATATATAGCGTTCCGAAGTCGGTATTGATTTCCGAAAGTGTCGTGGTATCCTCGATTTCTTCTTCCGGCGGTGTGCTTTCACTCTGATTTACTGCAGGATCTGCAGTAGATTCCGGAGCCTTTTTCCCGCACCCGGCAAACAAGCTGACAATAGAACAAATCACAAGGAGCATTACGCTCCATTTACGAATTCGCGATAACTGCATATGCACTCCTTTCGCTGTGAATACAGTGGTATACAGGGAGGGATTTTCCCGCCCTGTATACACACTTGTCTCTTACGGATTTACGACCATCTTACCGTCTTCTCCAAAGGTATAGGTGCCCTTCGGGAGGAGATCATTAGTTTTAGAAACATAGTAGCTTCCGACCGCAAGGTTTGCACCGCTGCGGACATAGATGTAGCTACCGTCGTCAAGCTGTACGAGACCGGTATTGACCTGACGCACATTGTTTACATAGTAGAACAGGTACTCATTTCCATCGCCGAGCTTCTCGCGGTAGATGCCGTTTTTAATTACCATTTTGCCGTCCGCATCGAAAGTATAGGTTGCGCTCGGCATCAGACCGTTGGATTTGGTGACATAATAGCTGCGGTCACAAACCACAGAGCAGTCACTCTTAACATAGTAATATTCGCCGGAAATCTCGATCAGGCCGGCATAATTCTTCACTCCATCCTTGTAGTAATACTTCGTGCCGTTTTCTTCGCGGATACCTTCAAGGAACATCGTGCCATCCGCGTTGAACCAGTACCAACCGGCAGCTTTCAGGCCGTTGGCCTTGTCCGCAAACACATAATGCTTGGCATCCTTTACTGCTTTCAGGTTACTGGCGATGTAGTAATAGTTGCCATCCCATTTGATCAGACCGGCCGTTGTTTTGGCTCCGTCCACATAGTAGTACAGATCGCCATTTTCTTCGACCAGGCCGCTCTTAATAACCATCTTGCCGTCCGCATCGAAAGTATAATAACCGGCAGGCTTCAGGTCGTTGGTCTTGGTAACATAGTAAGTGCAATTCTTAACAGCCTTGAGATCACTGGCGATATAGTAGAAGCTGCCGTCCACTTCGACCAGACCGGCATAGTTCTTCACATAGTCGACATAGTAGCAGAGGTTGCCGTTCAGATCTTCATGGAGTCCTTCCAGCTTCATCAGCCTACCTTCGGCATCAAAGGTATACTTGGCTGCCTTCAGCAGACCGTTGGTCTTGGCCACATAGGTTTCAACACTTGTGACCATACCGTTGCGCTTGAAGTAACGATAATCGTCACCGTCCTTCACCAGACCCGCGTGCCAGACCAACATACCGTTGTTGATCCAGCGGGTGATGCCGTTGTCGTCGTACACACCGCACTGATCCTTCTGGAACACACCATTTTCGTCAAAGACGAACAGCGCACTCTCACGGTCCGGATAGTCATAATTATCGGGATTGCCATCCTTACCGGGGACATTGACTTCGGCATCCTCCGCATCAGGACCGTAGCCGGGCAGCAGCTCCGCCGCGGGATACGGTACACGAACCATTCCGGTGACGGGCTTCTGCTCTTGGTAGAAGGAATAGCTGTCTCCATCTTTCCGCCAACCATTGTGGTAGATCACTTCGCCGCTCTTCAGCAATTCGTTGCATACAGAGCAGTAGGTATCGCCGGTGTAACCGTCCTCGGTGTCAGTGACTTCCTTTATATTCCGAATTTCTTCAACATGCCCCTTGGCAGGGATAACTTCCTGTGCAACAAGAATCTCATTGCAGACGGAGCAATGCTTGCCTTCCGTCTTGCCGCTTTCTGTGCAGGTAGCCGCAACAGCTTCATCGATTACTTCCGTATGCCCCTTAGCAGGAATCTCTTCCTGCGCTACAAGCACTTCATTGCAAACCGAGCAATGTTTGCCTTCGGTCTTGCCGGGTGTGGTGCAGGTAGCCGCAACAGCTTCATCGATTACTTCCGTATGCCCCTTAGCAGGAATCTCTTCCTGCGCTACAAGCACTTCATTGCAAACCGAGCAATGTTTGCCTTCGGTCTTGCCGGGTGTGGTGCAGGTAGCTGCAACAGCTTCGTCGATCACCTCGGTATGACCCGTAGCCGGAATCTCTTCAATTCCGGAGATCGTTGCGCCGCAAACCGAGCATTTGACGCCCGCCGTATG